>Ga0247822_10000367_pt1 | contig 23765 bp, 19 predicted proteins | sample 13C_Cellulose_Da_FD_192423 | JGI IMG/M metagenome (GOLD analysis project Ga0247822, IMG submission 192423) | Soil microbial communities from agricultural site in Penn Yan, New York, United States - 13C_Cellulose_Day30 | ecosystem: Environmental > Terrestrial > Soil > Agricultural land | place...
AATTGGCTCCAAGCGTTACGGCCGGACCCGAGCCCGGCAAGGCCGTTCCGGCAACCCGCTGGCGCCAATCGAGATGCACGCTGACGTTGCGGCGAACGCGCATCGAAACGCGCGGTCCGGCGTCGACCCGGTAGATTCCGGGCTGGTAGCCTCCCCAGATTCCGAAGCCTGCCGAGAATCGATCGTAGACCGGTCTCGACACGGTCATGCCGCCGTCGGCGAACAGATCGCGACTTTGGAGGCCGACGACACCGGCCTGCGCGTAGCCATCGAGCAGCAGGTTCCAGCCGAGCGGGCGTTGATAGACGCCGCCTTCCGCGAACAAAGCGAAGTCGGAACGGCCGGTGCTGAACTTTCCGACTGCCTGGCGGCGCTCCGCCGTGAACGAGATTGGGATGGATGGAATGGGCGTGACCCGAATGCCTGCGGCTACCTCACCGCCGGCGGCGCCGCCCACCGGCGAGCTTGCACGAACCGAGGCAGCGAAGCGACGGTCGAAGGCATAGGTCAATCGCGCACCGGTCTGGCTGCCGCCGAGCACGCCGCCGCTTGCCAGAGACCCGGTGCCCGGCTCGCGCCTCAGCATGGCCCAGGCGTCGAGCTGCAATCGATCGAGGTGTTTTCGCGGAATGAAGACGGGGACTGCGGCGGGAACGGCACTGCTCTGCGGAGCTGCAGGCCTTGAGAAGCCGCCGCGCGCGACCTGAGCGAGATCCCATTCCTCAAGCTGCGGGATCGATGCGAAGAACTCAGGCGGTTGTTCCTCGTTCGCCGGTTGAGGACGCGGCAGCGGCACCGTGACGGAACGCGAGGCTGCAGCGGCCGGATAGTAGACCGGAACGTACTGTGGCTGCGGCGGAAAATAGCCTTGCGGATAGGGCGCATAACCGCTCGCCATTGCCACCGGTTGCGGCTGCACCGGTCCGATCGGCGGGAATTCGGTCGGCACGATCTGCGCGGTGGTCGGGGCGGCTTCGGCCTTTGCAACGGTGAACGCGTCGGCACCGGGGAGAACTCCGGCTGTGACTCCGCGCAAAACTGTCCAGCCCGCTACGGCGACGAAGAGAAATCGAACGGACGCGCTCATAGCACGGCCTCCTTCGGGAAGGTGTGCTGGGTCTTGTCCCACCGGGGGGTTCGACCTTTGGAGTGCAAGGTAAAGGCGCGGAAGGCGGCCAGCACCGCGATGAGATTCCCGACGAACAAACGGGGTATCGACAGCAGGCCTTCTTCCCAGCCGTAGGCGGAAGCGGTGAAAGCCGCGCGCATCAGAACCCGCCACGCCAGCAGCCACGCATTGACGGTGAGCAAGGTCGCAAGCCCCGGGTCGATCCGGACCTCGACCGGCGCGCCGAGCACTTGTGCCAGCCAGACTTGGCTCCAGAGAAAGGCAGCAACGTAAGCGGCCACGATCAGAAGCGCAGCGAAGGGTCCACGCCGATCGCGCAACCGCATCCACCGCTCGCCGAGGCCCCCGCTCCATCCGAGCCGATCCCATCCGGCGAAGGCGATCCCGCCCAGCCACCGCGCCTTCTGCCTGACCGCGGCATTCAGCGTCGCCGGGAAATGGCCGCGGCTTGCAACCACGCCAGGCTCACCGGGCTCAGCCGGAATGCGCACGAACATGGTCTTGAGGCCGAGGCTGCCGAAGCGAAGACCCATCTCGTAATCCTCGGTCAGGCTCGAGCCGGCAAACGGACGTCCCTCGTGCATCGCAGCCAGTTTGGCGAGCGGACCGCGGGCGATCGCGCAACCTACGCCTGCGAGAGGGACGGCAGCGCCCACCGCTTCGCGCACGACGAGCTCCTTGATATGCGCCTCGGCAAACTCGTCGCAATAATGCCCGCTGATCCAACGCGACTTTGGGTCGACGAGGGGCAGAACCGGCAATTGGACGACGGCGGCGCGGCCGATCAGACCGTCGAAGATGCCGAGTTCGTAGCGGTGCACGACATCTTCAGCGTCGTGCAGGATGACCGCCTTGGCAGGCTGACCCGCATTCAGTTCGTAAGCGATGAGGGCGTCATAAAGGTGATTGAGGCAGTCGGCCTTTGTCGTCGGACCGTCGACCGGCACTTCGACGGCTTCGATGCGCTTGTCCTTGACGCTGGCAATGGCCGTCGCAGTCGACGGATCGTTACGATAGTGTCCGACGAAGATCCGGTAGTTGGGGTAGTCGATGCGTTTGAGGGTCGCCGTCAGCATCTGCGCGATGACTGCGGACTCATCCCAGGCGGGCACCAGGATTGCCATGAACCCCGGCTTCTTGTTGAAAATGTAATAGCTCGCGTAGGTTCGGCGGTGTCGCTTGTAGACCGTCGCCCAGCGCCACATGCGACGCGAAAAATAGATCAGGTCGACGACGAGATCGTTGAGCCCGAACAGCAGGAAGCCGACCCTCGCGAACAGCGCGAGCTCGGCGGCCATGCGCGTGAGAATCCCCGCGGCATCCATTGGTAAGACTATGCTGACGGATTAGCGCGAGGGCAGGATCGCGGCTGAATTGAACGCTCGGCGCATGGGCATACTCCCCCCATCGAATCAACCGAGCGCGCTTCGGATCGCACAACATTCGTTGCTGCTCAAGACTAGTTCGATCTGGAGCTTTCATTCCGAAGGTTCGCGGGACTAGAGGCGGTGCGTGCTTCGGCAATCCTCACCTCAGCGGGTCGGAACCACCGCCCTGACGCGCACGCATTTCCTGCTGCTGTACGGAGCGATGCTGGTCGCGGCGGCGGGCAATACGGCGTTGCAGTCGGTGATGCCTGCCATCGGGCGTGAAATACGGATCTCCGATTTCTGGGTTGCCGTCGCCTACACCTGGTCGGCAGTGCTGTGGGTCCTGCTCGCGCCGTTCTGGGCCGAAAAAAGCGATCACCACGGGCGAAAGGCACTGACCCTGCTGGGCCTCAGCGGCTTCATCGTCTCGATGATCTTGTGCGGCACCGTGCTTCACTTCGGCCTGATTGGCGCAATCGGCGGCGGTCTGACTTTCATCCTGTTCGGCATTTTCCGCGCCATCTACGGCTGCCTGGGGTGCGCCACCCCGTCGGCGACCCAGGCCTATCTCGCTTCGAAGACGCGGCGTAGCGGGCGGGTCGCGGCCTTGTCCGCGCTATCGTCGTCGTTCGGATTAGGCACGATCCTAGGACCCGCCGTGGCGCCATTGTTCGTGCTTCCCTGGCTGGGGTTGTCGGGGCCGTTGTTCGCGTTCGCGCTAATCGGCGCGCTGACATTCGCGGCGATACTGCTGTGGCTGCCGAACGACCGCTACGGCCGACGCATCGGTCGCGGCGCGGCGATGAGCTATCCGTCCCTTGCCTCCCAGCCGACCGGCGCGAGCATCGTCGCAGCGACGTCGCCTCGGCAGAAAAGATTGAAGTGGAACGACCCGCGCATCCGGCAGTGGATCCTGGCCGGCGTTGTCGCGGGGCACGCTCAGGCTGCGACTTTGACCTGCATCGGCTTCTTCGTGATCGACCGGCTGGCGCTGGAGCCCCACGGATCCGAGTCCTCCATCGCGATCGTGATGATGGCCGGCGCATCCGCGACATTGGCCGGTCAGTGGGGCCTGATTCCGCGACTGAACATCAGCCCGCGCGCATTGATCTGCTGGGGTGCTCTTGTCGCCGCCGTCGGTCTCGCCGGGTCGATGCTGGCCAACGATCTTTACGGGATCACCTTGTCGTTCGCGGTCGCCTCGCTGGGGTTCGGCTTCACCCGGCCCGGCTTCACGGGAGGCGCGTCGCTGGCCGTGCCGATGGCACACCAAGGCGGAGTAGCCGGCGTAATCACGTCGGCAAATGGCATCAGCTGGGTTGCGGCGCCTGCCCTCGGCATGGCACTTTACCTCATCGATCCGAACCTGCCGTTCGGGATCTCGGCGGTGTTGCTGCTCGCACTCGCCGCCTGGGCAAACCGGAGGCTTCCCGAAGCTTAGCTGTCGGGACCCTTGCCGTCGCCGCCACGCGAACGGAGCATGCCCGGAAGCACGAACCCGATCCCGGTCGGCTGCGCCGCCTCGCTCTTGAGCGTCTTCTGGATGCGCTCATATTCTTCGAGGACCTGCGGCGTGACCGACGCGCGGGTTTCCTTCAAGGCGGCCTCGAAGTCGTCCATCGAGACCTCGTTCGCATCGATCCCGCGCCGCAGCGCCGTAAGGCCTGCCCGGCGAACGAGGTCTTCGAGATCCGCGCCGGTGAACCGGTCGGTCCGTTGAGCGAGCGATTCCAGGTCGACGTTCTTGGCCAGCGGCATGCCGCCCGTGTGGATGGCCAGAATCCGTCGGCGTCCTGCGGTGTCGGGGGTTCCGACGTAGATCAGCTCGTCGAGGCGGCCCGGCCGGAGCAAGGCGGGATCGATCAGGTTCGGCCGATTGGTCGCGCCGATGACGACGACGTTATTGAGTTCTTCCAGGCCATCCATTTCGGCAAGGATGGTGTTGACCACGCGCTCAGTTACCTGCGGCTCGCCCATTCCGCCGCCGCGTGCCGGCACGAGGCTATCGAGCTCGTCGATAAAGATGACGGTCGGCGCCACCTGGCGGGCGCGGGCGAACAAGCGAGCGATCTGCTGCTCGCTTTCGCCGTACCATTTGCTGAGCAGGTCGGAGGACTTGGTCGCGATGAAATTGGCCTCGCTTTCGCGGGCCGTGGCTTTCGCGAGCAAAGTCTTGCCGGTGCCCGGAGGTCCATAAAGCAGGAAGCCTCGCGCAGGTCGGATGCCGAGGCGGCGGAAGGCGTCCGGATGCTTCAGCGGAAGCTCGACGCCTTCGCGCAACCGATCGCGCGCAGCGTCCAGGCCGCCAACATCGTCCCATTTGACCGACGGCGTTTCGACCATGACTTCGCGCATGGCAGAGGGCTGCACACGCTTGAGGGCATTGATGAAGTCGTTCGGCTCGACCGACAGATCGTCGAGCACTTCGGTCGGGATCGTCTCTTCCTCAAGGTTGAGCTTGGGCATGATGCGCCGGACGGCTTCGAGCGCGGCCTCGCGGGACAGAGCGGCGAGATCCGCGCCAACGAAGCCGTAAGTCTGCCGCGACAGTTCATCGAGATCGACTTCCGGGTTGAGCGGCATGCCACGCGTGTGGATGCCGAGGATCTCGCGACGACCCTTCTCGTCGGGGACACCGACGACGATCTCGCGGTCGAAGCGGCCCGGGCGGCGAAGCGCCTCGTCGATCGCTTCGGGACGGTTGGTAGCGGCAATCACCACGAGGTTCTGGCGCGGCTCAAGGCCGTCCATCAGCGTGAGCAGCTGAGCGACCAGGCGCTTTTCCGCCTCGCCCGTGACCTGACTGCGCTTGGGCGCGATCGAATCGATCTCGTCGATGAAGATGATCGAGGGCGCGGACTCGGAGGCCTGCTCGAACAGTTCGCGCAGCTTCTTTTCGCTCTCCCCATAGGCCGAGCCCATGATTTCCGGACCGGCGATGTGGAAGAACTTGGCGTCGCTCTCGTTCGCAACCGCCCGCGCCAGGCGCGTCTTGCCGGTGCCGGGCGGGCCGTGAAGCAGGACGCCCTTGGGCGGATCGACGCCTAGGCGCTGGAATAGTTCGGGATGACGAAGTGGTAGCTCGACCATCTCGCGCAGCGCGTCGATCGTGTCGCGCATGCCGCCAAGGTCGTCATAGGTGACGTCCGCGCGGCGCTCTCCGTCGCCCTCCTTATATTCGGGGAGAAGCTCGATCTGCGTGCTGGCGTCAACGTGGACGATGCCCTTCGGGTTGGTGGACACGACCACCAGCCGCACTTCCTGAAGCGCAAAGGCCGGGGCGTTGAGCATCTGCCGGACTTCTTCCGGCATGTTGGAATCGATGCGCTGGTGGCCGGTGGTGGCGACAACGTCGCCTTCGGTCACCGGGCGTCCGGCGAAGCTGCGCTTCAGGGCTGTGGCGGAGCCCTGAAGGCGGACATTGTCCTGCGCGGGCGCGAAGACGACACTCTTGGCGGGCTTCGACTGCGCCTTCTTCACCTCGACGTAATCGCCCGAGCCAACGCGAGCATTGGATCGCTGCAGGCCGTCCAGGCGAATGATGTCGAGACCGGCGTCTTCCGGATAGGGGCGCAAGGCACGCGCCGTTGTCGTGCGCTTGCCGATGATCTCGATGACGTCGCCTTCGTTGAGCTCGAGCGCCTTCAACAAGTTCAGCGAAAGGCGGGCAAAGCCGCGGCCGCCGTCCGCCGGGGGCAAATTCGCGACCTGCACCTTGGTCGTCGTGGGCCGTTCGATCGTATCGGTATCCGCCACTCAATCTCTCCGCTCTCGTGCCGTATCCGTAACGACGACACCTCGATAGGGTTCAATGTGGGGAACGCGGGGCAGGAGAAAAGGCCCCTAGAACTTCAGCGACCCCGCAATCCTGCGCACGACAGAGCGCGGAGCAAAGCGTGTCGACCATGCGCCGATTTTGTTCGTCGTCCCCGGAATGACCACCGCCTGATTCCGTTCGAGGCCATCGAGACCGGCGCGGACGACGGGTGCTGCCTCCATCGAGAGGCGGTCGAACGAGCCGAGCGTTGCGATGCCGGCGACTTCGCCGAATTCCGTGCGGGTCGGGCCGGGGCAAAGCGCGCTGACCTTGATCCCGCGGTCCTTCCATTCCTCGTGCAGCGCCTCGGTGAAGGAGAGGACGAAGGCCTTGGTCGCGAAGTAGACCGCCATCTTCGGTCCCGGCTGGAAAGCGGCAGTCGAAGCGACGTTCAGGATCGATCCGCCGCCGCGCTTGGCCATCTCCTCGATGGCAATAAAGCTGAGATTGGTCAGAGCGCGGATGTTGAGGTCGATCATCTCCAGCTGACGATCGAGCGGAAGCGCATCGAAGCGGCCGCGCAAGCCGAAACCGGCATTGTTGATGAGCGTCTTCGCGCAAAGGCCACGCGAAGCCAGCTCCGCCATAAGCTTCGCGGCTGCATCAGGCTCACTCAGGTCCGCAGAAATCACGTGCGCATTGCCGACTTCGGCAGCGAGCTGATTCAATCGGTCCTTGCGGCGGGCGACCAGAGCGACCTCCTGCCCGCGCGCGACGCATTGCCGCGCAAATTCGACGCCGAGGCCGGCCGACGCTCCTGTAATCAGCGTGACCGGCCGCGGCTCCGTCATCTTAGCTTGCCGGCCGGACTTCGGCCTTCACGATCTTGCCCGGGTTCGAGGGCGGCTCACCCTTCGGAAGTGCATCGACATGCTCCATGCCGCTCTCGACTTCACCCCAGACTGTGTACTGGTTGTCGAGGAAGCGGGCGTCGTCGAAGCAGATGAAGAACTGGCTGTTGGCGCTGTTCGGATCGTTGGTGCGGGCCATCGAGCAGACGCCGCGGACGTGCGGCTCGCGGCTGAATTCCGCCTTCAGGTTCGGAAGATCGGAACCGCCGGTCCCACGACCGCTCGGATCACCGCCCTGAGCCATGAAGCCCGGAATGACGCGGTGGAACGGCACGCCGTCGTAGAAACCGCTCTTCGCGAGCTCGGTGATGCGCGCGACGTGGCCGGGCGCCAGGTCGGGGCGAAGCTTGATGACGACGTCGCCGCCGCTGGAAAGGTTGAAAACTAGGCGTTCGTCGTCGGCCATCGGCTTTACTCCGGACAAAGTGGGAATTGGCGGCGATTTAGGCGCGCGCGCCGGGTTGCGCCAGTGCAGGCGCGGCAATAGGACGGCGCGCACGGGTCGAACTGGGGGTTTCAAGGCATGAGCGAGAGCGAGAACATCGCCACCGCCGCCCCTCCCGAGGCCGAAATCGAAAATGCGGTGATGGACGAAGAAGACCGGCTTCGGCCGGAGTTCGTCGAACGCGTCCTGGATGCCGTCGAAGTCGGAGACGACGAGACTGCGCGGGTATTGGTCCAGCCGCTTCACCCGGCCGACGTCGCCGACCTGATCGAGCTTGCCGCGCGCGATGAGCGCGAGGGCCTGGTCAAGGCGCTGGCCGGCATCATCAGCCCTGACGTCCTTTCCGAGCTCAACGACTTCGTCCGCGAAGATCTGCTCGACGAAATGGAGCCGCAGCAGGTCGCCGACCTCGCCGGCCAGATGGAGACCGACGACGCCGTCGCCCTCATCGAGGATCTCGACGCGGACGAGCAGCAAGCGATCCTCGAAAAGATGGAGCCGGACGACCGCGCCGCGGTCGAAGAGGCGCTGAGTTTCCCGGAGGAATCCGCCGGCCGCCTGATGCAGCGCGACCTGTGCGCTGTGCCGGAGCATTGGAAGGTTGGGCAGGTCATCGATTATCTGCGGTCGGAGGAAGAGCTTCCGACCGACTTCTGGGAAGTCTTCGTCGTCTCGCCCGACCATCACCCCGTCGGAACCTGCAAGCTGTCGACCATCCTGCGCAGCCCGCGAACGACGCAGGTCAGCGACATCATGGCGCGCGAGCAGACGCTGATCCCGGTCGACATGGACCAGGAAGACGTCGCTCTTCGCTTCCAGAAATATGCGCTCGTTTCCGCTGCGGTGGTGGACGATTCGGAGCGGCTGGTCGGTATGATCACCGTCGACGACATCATCCACATCATTCAGGAAGAAGCGAGCGAGGACGTCCTGCTGCTGTCCGGCGCGGGCGATGAGGGCGACATCAACGAGCCGGTCGGCGAAAGCTACCGCGCGCGCGTCCGCTGGCTAATTGCCAATTTGCTGACGGCCCTGGTTGCAGCCTTCGTCATCAGCCACTTCGAGCGTTCGATCGAGCAACTGGCGATTCTGGCCGTGCTGATGCCGATCGTCGCGGGCGTGGGCGGAAACGCGGGTACGCAGACGTTGGCGGTTACCGTGCGCGCCTTGGCAACCAATCAGCTGACAGGATCGAACCGCTGGCGGGCCGTCTGGCGCGAGATCCGCGTGGCGGTTCTCAACGGCCTGACGATCGCTTTCCTCATCGGGATCGGCGTCACCATCGTGCTTGGCAGCCCGTCGCTGGGCGGCGTGATTGCAGCGGCGATTCTCATCAACATCATCGTCGCGGGTTTTGCTGGAGTGCTCGTGCCGCTGACGCTGGAGCGAGCGGGTGCCGATCCGGCCGTGGCCTCGTCCGTGTTCGTGACGATGATCACGGACTCGATGGGCTTCCTGCTGTTCCTCGGTCTAGCGACGGGAGTCGGGCTCGTCCGTTAAGGTAGGTGCCCGCTCTTCTCGCGCTTCACGGCGAGATAGTCGGCGTTGTGCGGGTTGGACGGCATGTGGTGCGCCACGCGTTCCACGACCTCGATGCCTTCGCGTTCCAGCGCCTCGACCTTGGTCGGATTGTTGGTGAGCAGACGCACCTGTTCGATGCCGAGGGCGCGCAGGATGGCGGCGGCATGGGCATAGTCGCGTTCGTCGTCTGCGAATCCCAGGCGCAAGTTTGCGTCGACCGTGTCGAGACCGCGATCCTGCAGAGCATAAGCGCGGAGCTTGTTGGCGAGGCCGATGCCCCGACCTTCCTGCCGAAGATAAAGAAGAACGCCGCCTCCCGCAGTGCCGATGAGGCGGAGCGCTTCCTTCAGTTGCGGGCCGCAGTCGCATTTGAGCGAGCCGAACACATCGCCGGTCAGGCATTCGCTGTGCAAGCGGATGAGCGGCGGCTTCCCTCCGAAGGCACCGACGAGGAGGGCGACATGGTCCTGACCGTCGTCCGAGCCGCGGAAGGCGAAAATCTGCGTGTCGGGCATGTCCGTCAGGGGCAGCCGCGCACGCGACAGCAGGGTGACCTCGGGGCGCAAGCGCTCGTCCGACAGTTCGGCGAGCTCGATGCCGGTCCCCTCAGCATTGCCCGACAGAATCCAAAGTGCCGGAAGCAATCCGGCAGACCGTGCGAGCGCCAGCGCGGCCCTAGCCGAGGAGACATTCTCCAAGTGCTGAGGGCGTAACGGCCCTACCGGGGCCCGGGCAAAATCCTGCGCGGGGTCGGCGAGCGTCCTGGCGGCATCTCCGTCGAGCCAGGGTTCCCGCGCAATAAGCACGGGCCGCGAGGGGTCTGCCGCTTCCCGGTCATTGGCCAATGACAGAGCGGCTGCACGCCTGCCGCTGAGAAGGAGTGGCGCCTGACCTTGTGCGTCCAGCAGCTCGAGGATTTCCGGCGTCGCAGTCTCGATCGACACAAAGGCGAGCGGCTCAGGTCCCTCGATCCGGACGGCGCGCCCGGTGCGCAGTGCGGCGATCGCCCGTTCGACCGCGTAGCCGCGGCTCAAATGGCGACCTCGCAGATGAGCGGGACGTGGTCGGACGGCCGTTCCCAGCTGCGGCAGGGTTCGAGCACGCGGTGCGAAATAACCCGCTCCGCGGCGTCGGGAGAGACCCACATATGGTCGAGCCGCCGGCCGCGATCGTTCTTGGTGTGGTCGGGCGAACGATAGCTCCACCAGGTGAAATTGCGCTCAGGCGCGGGGACGAAGGTGCGGCCGATATCCACCCATTCGTTCGCCTGCTTCAGGCGGGACAGTGCGTCGATCTCGATTGGCGTATGGCTCACGACATCGATCAGCGCCTTGTGGCTCCAGACGTCGCACTCGAGCGGCGCGACGTTGAAATCGCCCACAATGAGAGTCGGTTCACGGAGGCCTTCCGACCAGCGGGTCATTCGCTCGATGAAATCCAGCTTCTGACCGAACTTGGGATTGGTGGTGCGGTCGGGAATGTCGCCGCCGGCGGGAACGTAGACGTTTTCCAGGCGAAGGCCGCAGGGGAGCCTGACACCGACGTGGCGCGCCTCGCCATTGTCCTGCCAGTCGTGGCTGCCCGGTTCGCCTAGTTCGATCTTGCTGAGGATCGCCACGCCGTGGTGCATCTTCTGGCCCTTCAGCTGACGATGCACGTAGCCCTGGCTGGCAAACAGACTTGCCGGGAAGATGTCGTCGGTGACCTTGGTTTCCTGGAGGCAGAGGACGTCCGGCTTCTCCTCGCGTAGAAGACGCTCGACGATGCCGATCCGCGCGCGAACCGAGTTTACGTTCCAGGATGCGATCTTGATGCTTTTGCCCACGATGTGCGCTTAGCCCGTTCTCAGTCCGACGCAAATGAAAGGCCCCCGCTCCGGGGGCATGGAGCGAGGGCCGACCAAGCGTTCGTCACGCAAGGGGTTCAGCGGCGCAAGGGTAACAGGGGGAAACCCCGTGCAATTGCTGAACCGGCTGTCTGTTTACCAAAGCGAACCTGACGCGTCGATGAACAGTTTCAATCGACTACGTTTTTTTATCACCTGCGCTTTTTGGGTTCCGCGTAGCTGAACGCGCTTTCGGGGACGGCGACATTGTAGCGCTGATTGTCCAGCTTGATCGTCGTCTTCTTGTTCTGCGCGTCGACGGCGGTCCAGCCTTCGAGCAGCAGGCCGCCGGGTGCCGACGGATTTCGCACGAACGCAAGAAGCAAGGTGCCGAACTCCGGACGGCGCGCGTCGCGGGCGCGGACGAGCAGGATGCGGCTGTCCTTCTGCGGAACGATCTTGGCGATTCGGTTGATGTCCGGGTTCGCGGCGAGAAGGATGCCCAGCGGGGTCTTGTTGAGATCCCAGCTGTTCTTCTGGCCGACGGCATAGTCGACGAAGGTCAGCTTGCTGCCATTGCCCACCAGGACGAGATCGTCCCCCTGATATTGGAATCGGATGCGACCCGGCCGCTTCAACTGAAGCGTGCCGCGAGCGACGCGATTGCGAGCGTCGGTCTGGCTGAAGTTGGCCGTCATCGACTGGACGGCGGCGAGATGCGCTTCGACCTTCGCAATGTCGGCGGATTGCGCCTGAGCCGGAGCGGCCATGGCAACAATCGCGACCGGCGCGAGGGCGCGCGCAAGATGTGTCGGAAAGCTCATTATCAACGAAACTCCTGGGAATTTGCGGCCGTTTTGGCGATGAGCCATTGAATGCGGACTGAACTCGCCGGTTCCCGTTCGTTCAGCTTTGCAGGCCTCAGAGCGGGTGCCCATCAGGGTCAATCAGGACTTCGCGCCGTCCGACATGATCCGGCTGACCGACGAGCCCTTCCTTTTCCATCCGTTCGATCAGGCGCGCTGCGCTGTTGTAGCCAACGCGAAGCTGGCGCTGGAGGTAGGAGGTCGAGGCCTTCTGGCTCTCAGCGACGATTTGCACCGCCTTGCGGAAGAGTTGCGTCTCCGCGTCATCCTCGCCGCTGGGCTGGCCGTCGAACAGGTAGCCGCCGTCTTCCGGTTCCTCGGTAACCGCCTGAATGTAGTCGGGGACACCCTGCTTGCGCCAATGCTCGGCCACCGCGCGGACTTCCTCGTCACTGACAAACGGGCCGTGGACGCGGATGATCTGCTTGCCACCCGGCATGTAGAGCATGTCGCCCTTACCAAGCAGCTGCTCGGCACCCTGCTCGCCGAGGATCGTGCGGCTATCGATCTTGCTGGTAACCTGGAAGCTGATGCGGGTCGGCAGGTTCGCTTTGATAACACCGGTGATGACGTCGACCGACGGACGCTGCGTCGCCATGATCAGATGGATGCCGGCCGCGCGCGCCTTTTGCGCGAGGCGCTGGATAAGGAACTCGACCTCCTTGCCGGCCGTCATCATCAAGTCGGCAAGCTCGTCGACGACCACCACGATCTGCGGCAGGACGTCATATTCCAGCTCTTCAACCTCGTAGAGCGGCTGACCGCTGCTGGCGTCGTAGCCGGTCTGGACCCGGCGACCGAGCGTGGAGCCCTTGGCCTTCGCCTCGCGAACCTTCTGGTTGAAGCTGGGCAATGCACGGACGCCGAGATTCGCCATCATGCGATAGCGCTCTTCCATCTGCTCGACGGTCCACTTGAGGGCTCGAATGGCCTTGGCCGGCTCGGTGACGACCGGCGAGAGCAGATGCGGAATGTCGTCGTAGATGCTGAGCTCCAGCATCTTCGGGTCGATCATGATCAGGCGGCACTGCTCGGGGGTCATCCGGTAGAGCAAAGACAGGATGGCGCAGTTGAGGCCGACCGACTTACCCGAACCGGTGGTGCCGGCGACGAGCAGGTGCGGCATGGGCGCCAGGTCCGCGATGACCGGATCACCGGCGATATTCTTGCCGAGGATCAGCGGCAGCGACATGTTCTGGTCTTCGAACGCCTGGCTGCCGATCAACTCGGACAGGCTGACCGTCTCACGCTTCACGTTGGGCAGTTCGATGCCGATGACGCTGCGGCCGGGAATGGTCGCAACGCGGGCGGACAGTGCCGACATGTTGCGGGCGATGTCGTCGGCGAGCTGGATGACCCGGCTGGCCTTGATGCCGCTGGCCGGTTCCAGCTCGTACATCGTGACGACCGGGCCGGGCCGCACTTCGACGATGTCGCCGCGAACGTGGAAATCCTCGAGCACCGATTCGAGCAGGCGGGCATTCCGCTCCAGCCCTGCGCGGTCGATTTGCGATTTTCCCTTTTCCGGGGGTGCGGCGAGCAGGTCGAGCGCCGGAAGTTGGTAATTGTCGCCGAGGGCGAGGCTTTGTTGTGTGGCGGGAGGCTTCTTGCTGCCACGCGGTTGAGCAGCCGCAATCGGCCTGGGCGGTTCGGCGACCGCCACGGCCGGCCGGGACTTCGGCGGCGCGGCGCTCGTCGGGCGGTCCTCGGCAGCTTCCATCGTCCGGCGTGGGGCAGCAGCCTTGGGCTTCGGCTCGCGTTTCAGAACGCCGCCGACCCAGGCCTTTTCGGTCGCCTGCAGGCCAAGCGCGAGATAGCCGAGCACGAGTCCTGCAAGCGCGAAGATCACCAGCACGACCAGACGGACCGGCGCCTCGATGCCTGCGTCATTGATGAGGCCGATGGCGGAGTCGACGCCGTAAGCCGCGCCGAGACCGAGCGCTCCACCCCATCCCCCGGGAAGTCCAGAAACGGCCGACGCGCTCGTCAGGCTGAGCGCAATGCCAATCAGAATCGCACCGCCGCCCGCTACGAGGAGTGCTCGCGCAACACGCCCGGTGGGCTCAAGCCGCATCATCCGCAGTCCGGCGAGGGCAATGACCGGCAGGAACAGGACCGAACCCATTCCGAAAATCAGTAAGAGAGCGTCGCTGAGATACGCCCCGAAGCTGCCGATCCAGTTGGTCGGAGGACCACCCGCGGCCGTCGTGAAAGATGGGTCCGTGGTGTTGTGCGTCGCCAAAGCAAGCGCCGCGGCCACGGCGAGGCCAAGCAGCAAGGCGCCCCAGGTGCGCACGGCAAGACGCTTCACCGACGCGCGCAAGGCGTCGCGCCAATGAGGCTCAAGCTCTCGTTTATGGGTCCGCACAGCCGCGGTCGCCATTGTTCAACCCCCACCAAACTCCACGGCTAGAATGCCTTGTTGGCGAGTCCCCGGTCAAGCGATGCCTTGGCGTCAATGCGACGGAACGGTAGTGCGCTCTTCCATGGACCGAGCGGACGTAATCATCCTGGGTGGCGGCCTTGTGGGTCTGGCGCTCGCATCCGCGCTCGATTCCAGCGGCGTTTCAGCGATTCTTGTCGATCCGGCAGACCCTGCGGACCGCAAGGGTAGCGGCTTCGACGGACGGACCAGTGCCGTCTCGTCGAGCTCGATGCGCATGCTCGAAACGATCGGCGTCACCGACCACCTGCCGGAAGTGGGGTGCCCGATCCGGACGATCCAAGTCGCCGACGGCCTGCAGCCGGGCGGGCTGGCGTTCCAGCCGGATGACGATGAACCGCTGGGCGTCATGCATGAGAACCGCAATCTTCGCGCGGCGCTGCAAACACGCGCGGAGGCGGCGCGGAATCTGTGGTTGTTGTGGAAGTCGGCGCCGAAATCGGTGGAGCGCGGGCCCCATCAAGTGATCGTATCACTGGAAGACGGGCGGAAACTCTCCGCACCGGTGCTTGCTGCGGTCGACGGGCGGCATTCGCGGATGCGCGAGAATGCGGGAATCCCGCTTGCCCGCTGGAAATACGATCACATGGCGATCGTCTCGACGCTGAGACATGAGCGGCCGCACGACAATATTGCCTACGAAATCTTCTTCCGCACCGGACCGTTCGCGCTGTTGCCGATGACCGATGATGCTCAGGGTCATCGCTCGGCGATCGTCTGGTCGGTCCCGAATGCCGATGCAGCAGGCTGGATGTCGCTCAGCGACGATCAGTTCGCCGGCGAGGCGCAGGCGGCGATGGGCGGCTTCCTCGGAAAGATTTCGATGGCGGCGCCGCGCTCGACCTTCCCGCTCGGCTTCCATCATGCCGCACGGATCACCGACGACCGGCTGGCGCTGGTGGGTGACGCCGCACACGCGATCCACCCGATCGCCGGGCAGGGACTCAACCTCGGCTTCCGCGATGCGGCGGCATTTACGCAGGTGCTGGTGGAGGGTTCGCGGCTTGGCCTCGACCTCGGCGACAGGCAGTTGCTCGACCGATATCAACGCTGGCGGTCGCTCGACGCACTGGTCGTGGCGGTCGCGACCGACAGTCTGACGAGGGTCTACGGCATTCCGGGCAAGACTGCGTCCGCGGTGCGGCGGTTCGGCATGGGAATGATCGACCGATTGAGCCCGATCAAGAATAAGCTGATGAGCGAAGCGCGCGGCACTAGCGGCGAGCTTCCTTTGTTGCTTCGGGGACTACCAATCTAGCTACTGCAGCGTCGGCTGGACTTCGGCTCCGCTGACGGCCGCGCGCTGGAACTGCATCAACTGCACGAGCAAGTCGGCGCGGTCGTCCAAAGTCGCCGCTTCCAAGAGCGCCTGCTTCGCTCCGACATCGAACGGCGCGACTTGCGCGATCGCGTTGACCAGCATTTCGTCGTCGAGGCGCTGGACTGCAGCCCAATCGACGGAGAGGCGCATGGCGTCGCCCAGGCGGCGAGCCTCGCGTTCGACCTCGGCGCGCAGGGTCATCGACAGCGGCGGAGGTTCCTCGTCGTCGAAGGCGCCAGCATCGACGTCCGCGTTGCGATAAGCGGTTTCGAGGTCCGTTTCGCCGATCATCCGAAACCGCGTCGCTCCATGAAGGATGATATTGTAGCGGCCGTCCTCTAGCTCTTCGACGCCGATGATCTCACCCACGCAGCCCACGGGATAAAGCGGCGCACCCTCGTCCTCAGAAGCGTGCGGCTGAATCATACCGATGCGGCCCGGCCCTTCCAGGGCGTCGCGGACCATGTCGCGGTAGCGCGGCTCGAAGATATGCAAGGGCAGCTGCGAGCGGGGGAAGAGGATCGCTCCGGGAAGCGGGAAGATGGGCAGTCGCAACGGCCGCTTGCCGCTCATGTGAACAGGAGCGCCGAAAGGCGGCGGCGCTGCGCTCGGGCCCACGGATCTTCCAGGCCCTGCGCTTCGATCAACTGCAACAGCCGCTGACGAGCCGCGCCTTCGTTCCAATCCCGATCTTGCCCGACGATTTCCAGCAGAATGTCGGCTGCCGCATCGCGATCGCCCCCGGCCATTTTCGCGCCGGCAAGCTCGTAGCGCGCATCCAGATCGTTGGGATCGGCCGCAATGCGTGCTTCGATCTCCGAATTGTCCGATGCCGGCGCTGCCTCGGTCAATTCCAGCGCCGCCCGGGCTCGACTGACTTCGGCATGACTCGCGGCGTCCGCCGGTGCGGCCTCCAGAACCGAGCGCGCTTCATCCGTCTGACCTGCAGCGAGCAGCGCACGCGCGAGCCCGCCGATCACCGCAGGATTCTCCGGCGCCATGTCGTGGATTTGCCGAAAAATGGATACTGCGCGCGCTGCATCGCCGTCGGCGAGGACGCCCTCGCCCATCGCGATGAGCGGTTCGATCTCCGCCTGCTGCTCGGCGGCCTCGCCCTTGACGCCCAACTGGGACAGGAGCTGGTCCAGGATGCGCTTGATCTGCCCTTCGGATCGATAATTGGTCAGGTCGGCGACCGGCTGGCCCTTGAAGAAAGCATAGACGGTCGGGATCGACTGGATCTGGAACTGCGAGGCGATGAATTTTTCCGCGTCGACGTCGATCTTGACCAGCTTGACCGCTTTATCGGCGTAGTCGGCAGCGACCTTGTCGAGGATCGGGCCAAGCTGTTTGCAGGGTCCGCACCATTCGGCCCAGAAATCGAGCAACACCAAGTGGGTCATCGACGGCTCGATGACGTCGCGCTGCAGGCGTTCGACCGCTTCGCGTTCCACTTCGCTCATGCCAAGGGTCGCCACGCTTCGTAACTCCTACTGCTGTAGCTGCAACGCGGCCCATATGGTCGGCTGTCGCCCGCGCCACAAGCTGGCAGCGACTCATAACGCTAGCTTAACCCTAATCTGAGATGTGCGAGACGATGGTTGAACGCCGCGCACGCCTGTCGGTCAGCGTCTGGTGGGCGATCGCGGCCGCCGTCGCGATCGGCCTTGTGCTGCGCATTCTCGCGGCGAAGGACGGGGCGCTGTGGACCGACGAAGCCTGGTCCGCGATCCATGCGGCCGAAGTCGGCACTCCGATGGGCGTGTTTCTGTTCATCAACCACGACAACAACCATCACCTGATGTCGCTGTGGCTGCAGTCGGTTGGACTGCAGGCCTCGCCGCTCCTGGCGCGAGCGCCGGCCATTGCTGCTGGAACGCTGACGATTTTCATCGCCGGCTTGATAGGTGCGAGGCGTTCAGCAGGTACGGCCGTAATCGCGGCACTCCTGTTCGCCGTAGCGCCCATCCTCGTCACCTACGGATCGGAAGCGCGCGGCTATGCCCTGATGATTCTGGCCGCGATGACAATGTTGCTGCTGCTCGATCGTTGGCTCGACAAGCCGACTGCAGATGCTCCTGTGCTCGGCCTCGCGATCCTCGCCTTTCTGGGCATGCTGTCGCATCTGACGATGGCCGCGTTTGTGGGCCTGTTCGCGGCATGGGTCTTCGCCGTTCGTCGGTCGGAGCGTGGGCCCAACGACGCACTTCGAACGACGATTCGGGTCATGGGTCCCGCTCTGATCGCCTGCGCCGCAGTCATCGCGGGCGTGTTCGCTGCAGCGGCGGCTACCCCCGAAGGAATGCAGGTCGGCGGCTATTCGCCCTTTACGATCGACCGATATGCTTTGGCGCTTGGCGATCTCACGGCCACCACCCTCGGAGCGACCGTTGGGCCGTGGTGGCTCCTGCCGTCGGTGATTGCGGTGCTGGCCATCTTGCTGGCGATTTGGCCGCCACGCTGGGCGGATCGTTGGCGCTTCCTGTTGCCGTTGCTAATTCTCAGCGTCCCGATTGCCGTAGGTCTGATGCGCGCGGGCAACCCTGAGTTTGCCCGATACTATCTGTCGAGCGCGATCGGCGTTCTTCTCCTCGCTTCCATCTGGATCGGTCGCGAATTGCGCGGGCCTGCGGTTCGAACGGCTCTCGCTTTAGGCATTCTGACCGTCATGGTCAGCGGAAGCCTGTACGGCGACTATCAGCTGATCGAGCTTCGACGCGGCGACCCCGACCGTCCGCTCCAGATCATCGAAGCGCAGTCTGCCGATGAACCGACGGTCGCCTTTGCAGAGGAACGGCTGAAGGGCGTCCTGATCGCAGCGGCCGAACGGCGTGGATCGAAGTTCATAACCGCTGCCCACTGCGCCCCGGCCGACTATCTCCTCGGCGCGCGCTGGTCGCTGGTTCCTGCGCATTCCGAGGTCACGTGGTGCGGCAAGACCTGGCACATGGTCGACTATGGCAACAGCGGGAGGCTGTCGGGCGAAGGTTGGGCACTTTACCGCTCGCAGCGCTTGCAAAGCATCGGGGTGGCTGGTAGCGGGCCGCCTCCAGCGCACAAATCGCGCAGACGCCACGAGCGGGCGTAGCTCAGGGGTAGAGCACAACCTTGCCAAGGTTGGGGTCGAGGGTTCGAATCCCTTCGCCCGCTCCAGCGACTTCCAGGAAGTCCTGAAAATCGACGGCAGGCTTAGAGCGTGACGCTCGGGCTATAGCGCATCTCGTGCTGCACGATGGTCGCGCGCACGACCTCGTTCATCAGCTTCATGCGGACTTCGAGAGGCGTCGACGTCTTCTTGATCATGACCGCCACCGAATAGCTGCGGCCGTCCGGCGCAGTCAGGATGCCGATGTCGTTGTAGCCGGCCTGGGTGGAACCGAGCACCTGCCCCGTGCCAGTCTTGTGGCTGAGCGACCAGCCCGGCTTCAGGCCGCCGCGGAGGCGGTTCTTGCCGGTCGAGGTCTGGCTCATGATCGTCAGCAGGCGTGCCGTCGACGACGGAGACAACAACTCGCCTCGCTTCAGAGCGGCGAGCGCATCGGCGATCGCGTTCGCGGATGCGCCGTCATAAGGATCTTCGACATATCGATTGAAGGCCGCCTGCCGCACGGACATCGGAAGAGCATTGCGCGCATCGTAAAAGGCGCGGCCGGTCGAATAGCTGGGTGTCCAGGTCAGCCCGGCGATCCGACTCTGCAGCGAGCGCTCGCCTTCGTAGAAGCGAATGGCGCCCAGCCCCTTGGAGCGGATCATTGCTCGCACCGCTTCCGGTCCGCCGACGGAGCGCATGAGCTTGTCGTTGCAGGTATTGTCGCTCTTGGTCAGCGCCTGGAACATCAGTTCGCCGAGCGTCATCACGGTGCCGCCGCCCAGGATCTTCTGCGCGATCGGCTGGTGGAATAAAGTCAGGTCGCTACGCCCCAGGGTGACCTGGTCAGAAAGACGCACTTTGCCGCGGTCGACCGCATCGAGGGCAGTGATGGCAACCCAAAGCTTGCTCACACTCTGCTGGGGAGCCAGTTCATTGCCGTTCCACGAGGTATTCCAACCCTCGTTCACGGAGCGGACCGCGATACCCACCCTGCCGTTGAAAGCCTTACCCAATTGATCGACGCGATTGGCAAGATAGACCGGAGCCTGAGGCGGACGTGCGGGCTGCGTCTGTGCAACTGCAGCGACTGCAGTCGCGGCCGGTACGGTTGCACTTGAACCCGACTGCCCAAGCGCGATCACGGCCATCCCGAGGCTAAGCCAAGTTGACGTCATGACGACAATATTCCCCCACCAAAATCCCACAGCGCCAGCAGCTTAGCGAATTTTGCTGAACGCAGGCTGTTCCACCCGGCGCAAGGTCAGGAATCGCACCGGAGGCGCGATTTGCCAACCCCTTAGGCGGCCGGCGGACCACTTTTGGCGAGAAGCGCACCCGATTCTATCTCGTCGAGCGCGCGTTGAACGGACACATATTGCCGGGCCTTACGAACCCAGGGCTCCGCATTCTTGGCGCCCGGCAATCGCATCGTTTCGGCGAGAGCGGCGTCGACTTCACCATTTTCGAGAGCCGCCAGGGCCCTAAGGTACCGGGCGTCGGGCTGCGTCGATGGGCGATCCGCCCGCCTGATTTGAATCAGCGATCCGAGCTCGCGCTGGAATTGCGTAAGCCAGCCATCGGTTGGCGCCGAGGAGCGAAGCACGGGTCCAAGCTCGCGATATTCTCTGGTCAGATCGTTGAGCCTAACGGGCGAATGCGAGCCGGTGACGATCGTCGCTACAGCCCGCGCATGGGTTCGTCCGAACCGGTCCAGAAGCAAAGGCTCGAGATAGCCAAGCGCAACGCCGCGATCGACCGCCCGTCGGGCAGCGAAGGCTACGAGCAAGGCATCGGCTCTGCCAGCAGAGCCTTCTACACGCTCGGCCGTCGTTTCGACCTGTGACAGACGGTTCTGGATCTGCGCGATCTGCTGCGAACCTTCGGCCGGCTGCGGTTCCACGGTGAGTTGCTGGGGCGCCAACACTTTGCTCGGCACAAGGGCTGCCGGCTGCGGCTTCGATCCGATGCCTAGAAAAGTCGCTGCGCCATCGTAGCGGGCGAGCGCCCAGGCGGCGCCGGCCGCGCCCGCGAGAAGAAGCGCGACAGCGAGAAGCAGGCGAGTGCCCCATCCAAGTCCGGCGCGGTGTGGTGCGGTAGCCATCGTTGGGCTCAAGTCTCGCACAGCCGGGCGCAGAGAGCCAGAAGGACGTTGTCGTTGGGAGCCGACGCGGCGCGAACATCCTCCCATCCCTCGCCAGCCGCCTGCGCCGCGGCCTCGCTGATGGCAGCAATGCGGATGTCGGAGCGACGGCTAGGGTCGACCAGCTCCGCCAGCCTGCGAGCTGCCCGTGGCGAGTGAACCACCGCCACCTGCCCCGGAAGGGCATCCAGGCCCGCCACCTCTGGCTTCTCGCCCGCGCGATAGATTGGAACGACGCTGATGGCTCTTCCTTCGACGGAGGGCGGCCGGTGCTCCTCGCCGCAGAGGTGCAAAAGCCGTTCTTCCTGAGCGATCCGGGAAAGCAGGTCGTCCACACCACCTTCACCGACCGTCGCGACGCCTAACCCGGCGACCCGCGCCGCCACGGCCGTACCTTCGCCGACCGCGTGGACAGGCAAGTGGCGGTATCGATCGAAACGGTCGCCAGCCATTTGTACGGTGTTAGCGCTGGTCAACAGCAGGCCGTCGAAGTCCGCCGGATCGGGCGGCAACCACTCGACTGGCTGGAGTTCGAACAAGGGTATTGAGACGGTGTCGAGACCGAGAGCCCGCGCCTTCTCCAGCGTTCGCCGAGCCGCAGCTTCGGGTCTGAAAACGAAGAGCCGCCTCATCCTGCCTTGAACAAGGAGCTGATCGAGTCCGGCGCCTTTTCGAGCAAGGCGTGAGCCAATGCAGCTGGAGCGTCGTGATCGCCGCATTCGAAGGTTGCTTCGTCACGCACCTGATCCTGGCCGTCCTCCGACAGAATTTGCACGCGCATGAAAATCTTCCCGTCCCGGATCTCGCCGAACGCGGCGACCGGGGAATGGCAGCTTCCCCCCAGAGCGGCCGTGAAGGCGCGCTCGGCCCGAATGATCGCATGCGTTGTGTGATCGTCGACGATCGTCAGGATCGACGCCGTCACGCTGTCCTTTGCCCGGCATTCGATGGCGATCACGGCCTGGGTCGGGGCCGGCAGGATGACGTCTAGCGGGATCGGCGTGCCGACCTTGGCCAAGCCCAGCCGCCGCAAGCCCGCGCCGGCCAGCAAAGTAGCATCGACCTCACCGGCCTCGAGCTTCGCCAGACGCGTCTGCACATTCCCGCGAAACGGAATGATCTTCAGGTCTGGGCGAAGCGAAAGAAGCTGGGCTTTTCGCCTCGGCGATGAGGTGCCGACAATCGCGCCCTCCTTGAGTGCGTCGATGGAGTCCGCGCCGATCAATCTGTCCTGCACGTCACCGCGCTGCCGGACAGCCGCGATGGTCAGTTCGCGCGGGCGGATCGCTTCCACGTCCTTCAGCGAGTGGACGCAGAAATCGACTTCCTTCTCCATCAGGGCGCGGTCGAGTTCCTTGGTCCAGAGCTGCTTCCCGCCAATCTCAGCCAGCGGCCGGTCCTGCACGCGATCGCCGGTCGTCTCGACTACCTGAATCTGGACGTAATCGGCCGGCCAGCGATTGGCGACTTCGAGCGCCGAGGCGACCTTATGGGCTTGAGCTAAAGCGAGCGGTGAACCACGCGTACCGAGAATCGGAGATCTCATAATTCGTCGCTGCTAGACCTGAACCCATGCAGCGTCGAGGCGGCGCCCCTAGCGAATGCGGTGCACGTCGGGCAAAGGGCGCCGGATGGCATTGATCCTGGGCCTCGAATCTTCCTGCGACGATACGGCTGCAGCGCTCGTTACGAGCGATCGGCAGATCCTTGCGCAGGTGGTCGTCGGTCAGAACGAGGCGCATCGGCCGTTCGGCGGGGTCGTACCGGAAATCGCCGCGCGGGCGCATGTCGAGATTCTGCCCGACCTTGTTCGGCAAGTTCTGGCTGACGCAGGCAAGACGGTCGCGGAGGTGGACGGGATCGCTGCGACGGCAGGTCCCGGATTGATCGGCGGGGTGATGGTGGCGCTGCTTGCCGGCAAGGGCCTGGCGCTTGGCACCGGCAAGCCGCTCGTTGCGGTAAATCACCTGGAGGGCCACGCCCTGAGTCCTCGGCTCGTCGATCCTGACCTCGGCTTTCCCTATCTGCTGCTGCTGGTCTCGGGCGGCCACTGCCAGCTGCTGGAAGTGCGCGACGTCGGTGATTATCGGCGGATCGCGACGACCATCGACGATGCAGCGGGCGAAGCGTTCGACAAGGCAGCGAAGCTGCTCGGGCTTCCCTATCCGGGCGGACCGGCGATCGAAGAGCTGGCTGGCCAAGGTGACGCCAAGGCGGTCCCGCTTCCGCGCCCGCTGGTCGGTTCTGGCGAGCCTCATTTTTCCTTCGCAGGTTTGAAAAGCGCAGTGCAGCGCGCCGTCGCCTCGGGACAGCATGCGCCGGCAGACATCGCGGCATCTTTCCAGCAAGCTGTCGTCGATTGCCTTGTAGACAGGACTCGGCTCGCGCTGGATCGGACGAACGCACCGACTTTGGTTGTGGCAGGTGGCGTGGCGGCAAATCGCTCGGTCCGGGCCGCGCTCCAGCAACTGGCCGAGACGACAGGGCGGCGGTTCAGCGTGCCCCCTGGCTGGCTGTGCACCGACAACGCCGCGATGATTGCCTGGGCGGGGGCCGAGCGGTTCGAGCGGGGGCTGACGGATCCGCTCGACGCGCCGGCACGGGCGCGCTGGCCGCTCGATCCGGCGGCGGACAAGGTTCGTGGAGCGGGGGTGAAAGCATGAGCTTCGATCGGCTGGGCGTGATCGGAGGCGGCGCGTGGGGGACTGCCCTCGCGCAAGTGGGGGCGAGCGGCGGCCGCGAGGTCCTGCTCTGGGCCCGCGAACCCGAAGTCGTCGAGGCCATCAACAGCGCTCACGAGAATACGACCTTTCTCAAGGGCTCGAGACTCAACGCCGGAATCAAAGCGACCGGCCAGCTAGCCGATCTCGACAATTGCGATGCTTGGCTGGTCGTCACGCCTGCACAGCACATGCGGTCGGTGCTCGAGGCTGCGCCCGTCGGCGC
>Ga0247822_10000368_pt1 | contig 23759 bp, 19 predicted proteins | sample 13C_Cellulose_Da_FD_192423 | JGI IMG/M metagenome (GOLD analysis project Ga0247822, IMG submission 192423) | Soil microbial communities from agricultural site in Penn Yan, New York, United States - 13C_Cellulose_Day30 | ecosystem: Environmental > Terrestrial > Soil > Agricultural land | place...
ATCTAGAACAGTCGCTAGCGCTCTTCTCACGCATCCGCCGCAATGATTTCGGGGTCGGATTCATATGTCGCGCGAATCCCGTATACGGTGTTGCGCAGCTTGCCGGGCTTCCAAGCAAAAGACACCGAGCCATGCGCGTCGCCGGTCAGACGCGCGGGCACGGTGAGGCTATCGCCGATGCCGTGGCGCCTTCCGACCAAACTGTTTCTCAAGGAGTCGGTCTCGAAACGCTCGAAAATTCGAGAAAACATCATCATCTGGCAACTTCGGCTTACGTATCCCTCCGAAAAGCTTAGGTACGATCTCGGATAAACTGAGGTGCCGGACCGTCCCGGGTCTGCGTAAGGTCATCCCGCCAGTTTGCTCGGGCAAACCGGTCAAATTGTTTCACAGCGATTAGAGGAATGATCATGGAGAGGTTGTCCAACAAACGCGAGGCCATGGCCAGAACCTTGATCCTAATCGGTTCGGGCATGTTTAGTGCCATTGCCATGAGTTCGCTGTCCTCCGTGCTCCCCGTCATCCAGCGGCATTTCGGAGGTGGTTCCGACTCGCTGATGGCGAAAACGGTAGTGATGATCGTCGGCATCTCGATGATCGTCACTTCCCCCATGACAGGCTGGCTGGTGCGGCGATTTGGTTTCAAGCCTGTTCTGATACCGGCTTACGCAACCTTTTTGGTGTTCGGATGTGCCGGAGCATTCCTGCCGAGCCTTGAGGCGATAATCGCCACGCGGTTCGTCACTGGCGCCGCCGCCGCCGTGATTGTGGCAACCGCTTTGAGCCTGATCGGCATCTATTACGAAGGCACGCCTCGCGACCGACGTCTCGGCGCAACCCATGCAATCAGCGGCGTCATGATCGCGGGCCTTATTCCCCTCGCGGCATGGCTCGGCGCCTTCAATTGGCGTTATGCTTTCGCGATCCACCTAATCGCACTTCCACATCTCATCGTCGGAGCCCTTTGGCTCCGGCCGCCGCCTCAACCCGTAAAGCAGGCGGGCGCCAATGCTGCGGGAATCGATTTCCTCCGAATGCTGCCCCTCATGCTTCTAGCTGTCGCCGCCGGTGCACTGGCGTTCAGCGAGCCAGTGCTCATGCCGTTCCATCTTGTGGAGATCGGGAACTATGGTCCGTCCTGGGCCGGCCTCATGTTCGCAATTGTGATCGGCTGCTCCGTCTTAAGCAACATGATGTTTGGCGAATTGCGCCGCTGGTTGCCCGGCAACGGTATCTATCTGCTCGCGTTCGGTTTATGGACGCTTGGCTTCATGGTCATTGGGTTGGAGCTGTCCCTGATCGGAGCAGCGGCGGGATCGGCGATCATCGGACTGGGTGGCGGCCTTGTCTCGCCGTCGCTGTTTTCAACCGTTGCCACCATCTCCGCACCGCAAAATCGCCCGGGCAATACAGGGTTGATCAAGGCGGCCTTCTACTCCGGTCCGTTTCTCGGGCCAACAGTGCTTCATTTCGTGGCGACCGGCCATCCCCAGGCGATCTCCTTCATCCTGTTGGGCGCGGCCGCCGGCGTCTTGGCGATTGGAGCGCTAGTCCTGCTGCTGTTGGGCCATCGGGGCCAATCGCGTTCGCGCCCGGCCGGTGGCGGCGATGCGGATCACGCAGATTCCGTCGCCTAGAGCATCGTGCGTTTAATCTGCGACATATCCGGCATGTTTGAGGTAGTTCCAGCATTCGTCTGGTGAGTAGAGTTCGCAGATCGAGCCGACAGCGTGTCACAGCGTTTCGATGGTTCGGGCCTTGGCGGCTCGCAGATGCGCCTTGAGCTTGGCAAAGGCCATTTCGATGGGATTGGGGTCGGGGCTGGGCCTTCACCCTCCGCTCGGCCAGAAGCCGCGCCGCCAGTTCGGGCATCGTGATGTCGCCATCGCCAACCACCCAGTCAACCAGAACATCGGCATGCGCCTCCAGCGGGCCACTCCCCGCCGGACGCCCCTGCCGCGCCGGGGCCACAGAACCCGTCCGCGCCTTACGCTGCGCCAGGCGAACCGCCGTCGCTGCGCTCACCCCAAAGCGACGCGCCGCCGAACGGCAGGAATGACCGCGCTCGGTCTCGCCGATAATCCGATCCCGAAGATCAACCGAACTGCTCTTGCCCATGATCCACCCCAAATAAGGGGAATCACAAAACGGGGCTCAAGGGAATCCCCTACGATTCAGATTTCTCGCGAGACGCTCTAACGAGGAGCGTCCTCAAGCCAAGTTTGGGGGGCGAGCGGCTGTTTCGGCCGGAACGCACGCTGCGGGCCGCCGGTCCCATCACCCCCCCCGTCCACGAGCAGCTGGACCAGCTAACCGCGACGTGGCGGGCAGATAACGACAATATGGCGCGCTGGACAAACCAGCGCGCCGTATCAATCCCGTGATTTTGCGATGATCTGGATTTAGCAGCCGCGAAACTGCGGCTTCTCCTTCGCGCGAAACGCCGCTAGCGCCGCTTCGAAATCCGCTGAACGGATGACCAGCGGCAGGTAATCGAGTTCCGCCCGGAACGCATCGCTCAGCGTGGTCATGCCATGGCTGAAGGCTGCCTTGGTGTAAGCGACCGAGAGCGGGGCGGCGTCGGCCCAACGCTGCGCTTCCTGCACAGCCGCCTGATAGGCACCTCCCGGATCCACCACTTCATCGACAAGTCCCATTCGATGAGCCTCGGCACCGTCGAGCTGCGTGTCGAGCGCCAGCATCCGCTTGGCCTTCGCCGACCCCAGCCGGGCTTTGAGGCCGTACATAATGCCCATGTCGCCGATCAGCCCGAGCTTTCCGAACGCCGCCCCTAGCTTGGCGGTGCGTGAGGCGACGACATAGTCGCACGCCAGCGCCATTGAGAAGCCACCGCCCACCGCCAGCCCCTCGATCGCTGCGATCACGGGCTTGGGGCCGTTAGCCAGCGCCGCGATGAGGAGATGAACCTCCTGCATATTTTCGCGCGTTTCGAGCGGTGTCTGACGCGGTTTGCCGGGATCGACGCGGGACAGGTCAGCGCCCGCGCAGAAATGATCACCCGAACCCGTAAGGACGATCGCTCGGCACTGCGGCTCGACGGCCAGCGCCTTGAGATTGGTAAAGATAGCGCGGCGCATGTCAGGCGTGAACGCATTTCGGCGCGCCGGATTCGAAATGGTGATGGTGGCTATGCCGCCATCCTGTGACAGCTCGATCGTTTCGCTCATACGTCCGAGCCCTCCTTCGCGGTCGCTGCCGCCGGCTCGGGCGGCGCAGCCAGAGGAAAGCGGTCGGTCAGCTTCAGTACCTTGAGCGCATTGTCGCGCAGAAATTTCGGCCAAACATGATCCCGGAACGGCACATCAGGCAATTCGCTGAAGCTACGCTCAAGGCTAAGGCCCGAAGGATAATATCCCGCGTAGATGACTTTGTCGGCACCGCGCTTGTTGGCAAAGTCAATGATGTCGCGAGGGAAGAATTTGGGCGCAAACGCGCTAGTCGAGTAATAGAGATTCGGCCATTTCAGCAACAGCTTGACCGCCAGCTCGGTCCACGGCTCGCAGCCGTGGCGCAGCACGATTTTGAGGTCGGGGAAAAACCAGCAGACTTCATCGACCAGGCCGACATGTTGCGGCTTGTACGGCATGCGCGGCCCGGGCACCCCCGCGTTCACGAAGATCGGGATGTCGAGTTCCACGCATTTCGCATAGATCGGATAGACGCGCTTATCGTCAATCGCGACATTGACCCCGCACGGGAAGAAGCTCGCGGCAACGATGTTGAGCTCTGAATGCGCGGCATCGAGTTTTCGCACCGCCTCCATTCCTTCATTCGGATCGATGAGCACGTTGGCCAAAAAGCGGTCGGGGTGCATCAGTACGGCCGCGCGAGTCACGTCGTCGCTGACGTTGATCAGCGCCAATTCGATGTTGAACTTGTCCATCTCGCGCAGCGTACTGCCAATCGGATCGTCGCCACGCTCCACATCCACTGGATCTTTGAACATGTAGCCGGCCGGATGCTTGAACGCCTGTTCCTTGCTGTCCCGATCACGCAGCAACGTCGCGAAATGCTGCGACCAGTTGCGGTCGCGATAGGGGAGATCGAACATCGTATCGACGACGCCGATATTGGTTGGCATGCTCATGGTTCGGTTCCGTCTTGTCTTTAGGGAAAGAGGATTTTGGCGTTGTCGATATAAAACCGGCGCTCAAAGTCGGCGGGAAGCTTGTCCACCCACTTCGCAAACTTGCCGACCGGATCGCGGCTGCCCTCCAGATGCGGATAATCGCTCGAGAAAACATAGACTTCATCCAGCCCGTACCGCTCTACCATCTTGGTGAGATCTTCGGCCCAGAGCGGGGTCACGCGGACGTTACGGCGGACATATTCGCTCGGCTTCATGGGATAGGTAAAGCCTACCTTCGCCATCAGATTGGCGTGCGCATCCATGCGTTCGCACATCGGCCCGACCCAAGATGCGCCGCATTCGATGACCCCGAAGGCCAGATCGGGAAAGCGCTCGAAAACGCCACCCATAACCAGGGTCTGGAGGAACACTTCAGGCGCCATGTGGCAAACCAAGATATAGAAGGGGCCGATCGCCTCTTCGCCGCCAGCGCGCCCTTCGAAGCTCTGCTTGAGCGCCGTCGCATATGAAAATTCGCGCGGCGGAATCATCGGGTCTGGCGGCGCGCTACTGACCACCCCGCCGGCGCCGATGTGGAGGAAGGCAGGCACCTTAGCATCGGAAAGCAGTTTCCAGAACGGATCCCAGATATCGTTGGCGGGCGAAACCCCGGCCGGGGGGCTTGAGCATGGCAGCAGCACGCCCTTCGCGCCGAGCTCGACGACACGGCGGGCTTCCTCGATCGCCCATTCGGCATTGCCCATGTTGATCTGGCAGACGACCCGCGCGCGACCGTCGGTCAGTTTCGTCCATTCGATCGCATAATCGTTATAACGACGGCAGGCCGCTCGGGCCGCATCCGAATCAATCCGCAGTTCGAGCAGCGAGGTGTTAGGAAACAGGATCTGGGCTTTGACACCCGTGGCGTCCATAGCTTCCAGCCGTTCTTCGGCCCCGCACGCACCCAGTGCGCTGATTCCCTTGACGGTCCACACGTCGTCGCGGTTTTTGGCGCGGGCCTCCACGTCCTGTTCGGAGCCGCTGAATTCCTTCAGAAAATCTAGAACAAATCCGCCGCCCACGTCGCCGACGATCTGCTCCATCAACGCCGGCTCCATGTAGAGGTGCGCGTCGCAATCGAGGATCTGGCCCTCTAGATGCCCTTTGGTGAGCGTTCCATTCGAAACTGCGGCTTCCATCTGATCATCCTCCTACAGAGGGGCAAATCTTCCGCACAATGCGGCCCCTCGGCTGTGGCGGATGGATGGCGGCAAAATAGAGCAGGAGTAAATTCAGATTTTACGCAATGGATCGCCGTCAAAACACTTGATTGGCCCCTGGGTCACCCGTCCCCTCAGTTTCAAACAGTCAAACCGAGAGAGCCCGGAAGATCGCGCGCAATTTCAAGGAACGCTTGTTGCGCACGACTGAGATAGACGTCCCGGCGCGTGATCAGATTATAGGCGTGTCGGATTCGCAAATGCACGATCGGAAGCTCGGCTAGCGTCCCTGAAGCCAGCTCGCGCGCCACCGATATGCGCGAAAGGCAGGCAAGAGCGTCGGTCCGGCGCACCGTCTCTTTGATCAGTTCCAGCGAATTTGCCTCCAGCGCGACCCGCAGTTCGGGAACCTCGGGGAAGATCTGCATGACGAATGAGGTTCGCTCGCCTGACAGTGCCTTGTCCAGTATCCAGGGCTGATCGCGCAGCTCCGCGATCGACCTGATGACCTGATCCCGAAGCGGATTATCTGGCGCGCAGCACACAACCAGGTCGTCGGCGAACCAAGGTTCGGCCGAAAGATAGTTCGAATTGACCGGTGACCCCACGATGCCCACGCCTATTGCCATTTTCTGGGTCGCACTCATGATCTCAAGCGAACTTGCGATCGTGACGTCCAGCAGCGCGTGGGGGTGGCGTACCATGAAAGCAGCGCACAGTTGCGGCAGTACTTCGATCGCCAGCGGCGGGGGCGCGCCAATCCGCAGGCGTCCGCGCACGCGCCGGTCGGAGACGCTCTCCTCGAGTTCCTGCGCCTGAAGCAGCAGGGAGTGCGCCATTTCCCGAATTTCCCGCCCGCTTTCGTTCAGGATCAGCCGGCGTCCCTGCCGGTCAAAAACAGGCCGCTGTAAATGGCCCTCTAGTTCCTTGAGGGACATACTGATCGCCGGTGGACTCATCACCAGTTCGATCGAGGCCTTCGCGATGCTGCCCGTTCGCGCAACGGTTTCGAACACCCGTAGCTGGCGTAGCGTAATGCGCAATTTGCTCTCCACTCGTTTGGCGCGCCGCGGCGGACCATATTGAACGCGCCGCGACAATGCGCGGGATGATTCGTCGGAGCAATGCTGCTCAGTATATCCGAGCACGTCATTTGGTATTTCCCATTGGGGGTTGCCGGACCTTGGCGCTAGTGTCTGCAGATCATTGATCGCACGTGATGGCTCGAGACAGCTGCGCGCGATGTGCGAACGCGTGCTGCTGCTGTCGCGGCCCATATGAGGAGAGCTGCCGAGTGCCGTCATCAGAAGTCGATCAATCCACCAAGCCGCTGGCGGGACTGCGTGTCCTGGATCTCACGCGCGTACTGGCCGGTCCATGGGCGACGCAAACGCTGGCGGATCTAGGCGCCGACGTGATCAAGGTCGAACGGGCGGGGAACGGCGATGACAGCAGGTCGTTCGGCCCGCCCTTCCTCAATCCGGCCGATTGCGGGATCGACGGCGCATCGGCGATGTTCCTTGCTGCGAATCGCGGCAAGCGTTCCGTCGGTCTAGATCTGGCATCACCTACGGGAGGGGACGAATTTCGCAGGCTGGTGGCCGATGCCGACATATTGATCGAAAATTTCAAGGTCGGAACAATGGCGCGCATGGGATTTGCACCGGACCAGTTGCGCGAAATCAATCCGCGGCTGATCGTCTGCTCCATCACCGGCTACGGCCAGACCGGTCCATATTCTGCTCGCGGTGGCTACGATCCCGTGATCCAGGGCCTGTGCGGATTAATGAGCGTAACGGGGAAGCCGACCGGCGAGCCTGGTGGCGGGCCGGTCAAGACCGGACCGAGCCTGGTCGATCTCATCACCGGCTTGTATGCGACTATCGCGTTGCTTGCCGCGGTCCGGGAACGTGATTCCACGGGCAAGGGATGTGACATCGACATGTCGCTACTGGATTGTGGCGTCGCGATGGTGGCGCAGCAGATGATGTACTATCAACTGACCGGCACGCCGCCGGGGCCTATTGGAAACAACGCCAATGGCGGCGTCCCGGGTGGTGGCTATGACTGCGTCGATGGTCAGATCATCATCGCACCGGGCAACGATGCGGGCTACGCTCGGATGTGTCGCGCGCTGGGGCATCCCGAACTGGCCAACGACCCGCGTTTCGTCGCCAATAGTTCCAGGCTTGCGCACAAACGAGAGTTGCTGGCGCTTTTCGAGCCGATCATCGCGCAATGGACGGTGGCGGAACTGAGCGAAGTGCTGACCGCCCATGATGTGCCCAATGGGCCAGTCAATGATCTTTCACAGGTTGTCGCGGACCCGCAGGTGGACAGCCGCGGGCTGCTCACAGAGCTGGAGGGCGTCAGCGGGTTTTATCAGATCGCCGGCCCGATCGTGATAAATGGCCGGCGCATGACGAGCGACGTCCCGCCACCGGCCTTGGATAATCACGCCAGCACAAATTGGAACTAACGTTCTACAGCACTCGAGCGGCCGCCCATATTAGCGGTCATCTACTGTCAAAAACCTCTCTACCGGAACGAGGATAGCATGATACGTATCCATGTCGCCGACGCAGTCGGTACGATCACATTCGATCGCCCCGAGGTTCACAATGCGTTTGACGACGAATTCGGGCGGCGCTTCCACGAGGCGTTGGGCACGGTCAAGGAGCGCGACGACGTTCGGGTCGTCGTCTTGCGTGGCGAGGGCAAGTCGTTTTGTTCCGGTCGCGACGTGCGGCAAATGGGCGAACGACCGCCTGGCGTAACTGATTACAGCATCATGACCGAAGGTCAGAAGAAGATCCGGCTGATGGTCGAGATGGGTAAGCCAATCATCGCCGCGCTTAAGGGGGCGGTCATCGGCGGCGGCGCCGAATATGCGTTGGCTGCAGACATCCGCATTGCCGCGCCGGACACGAAAATCGCACTACCCGAGGTGAATTATGGCCTCGCAGTGGATCAGGGTGGATCGGCGTTGCTGGAATCGTTGATCGGGCCGTCGCGCACCAAGCTGATGCTGCTGACCGGCCGCCGCGTGGATGCGGAGACAGCGCTAAAATGGGGGCTAGTCGATCAGATCGTGGCGGCAGAACAACTCGACGAGGAAGTCGCGTCCCTCGCGTCCGAGATCGCGGCCAAGCCATGGCGCGCGGTGACCGCAGCCAAGGAACTTGTTGACGAGCTCTGGGCACCGAAGATCCGCGCCGCGATCCAGCGCGAGTTGGTCTATCAGTTGGCCCTGTTCGGCAGTGAGGATTTCCAGGCTTTGCGCGAAGCCCGGCGCATGGCGCGCGCCGGCTAAGCATCCAGATTACCAAGGATCGAGACCGGATCTGAATTCCGGTGCGGCCGATGGCGGGCGGACGGCATCGAAAATTCGCGTCAGCCGCCAGCGCGTTTCCGCGGGATCGATTACTTCGTCGAACTTAAATGCAGAGCCTGCATTGATCGCGCGGCCCTCGCGATAGAGGCGCGAGACTTCGGCTTGGAAGAAAGCCTTGGCCTCCGCGTCAGGCAGCGCGCTCAACTTGGCGCGATTGCCAAGCGCCACCGAAGCCTCGATCCCCATATTGCCACATTCTGCCGTAGGCCAGGCCAAAGCGCTCATCGGCCGGCGATAGGCGCCGGCACACATCGCGATGCCCCCCAAGCCATAGGCTTTGCGGATCTGGATCGCGACAAACGGGACTTGCACGTTCGCTGAGGCGATGAACAATCGGCTGGCGTGCCGAACCAGCCCCGTCTTTTCGGCTTCCGGTCCGACCATAATGCCGGGATTGTCGATCAGCGAAAGAATTGGCAGTCCGAACGTGTCGCACAGCCGCACGAACCTGCTGGCCTTGTCGGCGCCGTCGGCATCGATCGCGCCGCCGAGATGGAGCGGATTGTTGGCGATCACGCCGATGGGCCGTCCTTCGATCCGCATGAGGGCGCTGATCACGCCGGGTCCGAATCCCGAGCGAAGCTCGAGCACACTGCCGACATCCGCGATCCCGTTCACGATATCGATCATGCGATAGCCGCGTCGTGGATTGTCGGGCACGATCGACCGCAGCGCGTCTGCATCCGGCGCAGTCCAGTGGCTGATCCGCCCCTGGAAGTAAGAGAGATAGCGGCACGCGGTCGCCACCGCTTCGGCGTCATCGGCCACCAGGACGTCGACGACGCCGTTCCGCCAGTGCATCGGCGCGGGGCCGATCTCCTCCGGTTTGAAACTGCCGAGTCCTGCGCCCTCCACCAGCGCTGGGCCTGCCATCCCGATGGTCGAATTGCGGGTGGCAATGATAACGTCGGTCATCCCCAGCAATCCGGCATTGCCAGCAAAGCAATAGCCGGCGCAGACCCCGACAAGCGGAACCTTGCCGCTTAGAGCTGGCCAATCGGCGAAGGCCCAAGAATCGAACCCTGATGGGAAATCGACGTCGCCAGGCCGTCCACCGCCGCCCGCCAGGAAAGCTACGACCGGCATCTGCGCCTCGGCGGCAATGCGAAACAGCCGGTCAATCTTGCGATGTCCGTTGATACCCTGCGTACCTGCAAGGACCGAGCAATCATAAGCCAGAACGGCGCACCGCGATGCGGGTGTGGCGAAATCACCGCCATTGATGTCGCCGATGCCAGTAATCACGCCATCGGCCGGTGTACGCTCGAACAGTTCTTCGAGGGGACGCACGGAGCGCTGTGCCGCGACCACCAACTGGCCGATCTCGGCGAAGGAGCCCTCGTCGCAAAGGTCGGCGACATTTTCTCGCGCGGTGCGATGACCGCGCTCGTGCTGCCGCTCGACCGCGTGCGGACGCGCCGCATCGAGCGTCGCGTATCGCCGATCAATGAGTTCCGCGAGCGAAGGGGGCATTATCTCGCCGCCGCCTTCGCTGCTTCGGCGCACGGGCACTCCGTCCATCAGCTTAATTGCCGCGATGGGCTGCCCAGGGACGACGGTATCGCCCGGCGCCACCAGCAATGCACTGACGCAGCCGTCGGCGGAGGAGAGGACCTCGGTCTCCATCTTCATCACCTCAACCACCACCAAAGGTTCGCCGGCAGAGACAATTTCACCGGGACTGACAACAAGCCGGCTGACGACGCCGACGCCTGGCGCCGCCACTATTTGTATGCCCGGTTCAAGCGGGTCGGCGAGATTATCGAGCGCGACCTGTTCCCATGCCTCGTCGCCGATCATGTCCTGATATTCCGCTGCAGTCGCCGCCAGGGCACCAGCCCGCTCGTCGATCCAGCGGGTATGCGTGCGGCGGGCGAGGAAATCGGGATGGGCGAGGATGGCGCGATGCAGCGCCAGATTGCTCCGCACACCTGCTATGCGCGTTTCATGAGCGGCGCGCACCGCGCGTGCGACAGCGGGGGCGAGGTCGTTGGAAGGGTGGCGGATGATGAGCTTCGCAATCAGCGAATCATAATATGGATTGAGCCGGTAGCCTGGCTCGGCATAGCCATCATAACGAATGCCCGGCCCGGTCGCCGGATCGAGAGCCGTGATCGTGCCCAGCGACATGGTCGGCGTTCCATCCTCGGCCAAGGTCTCAGCATTGATACGCAACTGGATGGCGCAGCCGCGAGGTGCGACCGCATTCTGCGAGAGCCCGATCTCGCTCAGCGTCGCGCCGGCCGCAATGCGAAGCTGTGCCTCGACGATGTCCAGATTCCAGACTTCCTCTGTGATCGTATGCTCAACCTGCAATCGCGGATTGATCTCGAGAAACACGAAGCGCTCCGAATGCCGATCGAGCAGGAACTCGAATGTCCCGACTCCCTTGAATGCGACATGATCGGTGATGCGTAGGGCGATCGCGCGCATCTCAGCCCGGACTGCCGGGGCGATATCGGGCGCGGGTGCAATCTCGATCAGCTTCTGATTTCGACGTTGCAGGCTGCAGTCGCGATCGCCGAGCGTGACGGCGTTCAAGCCGTCAGCGATCACCTGGACCTCAATATGTCTTGCGCAGTCGAAGAACTCCTCCGCGTACAAACGATCATCGCCGAACGCGGCGAGGGCCTCGGCACGGCAGTGCGCAAAAGCGTCATCGATCTCGTGAGCCTCGCGCACCAAACGAATGCCGCGCCCGCCCCCGCCGGCAGCCGCCTTGATCAGCATTGCCCGGCCCTGTAAGCTGTGGAAAAATGCCTTTGCGCCTTCGGCATCGCAGGTGCCGTCGGTCCCCTGCAATATGGGCGCGCCCAGCGTACGCGCCAGGGCCCGTGCCTGCGCCTTGTCGCCGAACTGCTCGAGCACGTTCGGCGAAGGGCCGACGAACGTGACCCCGCGTTCGGCGCAGGCCCGCGCAAAGTCAGCATTTTCACTGAGAAAGCCATAGCCGGGGTGAATTGCGTCGCAGCCTTCCGCAATTGCCGCGTCGAGCACTGATACCATGCCCAGATAGGCAGCCGGGCCGCGACCCGAGATCTGAACGGCATGATCCGTGAACTTCACGTGAGGCGACAGATCATCGTCTTGAGGGAAGATCGCGACCGTAGCTATCTGAAGCTCGCGCGCGGTACGCGCGATCCGGACCGCGATCTCTCCGCGATTGGCGATCAACAACTTGTGCAAAGCGCGTCCTTCAAATTTGTCCGGGTCCGGATGAAATGGTGTCGCGCCAACGGAGCAGTCTTGCTCGCCTTGGCGCGCTGGTGCCAAGGCTATAAACCGTACCCCACCGTCGAGCGCATCAGTTTAACTGAGGAAGCAGCTTCAAATTTCTGACTCCAGTTTACCGGTGTTCCGGGTGATTGAGAGCAGCGGCGATATAGCCACGGATCTTCAGGCCGATGCCTGCTGGGTTGAACAATTATAATGTTGAGAGGGAAGCATGAACGCCTTTTACCGCATCTCGTCGTCGATTGCCGCGCTCGCGATGTGCGCGGCCTCGCAGGCAACAGCGCAGACGAGCACGTCCGAGGAGCCCGCGGAGGCTCGCAGCACGGACGGCAGCGGGGAGATCATCGTGACGGCGCAGCGGCGCTCCGAGCGGCTGCTGGATGTGCCCGCATCGGTGACCGCGCTGACAGCCGACCAGCTCGAGGCGTCCGGTGTAATGTCGACGGACCGCTTAACCAATGCGACACCCGGCCTCCTCTGGGGACGGTCGAGCAGCAACTCGCAGCCCACCATTCGTGGCATTGGTTCTCGCAATGCAGCAGCAGGCGATGAGCCAAACGTCGCAACTTTCATTGATGGTGTCTACCAGCCCGAACAGAGCGGCACGCTTCTCGAACTCGCCAATATCGAACGGGTCGAGGTGCTAAAGGGTCCGCAAGGTACATTGTTCGGCCGCAACGCGACCGGCGGCGCGATCAACATCGTAACCCGCGCGCCAAGCGACACGCTGTCCGCCGCGTTCGACCTTTCCTATGGCAGTTACAATTATCGCAAGGCGTCGGCCTATGTGTCCGGTGGGTTGATCGAGAACGTGTGGTCAGCAAGCTTGAGCGCACTGACGCTCGGCGATGACGGCTATGTCGATAACATCTTCTTGGGAATCAAGGCCGCGCGCCGCAAGGCTGAAGTCGTGCGGTTCAAAAATACATTCAAGCTGGGTGACGCGGTCGAAGTGCAGCTGAACGGCCTCTACAACCACGCCTTCGACAACGTGGCGTATTCGGGCTTTCCCCTCGGCGGAAACAGCTCCGTGCGCCGTGCTCCCGCGTCGCAGAATCCGAACAACCTGCCGCTGTCGCTGCTGATTCCGTCCGGCCCGTACACGACGTCCGTACCATTCGAGCCGTATTACAAGGTCACGCAGTATCTCGTGGATGGCCATATCTCATACGACATGGGGTTCGCCACACTTGCCGGACTCGCATCGTACGGCGTGACAAACGGCTTCCAACATTCCGCGTCTGACTTGTCGCCGTTGGGGCTTTCGGTCAACGATTTCAATCAGCGCGGCCGCGCCTATAATCAGGAGGTCACGCTGACTAGCAACGGCGACGACACGTTCCAATGGCTCATTGGCGGCAGTGCGTTTCAGGGGCGCACCATCTACGATCCTCTGACGTCGACGACGCCGACGTCCGTCACACGCCTTCGCTACGGCCAACGCACTCGTTCCGCCGCAGTATTCGCCGAGGCGACCTACCAACTCGTCGACGATCTCTTCGTCACCGGCGGTCTACGCTACACGCAGGATACCAAGCAATCGATCAACCAGCCGCTGGCGACGAACGTGCTGACGACGAGCGAGCGCACTTGGAAGCAATTGTCGCCACGGGCAGTGGTGCGCTACGAATTCGCTCAGGACTCAAACGTCTATGCGTCCTACACCAACGGCTTCAAATCGGGCACGTTCAATCCGACCACGCTGAACGGGACTCTCATCCCGGCACAACCGGAAAAGATCGATGCGTTCGAGGTAGGAATCAAGACACGGCCGGTGCCAGGCGTAAACGTCACTGCTGCGGCTTTCCACTATCGCTACAAAGATCTTCAGGTCGCGGTCATCCAGACGATCAACGGACTGATCACGTCGCTGACCGAGAATGCCAATGAGGCCACCATCGACGGGTTTGAATTGAGCGCGGACGCCAAGGTGACCGACGGCCTTCGGCTGCGCGGCTCGGTTTCGCTGCTGCGGCCGATCGTAACCGACTTTACCAACGCATCGGTGAACGTGCCGATCATCACGAACGGTTTACCGAGCGGCAACAGCTCGGCCGGGCCACGCGATGTTAGCGGCAACGATTTGATTCGTGCGCCGCGGCGTACGCTAATGCTTGGGTTCACCTATGATGTGCCGCTCGGATCGTCCAAGCTGTCGATCAACGGCGACGCTTTCTTCAGTGACAAATTCTTCGTCGAGCTGACCAACCGGGTGACTCAGCCCGCCTACGAGATTGTCAACGGGTCGATCAGTTGGACCAGCGAAGACGAGCGGCTGAAGCTGTCGGTGTTCGGGCAGAACCTCACTAACCAGAAGGTGTTCGCAGCGGCGATCGTGACGACGCTCAATGATAATGTGGTCTATCAGAAGCCGCGCTGGTTCGGCGTTTCGCTGGGCTTCCGTTACTGACGGCGCGGACTTCTCATTTATTCGCGCGAGATCGCAAACGCCCTTGCCACCAACCTAGCTCTATCCACGCGTTGCAAATATCTCGCGGTCGGCACCGATCTGCGGGCATCCAGAACAGACGCCAGGACAGGATGCAGAATATGGCGATCAAATTGGCAAGGCGCTCGGCGATCCGGAGCCGTTCATCCTCGGCCCGGCAGCTGGATTTGAGTATCTTGTGGAAGAGTTCGATCTTCCAACGCTGGGCATAGAAATCGAGCTTTTCGATGGCTTCGTCAGGTGTCGCTACGGCAGATCGGTGATGAGCCGCCAGTTGGTGGGGACGCCCTTCAGAGGCTCCACATGCGCGGGCGTACAAGATAGGCAGGCTGAGGGAGGGATCGCGCCCTTGCTTTCCGATCGGCGGCAACACTTGGATGCGCCGAAAACATCGCTCGATGTCGGCATGATCGTCCTTGCTGATGGCGACCCGGTGCGTGCCCTGGACAGTCACGTCGCTCATTTCATCAGCGATGCTGCGACCTCCGTCACCGGCCAAACGGGCGACACAGGTGACCGCCCCTTCGTCTCACCGTTGGACTTCCATTGAAGACTGTCGGGGCTTCGAAGTTTAGTCAGTTCTTCGGATATCCTGATCAGAGACGGCGGCATCTGCCATCATTCTGTTGTTCAATTTTTCAGTCGGTAGTCATCGAAAATTCACCCTTTGATGCGGGTCGGCAACATGTAGGTTTCCAATGCGGGTCCGAGCAGAACTCAGATAATGCCGGTCCCCACCGTGTACAGCGGGACGGATTTCAGCCGCAATGGCTGTTCGGATTCTAACTGTACCGGGCCTTCAAGAGGGTCGGGGGAGTGAAATGATGAAATCGACGAAACAAATGCTGTTGGCAACCGTAACTGGCGTCATCCTATTCATGCCATTCGCGGCGGAAGCAAAGGAGGCCGAGGTCACCAAGGACGATATCGTCGTCACCGCGCAGAGGCGCTCGGAGAGTCTTCAGTCCGTTCCGATTTCCGTGACTGCCCTCACCGGTCAGCAGTTGGCTGGCGCGGGCGTCGCGACCACCCAGGACCTGATGAACGTCACGCCGGGTCTGGTCTGGGGCCGCTCGAGCTTCAATTCGCAACCGACCATCCGCGGTATCGGCAACCGCAATGCCGGCCCGGGCGATGAACCGAACGTCGCCGCCTACATCGATGGAGTCTACTTGCCCCAGCAGTCGGCCACCCTGCAGGAACTGAGCGACGTCGAGCGTGTCGAAGTCCTAAAGGGGCCGCAGGGCACCCTGTTCGGCCGCAACGCCACGGGCGGTGCGGTGAACATCATCACCAAGAAGCCTTCCTTCGTCCCGCACGGCGACTTCACGGTCGGCGTCGGCGAATACCAGTATCGGCGCGGCACGGCCTACCTGACCGGTCCGATCATCGCCGACCGTCTGGCAGTCAGCATCTCAGCAGTTGCTGTCGATGATGACGGCTATATCAAAAACGTCTTCCTGAACACGACCCAGGGTTATCGCAGGACGATGATGATCCGCGCTAAGCTGCTGTACACGCCGAACGACAACTGGGAGTTCGGCCTGAACGCCCTGACATCCAAGAGCCGCGACAACATCAGCTTTTCCGGTCACGCGCTGGGCGGCAACGCCCAGGCCAGGCGCACGGCCAATCCGACCAACATCCCGCTCAACATCCTCATCCCAACTGGAGCGTTCCAGACAGCCACCCAGTTCGAGCCTTACGACAAGGTCCAGCTGAACATCTACGACGCCCATATGAGCGGCGATCTGGGCTGGGCTACGCTGACCGGCCTCGTCAGCTACGCCCGGGCCCGGATCCACACCTTCTCCGACACCGACATCTCTCCCCTCTCGATCAACCGGGGAGAGCTGTTCCTGCACGATGAGTGGTCGAACGAAGAACTAGTCCTGTCCAGCAAAGGCGATGGCCGTCTCAGCTGGCTGCTCGGCGCCTCGGCCTTTCAGGGCAACAGCCAACAGGACCCCAATCTCAGCAACGGCATCCCGAACTGGGCGGGGCAGCGCACGCGGGCCGCATCTGTTTTCGGCGAACTGACTTACGAGGTTGTCGATCACCTCTTCCTGACCGGCGGGCTTCGGTACACCAGTGACAAGAAGATCGCGACCAACAAGCCGGTGACGAACATCGTAACCAGCGGCAGGGCGACCTTCACCAACACCTCACCGCGTCTGGTCGCCCGCTACGAGTTCAACGAAGAGACCAACGTCTATGCGTCCTACACACAGGGCTATAAGAGTGGCACCTTCAATCCCCTGACAGCGGCCGGAGCGGTCACGCCCGCCAAACCCGAGAAGGTGAAGGCTTACGAAGTGGGCGTGAAGACACAGCTCTTCCCAGGCTTCAGGGCGACGGCCGCTGCCTTCCACTATGACTACACCGACCTGCAAACGACGGTGATCAACACGGTCAACGGCATCGTCGTCAGCTCGCTGCAGAACGCGCCATCTGCAAGAATCAACGGCTTTGAAGCCGGCGTGACCTGGCGAGTAGACGACCATTTGCGCCTGTCCTCGGGCCTATCGATCCTCGACACAAAAATCACCGACTTCACGAACGCCTCGGTCGTGGTCCCCATCCTGGTGGGCGGCCTGCCCGCCGGCGGCAGCAACGTGGTTCGCGACGTTACCGGTGCCGAACTGATCCGGGCTCCGAAGTCGACCTTCAACATGTCGGCGACCTATGACCACGAACTTTTCGGCGGCAACCTGACGCTGACCGGCTCGGCCTTTATCAGCGCCAAATACTTCATCGAGCTGACGAACCGGGTGGCCCAGCCATCCTACACGCTGGTTAATGCGTCGGCGACCTGGACACCGCGCAACAGCAATTTCCGCTTCACGGTCTATGGCCAGAACCTGACCAATGACCTGATCAACGCAGCGATGATCTCGACCTCGTTCGCGGACAACGTCGCGTACCAGAAACCCCGGTGGTTCGGGTTCACGGTCGGCTACTCGTTCTGAGTGCTGCGGCTGCGGTCCGCTCTTTCTGAAGGACAGCGATGGCGAGGACATGGCCCAGAGCTCCATGTTCCTCGCCGCCAACCGCAGCAAGAAGTCGGTCACCATTGACTTCTCGTAGTTCGAAGGGGCCGAGAGCTACAAGGTCGGCGACATGAAGCGCCACGGCCTGGACTTACGAGACCTTGTCGAAGATCAATCCGCGCCTAATCTTCGCCTCAGTGACCGGCTGGCACCTATAGCAATCGGGGCAGCTATGACCCACGGCCCAGGCCATTTGCGGGATGATGAGCGTCACCGGCCTGTCCGACGACTTGCCCGGCGGCGGCCCCATGAAGACGGGCCCGAGCCTGCTCGACATGATCACAGGCCTCTGCACGGTCATCGGCATCCAGGGCGCGCTAGGCCACCGCTTCGCGTCCGGCCGCGGACGGCATGTGGACGTGGCCCTGTCGCAGTCGTGGCCCGGCAGGCCATCTACTACCTCCTGGCCGACAATCTGCCCCGCCCATCGGCAACCAGGCGAACGATTGCGCGCCCGGGAGCGACTTCACCTGCTCCGACGGCCGGATCATGATCGTGCCCGGCAACCAGCAGGGCTATGAACGCCTCTGCGTGACGATCGAGACCTGAACGGTGGCCGATCTGTACAAGGCGCTGATCGCCGCCTCCGTCCCCTCGTCGCCGATCAACTCGGTGGCCCAGGTCATGGAGGATCCGCAGGTCCTGCATCGCAAGATTCTGGCGGACGTGACGTTCGACGGCGGGCCGACCTTCAAGCTGGTTGGCAATCCGATCCGCTATACCGAGAGGCCGATCACCGACTATCCCCCGCCGCCCGAGCTCGGCCAGCATACCGACGACATCCTGGGCTTGGCCGACTTCTCGACCGATGAGATCGCCAGTTTACGCAGCCAGCATATCATCTGATCGGCCTCAGCGCCTGCGTGGCGCGTACCAAATCGGCGACGACCAGCCGCGCTCCTGAATGCTGGCTGGCCTGCCTTTCAAGATGGGCAGGCCACGGGCGATGGCCAGCAGGGTGGACCAGCGTGGCGTCGGGATCTCCAGCACGCGCATGTAGTAGACGGCCGGCTTCGCTGGATCGAAATCCGGGTCGGACCAGACCGTCTGAAGCTGGGCCGCTCCAATGGTGTTGGCATAGGCGCCCGTCTTCAGATCGACCGTGTCGCCGACCGCGGTGACGCGTCCCCGCCTATCGCGCTTGCGGCCGCCCGACCAGGCCACGTCGTAGACTTGCTCGCGGTAACCGTCACCGTCCAGCCAGACCTTGATGATCTGGATGCGGTCGAGGTTGGCGCCGTCCGGATCCTTGACCGCCTGCAGGGCGAACCGCGGCGCGCGCCGGACGCCGGCGGCCGGAGCCGCCAAGTCGCCGCCCATGGGCACGCCGTCGCGGTAGGCCGTGCGGGTCCAGTCCGGCGTAGATAGCAGAGCCCTGTCGTAGCTCCAGCCCGCGAACAGCCGCAGCTTGATACGGGTGCCCGAGGTGGCGAAAGTCTCGCGGCGACGGAAGGCGGCGAAGATGGAGGGGCGGGTGTTCTCCTCGGCCCAGACCCCCGTCAAACCTCCGGAACCCTTCATGGTCAGATCGAGGTTGCTCAGGGCCGAGCGCGGAGTGAGTACTTGGCTCGCCCGCGTAACGTCCACCATGCCGCTGCTGGGATCGATGCCGTCGGCGTTGCCGCCATAGGCGTCCTCGGCCGAGGTGCTTAGCCCGTTGTGAAAGTCGTTCCCTCCCACAACGCCGAAGCGATAGGGATTGGTCCCGACCTTCCGGCCGATGACCAGTCCCCTACCCCAGGCGTCGCGCAGGTAGCTCCCGCGCGGCTCGCTGCGGACGAAGCCGGCCATCAGCAGTTGGTCGAAGACCTCGAAGTCGGCGAATTCGTCCGCGCCCGAGAGGTCCGGGTGTGTCTCGGACTGGCCCTTGCTCTGATAGATCTCGGCCAGGGGCTCGTTAAGCAGTTGGCGCTGGGCGTATGCCTCGTCGATGGGCCGCCCTTCCACGTCGTTCCAGCCGAACATCAGCCCCCCGCTGGCGTTGGAATTGTGCGGGATCGCGATCGCCTCAAAACCGCGAGCGCGCTGGGTCTCCAGGTAGGACCAGAGGTCCTGAGGCCGCTCGGAGTCCTGCGAGGTGAAGGGCACAGGCGCGTCGTCGCCACTGAACAGGACATTGCGGTGCAGGTTGTACCGGCCCTCCCACATGGAGGTCCATTCGTAGCCGATGAAGGTGGTGAACTTGCCGGGCCTGTAGTTCTTGTTCGCCGCGTCGATCTGCATTTGCCAGGTGGAGCGCAACGCCGTGGCGGCGTTCATGCCCGGAATTTCCACGTGGCGCTTATTGGCCTCGACGACGGCGGCCATCGCCCCCTTGCCATCGCTGCGATACTGCCGTCCGAACGCGCTCAGGGACGCCGCGCTGGTGGGATCGTCGAGCTGGTTCATGGCGCCCATGTATTCGGAGTGGTCGGTGACGGCCATGAAGTCGAGCGGGTGCGCGCGCTTGGCGGGCCGGCCCAGATAGGTCACAGTTTCGCCTTGTCCGAACCTATAGGCCTCGTCCGGAGTAATCTTGCTGCCGTACTTGGCCCAAGCGTCGAAGGAGAACGAGGTATGCAGGTGGGTGTCGCCGAACCAGGCCTGTCGCTTCGACGGGTCCGCCGGGCTCGTGACCTGATGGGCGTCAGGCACTGGCGTAACTTGCGACTGCGTACGACAGGCGGCAACGATAGCCACCGCGGCCAGCAGGATCGGCTTCAGCACCCTTACAGTCATGGCAGAACTCCCCTCACGAGATCACCGCTATGGCGCGGTCGATGAACCACATCCCGGCCAGCGAGCCGATGAGATAGCCGGGCGCGAATTGCAGCCTTGGCCGGTCGAGGCCCGGCCTGCGGGCGACCACGGCACGCCAAGCCCAGGCGAGCGCGGCGACCACGGCAATGAAAATCAGCTGCCCAAGCTCAACGCCGACGTTGAACAGCAGCAGCGCAGCGAGCGCGTCGTTCCGGGGAAGGCCCACATCAGCCAGCACGCCCGCGAAGGCGAAACCGTGCAGCAGGCCAAACGAGAAAGCGATCAGCCACGGCCGCCGCAAGGTGAGACTGTCCTCCCCCCGGACCGAGCGCACCACCTCGACCGCGACGAACAGGATGCTCAGGGCCACCAGAAGCTCGATCACCGGCGGATCGACGTGCACCAGACCCAGCGCCGTGGCAGCCAGGGTCAGGCTGTGGGCGACGGTGAAGGCCGAGACCGCGCCCACCAACCGGCGTCTGAACCCCACCAGCAGGACTAGGCCCAAGACGAAGCAGAGGTGATCCACACCTTCGAGGATGTGAGACACGCCCAGGATCAGGTACCGTGGGACGGCGAGTCCCGGGCGAAGATCGGCGTTCAGCACGACCGACGGGCTTTCCGGCCTGAGGGTTACGTGGGCCGCGTCGCCCTGGGCCGAGGACAGGCTTACCAGCACATCCGTCGCCGTGGCGTCGAGGCCCGAAACCGTGAGGACCTGGCCCCAGAGGGGTCTCGGATCGGTCACCCTCCAGGTGGAGACCACATAGGTGGCGCCGGCCTCGATCGTGTCGGGCGTCCGGTCGAGCCAACCGCTGGAAAGCCGAGGCCGCAACCGCAGCATCCGATCGCCCACCAAGGGCTGCTTCCAGCTGAAAAGATATTCGCCGGAGCCCGTTTCCCGGGCTTCGAAATAGGCCGGACGAACCTCGTGGGCGCGCGCCGAGCCAGTACAGGTGAGGACCAAAACGGCCAGGACGACCAGAAGCGTGGGGCGCAAAGCGCTCATCGTTGGCCGATGCGATAAGAACGCTGGACGACGAAGCCCTTGGCGACCCGGTCCAGGGCGGCCTCGTTCAGGCGTTGACGCGCCCACCTCAGATAATCGAGCCGCACCGTCGGCTGCACCTGGGAAAACGGTGGCGTCAGTTCAGGCTGACGCCACAGAACGCGAACCCGATGCCAGCCGTAGCCGGACCGCACGGGCGGGGACCACTGGCCGACCGGCGCGCCGAAGACCGCATCTACGAAGGGGGAACGGCCGAACAGGCGCGCAACCTGATCCGGCGAAACCTGCTCAAAGGTCATCGCGTCGGGGAACGGATCGCCGGCGTCGGCCCGTTCGGCCCGCGACCTGGCATCGGCGTCTCCGCCGATATCCGGAGAGAAGAAGATGTGACTGAAGCTGACGCGCGCCGGCAGTTGGTAGTCGACTTGGTGCGCCTTGAAATAGGCCTCCAATTGTTGTGCCGTGGGTTCAGCGGGCGGGCGCTGATCCTCGAGGATGAATTCGGCCTTCTGGACCACACGTCTACGAACGATCTCGTCGTCCTGGGCCAGCCCCATGGCCATGCCCTGCCGATACAGGATCTCCTGACGGACATAACGATCAATCAGGGTCTCGGCTTCGACCCTCGTTGGCGGACGGTTGAAGTCACGCTCGAAGGCTCGGATTATGGCGTCAGCGCGCACCTGATCCAATACTATACGCTGGGGCGAGGCGACCGAGCGGTAGGCGGTGGCCCCGCCCGCGAGGATGGCGCCGGCGACAAGGAATTGGACGAGAGGCTCTCTGCCCAAGCGGCGCAACACAACGCCTACCCGGCTCGATGACCAGGCAGAACCCCCAGAGGTTCGCTCAAGCTTGGTGGCTTCGAGGGCACCCATGGCCGAAGCTTGTCACGCCACCCCATACAGGGAAATTCAGTTTTTGGTAATTGACCGTTCAGTAATATCGCCGTCCGTCCAAGCAGACGTCCTAGCTCGCAGGCTCCAACGGTCAGATCGGCGACACTGGCGCGAATTGTTCTGTCGTCATGGACTCGACCCAAATGGCCGCGAATGCAAAGAATGCGACTTGAGCCTGACTGTGATAGACCTGACTGCGAGTGATCACGCTATAGATGCGTGTGAAGTCCATCTCCGGCACCCGGATGCGGACCAGATCGCCCCGTTGCAGGTCGTCCTCGACAGCGAGACGCAGGCCAGGCCATCGTCGGCCTTCACGGTCCGCTTGATGGCCTCGATGCTGTCGGCCTCGAAGCCCACATTGATCGAGCTAACATATTTCAGGGTCTCCATGACGAAAGAGGTCAGCTCGCTGGAAAGAGCCTTTTCAAAGATCCAGCGCTCGTTCTTCAGCTTGGCAATAGACACCGGCCTTTCCTCGGCTACAGGATTGTCGGAGGCGCAGCAGATGACGATCATGGTCGGCTGCCCTGGTTTCCGTGGACCGATCGTGCTCGACGCCGCAGGGCGTAGCCACCCAGTTTGCAATAATCATCGATCAATAGAACTGAATATCGCGGCGAAATCCTCCAGCTAGACAGAGGCTCGAACCGGGAGGCGCATCATGGGCTCAGGCTCGACAAAATCTCAAACCCTCAGCTCGGGGCGGACCGCGCGGCTGGGATTGTGCTGGGGCTGCTGCCCCGCCGATGACCTGTTCCAACTGGCCGCGGCCGCCGGGGCCAGCGGCTTCGACGAGTTCAGCATCACAGCCGACCACTACCTCAAGGCCCGCGCCGACGGCCTGACGGATGCCGATATCCGCGCCTTCCTTCGGGACCAGGACGTCACCGTCGGCGTTATCGATCCACTGATCAGCAACCTGCCCGGCACGCCTGCGCCCGAAGACGTGCGCCCGGACTGGCGGCGGTTCTTCGAGCTCACCGCAGAGGACTGTTTCGCCGCCGCCGCTGGCGTCGGCGCCCGGAGCGTCAACCTCGCCCACTTCCAGGGCGCGCCGGTGGACGTGGTGTCCTTGGGGTCGGCGGTCCGCGACTTCGCCATCGAGGCCAACCGCCGCAGCCTGGCCGTCTCGCTGGAGTTTATTCCGGGCACCGGGTTCGCGGACTTCACCACCACGCTCCAGATCGTTGAACAGGTCCAGGCGGCAAATGTTGGCGTCATGTTTGACGTCTGGCACTTCCTGCGATCCGGCGGGGTCTTAGACCAGCTTGTTCCCGCTGCGGCCGCCCATGTGAGCGAGGTCCAGCTTAGCGACCGGCGCGTGTCGAAGGGGGAGCCCAGGCCCTACGTGCCCATGAGCCAGAGACTAAACCCCGGTGAGGGCGACGCCCCCCTGGAGGAAATCCTGTCCGCCCTGCTGGACGCCCGGCCCGACTTGGTGATCGGCGTCGAGGTGTTCACCGACGTGCACAGCCCGGCAGGCGCGGTCGCGCCGCCGCTCGCTCGTGCCGTCCTAAACCTTTTGGGGAAACTGTAATGCTGCTGAAGAACAAGGTCATCGTCGTCACCGGAGTCGGCCCCGGAATGGGTCGCAAGCTCTGTCTGCTGGCCGCTGCCGAAGGTGCGGCGGTAGCGGTGTCGGCGCGCAGCGAGGACTTCATTAAAGGCGTGG
>Ga0247822_10000370_pt1 | contig 23738 bp, 29 predicted proteins | sample 13C_Cellulose_Da_FD_192423 | JGI IMG/M metagenome (GOLD analysis project Ga0247822, IMG submission 192423) | Soil microbial communities from agricultural site in Penn Yan, New York, United States - 13C_Cellulose_Day30 | ecosystem: Environmental > Terrestrial > Soil > Agricultural land | place...
GCTCACGCCATGGCGACGGATCGTCGCGCTGACGGCCTTGTCATCGTGGCCGAACCGGATTCGGTGGCGTCGGGGCAAGCCGACCGTTAAGCTGCGCCCTCAACCGGAGGGGCTTATGGATTTCTCGATTATCTTTGTGGTGATGTTTGCGGCCTTCGCGATCATCTTCCTGTTCAGCGTCATCAAGATCGTGCCGCAAGGCCGTGAATTCACGGTGGAACGCTTCGGCAAATACACCAAGACCCTGAAGCCCGGCATCAGCATCCTGACCCCCTTCGTCGAACGGATCGGTCGGCGTATGAACATGATGGAGCAGGTGCTGGACGTGCCGACCCAGGAGGTCATCACCAAGGACAACGCCATGGTGAAGGTCGACGGCATCGTCTTCATCCAGGTGATGGACGCCGCCCGCGCCGCCTATCGTGTCGATAATCTGCCCTATGCCATCGCCCAGCTCTGCATGACCAACCTGCGGACTGTGGTGGGCTCGATGGAGCTGGACGAGGTGCTGTCGCAGCGCGACGCCATCAACACCCGCCTGCTGCACGTCATCGACGCAGCGACCGAGCCGTGGGGCGTCAAGGCGAACCGTATCGAGATCAAGGATCTGACCCCGCCGACCGACATCACCAATGCCATGGCGCGTCAGATGAAGGCCGAGCGTGAGCGTCGCGCCGTCATCACCGAGGCGGATGGCGAGAAGCAGGCCGCCATCGCCCGCGCCGAGGGCGCCAAGCAGGCCGCGATCCTGGAGGCCGAGGGCCGTCGCGAGGCCGCCTTCCGCGACGCCGAGGCCCGCGAACGTGAGGCCGAGGCCGAGGCCAAGGCGACCGCCATGGTGTCGGAAGCCATCGCCCGCGGCGACGTCAACGCCATCAACTACTTCGTGGCTCAGAAATACGTCGAAGCCTTCGCCGAACTGGCCCGCAGCCCGCAGCAGAAGACGGTCATCGTGCCCGCCGAGATGGGTGGCCTGGTCGGCACCATCGCCGGTCTGGGCGAACTGGTCGGCCTGGCCAGGGAGCAGCAGCACGCCCGTACCGAGACACGCGCCGTGGCGCGGCCGGCTCACGCTCCAGCCGCACCTGTCCGTCCCGCGCCGCGCCGCCCCGGCGGCGCTGTTCCGACTACGGAGTAGGGCATGGACTGGATTTTGAACCTCTACGCCGCCCAGCCCTTCTGGCTGTGGCTGGCGGTAGGCGTCGTCCTGTTGGCCATAGAAGCGGCGGCCTCCACCGAGTGGCTGCTATGGCCGGCTGTCTCGGCCGGGATAGTTGCCCTGATCTCGGCCCTGGCGCCCAACCTCGGACTGCCCGTCGAGATCGGAATATTTGCTGCTCTGACCGTCGCTTCGACTGTCCTGTCACGTCGCTTGATCAAGCGGGTGAATCCCAGGGATGAGCCTGACATCAACGATCGTGACCTGCGTCTTGTCGGCGAGCGGGCGAGGGTGGTCGAGGCCTTCGTGGACGGTCGCGGCCGGGTCTTCGTCTCGGGCGCCGAATGGCCGGCGGAAATCGAAGGCGCTGCGCCTCTGGCTGGCGAAAGCGTGGTGGTCGAATCTGTTGACGGCCCGCGCCTGCGGGTGCGGTCCGTCTGAAACCGATCTAGCGGCGTCGCATCTCTTCGACGCCGCGATTCGCCAACCCGTCGGCCCGTTCGTTGAGGGCGTGGCCGGCGTGACCCTTGACCCAATGCCACTTGACCTCATGGCGACTGCGCGCCTCGTCCAGACGGCGCCAGAGGTCGTCGTTCTTGACCGGCTTCTTGTCGGCGGTTTTCCAGCCACGGGCCTTCCAGCCGCGGATCCACTCGGTGATTCCCTGCATGACATATTTGCTGTCGGTGTGGAGATCGACGCGGCACGGGCGCTTCAAGGCCTCCAGCGCGGCGATGGCGCCCATCAGCTCCATGCGGTTGTTGGTGGTGTTGGGTTCCCCGCCCCATAACTCCTTCTCGTGACCGCCCCCGGTTTGCAAAATGGCGCCCCAGCCGCCCGGGCCGGGATTGCCCTTGCAGGCGCCGTCGGTGTGAATGATGACGTGATCAACGAGACTCATGGGGCGATGCCTACAGCGTCCCTTGGCGGGCCGCCATCAGTCAGCCTATATGACGCACAACAATCAGTCGGACGGGATCGCTTTCGTGGTCCCCTTGAGGAGGTAACGCCATGGGCTCCATGAGCATCTGGCACTGGGCCATCGTCATCGTCGTCGTCGCTCTTCTGTTCGGTGGCCGCGGCAAGCTGTCCGGCATCATGGGCGATGCGGCCAAGGGCATCCGGGCCTTCAAGGACGGCCTGAAGGACGACGCCGATTCCAAGGGCCCGAAGGACGGCGTCAGCTCGCTGCCGCGCACCGAGGCCGAAAAAGAAGAACTGAACCGCTGATCGGCTTCGCGGAAAGACGCTGAATCATGGGTGGTCTTGGCCCCGGAGTCGGCGGGTTCGAAATCCTTGTCATCGGTCTTGTGGCCCTGCTTGTCGTAGGGCCCAAGGACTTGCCGGTACTGATGCGCAAGGTTGGTCAGTTTGTCGCCAAGGCGCGCGGCATGGCCAACGAATTCCGTGCGAGCTTCGATGAAATGGCTCGCCAGTCCGAGCTTGACGACCTGCGCAAGGAGGTCGAGGCGCTGCGCACGGGGCAGGGCATGCATCCGCTCGGCGCCGACGCCGAGGCGGCCTTCAAGGATATCCGCAAGGATCTTGAAGCGCCGTTGGACGCTCCGGATCTGGCGCTGCGCGCCGAGCCCGAAGCCACGCCGGTGGCGACCGGCGTCGACGAATGGCCGGACACAGCTCAGCCGGTCGCCGATCCTGTTGTTCCGGCCGCCCCGAAAATCAAGACGGCTGCAAAAGCCAAAGCGTCCGCCAGGCCCAAGGCCGCCGGAGCTTCGACCCGAAGCGGCGCCGCGAGCACAAAAGCCCAGCCGGGCGGGATAAAGGTCGTCGCTCCCAAGCCGAAGTCTGTCCGTAAGAAGAAGGTCGATCAATGACGTCGCTCGACCGGGACGAGGCCGACATCGAGGCCTCGCGCGCGCCCCTGATGGATCACCTGATCGAGTTGCGCGGGCGGCTGCTGATCTGCGTGGTGGCCTTCATTGTGGCTTTCATCGGCTGCTTCGCCTTTTCCGAGAAACTCTATCTCTTTCTGGTCCAGCCCTATGTGGTTTCGGCCGCCTTCCACCACACGGTGGGGGCGCACGGCCATGTCTCGCCGTTCGACCTGATCCTGGGCACAGCCGGGCTGGTTCCCGTGCCGGACGTGGACCACCAGAGCGTCAAGCTGATCTACACCGCGCCGCTGGAAATCCTGTTCACCAAGATGAAGCTGGCCGGTCTGGGCGCCGTCATCGTGGCCTTTCCGGTCCTGGCATGGCAACTTTACCGGTTTGTCGCGCCGGGCCTCTATCGCAATGAGAAGGGCGCCTTCCTGCCATTCCTGATCGCGGCTCCTGTGTTGTTCCTGTTGGGTGCGGCGCTGGTTTATTTCGTCATGCTGCCCTTCGTCATGTGGTTCTCCCTGAGCCAGCAGATCATCGGCGAAGGCGTCGCAGCGGAACTGCTGCCCAAGGTGTCGGATTATCTGAACCTGGTTACGGCGCTGATCCTGGCCTTTGGCCTGTGCTTCCAGCTGCCGGTCGTAATGACCCTGCTGGGCCTGGCCGGTCTGATCAGTTCCAAGGTCATGGCCAAGGGGCGTCGATACGCCATTGTGGCCGTGGTCGTGGTTGCCGCCGTCGTGACCCCGCCGGACCCGATCAGCCAGCTCATGCTCGCCGTGCCGATGGTGCTGCTTTACGAAATTTCGATCTGGTGCGTCCGCATCATCGAACTGCGCCGCAAAAAGGCCGATGCCGTCGAAGCCGCCGTGGTTTGATCAGGCAGTCATGTGCTGCAGCGCGAACGAGGACGCCGCCATGGTTGGCCTTCTGAGGCTGCGGGCAAAACCTTCGCCATCTGTCTGGACTGCGACATCCGCCATGCGGGAAGGCTCGTCTATTTTCAGGCACTGAACCTGTCCGATCACGCCGCCGCCACATCTATCGGCGTCGGATGCAATGTTTGCGAGCAGCCGGTCTGCCTCTGACCGTGCAGGTTCGCGCATCGCAGCGCGCCCTTTGCCTGGGCGAATGGTGATTCAGGTTCTCGGCACATCCAATCGCGAACGCATCCGCTGGACCAAGGACGGCTGCCTGCCCGCAGGAGGCTTCGCCAACATCCGTCGCGGCCATCTGATGTCTATCCCAACCTATGATCCCGAGCGCATTCAGGCTCTGACACAGACCGACATTCGAGCCTGACGGGAAGCGGATGAGCTCACAGCAGCCTCATAATCATATAAAGATATCTTTATATTGTGGTTGACTATGACGGCGGACGTGTCATGTTCACGTCGTCGTGGTTCTGCGCGCGGTCCTCGGACTGTGCGGAGCTAAGAGGGAAGCATAGGACGGCAGGTTGAGCGCGAAGTCAAGGAACATATAAGGATATCCTTATATGTCTTGTGTCGCCTACCCGACTTGAAGGCTGAGTCCGCTTGTGGCGCACTAGTGCCATCACCGCATGGATCCGATGGTCGGAAATGATGGGACGTCCGGGAGGCGATGAACGGCTTCATGCGCCAGCAGCGCCCGCTTTCGCTCCAGGCCTCCACTGTATCCGGCCAGCCTGCCATCGGCGGCGACAATCCGGTGGCAGGGGATGATGACGGATACAGGGTTGAGGGCATTGGCGCGCCCGACAGCTCGCGCGGAGCTCTGCGGCTCCAGCCGCCGGGCGAGGTCGCCATAGGACAGGACCGACCCATAGGACGTGTCGCGCAGAGTGCGCCAGGCCCGCTGCAGGAAGGCGCTGCCTAGCGGCGCCAGATCGAGGTCGAAGCGTTGACGCCTGCCGTCGAAATACTCGGCCAACTGGAGCGCCACGTGTGCGACCGCTTCAGGGGCGTCCGCGCCGGAAATAAGCCTGCTGGCCTCCTCGCGGTAACTGTCGTCCTCGAAATCAAGGCGAACAACGGCGCCGTTCGGATCGACGACGGCAGACATGCGTCCCAACGGGGTGTCGATCCAACTCCAAAGGAAGGGCGTCACGCAGGAGCTCCGTCGCCTTGGGCGAGGCTGGTGAACGTCCGCCTCCAATGGAGCAGAGGCCGGCTGGCGCCGACCTCTGCCGTGGCGACGATGGCGGTGACCAGGACATGGTCTCCGAAGGTCGTCAGGTCCCGTATTGCAGCCGTCATTGATGCGGCCGCGCATTCGAGGCGCGGCGCGCCTTCCGCGTGGCTCAGCTCCAGCCCGGCGAAGCGGTCTACGCCCCGTCGTGAGAACCGCTTGGCAATCTCGGCCTGGCTCTCGCTCAGGAGATGAATCCCGATCACTGTCCCAGTTAGGAGGCGTTGCAGCACGCTGCTGTCCTCCCTAAGGACGCTCGTCACCATGACGAGCGAAGGGGCGGAGGCGCATCGTGGGACGGGAAGAGGGGCAGGACCTCTTCGGCAAGCTCCTGGATGATTTCGGCGGGCGGGCGCTCGGCGAACTGCATGCCGAGCGCGGCGTGGTTGACCCCGGCGTCGCGCCATTCTCCCAGAAGGTCGATTAGCCCCTTGCGGCCCGTGCGCAGGACGAAGCCGCCCTGCATCGGCGTGCGCGGAAAGTCGGGATCGGCGACCAGATCGAGCCACTCGTTGGTCATGTGAGGGCGGAAGCCGCCGTCGGGAATGCCTGAGCGCCAGGCCTTGATCTTCTCGGCCAATTGCCGAGGGCCTTCCGGTGTGTGCGTCGCCTGAGGATAGGTGAGCCAGCCGTCGGCGTGCCGGCTGATCCACGGCAGTTCCTGACGGCTGGATCCGGTGACGATCAAGGGGATATGTCCAGCGGCGGGCTTGGGCAGAAGGTCGGCGGCGCCGGCCATGACGCCAAGCGAGGACTGGATGGAGGGGCGGGTTTCGCCGGTCAGTCGCCGGAAGACCGAAACGGTTTCGGCGAAACGGACGCCCCGTGCGTCGCGATCCAGGCCGTAGGCGGGAAACTCCACGGGTCGGTCGCCCGAGGCTATGCCCAGAACCAGGCGCCCGCCGGACAACTGGTCGATGGTCGTGGCCGCCTTGGCGAGGTCGATGGGGTGACGCAGGCTGAAGACGGCGCTGCCTGTGGCCAGGGCGATCCGCTGCGTCTTGGCGGCGAGGTAGGCCAGGTAGGTGAAGGGGTCGAATACCTGTCCGGCGTCCCCGAAGCCGGGGTCGAATAGCGGTACATCGCGAACCCAGGCGGCGGCAAAGCCGAGGCGGTCGATCTCAGCCACGAGGTCGGCTTGGCCCTCGAGCACGCGCATGTCGCCCTGATAGAAGCGCAACGGCAGGAAGAGGCCGATCGTCAGTTGGTCCGGCGCGAACATGCGGCGATAGCCGGGGTGATCCGCGAAGGCGTCGATGGACGCACCAAGGGGCGCAGGCATGTCGCCCGCGAGAAGGGAGTTCGTCATCAGGATGTCCTTGAGGGGGCGGGCCTAGGGGGCGGTCGCGACTTCCGGCAGGGTCACGCCGCGCTGGACGGCAGGTCGGGCGGCGACCTGCCGGTGCCAGCGCGTCAGGTGCTTGTGGTGCGAGAAGTCGATGCCGCCGACCCCGGCGATATGGGTCCAGCCGAAGGTGGCGATGTCGGCGATGGAATAGCTGTCGCCCGCCAGCCATTCGTGGTCCGTCAGTCGTCCGTCGAGCGTCGTGAAGGCGGCCTCGGTCAGTTGCCTGTAGCGGTCGATGGCGGCCGGGATCGGCTCAGGCGCGAACAGTTCGAAATGGACGCGCTGACCCAGGATGGGACTGGTGCTGGAGGCGTGGAAGATCAGCCACTGGATGGCCTCCCAGCGCGCCTTGAAGTCGGTCGACAGCAGGCGCCCGGTCTTTTCAGCCAGATAGAGAAGTATAGCGGCGGATTCGAAGAGGACCACGCCGGTCTCGTCGTCGGTGATGACCGGGACGCGCCCGTGCGGGTTCAGCGCCAGGAAGGCCGGCGTCCGATGGTCGCCGTCGTCGATCTTCACGTGTTGAAGGCGGTAGGGAAGGCCCAGCTCTTCCAGCGCGATGGTGGCCTTGTATCCGTTCGGAGAAGCCGTGGTGTAGAGGGTGATCATCGGGCTGGCGGCCCGGCGTACGGTAGAGACATCCTGGTCCTCGTCTGAAAGACCGGAGCTTGACTAAACTCCTGATTGATCGTTTCAGGCGCGCATTGTCTCAATCCCGCGATGTGATCGGAAACGATCGCTTCTGCCGATAAAGTGTAGACTGGCTAAACTATGGGTCGTGTGCTTCCGCTATTGGCTCTGCGCGCCTTTGTTGAAACGGGGCGCAAGGGCAGCCTCAAGGCGGCGGCTGAGGCCATGGGGGTGACGTCGGGCGCCGTCAGCCAGCAGATTCGGCTGCTGGAGCATCGGGTGGGCGTCCCCCTGTTCACGCGCACCCGCTACGGCGTCCGCCTGACCGAGGCCGGCGCAAGGGCTCACCCGGAGTTGCTGCGGGCTTTCGACCAGATCGAGCGCAGTCTGGATGGATTGGAAGCCGCCGCCGCACGCAAGACCGTGACGGTCAGCACCGTGCCCTCCTTCGCCGCATCTTGGCTGGCCCCGCGGCTGGGGCGGTTCACCGAAGCGCATCCAGGGGTCGAGGTGCGCGTTGAAGCCTCGGGCAAGCTGGTCGACCTGAGACGCGACCGGATCGATGTGGCGATACGCCATGGGCTGGGCGAGTATCCGGGACTGGAGGCCCGTCACCTGATGACGCCGGTCTTCCTGCCGGTCGCCTGCCCGGAGCTACTGAAGAAGGGGCCGATGATCCGTACGCCCGCCGACTGCCTTGGCTATCCTCTGCTGCAGGATTCGGATCGCGCCGACTGGCGTCTTTGGCTGAAGGCGCACGGCGTCGAAGACGACCTTCGGGCTGAGCGGGGTTCGTCGTTCGACGACGACTTCACGCTGATTCGAGCGTCTGTCTCGGGGCAGGGGCTGGCCCTGGTCCGGGACATCTATGCGGCCGACGAGCTGGCGTCCGGACGGCTGGCGCTGGCCCTGGACTGTTCCTGGCCTTCGCAGTTCGCCTACTACAGCCTGACCTTGCACGGGACGAAGCCTCGTTCCGAAGTCGAGGCCTTCGTGTCCTGGCTGGATGAAGAGGCGGGAGGCGCGGCGTAGGCCTCGATATCAGGGCGGAGACTAGGAAAGCCCAAAGAAATGAAGTCTCAACGTCGGCTATTGTGCCGGCTGTAAACGACCGCTCCTGGCGCAGAGGTGACTTGGAGGAGCTTTTCAGATCTGGCCTGTCGAGCGTCCGGATTCCTCAGCCTTGCCTGGCTGACCGCCCTTCGATGAGCGGGCGATGCGAGGCGAGGGCACGATAGAAATGATCAGCAAAGGATCTCACGCGCGTCGCATGCCTGACGGCGGGATGGGTAAGGAGCCAGAGGTCGTCGCTGAGCGCTTGTTCGGGCGGTCCGAGGCGTGTCAGTTCAGGCGAAAGGTCCCCCAGCATGCACGGCAGGTAGCCGGCGCCGACGCCGGCTTTGATGGCGGCGGCGGCGCCCGACACCGAGTTGGTGCGGTAGATGATCCGTTGCGGAGCGGCGCGCTGCTCAAGGAAGGATACGGCTTTCAAGGCGGCCAGATCGCCGCTGAAGGAGACCCAGTCCCGGTCGAAGAGGCGATCGGGGGCGGTGGGCCCTGTTGCATCGCGTCGTTCGTAGGGGGCCCAGGCGATGACAGCCAGCTTGCGGCCGACCAGGTTTTCCGGCGGAGCGTTGGTCGCCCTGATCGCGACATCGCAGTCGCCGCGCGCCAGGTTGCTGGCGCTGTTTTCGATATGGGTCTCGATCCGTGTCGCGGGATGAGCAGTCCGGAAATCCCGGAAAACCGCAGCGAAGCCTTCGAGCAGGGAATCGCTGGTCGCAAGCCGGATCACGCCCGCGCCGTCTTCCTCGCAAGACGCGACCTGGCTTGAGACGCTGCTGATAACGGCTTCCACTCTTCGGGCCAGCTCGATGACCACATGTCCGGCGGCTGTCGGGGCACAGCCGGTGCGCCGACGATCAAAGAGGCGCGCGCCGAAGGCGCCTTCGGCGCTCGAGAGGCGGCGCACCACGGTCGTGACGTTCAGGCCCAGGGCGGCCGCCGCCTGGGTCAGGGTCACATGGTCGCCAATGGTCCTGATGATTTTGAGATCATCCCAGGACAGAGCTTCGGAGAGCCGGGCCGACGACCGGGTCATCCCTTGAGTTCAGGGCGCGCGTTGCAGAGCATGGGGCCTTAGAGCCCGGCCCGGATCGCGCTGCAAGCGACGGCCGCTACGTCGAGCCGGACGGTAGGGGCCTCGAAACCCGTGGCTGGAGGCCCCGTGTGTTCTTGCGGTCGTCTCAGGAGGCTGTCAGGTCTGCGCGCAAGGCCACCTCGATAAGTTGCTGGGGCATGGCCAGGGCGGAGACGCCGATCAGATTGCTCGCGACCCGCGGGCTGGCCTCGCCATAGAACTCGCTCCTCACCTTGCGGGCGACCGCAAAGGCGGCGGGGACGTCGAGCACGAACAGGGTTTCTTCCACGACGTTGGACCAGTCAGCGCCGGCTTGGGCCAGGATCTTGCCGATGTTCAGGTATGTGGTCCGCATCTGCAGCTCCATCATCGAGAAGTCGGTGACCTTTCCAGCATCGTCCAGCGGCGCGCCGCCGACGAAGGCGCCGGTATCATCGTGGCTCAGCTGGCCGGAGACGTAGATGATGTTTCCTGTCTTGATGGCCTGCGCATAACCATAGGCTTCTTCCCAGGGGACGCCGTGATGAAAGGCGATCTTGGCGACCTTGTCGGCGGTGTCGGTCTGGAGGGTCATGGCTCGCTCTCGGCTGTGCTGAAGATATGTGCGGCAAGCTAGGCGGGGAGGTTGAGCCGGGAAACAGCAGAGTCTGCCGTATCATTCGTGCAGAAACGCCGGGTCAGAGTCGGATAGGGGACGACGCTTTGCGGACGGCAGACTGCCGCAGTCTCTATATGAGCGAGACTGCGGCGCTGAATCGTAAGGCGTCGCCTTTCCGGCGGGCTCAGAGGCGGGGGGCGATCAGATGGCGGATGGGAGACGGCCTGTCGCCGAGATGGATGCGCCCTGCCTGGTTCTGGGTGCCGGATACGGCGGGCGCTGATCGCTCTCTGCGCCCGTGCTATTCGGCGCGCTTCACCGCGCAGGTCAGTGACCATGCCAGCCCGATCAGGAACAATCGCGCGACCCATCTAATGATGCGTGTCATTCGCATTTCGACGTGCTAGGCCGTGACCATGGGTTTGGTTCCCGATCATCACGCAAGACCTCCGGCGCAATGGTCCGCACGGCCCTTGGCCTCATTCGACATGAACGGCGGCGAGGCGGCCTTCATTCAACCCACCCAGGATTCCGAAACCCTGGATGCGGGGCTGAAGATCGCCTTGGTCCTGGAAGGCGATTTGATCGTTCGGGCGCATGAAGGCGCGCCGGCCCGGCTCAATGGCGCCTCCCTGTGTCTGTTCGTGGGGCGCGAGCCCTGGCGGCTGGATCATGAGTATGCCGCTGGAAGGAGCTTGCGCTACGTCACGCTGAATCTGGACGCCTCCCTTCTGGAGGAGGAAGCCTTGGTCACGGGGACGGCTTTGGCGGCCGCAGCCGCAGACGGACCGGTCTCGGCCTTCAGAAGCGCGCCGCCGTCCTCCATCGCCGCCATCGGAGAACAGATTTTGAGCTGCCCGATGCAGGGGGCGGCCCGGACCCTCTACCTGGGCGGCAAGGGGCTGGAGCTGACGGCGATGGCCCTGGATCATTTTGTCCGGGGGGAGGCGAAGGCGGGGACGACATCGCTCAGCGCTGCGGAACTGCGTCGGGTGGCGGCGGCGCGCGAAATGCTGGATGCGTCGCGGGGACGGGCGCCCTCGCTGCCGGAGTTGGCGCGCGGCGCAGGGCTGAATGTGCGTAAGCTCACGGCGGGATTCCGCGCGCTCTATGGCATGAGCGTCGCAGAATATCTGAGGGAGCGGCGGATGATTGAGGCGTGGCGCAGCCTGTCCAGCGGCGCTTGCGACGTGACCCGGGCTGCGGAAGACGCCGGCTACGCCCTGCCGCATTTTTCAGCGGCCTTCCTGCGCCGGTTCGGCGTCCTGCCCAGCGCCGTGCGCAACCGGTCCGCGATCTGAAAACATAGTCCGGCGATCTGAAAGACACCTCGGCGACGACTGCTTATTAGGCCTCAACTAATAATCATTCGCATATCGAGCCGTCGCCATGTCCTTCCCTGTTCAGACCGTTTTCCGCCGTTGCGGGCTGCGGGCCGCTGTGTCCCTGATCGCTCTGGGCGCGAGCCTGGGTTCGGCCGCCGCCGCCTTCGCCCAGTCGACGCCGGAAGATGAAAATCCGACGACGGTCGCCGATGTCGTGGTTACGGCGGCCCTGGCGCCGGCCGCAGGCGCAGCCTTGAAGTTGCCGCTGAAGCTGAACGAGATCCCCCAGACCGTCAGCATCATCGATCGCGAGCGGATCGAGCAGCAGGCTCTGGTGTCTCTGGACGACGTGATGACCAATGCGCCGGGCGTCACGGTCCAGCCGGGCACGCGGCTGCGCACGGCCTATTACTCACGCGGCTTCTCCATCGACACCCTGAACTTCGACGGCATTCCGACCTCGGGTTGGAACGAGGCGGTCAATACCGAGGATATGGCCATCTATCAGCGGGTGGAGTTGCTACGCGGCGCCAGCGGCCTGTTGCAGGGATCAGGCAATCCGTCGGGCACCATCAATCTGGTGCGCAAGCGCCCGCAAAGGGACTTCGCGGCCCAGGGCGCGGTCAGCGGCGGTCGCTGGAAAAATTGGCGCGTGGAGGGCGATGTCGGCGGGCCGTTGGCGGCGGACGGCGACCTGCGTGGGCGACTTGTGACCGTCTATGAAGATCGCGACTTCTTCTATGACGCGGCCCATCGGCAGAAGGGTCTGGTCTATGGGACGGTCGAATGGAACGTGACGCCGCGCACGGTTCTGGCCGCGACGGTCAAATGGCAGGACGTGCAGGACGACGGCGCCTATATGGGCGTGCCGCGCTACAGCGACGGCGGCGTGATCGATCTGCCGCGGGGTTTCTATCCGGGCGCCGGGTGGGATCGCCGCAACTGGAACAACACCCAGTCCTTCCTTGAACTGCGCCACAGCTTCGCCGGCGATTGGGAAGGCAAGATCTCGGTCAGCCGCATCGACGGCGACAGCGACCTGACCTACGCCAGCGCCTTTGGCGCCGTGAACCGGGCGACCGGAAAGGGGCCGATCCTCTACGGCGGCGCCTATGACTTCACCAATGAAGAGACAGATCTGGACGCCTACCTGTCCGGCACGGTCGGGGCCTTCGGACGCCGGCACGAGATCGTCGTGGGCGCCAATTACTGGGACGGCAAGACCCACCAGACGGCCTATAATCTGGCGGGTTTGATGGGGCCGGTCGATGTCTTCTCATGGGCCCCGGCCGCCGCGCCGCGTCCGACCGGCAGGACCTATTCCGGCGAACAGACGACCACCACCGAACAGTATGGCGGCTACGGCGTGGCCCGATTGCACCTGACCGATCCGTTGACCCTGGTGCTGGGCGGACGGCTCAGCTGGTGGGAGACGACGACCGACCGGCGCGCGACCATCGGCGGCCCGCTGACGCCGACGGGCGGCTACAAGATCGACGGCGAGTTCACCCCCTACGCCGGTCTGGTCTGGGCGATGAACGACGTCTTTTCGCTCTACGCCAGCTACACCTCGATCTTCACGCCGCAGAACAGCCTGACCTGGGAAGGCAAGGTCCTTGACCCGATGACGGGCGCCAACATCGAGGCGGGGGTTAAGAGCGAGTGGTTCGGCGGCCGACTGAACGGGTCGCTGGCGGCCTTCCGCATCCTGCAGGAAAACCGCGCCCAGCTGGACCCTGACCATCCGTGCGCGCCGGGCATGACTTGCGCCTATGTGGCCGAGGGGGAGGTCGAAAGCCTGGGGCTGGACGCAGAATTGACCGGCCGGATCAGACCTGACTGGACCGTGCAGGCGGGCTACACTTACGTCGAGACGGAATACAAGCGTGACCGCACCGCCGGAGGGATGCCCAGCGGCAATGAAGGCCAGCCCTTCTCGCGCTTCACTCCGCGTCATCAGTTCAAGCTGTGGACCCACTACACAGGGCTGATGGACGGCCGGCTGTCTCTGGGCGCCGGGGTGAACGCCCAGAGCAAGGCCCAGGCCATGGCCGGCGCCGTGGTGATGGAGCAGGGCGCCTACGCCGTGGTCAACGCCCGCGCCGCCTGGAGCCTAAACCCGCACGCGGATCTGTCGCTGAACCTCAACAACCTGTTCGACAAGACCTATTTCACCACCCTCGGCGGGACCAGCTGGAACAACTGGTACGGTGAACCCCGTAATATCCTGATCACCCTCAGGGCGTCGTACTGAGATGCTCGACCGGATCGAGCCCTTTGTCGCCCTGGATCATCTGGTCCTGCTCGACACCGACGGCGGCGCCTCGCCCCTGCCGCGTTCGGCCGACGCCTGGCGCAGCGTCAACCGCAGCGTTCGTGGTCGGGTCATCGGTTTCAGTCACCCGCAGGTCGCCGAGGATCTTCATCCCGACAAATGGGAGATGCATCCCGCCGGGGATGAGTTTCTGCACCTGATCGAGGGTGAGCTCGATGTCGTGCTGGACCGGCCGGGAGAAGCCGCACGGCTGACCCTGACACAGGGGGAGGCGATGGTGGTGCCGCGGGGCGTCTGGCACAGGTTGCTGCTCAGGCAGCCGTCCTCCCTGATGTTCGTGACCCCGGGCGGCGGCACCCGGATGCGTCCCGTGGACGCCGGCGCGTGAACTGGCGAGCCTTGTTCTGGCGGCTCCATCGCTGGGTCGGCCTGGCCTGCGCCGCCGTCTTCCTGGTCGTCGCATTGACGGGAACGGCCTTGATGATCGAGCCGCAGATCAATCTGAAGGGCGCGGTGCGCCTTGACGATCCGGCGACGTCGCTAGCGGGGGTCGAGACGGCGCTTCGACGTCTGGCCGTCGACTATCCGCATCACCAGCAAGGCCTGATCCTGCCGGGGTCGACGCCGCAGCGCAGTTGGCAGGTCGGCCTGCGTCCCGCATCGGGCGAAGGCCCGGCCCTGAGCGCCGAATTCGACCCCGGCAGCGGTCGGGTGCTGCGCGTCGATACGGCGGAAACCTCGCTGCGGGACAGGCTGCTGAAACTGCACAACAGCCTGTTTCTGGGCGTGACTGGCAAACTGGTCGTGCTGGCCATGGCGCTGGGGGTGGTCTGTCTGACGATCACGGGCGCCGCCATGATGCGGCGGCGCTGGAAGGTCCTGACGTCCTCGCCGTTGGCTGCGCCGCTGCGCGCACGCTCGCTGCATCACTGGGCGGGTCTGGTCGGCGGCCTGTTTGTCGTCATCTGGGCCTCCACGGGCTTTATGCTGCTCGTCTACAAGAGCCTGCCCGAGTTCGGCCTGGGCCGCCCGCCGGCCGCGCGCGGCGGCGCGCCGGCGAAGGCGCGGCCCGAGGCGGCGCCGGAGGCTGCGCCCGAGGGCCGCGCCCTGCAAGCGTCTGCCTCTTCGGTTTCCCTGCCGCAAATGGTCGAGGCGGCTCTGGCGCTTCATCCGGGCGGCGAGGTCCAAGCCCTTGGCCGCAGCCCCCGCGGCGCCATGGTGATCGTGCTGAAACGCGACGCCGCGCCGTGGGACAAGTCGACGACGGTGGCTTTCGACGCCGGGGGGACGCCCATGCCCGCACGCGAGCCGCCGGGCTTCATGAAGATGATGATCGCCGCCAAGGCCCTGCATACGGGCCTGTGGGAGCGGCCATGGCTGCACGCCGTCTATGTCCTGTTCAGCCTGACGCCCATCGCCCTGATCGTGACCGGACCCTGGCTGTGGCTGCGCCGCCGCATCCCGGTTCGCCAGCAGGTTCGCAACAAGCCGGCGGGTTCGTCCCGCCGCATCCCCTCAGCATGACCCCGGGTTCGTCCATGGAAAAACACGACCGTCTCACGCCTGGATCCGCTCGTCTGCTGTTGACGGTGGCGGCGCTGTACCTGGCCCAGGGCGTTCCGTTCGGGGTAGCCATGGAAGCCCTGCCGACCCTGTTGCGCAAGGACGGCGCCTCTCTGGCGGCTCTGGCCTGGCTGCCGCTGGTCGGCCTGCCCTGGGTGCTGAAGGTGCTGTGGGCGCCTTGGGTCGATAATCTGTGGTCGTCGCGTCTGGGGCGGCGTCGCAGCTGGATATTGCCCATGCAGGCGATCATCATACTGTGCCTTCTCGGCGTGGCGACGGTCGGGCTGACCGGGGCGACGGCGACGGTCGTGGTCGGGCTATGCGTGCTGGCGTCTCTGGCCAGCGCCACCCAGGATACGGCCACCGACGGCCTGACGGCCGAACGCTTCGGGGGCGTCATGCTGGCCCGGGCTAACGCCTTGCAGGTGGCCTGCACCATGATCGGCTTCTTCGTGGGCGGCTCGGGAGCCTTGATCCTGAGCGGTCTGGCCGGGCGTTCAGCGGCGCTGGTCGTTCTGGCGGCGATCGTGTCGGTCGGCTTCGCTCTGGTCCTGGCGATGCGGGAGGCGCCGCACGCCGCGCCTGTGCGCGGACAGAGGGCTAGTCTTGTCTGTTTGCTGCGTCGTCCGGGGGCGGGCTCCATCCTGGCCACGGCCCTGTTTACGGCGTTGACGGCGGCGTCCGGCTTCGGTCTGGCCAAGCTCTGGCTGGTGGATGCGGGCTGGCCGGTGGAGCAGATCGGCCTTTACGGCATGGTCGCCGGGGCCACGACCATTATCGTCGGCTGCGGCGGAGCGGCCTGGCTGATCGGCCGCATCGGTCTGTTCCGCGTGTTGGCCGGCGGAGTGATGTTGTGCGCCGCAGGGCTGGCTTTGTGGCTGGGCGTGGCGTCCGGTGTGATCGCGGCGACGCATCCCGTTATTCTGGCGGCCATGATGATCGGAGCGGCAGGCAGCGGCTCAGCTTCGGTGGGCGCCATGACCCTGGCCATGCAATTCGCCGCCCGCGACGATCAGGCGGGCACGGATATGACCGCCGTGCAAAGTTCGCGAGATCTGGGCGAGATAGGAGCCTCGTCGGTCATGACCGCGGTCGCGGCGGCGGGCGGTTACACGCTCGCGTTCGTCATTGGCTTGTTGTTGAGCGGCACAGCTCTCGGCGCTGTCGGGAGTGCGCGCATGGGGCGAGCAATGAGAGGGGACTCAGGCGCTTGCAAAGACGTGTAAGCGTCTGCTTCGGGGGCATTCGTCAATGACCGCTTATGGCGCGGACCGGCTATCAAGAGCGTAGAATGAATCCAGACAGTGGGGCGACCTCAATGGAGGTTGGCCATGCGCCAGTCTGACCTTTTCATCCCGCAGAAACGCCCATGGAACGCCGGCCGACTGATTGGCCCCAAGGCGCCGCTCAAGCCAAAGCATATCTGGGCTATTCGACAGCAGCTCAAGGTCGCGAAGAGAGTCCGGGACCTTGCCATGTTCAACTGCGCTTTGGATTCCAAGCTGCGCGCCTGTGATCTTGTCAGGCTCCGTGTCAGCGACGTGGCGCCGGGCGGCGCGCTTCGCCCGCGTTCAATCGTCATTCAGCAGAAGACAGGGAGACCTGTGCCCTTCGAGATCACTGAGCCAGCGCGCGATGCGATCGCAGCGTGGTTGGGTCTTCGTGCGCAGCGTGAAGATGACTGGTTGTTCCCGAGCCGGAGTCGGCCAGGTCAGCACATCGGCACCAGGCAATATGCGCGGCTCGTTGAAAAGTGGGTCCGAATGATCGATCTCGAACCGCAGGGCTATGGTACTCATAGTCTGCGACGCACAAAGGTGGCGCTCGTCTACAAGAAGACCGGCAACCTTCGCGCTTGTCAGCTTCTGCTCGGCCACCGAAAGCTCGAGAGCACGGTGCGCTACCTGGGCATTGAGGTAGACGATGCCTTGGAGATGTCAGAGCAGATCGAGCTGTGACGTAATGCCGGGCTCGGAAGGGGCCCGGCAAACGTCGCCTAAGGGTGGAATGCGGACCTCTTAGCTATCGGCTCGGTGCTGGAGATGTATGAGCGGATAGGGCCTTCCCTGACCATCCAGAGCAGATCGCCCGATACGTTCGAAGCCTAGATGTTCGTAAAATCTGAGAGCTTTGGGATTCTGCTCGTTCACATCGACCGTCAGGTTTGGATGCGCGGCGAGGACGTTGCGGATGAGGGCTTTTCCGATGCCTTTGCCGTGATGATCGGGGTCGACGAAAAGCGCTTCCAGATGCCCGTCATGCAAGAACATGAAGCCGAGCGGTGCATCGGAACTATCGACGGCAAGAAGCAGCGACACCTGCGGGAAGAATTCTAGAAGCTCAGCCTCGATTGCATCGCGGTCGCTTGGGGCAAGGAAGTCGTGGGTAGCGTTGACGGCTGCGCGCCAGATATCCATGACGCGAGGCAGATCAGAAGGTGTGGAAGGGCGGAAATCTAACATGCTCTGTCTTTACGCGTGCCCCCGTTCGTCCGCTACGGTGGCAAGTGGAAACATGAGCAGCTCTCTCCACCTCAAGGGGACGGCATCACACCCGTCTGGTCGGGGCTGCAGTTCGCCCGACGAAACGGCGCAGCATGGTGAGTTGCCTTATCCAACGACGCGGTGTGCTGCCGTTGGATGTATCAAACGGCTAGATCCTTTGATGCGTAGGAACGCCAAGCTGGATGTATAGGGTAGGGGCCATCGACCGAGACGCCCGCAGATGTTCGACCCCCGCCTACTTCGTTCCTTCATCGCTGTCGTCGACGCCGGCAGCTTCACCCTGGCGGCGGAACGGCTGAACTCGACCCAGTCGACGATCAGTCAGCAATTGGCGCGTCTGGAAGAGGCGACGGGTGCGATTCTGATCGAGCGATCGGCGCGCCCGGTCCTGCCCACCGCGGTCGGGGAGCGCCTGCTAGGCTATGCGCGCAGATTGCTGGCGCTACAGCAGGAGGCCCAAGCCGCCCTAGGCGACACGGCGGGCGTCGCCTCCATTCGCATCGGGGTGCCTGAGGACATCATGAACCCGGCGATGGCGGGGGTGTTCGCCGACTTCGCCGCCGGGCATCCCGGCATCCGTCTGGATGTGGTCAGCGGCTTGAGCCGCGACCTGAACCGACGTTACCGCGCCGGTGATTTCGACATCGCGGTGGTCAAGGACTACGAACCGGGCGCTGACTGCCGCGCAGCCTTTCGCGAGCCCATGGCCTGGTATGAAGGCGCCGACGCGCCGTCCGAGTGGCCCAATCCGATCCCTTTGGTGACCTTTCCGCCCGGCGGCCTCTATCGGGATGTGATGTTCGAGCGGATCGAACGGGAACAGCGTCGTTGGTACGTCGCTTTGCCTACGGCCGCGCCCAGGGCGTTGCCGAGGTTGAAAGCGCCGACGTTGATGGACGAGGCCAGCCCCGGCGCCTCGGACGCCGCCTCCATCACGCGCATCTGCACCGGCGGGACGATGGCGAAGGCCGCGCCGCCCCAGAGCAGCAGGCCGATCGCGATCGCCGAATTACAGGCCATCGCATGTCACGTGCTGTGGAGCTTTATCAAGATCGAAAGTTGTGGATGAGGCCGCCCGCCCGAAGCCCCGCTGCTGCGCTGTTTGAATGGCTGCGCAGCGGGGCGTCGAGCTATGTTGCTTGGAATGGTGCAACACCATCGAACTGGTGTTCCCTTCTTATAATATATCTTAGGCGATAATTGACCTAATCAACGTGTGTCGGTGTGACTGACTGAATATGTCGCCAACCCAGGGTTGGCTGCATTCTTCTCATGCGTATTTCAGCTGGGCCCTATTGCTCCGAGCGGCCGGAGGCCTTGATTAACTTCTATGTTAATTGGACGCTGGGCGGATCATCGTTCTCGTTGAGGGTTGTGTCATGTCAAAGCTCGGCCTCGCCGCCTCAGCACTCGCTCTTGCCGTTTGGGCGGCCCAGGAGCCTCGCTCGCCCAGATCACCCCGGCGCCCAACACCTTCACCCTTGCTGGGCCGCTGAGTTTTACAAGGCCTGGGGCGCCGCCCTTTACCTGCAATGCGACGATGAGCGTTACGTTCAACGCCATAGGCATGACGGGATCAGTCACGAGCTTCAACCTGACAGCAGGAAGTCCCTTTTGCGCCGCATTGGCGCCGGTCGGCTTACCTTGGACCGCCGCACGCATCACCCTTGGCACGTTGCCACGGATTGCGGTGTCGAACATCAAGCTCGTCGCCGTGCTGAGCTATTGCGACAACGGGACGATCAACATCTCCTGGGTCAATGCTCCCCACAACACGGGTTACGTCGTCACCCAAGGGGTCATGCCCGGAAACTTCAGCGGCCTGCCCTACCCCAATGGCCACTGCACGCTCGAGGGAGAGCTTCACCTGACCTCCGCCGGGCCTCTCGATATCCAGTAGGCTCGGCCCCCACTCAGCGGCGTCGGGAGCTTTCCCAGCGAGTATCCGGATTGCAGTTTTCCACGGCGCCGTGAAGCGCCCACACCGACAGGTCGCCTGAGGCCATAGTTCAGCCGCCACTGTCGATCAGCGTCAGCATTTCAGCGAGCATGGCGTCGGCCACGGCGTCGCCCTGTTCAAGACCGCCGATCACGCCGGAAAACTCGCCGGTGGCAACGGCCTTACAACTCGCCTTGATGCCGTTGATGGTCCGGATCGTCTGGGCCCTTCGTTCTGCTGGAGCCATGCTTGTTTCTTCGCCTTGAAGCCGAACTGTCTCGATCTCTCTGGCTGCGCCCGCCGAAACGAACTGTTCGATATCTTCAGGGGTCATTCCGCCAGCGCTCGCCCTGGCATGGAAATCTTCCACGTAGGTCGACATGGCCTGATCATCGAACGCATAGCCCATCAGCGTGCAGTAACCGACCGCAGCAGCGAGGCGGCCATGTCGTTCCGCCTCAGACTGCAGATCAGCCAGGCTGACGGTCTGAAGGGCCAGCGCTGCGAGTAGGATTGGTGTCATTCACCCATTTTCCAGGTCATCCATACAAATCAACAGGCTCAGTCGCCAGCTCGCCCACGCACCGTGAACTGGACCATCTTCTGCCCATCCTGGGGTCGTTCTGCTGCGTACTTTCCGGTTCGTGCTCGTTCCAGGGCGAAGGCGCCGAAGCTCGATCCCGGGACCGATTGAGACAGCAGCGCACAGTTGGACAACTCGCCCACACCGTTCGTGACCTCACACTCGATGATGGCGGTCTCGATGGGCCTGGCGGTGGCGCAACCCGTCAAGGCCGCTGCACCGAAAATCAAAGCTACGATTCGCATCACGCCCTCCTCCGTGTCTATCCGAACAACGCTACTCCAATTATCACGATCCCCAGCACGAGAAGCATCCCGGCGATCACAGCGATCGCCGCTTTCCCCCGGGTTCGGTTCCAACGACCGTTGGCTTCGGTATCCAGATAGAAAAGCCCCTCTCCTGCCGGCACGAGCACCTTGTGCTTGATCAGGGCTTCGACGGTGTGGCGAGAGGCCTTCGCGGGCACCGTGACAGCCGTCTCAGGGTTCAGCGCACCGGCCTTCTGAAGGTGCTGGACGACCTTGCTGCGCGCCAGGCTTGCGGTGATCGCGGCGTTGGCGCCAGCAGTAGCAGCTACGTTCACTCGCTCATCCCCTTAACCGTCCATGTTGGTCGCTTTTGAAAATCTCTTCAGCACGGACGAATGCTCAGTGACCTTGGCGGCCAAGGCAAGCGTCTCGTTGAACGCTGCCCAGATCGGGGACGGACCAGCCAAGACCAAGGGCCTTGCCAACCGCTCACAGGGCACGGATGCACCTCATGCTCGCCGCTCGGAGGCATATACATGGACGTATCCCTCCTCGCGGTTTACATCCAGCAGAACCTTATTTATATCCGACTGGTCGGTTATAAATAAGGTTCGCGCCATGGGCCGTAAGCGCCTCATCAATCAGTCAGCCATTCTCGACGCAGCCGAGCGCGTCGTCGCCCGTGAAGGCGCTGCCAATCTCACGCTGGACGCCGTGGCCAGGGAAGCCGGGATCGGCAAGGCCACCGTCCTCTATGACTTCAAGTCCAAACAGGCGCTGATCGAAGCCGTCATCGACCGCGCCTTCGTCGCCGACAACGCGCGACACGAGGCGCTGGAAACCGAACTGGCGGGCGACCGCGATCTCGCCATTCGCGGCCGCATACGCGGCGCCGCCGATGCACCGCCCGAAGCTTTTCGTCCGGTCGCCCTGAACCTCAGCGCCGCCCTGGTGCTCGACAGCAATCTGCGTCGGAAGATGCAGACCAATCAGGCGGCTATTATCCAGCGCATCCTGCAGACCTCGACATCGCCGCGCGGCGCCCTGCTGGCCTATCTGGCGGTCGAGGGGTTGAAATTCCTGGAACAGCTCGACTTCCACCAGTTCGATGATGCGGAGCGCAGCCAGATCATCGCCGAGATCGACTGGCTGGCCGAGGCCGATCCCGCCGAAGCCGCCAGGTCGTCCTGAGCCTCTAACTCCCCCCAGAAGGAACCACGACATGAACGCCCAACCTCCCGTCGTCGCCAATGCGACGGCGACCGATGACGCACGTCCGCATCGCCTATTCATCACCGGGGCCAACGGCTATGTCGGCCGCAACCTGACCCACTACTTCCTGCAGAAGGGCGTCGAGGTCGTCGCCTTGGTTCGCACGCCCCAGGCGGCGGAGCAGATGGCGGCCCTCGGCGCCGTACCTGCGATCGGCGACCTGTTCACGGACACGCTAACCGAAGCAATGGCGGGGTGCGACGCCCTGATCCACGCCGCCGCCGACACCGATCATGGCCACGGCGGCGCCGATCAGATGCGCGTCAACGCCCAGGGCGCCGAGGCTGTCTTCCGCGCGGCCCGCGCAGCAGGCGTGGCGCGCGCCGTCCATATCAGCACCGATTCGGTGCTCAGCGACGGTCGACCGCTGGTCATGGTCGATGAAACCCGTCCCTATCCCCGCCGCCCCGCAGGCTCCTATTCCCGGAGCAAGATCGCGGCCGAGAAGGCCGTCCTGTCTCTGAACGGTCACGACCTTGCGGTCATGGCCGTGCGCCCGAGATTTGTCTGGGGACGTGACGACACGACCGCCCTGCCCGCCCTGGTCGAGGCGGCCCGTTCCGGCCAGATGGTCTGGATCGAGGGCGGCGACTACCAGACCTCGACCACCCATATCGACAACCTCTGTCACGGGATCGATCTGGCGCTCCGCCACGGCGAGGGCGGCGAGGTCTATTTCCTGACGGATGGAGAACCCGCCGTGTTTCGCACTTTCATCACGGCCCTGTTGAAGAGCCAGAACGCCCCCATAACGGACAAGACGGCGCCGCGCGCCGAGGTTCGCGCGGCGGCCGCCCTGGGCGATCTGGTCGGCCTCGCCACCCGGGGGCGAAAACCCGTGCCCCTGACCCTGCAGGGGTTCGCCGCCTCGGCGGTGGAGGTCACGCTGGACATTGGCAAGGCCCGCTCCAGACTGGGCTATGAACCGGTCGTATCGATAAAGGCGGGACTAGACATGATGGGCGCTCAGACCGCCCGGCAGCAATAGTCCTCGAACTCCGGGACGTCCCCGAGACGTCCCGTCTCGATCCAGGCGAGCTTGCCTTCGAGGAAGTTCAGAGCGGCGTCCAACTCGGCGCGCCTCTGCTTCAAACTGTCGATCTGGAGCCGCAGCACATCCGCTGTGCGGGCGTCTCCACCGCCGCCGGCGCGATACTCGGCGTTCAGATCCCCGATCTCGCGCAGAGAATAGCCGAGCGACTGTTGAAGCCGGATCATCCTGGCCGTCGTCAGGTCTTCCTTTGAAAAGACCTGGTACGGATTATCGCCCCCTTTGAGGCTGCGTTCGGGCTGCAGCAGGCCCTTGCCCACGTAGAAACGCACCGTGTCGACGGGCAGACCGGCGGTGCGCGCGAACTCCGAAATCAGCACAAAGGCCTCCTTGACCATGGACCATGGTCCACACTTATAGACCCGTTCGTCATTTTTCAGGAGACCTCCAATGACGAACCTCCGCCCTCCCATTCCTCAGCTCTCTCTGGGCGACAACGGCCCCTTGGTGGGCGTTCAAGGCCTCGGCTGCATGGGCATGAGCGAATTCTACGGTCAGACCGACGAGGCGGAAGCCCGGGCCACCCTCGAGCGTGCGCTCGAACTCGGCGTCACCATGTTCGACACGGCCGACATGTATGGCCTGGGCGACAACGAGCGTTTCCTCGGCGACTTCATTCACGATACGGGCGGCAAGGCCTTCATCGCCACCAAGTTCGGCTATGTGCGGACGCCGGAGAACCCGAACGACTGGGGGCTGAGCAACCGTCCGGAGTTCATTCGCCAGGCCGTGGATCGTTCGCTGCAACGGCTCGGCGTCGATGTGATCGACCTCTACTATATGCACCGTCGCGACAAGGAGACGCCGCTTGCGGAATCGATCGGCGCGATGGCTGAACTGGTCGCCGCCGGCAAGGTCCGGACCCTGGGCCTGTCCGAGGTGAGCGCGGACGAACTGCGTGAAGCCCACGCTATCCACCCCATCGCCGCGCTGCAGTCCGAATGGTCCCTGTTCAGCCGCGATATCGAGGTCGAGGTCGCACCGCTGGCGGCCGAACTCGGCGTGACCATCGTGCCCTTCGCCCCGCTGGGGCGCGGCGGGCCTGACCTTCAGCCTAGACCCGGATCCCGGCGACTTCCGACGCCAGGGT
>Ga0247822_10000371_pt1 | contig 23734 bp, 16 predicted proteins | sample 13C_Cellulose_Da_FD_192423 | JGI IMG/M metagenome (GOLD analysis project Ga0247822, IMG submission 192423) | Soil microbial communities from agricultural site in Penn Yan, New York, United States - 13C_Cellulose_Day30 | ecosystem: Environmental > Terrestrial > Soil > Agricultural land | place...
CTGCTGGACCGGCACGGGATCGCGTGCAGCATGAGCCGGGTGGCCCAGGGCTGGGACAACGCCCCGGTCGAGAGCTTCTTCGCCAGCCTCAAGCGGGAACTCGTCCACGACGAGCAGTATGCCACCCGGGACGAGGCGAGGGCGAGCAGCTTCGAGTCCGTCGAGGGGTTCTACAACCGGGTCCGCCGCCACTCGTCGCTGGGGTACGTGTCCCCGGCCGAGTTCGAGCGGACCGACAACCAGATACGCCCGTAACTCCGGCTCCACTTTTCGTGGGGAAGACCACTTCTGCCCTTCACTCCGTACACTTCGGCCGGGGTTCGGTAGCCAAGTTACTGATTCGGCAGATATCGGTTGTACAACTCGGTTGCACAAGACCCATATCAGCGACCGCCGCGAGGTGTGCTACCCGTGGCACCCCTGGGCTGGTCGGCTCGTCCTCCTCGTATCCATGTTCACCCGGGCCGGACGCATCATGCTCCGATGCCGATTACCAGCCTGCAACAGCCGGGACACGGGCGTCCGCCGAGCAGTACCAGCTTCGTATCCTGGCATCCGCTCGTTGAAGTCTAATCGGCCGGCTATTTCCACGGTGAGCTTCCGGTAGGCATCCGCAATGAGACAGGTGACCGCCTGAACGACGGGCACCCGAGGCCCGGTCAGGGCGAGCGTCCGGGGCAGCGTCTTCGGGGACAGGTCTGCGGACAAGGGTCGAACTCCGCGCCGTGCCGGTCTCCCTTATTGCTCAAGCCGCCGCCCGCCTGGACCAACCGTTTCCCGGACAGAACCCGCACGGCGAAGTTCGGCACCATGACCACCGAGAGTAGGAACAAGGAAGCCGCCCACGCCTGACGGTGCCAGTCCTCGTAGGGGCTCACGGCGTAGGTGAAGATGTAGACCGAAGCGACGGGGTCCAGGCGCTCGGCGAGAGCGGCCAGAACTGATTACTCGACGCGGTGAGAAGCAGCGGGGCTATTTCTCCGGCGATCCGAGCGATGCCGAGGAACACCGCGGTAACGATGGCCGGGAGGGCAGCCGGAATAGACACGTACACGATGGTCTGCCACTGCTTCGCCCCGAGAGCGTAGCTAGAGCACCCATAACGTAGACAGGGTGCGGGACAGGTTCCACCCGCATGGGCGACCGCTGGGCTGGCTGGATGAACGGGTCGGGGCGACCGCAGGGATGGTCGCCGGACGCTGGCCAGGGATGTCAGACGCGCTTGACGGCGGGTCGTTTAGTAGCCAAGTCCTGCTGACCGCCCACGAGGGGCGTGATCGCCGGGACGGCTCGCCGAAGTGATACGATCTCTGGGCGACCGGGAGCAACCCGTCGAGGCGCTGGGGATCGGGAGAGCAGGGGCAGGCACGTAACCGGCGCGGGCGCGACCCAGCAGCGGGAGTTCTACGCAGCGAATCCCCGCCGGGCAGAATTCCCAGACTCGTAGATCGACTCCATCCGGGTAATGTAGCTTGATGTAGTTAATCTCGCGCAATCCGTCTAAATCCCCAGCTATCTGTCACGCCCAGTAGGCAACGAAAACACATAATTCTGAGCTGTTTTCTGCTGTTCACGATCACCCAAACAGGTGGATTAACTCACGTCGTCGGAGAAGATGAAGACGATGTTCGGCTGCCGTGTCGGGTCGGCACCGTCGGCCGTCGGGGTGAGATAGAACGCCAGGGCGACCACGGAGGACAGGCGGACCAGGAGGGTGAAGCGTCGTAGCAGTTGGTGCATAGGTCCCACACGACACAGGGAGAGTTCGCGGCTAAAGACGACTCACGGCGCCCCGGATTGTCCCCGACTCGATCGCCCCGGTCAAACCGGAACCTGCCGAGGTGGCGGTCCGTATCAAAGAGGGCGGCGGAATCCGTCACGCCGGGGGCCGGCCGTAGGTACCGAACGATTCCTCTTCGACCGCCACCAGCACCGCCGACCCCAGGGAATGCCCACGGTCGGGGTGGTCGCCACCCGCGAGCTTCCGGAGGAGCGAATCCTGGAGCTGGCCCTGGGCCGGGTCAGGCGGTGACGATGTGCATCTTGATAGCGAACTGAACCAGTTCGGCGCTGGACCTGACGCCGAGCAGTTCCATCATGGCGTACTTGTGGAAGGCGACGGTCCGCGGGGTGATCTTGAGCAGCCGCGCGGTCTCCTTCATCGTGTGCCCCTCGGCCAGGAGCTGAAGCACCTCCCGCTGACGCTGGCTCAGATCGGTCTGCTTGATCGCCGGTTCTGTCGTGTGGAGCAACGTGTCCACCAGACCCCGCGTGGCCAGCGGCGTGACGTAGGACCGCCCGCGGGAGACTTCGCGGATGGCATGGAGCAGTTCCGACGCGGCCGAGGTCTTGAGCAGGTAGCCCGATGCCCCGACCCGGAACGCCTCCGCCGCCACGTCGGGATCCTCGCTCATGGTCAGGAAGATCACCTTGACCTCGGGCATCTCCCGCCGGAGCTGACGGGCCGCATCCAGCCCGTTGAGCAGTGGCATGGCCACGTCGAGGAGGACGATGTCGGGCCGCAGGTCGGGCGCCGCCGCGAGGAGTTCCCGGCCGTTGGCCACCGACCCGACCACGTCGCAGTCGGCCTCCAGCAGGCGGGTGAACGCCTCCCGGAGCAGCCGGTGATCGTCCGCCAGCATGACGCGCGGCCGCTTCATGATGTACTCTCCCGCCCCCGGTCGGGGGCTGCCTTCATCCCCCTACCAGGTCCGCCTGCAACGCGCCATTCTCGGGCCGGTCGGGGACGCCCACCGGGACACAGACATCGATCCGGGTGCCGCCCGACGGCCGGGAGTCGATGGTGATCTCGCCGCCGACCAGCAGCAGCCGCTCCCGCATGCTGATCAGGCCCAGGCCGACGTTGCCGCACGCCGGGCCGGGGTCGAAGCCGACGCCGTCGTCGGTGACCCGCAGGCGGATCACGTCCGCGGTCCCGCTCAGCTCCACCGACCCGTGGTGGCTTCCGCTGTGCTTGACGACGTTCTGCAGGGCTTCCTGTGCGATCCGGTACAGGCACAGGACCGCGTCCGGGGGGATCATGCCCGGTCCCAGGTGGTGGGTGAACTTCACATCCAGGCCGTGGGACTGGGTCAGCTCCCGGCACAGGCCGCCGAGCGCGGCCACCAGCCCGAGTTGCTCCAGCTTCGACGGGTGCAGCCGGTGCGACAGGTCGTGGACTGCGGAGGACAGCTCCTTGACCCGGGCCGACAGCTCCTGCATCCGGTCCGCGGTCTCGGCGGCCGACGTCGGAGGAACCTGGCCGAGGATGTCCAGTTCCAGGGCCAGCAGCGCCAGGCTTTGGTTGAGGTCGTCGTGCAACTCGCGGGCGATCCGCCGCCGCTCGACCTCCTGGGCTTTGAGCAGTCGCTCGGTCAGTGAGCGCAGCTCCTGCTGGCTCTGCCACAGCTCGTCCTCGGCCCGCCGCCGTCTCACCCGCTGGGCCAACAGGCCGGCGATCAACAGCGCCTGGGCGAGACAGACGGAGGCCGCCCCGATGACATGCCACCTGTAGACGTCCCAGACGGTCGGTTCCTGGAACAGGACGACACTCCCGGGTGGTAGGCTTCGCTCGCTGATCCCCCACCGTCGGAGCTGCCGCCAGTCGAACATGTCGGCGTTCTCGCCCGCCTCCGCGATCGAAATCGACTCGGGCTTTTCTCCCGCCAGGATCCGCAGGCCGAGGCGGGCCGCGTTGTTCCCCGCCTCGTCGAAACGGAAGACGTGGCCGCCGACGATCCCCCGGCCGACATACGTATCCACGTGGCCGTACATGGGGGCATTCGCCCGGGTGGCCAGGCGGTCCAGAACCTCCGCGGAATAAAGCGGCTTCCCGGTGCTGTCCTGATGTGCGTGGAGAAAGTAAACGAGGCTCTGTTTCGGGAGGTCGGCGACCCGCCCGAGCAGGTCGTCCATCGGCAGCCCGGTCAAGTACACGAACTCGAGCCGGTCCTCGTGAACGCGAAACGTCCGCCGCGCCACGGCCTCCCACTCGGCGTCGAACGGCGAACTCCCCGCGACCACGTACACCCGCCTGGTATCGGGGTGGAGTCGGAACGCGAGGTCCAACGTCCGCGCCAGGTCCATACGAATCGGAACTCCGATCACATCCGGCGGGAGGCGGCGAGCCCTCACCTCCCGCTCATCGACGGCCACGAACACGACCGGAACCCCCGGGAACAGCTCCTCGCGGAACTTGACCGCGAAGTCGAGTCCCGCCGACAGGCCGGCCATCACCAGATCGACCTTCCGTCCGGCGTACTTTCGCTTGAGCAGCGAGACCTGGGCCTGCATGAAGTCGGCGTCGTGGAGCCGGGCCGTATTCACGTACTCGTTGCGGATATCGATGTGCCCGGACCACTGGCCTGCGAAGGTCGAGCGGATGGCGCGGTTGACCAGGATGATTCCGGGCGCCCCGTCGTACTCGCTCGGGTAAACGACCACGACCAGACGGGGCGTCTCGGGGTCGGCGGCCGCGGGCGAACAGCACGACAGGACGACGACCGCCGCGAAAGCGTAGACCAGGCCGCGGGGGCGCGGCGCCGGGTTCTCGTCCGTCTCCCGGCCGCTCCTCATGATTCGCCCTCCGGGGTCGGAACTCGGCATCCGTGCCGCGGATACTACGTTCGAACACCGGACCCGGCCTGGTGTCGGCCGTCCGCCGTCGGGCGATCTACCGCAGAAGTGTTTCCCGCTAGTCTACCGTGTTTCGATCGCACCGCCATCACCCAGGCACCTGTCAGTTATTCACTCATGAACCTGTCACTTTTGACAGGTGCGGGCTGCGCGCCGCCGCTGTACTCTTACCCCTCGCAGTGCAGACCCAGTGCGGTTGGCCGTGAGATCCCAGTCGGCGGGTCGGCTCGTCTCGGCCGGACCCGCGCACCGCGGAGCCGGGTTGCCGCACGCCGGCCGAGGACCGACCGGCGGTGGCGGGGAGGTAATGCCGTGACCATCTCGCCCTTCGCTGGCAAGCCCGCCCCGGCCGAACTGCTGATCGACCCGGCCCGGCTCGAGCGGGAGTACTCCGAGCGCCAGCCCGACGTGGACGACCCGGAGCAGTTGGTCAGTTTCGGCACGAGCGGGCACCGGGGTTCCCCGTTGCGGGGGACGTTCACCGAGGTCCACATCCTGGCCGTCACCCAGGCGATCTGCGACTATCGCAACAGCAAGGGGTTCGACGGGCCCCTCTACATGGGCAAGGACACGCACGCGTTGTCCGCACCGGCCCAGCGGACGGCCCTGGAGGTCCTCGCGGCCAACGAGGTGCCGACGGTCATCCAGCGCGACGACGGGGTGACACCGACCCCGGTCGTCTCGCGGGCCATCCTCGCCCACAACCGCGCCGGCACGGATCACCTGGCGGACGGGATCGTCGTCACCCCATCGCACAACCCGCCCGAGGACGGCGGGTTCAAGTACAACCCGCCCGACGGCGGCCCGGCCGACACCGAGGCGACGAGGTGGATCGAGGAGCGGGCCAACGAGTACCTCCTGCGCGACAACGCGGGCGTCAGGCGAGTCCCGTTCGACCGGGCCGTCCGGGCTGCGACCACCCGCCAGGACGACTTCGTCCGGCCCTATGTGGACGACCTGAAAAGCGTGATCGACATGAAGGCGATCCGCGGGGCCGGGCTCAAGCTCGGGGTGGACCCGCTCGGCGGCGCGGGCGTCCACTACTGGGCGCCGATCAACGACGCCTACGGGCTGGGCATCGAGGTGGTGAACCCGGACGTGGACCCGACCTTCTCGTTCATGACGGTCGATCACGACGGGCAGATTCGGATGGACTGTTCGAGCCCGTACGCGATGGCCCGGCTCGTCGGGCTGAAGGACCGGTTCCAGGTCGCATTCGCCAACGACCCGGACGCCGACCGGCACGGGATCGTCACGCCGTCCGCAGGGCTGATGAACCCGAATCACTACCTGGCTGTGGCGATTCGCTACCTGCTGACGCACCGCCCCGGGTGGCCGGCCGGCGCCGCGGTGGGCAAGACGCTGGTCAGCAGCGGGATGATCGACCGCGTCGTGGCCTCGCTCGGCCGGCGACTGTGCGAGGTGCCGGTCGGGTTCAAGTGGTTCGCCCCGGGGCTGTACGACGGGTCGGTCTGCTTCGGCGGGGAGGAGAGCGCCGGGGCCAGCTTCCTGCGGCACGACGGGACGGTCTGGACGACCGACAAGGACGGCCTGATCCTGGCGCTGCTCGCCGCCGAGATCACGGCCCGGACGGGCAAGGACCCCGGCGAGCACTACCGCGAGCTGACGGCCGAGTTCGGCACCCCGTACTACACACGGATCGACGCCCCGGCCACGCCCGAACAGAAGGCGAGACTGAAGAACCTGTCGCCAGCGGACGTCAAGGATTCGACGCTGGCCGGCGAACCGATCCTTGCCAGGCTGACCCGCGCGCCGGGCAACAACGCGCCGATCGGCGGGCTGAAGGTAGTGGCCGGGAGCGGCTGGTTCGCGGCCCGGCCCTCCGGCACGGAGGACGTCTACAAGGTCTACGCCGAGAGTTTCAAGGACGAGGAGCACCTCCGCGTGATCGTCAAGGAGGCGCGGGGGATCGTGGCGGGCGCGATCTGAAGGCACCGGTTGAGGGCCAGTTCATGTTTCTCGATTACCTGGCGCTGGTGATCCTGGTGATGGGGTTGCTGGTCACCTTCTACGGGTTCATCTACGTCCACGACATCCCGTACAAGATCGCCAAGAAGCGCGAGCACCCGTACGCGGAGGCCATCCACGTCGGGGGCTGGCTGAGCCTGTTCACCCTCCACGCCATCTGGCCGTTCATCTGGATCTGGGCGGTGTCCTACCGCAAGCCGGGCGAGGTGCCGGCCGACCCCGCCGCCGGCGACCTGTCCAGCCGGCTCGCGGGCATCGAGGCCCGGCTCAAGCAGCTCGAATCCGCCCACTCCGACGGCCACACCGGGGGTCGAATCCATGCTTGAGTTGATCATCGGCACCTACGGCGTGCTGTGCTGGCTCTTGTTCGCCAAGTTCAAGCTCATCCCGGTCACCACGTATACGATCGTGACCGCGGTCCTGGGTGGCGTCGTGATCCTGGGCCTCCTGTACGTCATGCTGTCCGTCTTCCACCCGGTCAGCCACGACGGGCGGATGTACGCCCCGGTCGTCCAGGTCGTCCCCCAGGTGCGGGGGACGGTGACCGAGGTCCCGGCCGAGGGGAATAAGCCGCTCAAGGCGGGGGACGTCCTCTTCCGGATCGACCCGAAGCCGTACCAGATCGAGGTGGACCGGCTGCGGGCGTCGCTGGCCGCGAAGAATGTCAAGTTCGCCCAACTCAGCGAGTTGATGGCCGCCGCGGAGGCCACGACCAAGGAGGCCCGGGCCAACCTGCTGGTGGCCGAGTCCCAGTTCGACCGTCAGGCCCGGGAGACCCACGAGCAGGCCCTCGCCCAGGTCGATCAGGTCCAGAAGCGGCTGGACCTGGCGAACGCCAACCTGGCCCGCCTGGAGCGCACCAAGGGGGCGGTCTCGGCGCTGGAACTCGACCAGACCCGGACGCGAGTGGTGAGCCTCCAGGAGGAGCACCGGCAGGCGGTCGCGGCCGAGAAGGTGGCGCTGGAGAGGCTCAAGTCCGGTAGCAGCAGTCTGGAGGCGGTCCGACAGGACATCGCCCGGCTGGAGGCCGAGGAGCGCAAGCTCCAGCTCCAGCTCAAGGCCGAGACCGACGGCGTGAACCCCGAGATCCGCGAGATCATGGCCCAACTGGACAAGGCCCGGTGGGACCTCGACCAGACGGTGATTCGGGCCCCGACCGACGGGTACGTCCCCCAGCAGCTCCTCCGCCCGGGGATGATGGCGGTGCCGTTCCCGGTGAAGCCGCTGATGGTGTACGTCGTCGGCGAGTCCCCGACCCTGGTCGCCAGCTATCCGCAGAAGGTGATCTCGGACCTCAAGCCCGGGATGGAAGGGGAGGCGGTGTTCAAGATGTACCCGGGCCGGTCGTTCAAGGTGAAGGTCCGGCGGGTGCTGACGGCCCTGCGGGAGGGGGAACTGGACGCCGGCGGGCAGATCCTCGCCGCGACGCCGGAGACGGCCCACGGGTACGTCCCGGTGGTGTTCGACTATGAGGAGGATGTGGCAGGGCTGAACCTGCCGGTCGGGGCGCAGGCCAGCATCGCGGTCTACACGGACAGGGTCCACGCGCTGTCGATCCTGCGGAAGATCATCCTGCGGATCAAGAGCTGGGAGAACTTCGTCTTCTGATCCGCCCGGGCGGGTCAGCCACCATCGAGGAGGCGCGCGGTGAGTACTAACAACGACCTGGCGGCGCGGATCGACGGGGTGATCGCGGCCACCAAGGACAAGATGAAGTCGGAGCAACAGGAGTTGCTCCAGGAGTACGCGGAGCGGCAGCAGCGGCTGGAGGCGTACACGGCGGCCCTCCCGCGGCTGCTGGCGGTTGCGAAGCCGCGGCTGGAGCTGCTGGCTAAACGGCTGGGTGACCGGGCCGAGGTCACGCCGGAGGTGTCTGGCACCACCCGGTCGGCCCGGTTCGTGGTCCATTCGCCGCTCGCCCAGATCAAGCTGATGGTCAGCGCGTTCCCGGACCGCGACGTGAGGAACATGGCGGTCGCGTATGACCTGTCGATCCTGCCGGTGCTGATGCGGTTCGAGTCGCACGCCGAGTACAGCACGCCGATCGAGGCCCCGGACCTGGACGGGTTGGGGAAGTGGCTGGACGACCGGCTGGTCGGGTTCGTGGAGACCTTCATGAAGTTGCACGAGAACGAGTACTACACGAAGGACCAGTACGTCGAGGACCCGGTGGTCAAGGTCCGGTTCCCGAAGTTCGCGGCCGGGGCCACCCTCGAACACAAGGGGCAGACGTACTACTTCGTCGATGACCGGACAAAGGCCGAGTTCGCGCGGCAGCAGGGGCTGGCAGCGGGGTGAGGCCGGACCAGCGGAGACGAGTCCATGAAAGTCGGCGTCGTCGGGAGTGGGATGGTCGGCGCGACCGCGGCGTACGCGCTGGTGATGCGGGGCGTCGGCCGCGAGATCGTGCTGGTCGATAAGAACGCGGGCCGGGCCGCCGCGGAGGCGGACGACATCCGGCACGCCGTCCCGTTCGCTCACGCCCTCGAAGTGCGGGCCGGCGACTACGCCGACCTCGCGGGCTGCCGGGCGGTCGTGATGTGCGCCGGCGTCGGGCAGAAGCCCGGGGAGACCCGGCTCCAGCTCCTGCGGCGCAACGCCGCTGTGTTCCGCGAGGTCGTCCCCGCCGTCCTGAAGCACGCCCCCGAGGCGGTGGTCGTCGTCGCCACGAACCCGGTGGACGTGATGACCCACCTCGCCGCCCGGTTCGCCGCCGAGGCCGGCGTCCCGGCCGGGCGGGTGTTCGGCTCGGGCACCACCCTGGACACGGCGCGCTTCCGCACCCTGATCGGCTCGTACTGCGGCGTCGATCCGCACCACGTCCACGGGTATGTCGTCGGGGAGCACGGGGACTCCGAGGTGCTCACCTGGTCGCTCGTCACGGTCGGCGGGATGCCGCTGGAGGCGTTCGCCCGGATGCGGAACGTTGAACTGTCCGAGGCCGCCCGCCGGGACATCGACGAGAAGGTCCGGCGGGCGGCGTACACGATCATCGCCGGCAAGGGAGCGACGTACTACGGGATCGGCAGCGCCCTGGCCCGGATCGTGGACGCGGTGCTTCACGACCAGCGCTCGATCCTGACCGTGTGCGCCCCGGCGGCCGACGTGGCCGGAGTGACAGACGTGACTGTCGCCCTGCCCCGGCTCGTCGGCGGACGCGGTGTGATCGAGACCTTCCCTCTGCCGCTGAACCAGATCGAGCAGGACCAACTCCGGACCAGTGCCGGGGTGATCCGAGGGGCCCTCGACGAACTGGACCGTAATGAGGGGTAATGATGACACCCGAAACTCTCTGGAAGCGATTTCGGGACTATCGCTCGGCTGTGTCGAGCCTCGGTTTGACCCTGGATGTCAGCCGGATGGGGTTTGACGACGGCTTCATCGAACGCATGAGGCCGGCTCTGGAATCGGCATTTGACGGGATGGAGGCACTGGAGAACGGAGCCATCGCCAACCCGGACGAGGACCGGATGGTCGGGCACTACTGGCTGCGGTCCCCCGACCTGGCCCCGACCCCGGAGATCGCGGCCGAAATCCGCAAGACCATCGCCGACGTCAAGGCGTTTGCCGCGGGCGTCCACGGCGGCCAGGTCCGACCACCCACCGCGGTCCGGTACACCGGCGTGCTGTGCGTCGGGATCGGGGGGTCCGCCCTCGGGCCGATGTTCGTGGCCGACGCACTGGGCGACCCGGCCACCGACCGGATGCGGATCGACTTCATCGACAACACCGACCCGGACGGAATCGCACGGACCCTCCGGCACCTGGCGGGCCGGCTCCCCGAGACGCTGTGCGTCGTTGCCTCGAAGAGCGGGGGGACGCCGGAGACCCGCAACGGCATGCTCCTCGTCGCCGACGCCTACCGGGCCGCCGGCCTCGACTTCCCCCGCCATGCCGTGGCGATCACCATGCCCGGCTCGCGGATGGATCAGACCGCAGTGAGCGAGGGCTGGCTGGCCCGGTTCCCGATGTACGACTGGGTCGGGGGCCGGACGAGCGAGTTGTCCGCGGTCGGCCTGCTGCCGGCGGCACTGCAGGGGCTGGACATCGACGGCCTGCTCGCCGGGGCGGCCGCGTGCGACGAGGCCACCCGCAGCCGCGATCTGAAGACGAACCCGGCCGCCCTGATGGCCCTCATGTGGTACCACGCCACCGGCGGCCAGGGCAAAAAGGACATGGTCGTGCTGCCGTACAAGGACCGGCTGCTGCTGTTCAGCCGCTACTTACAACAACTGGTCATGGAGTCGCTTGGCAAGCAGCTTGACCTGAAGAACAACCGCGTCGAGCAGGGGCTGACGGTCTACGGCAACAAGGGCTCGACTGACCAGCACGCCTATGTCCAGCAACTCCGGGAGGGGGTGCCGAACTTCTTCGCCGTGTTTGTCCGGGTGCTCGAAGACGGCGGCTCATCTCAGGAAGTCGAGCCGGGGGCCACAGCCGGCGATTACCTGCACGGGTTCCTGCTCGGGACGCGGGTCGCGCTGTTCGAGAACGGCCGCGAGTCGATGACCATCACCGTCCCGCGCGTCGATGCCCGGATAGTCGGTGGGCTGATCGCGCTCTTCGAGCGGGCGGTTGGCCTCTACGCCGGGCTGGTCGGAATCAACGCCTATCACCAGCCGGGGGTCGAGGCCGGGAAGAAGGCGGCCGCCGGTGTGCTGGCCCTTCAGGCGAAGGTGCTCGCGGCCCTCTCCGACTCGCCGCAGACCGCCGAGCAGGTCGCCGTGGCGATCGGTGAGCCCGAGGCGGTCGAGACGGTCTTCCTGCTTCTGGAACACCTGGCGGCCAACGGTCGGACCCAGATCGCGGACCCGGCCCGCGGCACGTTCAGTCGGACATCGTAAGGGAGCGGACGATGACTACCGCGACGCTCACCGAGACCGACCTCGACGCCCTGTGCGTCAACACGATCCGCACCCTGTCGATGGACGCGGTCCAGGCGGCGAACTCCGGGCACCCCGGGGCGCCGATGGGGCTGGCCCCGGTGGTGTACTGCCTCTGGCAGCAGTTCCTGCGGTTCGACCCGCAGGACCCGATCTGGCCCAACCGCGACCGGTTCGTCCTCTCGGCCGGCCACGCCTCGATGCTGCTGTACTCGCTTCTGCACCTGACCGGGGTGAAAGCAGTCAGCAAGGAGTATGAGGCACTCGGCGAGCCATCGGTGCCCCTGGAAGCGATCAAGCACTTCCGGCAGCTCGACAGCCGATGCCCCGGACACCCCGAGTACCGCTGGACGAGTGGCGTCGAGACCACCACTGGCCCGCTCGGTCAGGGCCTGGCCAACAGCGTCGGCATGGCCATCGCGGGGCGGTGGCAGGCAGCCCACTTTGGCCGACCCGGGTTCGAGGATCTGATCGACTTCAACGTCTACGCCCTGTGCGGCGACGGCTGCATGATGGAAGGCATCTCGGCCGAGGCAGCGTCGCTGGCCGGGCACCTGAAGCTCTCGAACCTGTGCTGGATCTATGACAACAACTACGTCACCATTGAGGGGAATACGGCCCTGACGTTCACCGACGACGTGGCCACCCGATTCATCGGCCACGGGTGGAACGTCACCCGCGTCGGCGACGCCAACGACCTGGAGATGCTCGCCCGGGCGTTCCGCACCTTCCTCGCCACCCGCGACCGGCCGACCCTCATCATCGTCGATAGCCACATCGCCTACGGCGCCCCCAACAAGCAGGACACCAGCGGTGCCCACGGCGAACCGCTCGGCGAGGATGAAGTCCGGCTCGCCAAGCGCCACTACGGCTGGCCGGAGGACGCGAAGTTCCTCGTCCCCGATGAGGTTTATGAGCACTTCCGGGAGGGCATGGGCCGTCGCGGCCAGGAACTGCGCGACGCCTGGTTCGACCGGGTCAAGGACTATCGCGCGACGTACCCGGAGCTGGCCGACCAGTTCTACCGGCTGCACCACCGCCAACTGCCGGAGGGCTGGGACCGCGACCTGCCGACATTCCCCACCGACGCCAAGGGGATGGCGACCCGGGACGCCTCCGGGAAAGTCCTCAACGCCATTGCCAGGAACGTCCCGTGGCTGATCGGCGGCTCCGCCGACCTCGGCCCGTCGTGCAAGACCCGACTCACCTTCGACGGGGCGGGCGACTTCTCCGCGGACACCCCCGGCGGTCGGAACCTCCATTTCGGCATCCGTGAGCACGCGATGGGTGCGGTGCTCAATGGCATGGCCCTGGTGAAGGTGCGAGCGTTCGGATCCACCTTCCTCATCTTCAGCGACTACGCCAAGCCGGCGATTCGGCTCAGCGCGCTGATGGAGCTACCGGTCATCTACGTCTTCACGCACGACTCCATCGGAGTCGGCGAGGATGGGCCGACACACCAGCCGGTCGAGCAGCTGGCGGCGCTCCGCGGCACCCCCGGACTGATCGTGCTACGACCCGCGGACGCCGCCGAGACGGTCGAGGCCTGGCGGGTCGCGATGCAGCAGCACCACGTACCGACTGCCCTCATCCTCACCCGGCAGGCGGTCCCGATCATCGACCGCACGAAGTATGCCCCGGCCTCGGGCGTCAGTCGCGGGGCGTATGTCCTGGCCGACGCCGACGGGGGTACGCCCGACGTGATCCTGCTGGCGGCCGGCAGCGAGGTGGCACTCTGCCTGGAGGCGTTCGAGACACTCCGGGCCGAGGGGCTCAAGGTGCGGGTGGTCAGCATGCCGTCGTGGGAGTTGTTCGATGAGCAACCCCAGGAGTACCGCGACAGCGTCCTGCCACCCGCGGTCCGCGCCCGGGTGTCGGTCGAGCAGGCTGCAACGTTTGGCTGGTCGAAGTACGTCGGCGATACCGGGCAGAGCATTGGCATGCGGTCGTTCGGCGCGTCGGCCCCGCTGAAGCAGTTGGTGCGGAAGTTCGGCTTCACCGTCGAGAACGTGGTCGAAGCGGCCCGCGAGCAGATCCGCCTGGCGCGACAGAGGGCGGACCGGTGACGAACGCGGTTCCTGACGGAGGACATCTCATGACCTTGCTCGACTCCCTGAAGCGTTACACCACGGTCGTCGCCGACACGGGCGACATCGAGGCGATCACCGAACACCGACCCCAGGACGCGACCACCAACCCCTCGTTGCTCTACCAGGCGGTTCAGAAGCCGGAGTACCAGCACCTGCTGGAAGACGCTGTCCAGCACGCCCTGAAGACCCCCGGCGACCGCGCCGCCCGTGCCGACGCGGGCATGGACAAACTGCTCGTCAACTTCGCCTGCGAGATCCTCAAGATCGTCCCCGGCCGGGTGTCCACCGAGGTGGACGCCCGGCTCAGCTTCGACACCGCGGGGACCGTGGCCAAGGCTCGCCGGCTGATCGAGCTGTATGCGAAGGCCGGGATCGACCGCGAGCGCATCCTCATCAAGATCGCGAGTACCTGGGAGGGATTCCGGGCGGCCGAGCAACTCGAGCACGAGGGGACACACTGCAACCTGACGCTCCTGTTCAGCTTCGCCCAAGCGGTCGCGTGCGCCGAGGCCGGGGTGACGCTGATCTCGCCGTTCGTCGGCCGCATCACCGACTGGCACAAGAAGGAACTCGGGACCGACATCCCCGCCGACGAGGACCCGGGCGTCGCCTCCGTGACCCGCATTTACAACTACTTCAAAAAGTTCGGCTACAAGACGCAGGTGATGGGGGCGAGCTTCCGGACAGTGGACCAGATCGTGTGGCTGGCCGGGTGCGACCTGCTGACCATCTCCCCGAACCTGCTCGAACAAATGGAGAAGACCCAGGGCGAGGTTGCGCTTCGGCTGAGCGTCGAAGCGGCCAAGACCTCGGACGCTACGAAGATCCATCTCGACGAGACGACCTTCCGCTGGATGCACAACGAGGACGCGATGGCCGTCGAGAAGCTGAGCGAGGGGATTCGCAAGTTCTACGCCGACGCCCGAAAGCTCGAAGAGTTCGCCCGCAGCAAGGTGGCCCAGCGGATGGCGGGTTGAGTGATCGACCCCAGGGACAAGTATCGCACTCACTACACGAGGAACATGCCGTGACGCGATTAGCCGAACCCAAGCCCGTCGATGTCACTCAACCGAGCCCCGACGGGGCGCAGCTGAGCGCCTTCGGGAAGGCGCGGGCCACGGTCCCGGGCGCGCCGCTCGGCGCCGACGAACTCCGGAAGCTGCACGCCTACTGGCGGGCCTGCAACTACCTCGCCCTCGGCATGACGTACCTGAAGGCCAACCCGCTCTTGAAGGAGCCGCTCAAGCCGGAGCACGTCAAGGACCGGCTGCTCGGCCACTGGGGCGCCAGCCCGGGGCTGGCCTTCTGCTACGTCCACTTGAACCGGGCGATCAAGGCCCACGACCTGGACGTGGTGTACATGGCCGGCCCGGGGCACGGCGCGCCGGGGGTGCTCGGGCCGTGTTACCTGGAGGGGTCGTACTCCGAGATCTACCCGGATTGCAGCGAGGACGAGGAGGGGATGCTGCGGTTCTTCAAGCAGTTCTCCTTCCCCGGCGGGATCGGCAGCCACTGCACCCCGGAGACGCCCGGTTCGATCCACGAGGGCGGCGAACTGGGGTACGTCCTGTCTCATGCCTGTGGCGCCGCGTTCGACAACCCGGGCCTGATCGTCGCGGCGGTGGTCGGCGACGGCGAGTCCGAGACCGGCCCGCTGGCGACGAGCTGGCACGTCAACAAGTTCCTCAGCCCGACCCGCGACGGCGCCGTGCTGCCGATCCTGCACCTCAACGGGTACAAGATCAACAACCCGACCATCTGGGCCCGCGTCCCGCATGACGAGATCGAGGCATTCTTCCGCGGCACCGGCTGGACCCCGTACTTCGTCGAGGGGTCCGACCCGGAGACGATGCACCAGGCGATGGCCGCCACGATCGACCGGTGCGTCGCCGACATCCGCGCGGCACAGAAACAGGCCTGGGACAACGGCACCCCGTTCCGCCCGCGGTGGCCGATGATCGTGCTGCGGACGCCCAAGGGCTGGACCAGCCCGGCCGAGGTCGGCGGGCACAAACTGGAGGGAAGCTGGCGCGCCCACCAGGTGCCGATGGCCGACGTGAAGAAGGACCCGGCCCGGCTCAAGCTGCTCGAGGAGTGGATGCGGGGCTACCGGCCGCAGGAGTTGTTCGACGCCGAGGGGCGGTTCCAGCCGGAGCTGAAGGCGCTGGCCCCGGAGGGCGCGCGGCGTATCGGGTCGAACCCGCACGCCAACGGCGGGCACCTCAAGAAGGCCCTCCGCATGCCGGACTTCCGCACCTACGGGATCAAGGTCGAGAAGCCCGGGACGGCCGAGGCCGAGAACTGCCGGCCGCTCGGGGTGTTCCTGCGCGACGTGATGAAGGCGAACATGCAGAACTTCCGGGTGTTCGGCCCGGACGAGAACACCTCCAACAAGCTCAACGCCATCTACGAGGTGTCGAAGAAGCTCTGGCTCGGGGAGTACTTCCCGGAGGACGCCGACGGGACCGAACTGGCCCCGGACGGCCGCGTGATCGAGATGCTGAGCGAACACACCCTGGAGGGGATGCTGGAGGGCTACCTGCTGACCGGCCGGCACGGGTTCTTCAGCACCTACGAGGCGTTCGCCCACGTCATCGACTCGATGTTCAACCAGCACGCCAAGTGGCTGACCATCTGCAACCACCTGCCGTGGCGGGCAAAGATCGCCTCGCTGAACCTGCTCATCACCTCGACCGTCTGGCGGCAGGACCACAACGGGTTCACCCACCAGGACCCGGGGTTCCTCGACGTGGTGGTGAACAAGAGCGCGGCCGTCACCCGCATCTACCTGCCGCCGGACGTGAACTCACTCCTCTCCGTCGCCGACCACTGCCTGCGGAGCGAGGGGTACGTCAACGTGATCGTCTCCGACAAGCAGAACCATCTCCAGTACCTGAGCATGGACGACGCGATCCTCCACTGCACCAAGGGGATCGGCATCTGGGCGAAGGCGAGCACGGATCAGGGCGGCGAGCCGGACGTGGTGCTGGCGTCCGCCGGCGACATCCCGACCAAGGAGGCGCTCGCCGCGACGGACCTGCTGCGGCAGGAGTTCCCGGACCTGAAGATCCGATTCGTGAACGTCGTGGACCTGTTCAAGCTGCAGCCGGACACCGAGCACCCGCACGGCCTCTCCGACAAAGACTTCGACAGCCTGTTCACCGTGGACCGGCCGATCATCTTCGCGTTCCACGGCTACCCGTGGCTGATCCACCGGCTGGCGTACCGGCGGACCAACCACCGCAACCTGCACGTCCGCGGGTACAAGGAGAAGGGGAACATCAACACCCCGCTGGAACTCGCCATCCAGAACCAGATTGACCGGTTCACCCTGGCGATGGACGTGATCAACCGCGTGCCGCGACTGCATGTGGCCGGGGCGCACGCCAAGGAGAAGTTCCGCAACCTCCAGATCGAGTGCCAGAACTACGCCTACGAGCACGGGGTTGACAAGCCCGAGGCCGCGAACTGGAAGTGGCCGTACTGAAGTCACGCCGAGGACTGACGACAGCGCCCGGCGGGTGCCTGACGAGTCACGAACTCGATCGAGGGTCCAGCGATGAGCAAGACCAAGCCCCCAGTCCCCGCGGCCTCCCCCACGTCCGATGGCGTGGCGAAGCTCCTCCAGCACTACGGGTGCGGGCCGGTCAAGTTCACCGGCACGGACGACGCCCTGTACGAGCGGCGGCTGGTGTTCGACCAGGTCATCGACCCGAAGGCGGCCGGGCCGCGGGAGCAGTTCGAGGCCCTCTCGTCGGCGCTGCGGGATGTACTCGCCCAGCGGTGGGTGGGGACCAACCAGCACCACGACCGCGCGAACCCGAAACAGGTCTACTACCTGTCGATGGAGTTCCTGATCGGCCGGTCGCTGGCGAACAACGTCGTGAACCTTCTGCTCTCGCCGCTGGCCGAGTCGTTCGAGAAGGCGAAGGGGTTGAGACTGGCCGAGGTGCTGGAGCAGGAGCCCGACGCCGGGCTGGGCAACGGCGGGCTGGGCCGGCTGGCCGCCTGCTTCATCGACTCGCTGGCGACCCTTCAGATCCCGGCGATCGGGTACGGGCTGCGGTACGATTACGGCATCTTCCGGCAGGAACTCCGCGACGGCTACCAGGTCGAGCAACCGGACCCCTGGCTGACCCGGCCCGATCCCTGGGAGGTCGCCCGGCCGACCGAACAGGTGACGGTCCCGCTCGCGTCGTCGTTCGAGGTCCACGGCGGGCAGATCACCGTCCAGCGGGGGCGTCCGATGCACCTGCTCGGGGTGCCGTTCGACCGCCCCGTCGTCGGCTACGGCGGCCACACGATCAACACCCTTCGGCTCTGGCAGGCGGCAACGCCGGATGTCTTCGACTTCGGCGAGTTCAGCGGCGGCGACTTCTTCGGGGCGGTCTCCGACCGGGTGTTGGCCGAGTCGGTCACGCGCGTCCTGTACCCGGACGACTCGACACCACGCGGCCGGTCGCTGCGATTCCTCCAGGAGTACTTCCTGGTCCGCTGCTCGCTGGCCGACATCGTAGCCCGGTTCCGCCGCCGCGGCAACGACTGGCCCGCGCTGCCGGACAAGGTCGCGGTCCAGTTGAACGACACGCACCCGGCGATGGCCGTCCCCGAGTTGATGCACATCCTGCTCGACGAGGCGAAGCTCGGCTGGGAACAAGCCTGGGATCTGACGGTCCGAACGCTCGCCTACACCAACCACACCCTGCTGCCCGAGGCGCTGGAGAAGTGGCCGGTCGGGCTGTTCGAGGCGCTGCTGCCGCGGCACCTGGAGATCGTCTATGAGATCAACCGCCGGTTCCTGGACGACGTGCGGGCGAAGCACCCCGGCGACGACGCCCGGCTCGCCCGGGTGAGCCTGATCGAGGAGGGGGACACCCGCAAGGTGCGGATGGCGAACCTGGCGATCGTCGGCACCCACAGCACCAACGGGGTGGCGGCCATCCACTCCGACCTGCTTCGAGCCAAGACGGTTCCCGACTTCGCCGAGCTGTTCCCCGGCCGGTTCAACAACAAGACCAACGGCGTGACGCCGCGGCGGTGGCTGCTGCTGGCCAACCCGGACCTGGCGAAGCTCCTCACTGCCGCGGTCGGCGACGAGTGGGCTACCGACCTGTCTGTCCTCCGCAAGGCCGATCCGCTGGCCGCGGACGCCGGGTTCCGGGAGAAGTTCCTGGCGGCCAAGCGGGGCGCGAAGGCGCGGTTCGTGGACTGGATCAAGACCACGGCGGGAATCGCCCTCGACCCGGACACTCTGTTCGACGTGCAGATCAAGCGGATCCACGAGTACAAGCGACAGTTGCTGAACGCGATCCAGGTCGTGGTCTGGTACAACCGGCTGCGGGCGAACCCGAAGCTCGACGTCCCGCCGCGGACGGTCCTGGTCGCGGGAAAGGCGGCGCCCGCGTACCACCTCGCGAAGGTCATCATCAAGCTGTTCACCAGCATCGCCCGGGTGGTGAACACCGACCCGGCCTGCCGCGGCAAGCTCCGGGTCGAGTTCCTGCCGAACTACTCCTGCACGCTGGCCGAGCACCTGATCCCGGCGGCCGACGTCTCCGAGCAGATCTCGACCGCCGGGTACGAGGCCAGCGGCACCAGCAACATGAAGTTCATGATGAACGGGGCGCTGACGGTCGGCACCCGGGACGGGGCGAATATCGAGATCGCCGAGGAGGCCGGCGAGGAGAACTGCTTCATGTTCGGGCTGACCGCCGACCAGGTGCTGGGCGGCCACGACTGGTACAACCCGACGTGGCACTACGAGAACGAGCCGGAGACCCGGGCCGCCCTGGACCTGATCTTCGGCAACCACTTCAGCCCGGACGAGCCGGGCATCTTCGAGCCGATCCGCGAGACACTGCTGACCCGCGGCGACTACTACATGCACCTCGCCGACCTGAGCGGGTACGTGCAGACCCAGGAGAAGGTGGCGGCCCTGTACCGCGACCCGCCAGCGTGGGCACGGAAGGCCGTTCACAACGTCGCCCGGTCCGGGAAGTTCTCCAGCGACCGCACGATCGCGGAGTACGCGGCGGACGTCTGGGGCGCGGAGCCAAGCCCGGTGGGGTGACGCCGTGACCTGGGAGCAACGATACCGGCTGCGGCACGCCGCCCGCACCTCCCTGGTGCTGTGGGCAGGGCTGGCACTGGTTGCGGCACTGGTCTGTGCCCCGGCGGTCCGGTGGCTCGACCGGGAGACCGGGTGGGTAGTGTTCGGGTTCAGCCCGGACGGGGCCAGGGCCGTCCTGGGGGCGCTTGTGGGGTCGATGCTCACGTTCATCGTCTTTGTGCTGTCGGCGACGCTCATCGTGGTGCAACTGGCCAGCGGGCAGTTGACCCCGCGGGTCATCGCGATGGTGTTCACAATGCCGGGAGTGAAGACCACTCTCGGGCTGTTCACGTTCACCTACGCCTACACCCTGTCCGCCCTCGCGCGGGTCGAAGGCCAGGTTCCGGACCTGCACGTCGGCGTGGCCGTCCTGTTGAACCTGGCGTGCGTCGTGGTGTTCCTCCAGTTCGTCCAGCGGCTCTCCAGCGGGTTGCGGCCGATCACGATGTTGCGCCGCGTGGCGGACCGCGGGCGGGAGGTGATCGGGCAGGTCTACCCGTCGGCTTACGACCCGAAGCGGCCCGAGACGGCGACCCGCGAGGCGCTGCCAGCCGCCTCCTCGGAGGTTGTCGCCCTCGCGGGGCGGTCGGGGGTGGTCATGGCGTTCAGCGCGGCGGAACTGGTCCGCCTCGCCCGGGGTGCGGACGCGGTCGTCGTGTTGGTCCCGCAGGTCGGGGATTCCGTTGCGGCCGGCGCCCCTCTGTTTCGGGTCTACGGTGGGACGCGGCCGGTCTCCGCGGACGCGCTCGGCGGGTGCGTCGCGGTCGGGGCCGAGCGGACCCTGGACCAGGACCCGCGGTTCGCGCTCCGCATCCTGGTGGACATTGCCAACCGGGCCCTCTCGCCGGCGGTGAACGACCCCACCACGGCGGTGCTCGCCCTGGACCAGATCACCGGCCTGCTCCTCTGCCTCGGGCGGCGGCACCTCGACGAGGGCCAGGCGCTGGACCGTGACGGGAAGATCCGGGTCGTCTACGGCACCCCGGACTGGCCCGACTACGTGATGCTGGCGGTGAGCGAGATCCGCCAGTTCGGGGGGGGAAGCCTCCAGGTGAACCGCCGGCTGAGGGCGATGCTGGAGAACCTGATCGAGGCGCTGCCCGAGGCCCGCCGGCCGCCGCTTGAGGAGGAACTGGTCTTGCTTGGCAGCGCCGCCGAGCGGTGGTTTCGGGACGAGGCGGACCGCAAGCGCGCCGGAGTGGGAGATTACCAGGGGGTCGGTGGGTCGGACTCGTGACAGCGCGGGGCGGCCGCGGCGTTCACCGGTGAGGGGCAGTCGTGGGCGAGTTCCTTGAAGTCGTCGCGAAGGTCGCGGTCCTGGTCTTCGTCGTGGCATGCATGGCCGCAGCCGGGCTTGGTCTGGGCGTGCGGGACGTCATCGCCCCCCTCCGCCGCGCCCGGCTGGTGGCGCTCGCGGTGGTCGCGAACTTCGTCGTCGCCCCGGCGCTGGCGTACGCACTGATCGCGGTCATCCCTCTGGAGCGGCCGTACGCGATCGGCCTACTCCTGCTCGGTGGGGCGGCGGGCGCGCCGTTCCTGCCCAAGCTGGCCGAACTCGCGAAGGGCGACCTCGCCTTCTCGGTCGGCCTGATGCTGCTGCTCACCGTGGGGAGCGTGGCCTTCATGCCGGTTGTCCTTCCTCTGCTGATTCCCGGGCTGTCGGCCGACCCGTGGCCGATCCTGCGGCCGCTCCTGGTGACGATGCTGCTCCCGCTCGCGGCGGGGATGGCGGTCCGGCGGCGATCCGAGCGGTGGGCGTCGCGGCTGCGGCCCGTGATCGGGGTCGTCTCGAACGTCAGCATGGTCCTGGCCGTCGTCCTGCTCGTCGGGCTGAACTTCGGGGCCATGATCGGCACCTTCGGCAGCGGCGCGGTCGCGGTGGCCGTGCTGTTCGTCGCGGTCTCCCTTGCCGTCGGGTACGCGCTTGGCGGACCGGCCCCCGGCACCCGGTCCGTACTCGGGCTGGGGACCGGGCAGCGGAACGTCGCAGCCGCGCTGGTCATCGCGACGCAGAACTTCCCCGACGACCCCGGCGTGGTGGTCATGATCCTGGTCTCGACCCTCGCCGGGCTAGTCGTCCTGCTGGTCGCTGCCCGCCGTTTCGCCCGGCAATCGTCCGCCGCCTTGGCTGCTCGACCGTCTCGACTCGCGACGAACGAGCCGGCGTTTCCATAGAGACCGACAACGAAAGGCGCCCAATGATCCGCAAGGACATCATCGACCTGTTCCGCGTACCTGTGGGCAAGAAGGTCCGGCTCAAGGACTACAACCCGGGCTGGAAGCAGTCCGAGGAGTTCGAGGACCTCGGCAAGGATGCTCTGAAGGAGCGGGCGAGGCAGATCCTCGACCAGAACCTGGCACAGCTCGCGGAGGCCCAGAACCTGCTTTACGCGGACGACCGTTACTCCGTGCTGATTGTCCTCCAGGCGATGGACGCGGCCGGCAAGGACGGGACGATCAAGCACGTCATGAGCGGGGTCAACCCGCAGGGCTGCCAGGTCTTCAGCTTCAAGAAGCCGTCGGCAGAGGAACTCGACCACAACTTCCTGTGGCGGTACTCGCGGTGCCTGCCGGAGCGCGGCCGGATCGGCATCTTCAACCGGTCGTACTACGAGGACGTGCTGGTAGTGAAGGTCCACCCCGAACTCCTCGGCCGGCAAGCCCCGCGCAGGAAGGGGAAGCCGGGGGGAAAGTTCTGGGCGAGGCGCTACCAGGACATCAACGCGTTCGAGCGGCACCTCGTCCGCAACGGGACAGCCATCATCAAGTTCTTCCTGAACGTCTCGAAGGACGAGCAGAAGAGGCGCTTCCTGGAGCGACTGGACCGGCCGGAGAAGAACTGGAAGTTCTCGGCCGCCGACCTGGCCGAGCGGGCCTACTGGGGCGACTACCAGGACGCCTACGAGAAGGCCCTGCGGGCGACGAGCACCAGGTGGGCCCCGTGGTACGTGATCCCCGCCGACCACAAGTGGGTCGCGCGGGCGATCGTCGCGGACATCGTGACGACCGCCATCCGCGACCTCGACCTCAAGTACCCGGAAGTCACCGCCGAGCAGCGGAAGTTGCTGGAAGAAGCCCGGATAAAGCTCTCCCAGGAGTGACCGGAACCTGTCGGCAATAACCAGACACGAGTAGCAGTCGCGACCGGCCTCGAGTGTGGAAGCTGGCCGCCAGTGATCCCCAGTCAAGGAGAGTCTCATGACCTTGCGCCGCCCACACGTGCTCACCGCCGCCCGGTTGGAGGAGCGCGTCACCCCGTCGATCAGCATTCTGTTCGACTTCCGGTTCGACGATACCGGCTTCTTCACCAACAACCCGGAGCGGATCACCACCATCCGGGCGGCGGCGAAAGACGTCGGGGATCGGTTCACCGATGAACTCGCCACGATCCCGTTCCCGTCCGCGGCCGGGGATAGCTGGAAGGCCAAGTTCGACCGGCCCAGCGGGGTCGGACAGCCGGAGGAGGTCATCAACCTGCTCGTCCCGGCGAACACCATCGTCGTGTTCGTCGGGGCCCGGGAACTGTTCGACGATCCGATCCAGACGTCAAGCAGTCGGGAGTATTTCGGCAGTACCGATTGGGGCGATCTGGTCCTCGGCCGGGGGCAGGCGGACAGCTACGGCCCGGCGGCCACCGACTTCAGCCCGTGGGGCGGCTCGATCTCGTACGACCTGATCCGCGACTGGCACTTCGGCATCGACCCGCCGGGTAACCCGGACGAGTTCGACCTGTACATGGCGACGCAGAAGGCGCTGTTCCACATCCTCGGGTTCGGCGCGAGTGAGGCGTGGAACGTCCACGGCGGGACCGGGCAGTTCTACGGCCCGAACGCGGTCGCGGTCTACGGGACTCAGATCCCGCTCAGCTCCGGGAACTTCGAGTGGGTCGAGGATACGCTCTCCCAGGGCCAGCGGACCCTGATGGACGAGGACCTGGAAGACGGGGAGCGCATCCTGCCGACTTCCCTGGACCTGGCGGCGATGGAGGACATCGGGTGGACGCCGGTGGGCACCAGCCCGCCCCCGCC
>Ga0247822_10000375_pt1 | contig 23633 bp, 16 predicted proteins | sample 13C_Cellulose_Da_FD_192423 | JGI IMG/M metagenome (GOLD analysis project Ga0247822, IMG submission 192423) | Soil microbial communities from agricultural site in Penn Yan, New York, United States - 13C_Cellulose_Day30 | ecosystem: Environmental > Terrestrial > Soil > Agricultural land | place...
CCTGCGGCCCATTCGGCGGACCGATGGCACCTCGCCGCGGTCCATCGCAACGTAAAGACTCGACCGCGAGAGGCCCGAGAACTCGACCGCCTCGGGGATCGTCATCAAGCCGTCGGCCAGTAGCTCGTTCAGTTCAGCGGCGCTCATTTCAGCCTCGCCCGATTAAAGGTCGCTGGAGTCTGGGGGATGCGCACGGACAAAGGTCGTGCGCCGTCGTGTAGCACTAACAATCTAGCGCGGAGTGGGTTGCTCTGGTCGGGCGCAGTCCCGAAGTATCCCGAAAAAACTGCCGGTCATCCGGTTGTCGCGCGAAGTGTCGACGCGGTCCGCGTCGCGGCGAGCGTACAAACCGTGCGATAACACGATGACGGTTTGGAGTGCGCGGCGCAAGACACCAAGCGAGCGGAAACTGAGATCGCGCGACGGCTCGTCAGCGGGTAGAGTTGATGGATTATCCCGCGAGGTCCGCGACGATGAAAAAACCATCTAGCCGCAAGCGCCGGGGCCGGGGCGAGGGGTCGGTCTACCAGCGGGCCGACGGCTGGTGGGTCGGGTCGGTGTCGCTCGGGCTCTCCCCGACCGGCAAGCGCCGCCGAAAGGTCGTGTACGGGGCGACCAAGGCTGAAGCCCAAGCCGAGCTGCGGAAGGTCCAGCACTCGGCCGACCGCGGGACGCTTCCGCTCGACCGCTCGGAGTTGACCGTTGGGACGTGGTTCGCCCACTGGCTGAAGGTCATCGCCCCGACCGTGGAGCCGGCCACCCTGTTCCCCTACCGCCGCCACGGCGAGCGGTTCATCGTCCCGAAGATCGGCCACGTCAAGCTGGCCCAACTCCGGCGGTCGCTCTGTCAGGGGCTCTACGGCGACCTGCTCGACGATGGCGTCTCCGCGGCGATGGTCCGCAAGATTGCCACGACGCTGGTGGCGTCGCTCAACGCCGCGGTCCAGGCCGGCGAGCTTCCGGCGAACCCCGCGGCCCGATTGAAAAAGCCCAAGGCCGAGCGGCGCCCGGTCCCCGTCCTCACCCCCGAGCAGGCCGCGGCACTGGCGCGGGCCTGCGACGGTGCCCGGCTCGGCGCCATGTTCCTCTTGATGCTGGACGCCGGCACCGGCCCGGGGGAGACGTTCGCCCTGACGTGGGGCGACCTCGATCTTGGCCGCCGCACCGTCAGCGTGACCAAGTCCCTGGAAGAGATCTCCGGTAAGTGCCGGGTGAAGGCCACGAAGACGAAGCACCGGAACCGCACCGTGACCATCAGCGCTGGGACCGCGGCCGCGCTGGCGAGCCACCGGGACCGACTAAAGGCCGAGGGGAAGAGCGTCGCCAAGGACTCCCTGGCATTCAGCGGATCAAGGATGGGAGGCTTCCTGCGCAGCACCGACGTCCGGGAGCGTGACTGGCTCCCCGTCCTCCAGGCGGCAGGAATTCCAAACATCAACCTTTACGCCCTGCGGCATACCTGCGCGACGCTGCTACTCCTGGCCGGGGTCAACCCGAAGGTAGTGGCCGAGCGACTGGGGCATTGCAGCGTGAACATGACGTTGAACGTCTACTCCCACGTCCTGCCATCGATGCAGCAGCAGGCCGCGGACGTCATGGGAAAGTGGTTGAACCCTCCGGCGACCCCGATCTCTGAGATTGGCTACACTCAGGCTACACCAGATCCCCGAGACGACAAACGCCCCGCCCGGCCGGGGCGTCGTAAGTCCTTACACAATCAGGAATAATCAGGTGGGCGAGGCGGGACTCGAACCCGCACGGACCTTCCGGTCCAAGGGATTTTAAGTCCCTCGTGGCTGCCATTACACCACTCGCCCGGCGACACTGCATCTTCACGGCCGGTCGTGCGGTCGGCAAGGGGCGTTTACTTCGACAGCAACTTGATGACGGACTGCAACTGCGGCGCACCGACCCGGTCGATCAAGTCGCGCAAGATCGTCAAGTCCTTCACCCCGATGGAGCCCTCGGCGGCAGCGCGGCCACTCCCGCCCGACTTGCGGTTGAAGTTCGACTTGTACGAGGAGATCATGGTCGTTGAAATGGTCGTCTTAAACTTCTCCGCGATGTAAAGCTGCATGTCCTTCGGGGCCCCGTTCGGCATCTGCCGCATGGCGTCCCGGATCATGTCGGCCTTGCTCACATCGCTCTTCGACTTGGCCATGGAAGCTCCCTTGTGGCATACAATTCACGGCGATACCGCATGATTACAATGCTCTAGCTACTTATAATAGTCCCATACAGGTCGTCGATATCAAAAGACGAAAACCGGGACTCGCAGATTAATCCACGGGCCGTATCAACGAACCTGGTGAGCCATGATGCAATGGTATTGATGTGCGGGACTGCAATACAGTCCCGGCGGTCGGCCAGTCCCCGGAACGGGCACGGACTGTGCAGGGAACTTCAGCCGGTAGACCAACCTGAGGGGGACAGATCATGACCGTTCGCGAGCTGGCCGACCGGGTGCTGGATGAGCGGAGTGCGGCGTGGGGGCGATCCGATCCGAAGACCGCCATCGTGGCGACCGATCAACTGGGCCCGGCGGACGAGCAGGCGGTCCGCCGGGTGGTGGCCGGGGCGGGCTACTCCGGTGCCGAGCAGGACGAGATGGTGCGGCAGGTGTCCGCCCGGGTGGTCGCCATGGTCGAGGGGCTGGCCGACTCCCAGCCGGCCACCGGCGGCGACTGATCGACGCTATCCGATCTCCGGGCCGGCCTCGTGGGCCGCCGCGGCCGCAGCCTGGATCTTGACGTGGACGTCCCGGTAGTCTCCGACGACCCGGACCTGACGCCCGTCCGGGCTGATTACGATCGCTGTCCCCGGACGATCTCCCGGGGTCACGGCAGTCTGCGGGTCGGCATCAATAGCGACCACCCGTCCGGGTGCGTCCGCGTCCTCGAAGTCAACTCGCCGGCTGGTCATCCGACATCCCCCGTCGTGCAGTTGTCACGCTGACGTGGCCGGTGCAACCCCCGCGCCGCGTTCACCCGCTTGTGTAGACGCGGTCGAAGACGCCCCCGTCGGCGAAGAACTTCGCCTGGGCCTCCTGCCAACCGCCGGGCGTCACCCGCTCGATGCCGAACCGCTCGACCGCGCCGAACCGGGAGGCGTTCTTCGCCGCGGCTTCCGGGGTCGTGGGGCGGTAGGACTCCTCGGCGATCACGTCCTGAGCGGCGGGGTCGTACAGGAAACGCAGGTAAGCCTCGGCCAGTTCGACCGTCCCGTGTCGCCGGGCGTTGGCGTCGAGCACCGCGACGTGCGGCTCGGCCAGGATGCTCTGTGGCGGGTGGATGACCGTCAGCCCGCCGCGGGCCTCTTTCACCTCCAGGTACGCCTCGTTCTCCCAGGTCAGGTGGACGTCGCCGATCTTCTTGCGAGCGAACGTGACGGTCGCCGCCCGCGACGACGACTCCAGTGCTGGCACCCGCCGATAGACCGCCTTCACCAGTGCCTCGGCCTCTTTATCGGACCCGCCGCGCGTGACGACGGACCCCCAGCAGGCGAGCAGCCCGAGCTTGGCCGCTCCGCTCGTCTTCGGATTGGCGGCGATGATGCTCAGGTCAGGCCGGGCCGCCAGGTCGTCCCAGTTGTGGATGTTGTGCTGGTTGCCCTCGCGGACGACGAACACGATGGTCGAGGTGTACGGGCAGGAGCGGTGCGGGAACCGATCCTCCCAGCCGGCATCGATCAGCCCGGCCTTGTGGGCGGCGTCGGTGTCCGGCCACAGGGCGAGGGTCAGCACGTCGGCCGGCAGCCCGTCGATGACCGCGCGGGCCTGGCTGCCGGAGCCGCCGTGCGACGGCCGCACCTTGACGCGGTGGCGCTCGGTGAACAGCCGGTTGATCCGGCGGTACAGCTCGCGGGTGGCATCGTAGGAGGAGTTCAACAAAGACGGCCCGCCATCGCCACACCCGAGGAAGGGAACGGCGGCGGCCCCCGCAGCGGCGCGCAGAAAGTGGCGTCGGTTCATACGATTTGATTTAGCAGATCGTGGGGTCACTTGCCCGTGCGCTTGCGAAGGTATTCGGCCAACACGCGCCCGAGGTCGTCGTCGGTCCGCACCCGCACCAGGTCCGTCTGCAACGTCCGACACACTGTTTCGACCGCGGCCTGGTGCTTGCCGAATTCGGCCAGGTAGGTGTCGCGTACGGAGAGCGGGTCGGTGCTGATCTCGGGCAACTCCTCCAGCCCGCGGAAGAGAGTCGGATGGCGGAACGGGAAGTCCACCTCCGCCGCGTCGAGTACCTGGAAAACGACGACCTCGTGCTTTTGCGACCGCAGGATGCGCAACCCCGCCGCGAAGTCGTCCGCGTCGTCGAGCAGATCGCTGAACACGAACACGATGCCGCGGCGGCCGAGCAACCCGCCCAGGTCGCGCAGCGCCCGACCGACGTTCGACGGGCGGTCGGCCGGACCCTCGGCCAGCCCGCGCAACACCTCGCGGAACTGGCCCTGACTGCTGGACGGCTTCAGCCCGGTTCGCAGCCGGTCAGCGAAGGTCTGCAACCCCACCGCGTCCGACTGTTGTACGGTCAGGTACGCCAGCGCCCCGGCCAGGACGGCGGCCGCGTCGTACTTGGCGACGGGGGTGCCGTCCGGGCGGCTGACGGTACTGACCTTCATCGACTCGCTGGCGTCCACTACCAGCCAGGCGACCAGGTTCGTCTCCTGCTCGTACTGCTTGAGGTGGTAGCGTTCGGTCCGGGCGTAGACCTTCCAGTCGATGTGCCGGGTGTCGTCGCCGGGGGCATACTCGCGGTGCTGGGCAAACTCGACGGCGAAGCCGTGCCGCGGGCTCTTGTGCCGGCCGGCGAGGTATCCCTCGACGACCTGCCGGGCCTCCAGCTCCAGCTTGTCGATGCGGGCAATGATGTCCGGTGGGACGCGGAGTGAGGGCATGGCAGTCCTGGTGAACGGCCAGCGTCAGCCGGCTGGTTGGGGACGGACACCAGGGGGCTTACACCCCCCGTTCGCCGTCGCGCGGGATCAGCGCCAGAAGCCGGTTGACGATCTCGTCCGGGGTGACGCCTTCGGCCTCGGCGTGGTAGTTGACCATGACCCGGTGCCGCAGGACCGGCGGGGCGACCGCGCGGACGTCCTCCAGGGCGACGTACGGCCGGCCGTGTAAGATCGCGCGGGCCTTGGCCGCCAGGATCAGGTTCTGCCCGGCCCGCGGGCCGGCGCCCCAGGCGACGTACTTCTTGACGAAGTCCGGGACCGGCAAGTCGCCTTCGGCCGGGCGGGAAGCGCGGGTCAGACGCGAGGCGTAGCGAATGACGTACCCCGCGGCCGGCACCTTCAGCACCAGTTCCTGCATCGCCAGGATCTCGTCGCCCGAGACGACCCGCTGGACCGCCGTCTTGTTCCCGGACGTGGTCGAGGCGATGATCGCCTCCTCCTCCGCCTCGGCCGGGTAGTCCACCCGGATGTTGAACATGAACCGGTCCTGCTGGGCCTCGGGCAGCGGGTACGTCCCCTCCTGCTCGATCGGGTTCTGCGTCGCCAGGACGAAGAACGGGTCAGGCAGCTTGTGCCGCTGGCCGGCAACCGTCACCTGACGCTCCTGCATCGCTTCGAGCAGCGCCGCCTGGGTCTTGGGCGGCGTGCGATTGATCTCGTCCGCCAGCACGATGTTGGCGAAGATCGGCCCGTGGACGAACCGGAAACCGCGCTGGCCCGAGTTCTTGTCGTCGTAGAGGATCTCGGTCCCCGTGATGTCGGTCGGCATCAGGTCCGGGGTGAACTGGACGCGGTTGAACGACAGGTTCATCCCGTCGGCCAGGGTGCGGATCATCAGCGTCTTGGCCAGGCCCGGCACGCCGACCAGCAGGCAGTGCCCCTTGGCCAGAACGGCGATCAGCAGTTGTTCGAGAACCTCCTGTTGTCCGACGATCACCTTGCCGCACTCGCCCAGCAGCCGCTTGCAGCCGGCGCGGAGCTTTTCAGCGGTATCGAGTTCATCGTCTTCGAGGAGAAGGGGGGTGGATTCGTCGGTGGCCACGCGGAACTCCGGCGGGAATGAGAAGGAACCGGATGAGGACGTTACCGGGATTGTAGCCAGTAAGCCCTGCCGGCGGTCACCACGACGGCGTGGTCGGGGCCGAGGTGGACGCCGAGGGCCGGACCGACTGCGGGCAAATCAATCCGTCGGCGAACCCGGCCGGTCTCCTGGTCGAGAACAAGAATCGGAACGACCCGGGTTGCCCACCCATGATACAGACCCAGTAGCAATGCGGGCAGCCGCCAGGCACCGGGGGCCAGAGCGAAGGAAACCACGGCACGACTAGCCGAGGGGACATCCACCGTGACCGGCTGCGTGGGGAGGGCAGCGACCGCGCGCCGGCCGGCATACGCCCGCCAGCCGACGGCGGAATCGGGGAGTTCGACCGCCCACGCGGTGCGGCCGTCGGTCATGCGCAGCGCGGTCAGGCGTCTCTCGGTTGGGACGTACAAGTTGACCAGGTCTGTGTCGGCGGTCGTTAGGTCCAACTCTCCGGTCGGGAGGAACGCCGGCCCGTGGTCGTGCCACAACCGCGTGCCGCCCGCGCCGAGCAGCCGGTCCAGTTCGATGCCGTGGTTGCGGGAGACGGCGACGATCAGCCCGTCCGCCACGGCCCGCACTTGCGGCGGCCGACCGGTCTGGCTCGCCTCCCCGCCGGCGTCGAGTGTCCAGGCGAAGCGCGTCCGGTCCGGTTCGACGCCGTTGACCAGCGCGGGCCCGTCGGCCACAGCGACCCGGTCGGCCCCGAGCCGCGCCGGCGAGCCATCCCACGGCAGCACCGCCGTCGGCGCGGTGTGGACGATCCGCCCGGTGCTGGCGTCGAGCGACCAGCGCTGGCCGGTCGAGAGTTGTGCGATGACGCCTCCCTCGTCGGCAAGGTACGCCCGGGAGAACCGCGGACCCGTGGGGTCCGGGAAGACACCCGGCCGCTGGTGCGGTCCGCCGGCCGAGCGTAGCCAGGCCACCGAACCGGACTCGACGTCGAGCGAGAGCAGGGCGTGTTCTCCGACCCGCGCGACCAGCCGTGCACCCGCGAGCGCGAAGTCGGACAGGCCCGGCGCGACGACCGGCTCGCCGGCCGTCCAGACCACCGGCCGGGGGCCCCACTCGGGCAGGGGGTCCGCGTCCGGGTAACGGAACGCCCACACGCGGCTGCCGTCGGAACGCCGCAACCGCACCGCGCCCCGCAGCCCGGCCGCCAGCACCGCGTCGCCGGTCACGGCCGCGTGGGTGACGGTCGTACCAGTCGGCAGTGCGGACTCCCACGCCGGGGCGTCCTCGGCGGGACGGTAGGCCAGCACCCGCTTGCCGTCGGTGACGAGCAGGAGCGGACTGTCCCCCGCCTCCGGTCCAAGTCCCGGCAGCCCCGACTCACCGCCGAACGGCAACAGTGGGACACACCGCACCGACGGGAAGACTGTCTCGCGCGACACGACTGTCCCCGGACCAAGCCGGTGCAGACGGGCGAGGTCGAACTCGTCCGCCGGCTTTGGCGTACTCCGCGGCGCCGGCGGAAGCGACGGGACCGGCGAGCCGAAGTGCTGGGCGACCAGGTCACGCAACCGAACAGGAACGCCGTCGGAGCCGGACACCCACGAATCGCCGAACTCGGCCGGCAGACCCAGCCCGACGAGGAACTTCTCCGCCGCCACGTCTCCGCCACTGGCCGGTTCCAGGGTGGCGAGTCGCCCGCCTGCGCGTGCCCGCCAGTCTGCGGGGTATTCCGCGCCGAGCGCCCGTCGCAGGAGTTTCCGTGCCGCATCTGGCCGGCCCGCCGCAATCTCGCGCTCGGCCCGGTCGGCCAGCCACTCGGCTCGTGCGAGTGCTGGGTCGGCCACAGGCCCTGCGGATTGAACCACCGCCTCCGCCTCGTCCCACATGCCGGCGTCGGCCAGGTATAGTGCCAGTCGCCGGACTGCACCGGGACTCTCCGGCCTCGCCGCGGCGTCCGCCTTGCGCCCGGCGAGCTGGACGCGTTCGGAGACGTAACCGCGCAGCTCGGTCGGCGTGGCGACCAGCAGGACTCCGTCGGCGTAGGCCAGGTTGCCGAGCGGGCCGGGTAGCGGCGGCCGCTCGTTGTCCCCGTTCGTCGGGTTGAGGAATCGCAGCCCCCATGCAGTCGAGCTGGTCGGGTACAGGACGAACTCGTCGGACACCAACCCCCGACCGCGTGCCCGCAGCCGTGGGTCGTCGTGGACCGCCCACCCGTCCGGCTCGCGGTCCGATCCGTTGACCACGTTCAGGCCCCGGATGCCGCGGTTCGGTCCGGCGATCGTGCAGACCAGCCGGCCACGGGCGACGCCGAGGAACTGATCCACCTGGATCGACCCCTTGCGCCAGAGCACCCGACCGGTCACGGCGTCCAGCGCGAAGACCTCGTCGGCGTCGGTCGGGGCGACGAACACCCGGCCGCCGTCAGCAACCGGGGGGTTGAGGTCGCGGTGGGCTGAGGGTCGGCTCGCCTTCGGGTAGCGCAGCGCCCACGACGGCCTGCCACTCAGCGCGTCCAGTGCGACCACCGCGCCGGTGTGCGAGCAGTAGACGACGTTGCCTGCGGCCAGGGTGAGCGGCTCGTGCTGATAGCGGGCCTCCTGCGGACCGGCCTTCGCCTCGCAGACGTCCGTCACCCAGACCGGGCGGCCCGGCGGGTCGTCGTAACAGGCCACCGCGTGGGTGCGCTGTCCGCCGTCGAACTTGGCGAAGGCGGCGTAGAGCCGGCCACCGACCCACAGCGGCGCCCCCTCCCAGGCGGCGGCCACCCCCGAGGCAACGGGCGGAGACAGGGTCCACTCCACACGCAGTGGCGGTCCGTCCGCGGCCGGCCGCGGCGGCGGAGCGAACCCGACGAGGTAGCTGACCGGCGGCTGGTTGTTCGCCCCGGTCGCGACGACGGCCGGCGACCCGAGCCGGGCGAACAGCCGGCCACCGCCCACCGTCAGGGTGAAATCCTCGTCGTTGCGGACCGGGATTTCTGCCGACACGGCCAGTGGGGGGTTCTCGATCCGCTCGCCGCGGAGGTCGAAGCCGAACCGCCGCTTGCCGGTCCGCACGTCGAACCCGAACACCCGCACCGCGTCAGCGATGTAGGCGACGCCGTCGAGTACGACGGGGTGGAACGCCACCGACCGGGACTGAGTGACCCGCTGGCTGACGAACGTCTTTACGCCGTGGTCCGTCGGTATCTGTGCCGTCCAGGTCGGCCCCGGCCGCCACAACCGCGGCAGTCGGGCCGTCGTCCGCCCGTTGCGAGACGCCGACCCGCCCAGCGCGGTCCACTCGCCGTCGCCGGCCGCCTCGGCGGCGAATGCCGGCGGCCGGTCGAGGAGGGCGCGCAGCGTCCGGATATACGGTCCGTCCTGGCCGGCAAGCCGGCCCGCGGCCTTCGGGTGATCCTTCTCGAACTGTTCCAGTTCGAGCCGCGTCCGTTCGACCTCGCCCTGAAAGAGGATCGCAAGGATCACCTTCGCCCGGACGGCGGCCGGGTCGGTCTTCGGATCGGGGAAGGCCGGCTCGGCAGCATCGGACGGCGGCAGGAGCCGCCGCCAGTAGCCCTCGGCGGTGCGGAACTCGCCGCGCTCGAACGCCAGCTCTCCGAGCAGCAGCAGCGCCTCCTCGGCCGGCCGGCTGGCGAAGTACCGGTCCAGCAATTCGCGCAGCGGCCGCGGGTCGCGGGACTTCTTGCCGGCTTCGAGGAGCTTGCGGGCCGGCTCATCCGAGCGGACGCGATAGCTCTTGAGTACGTCGGCCGGCATCCGGGTCAGGAACGTCTGGGCCACCCGCCGGGCGGGGCGGAACTCGGTGCCGTTCTCGGAGACGAGGTCGTCGCCGGCCTCGTCAAGGATGCGCTGAAAGGCGTCAGCGGACTCGGCGGACTTCCCCTCGGCGAGCTTGCGGGACGCCTCCACCAGCCGCTTGTACGTCTGCTCCGACTGGCCGCGGAGGGTGGCGTCTCCCGTCTGGGCGGCGACGGTTGTCGTCCAGGTGAGGAGGGCGGCCAAGGCGAGGGGGCGGGTCATGGGAGAACCAATCTGGGCGAACCCGGAGCGTAAGCGACGGGGTTGGTGCTACACCCCGTCGCTTACGCTCCGGGTTCGCCGCAAACACCCTACGGCAACGGAATGTCCTTCAGCTCAAATCGCACCGGAAACTCCACCAGCGGCGCCGGCGTCTCGTAGGTCAGCGTCCACCCCTTCGGGTTTGTCAGCGCGCTGCCAGCGAACCGGTACACCGCCACCACCCGCCGGCCCTGCTCCGGGATGTCATAGTCGGTCGGGTCGAGTGATTTCGCCTTGTCCGGGCCGACCAGCCGGGCGCGGTTCTCCGTCACCCACGATTCAAAGCTCTCGAACTCCGGCTGGCCTGGCGGGTACGTCATCTCCAGTTCCGCCTCCCAGCGATCGTCCACCTTCTCGAAGCGACGCAACGTTGCCGACACGCCCTCCTGGGCCGGGAGAGTCACCGGCGTCTTGCCGCCGAGATCGAAGGCGAACGGCAGCATCCGCTCGCTGGACGTCACGGTGAACGTCCCGGCGAGGCGGGTCAGCTTCGTCGCCGAACGCGGCACCCCCTCAATGCGGACGGTGGTCGTGTACAGGAACCCGCCCGGCGACGTCCGGGCCTTCGCCGTGGCCGGGGTGATCCGGCTCCCCCGGTCGTCGGCAACGGCCGTGATCGCGGGCTCGCTGTCGATGCGGAACACCGGGAACCGCGGCTCCCAGTGGACGTCGAGCGTAACCTCGGAGAACGTCTTGCCGGACTCGAAATCGGTACGGACCTGGACCTGCCGGACCGCGACCCGGAACGGCCCGTCCACCGAAGACGGCGGCATCGGGCCACTTCGCTTGACCAGGGTAATCTCCCGGCCCTGCTTACCGAGGGCGATCCGGGTACCGGTCTTCGCCGCCAGTTGCTCGACGGCGGTCCAGAACGGCGTCCGATCGAACTGGACCGGGCCTGGGCCTTCGCTCAGCCCCGGTGCGGCCACATGAAGCCCGGTCTGCGAGCGGAGTTCGCCCAGTACATCGGAGAGCGTGGCGTCCGGTTTGTTCAGTGTCACGGTCTTCGGCGAGATGACCGAACCGGACGGCCCCGCGGCAACGGCGGCCAGTACGGCGATTGCGGCGAACCAGTGGGGGGTGCGAGGCACTGTGGTCCTCCAGGGTCGTGGACGGGCCACAACGCCCCCTCTATCCTAACGACAGGGGGACGTCCCCGACACCCGCCAGCGTCCGACACTCGCACCCTGACCGGCCCCCCGAGAGGAACGCACCGAGATGCTCGTCACCCCCGAGGTCCTCGCCGCCCGGTCCGCCCTCCTGCCCGAGGACGCCGACCCGCAGGAAACCTCCGAGTGGTTGGAGTCCCTGGAGGCGGTGATCCGGCACCAGGGCCCCGAACGCGCCCGATTCCTGCTCGACACGCTTCTTCAAGTCGCCGCGCGCGCCGGTGCCAGGATGCCGTCAGGCATCACCACCCCCTACGTCAACTCCATCCCGGTCGAGGACCAGCCCCGCTTCCCCGGCAACCGGGAGCTCGAGCGCAACATCAAGAGTGCCGCCCGCTGGAACGCGATGGCGATGGTCCTGCGGGCCAACAAGAACACCAACGTCGGCGGCCACATCTCCACCTACGCCAGCGCCGCCACCCTGTACGAGATCGGGTTCAACCACTTCTTCCGCGGGCGGACCGAGGACCGCCACGGCGACGTGGTCTTCTTCCAGGGCCACGCCAGCCCCGGCATGTACGCCCGGGCCTACATCGAGGGCCGGCTGACCGACGACCAGTTGGCCCACTTCCGCCAGGAGTTGCAGCCGGGCGGCGGGCTGCCGAGCTACCCGCACCCGTGGCTGCTGCCGAACTTCTGGCAGTTCCCGACGGTCAGCATGGGCCTCGGCCCGATCATGTCCATCTACCACGCCCGGTTCAACCGCTACCTCCGCGACCGCGGGCTGACCGACACCGGGCCGGTCCGGGTGTGGTCGTTCCTGGGCGACGGCGAGTGCGACGAGCCGGAGTCGCTCGGCTGCATCGGTCTGGCCGGCCGGGAGAAACTCGACAACCTGACCTGGGTCATCAACTGCAACCTCCAGCGGCTCGACGGCCCGGTTCGCGGCAACGGCAAGATCGTGCAGGAGCTGGAGGGCATCTTCCGCGGCGCCGGGTGGAACGTCATCAAGGTGGTCTGGGGCAGCGACTGGGATCCCCTGCTGCGGGCCGACCACACCGGGGCCCTGGTCCGCCGCATGACCGAGGTGGTGGACGGCGAGTACCAGGAGTACATCGGCCGGGACATGCGGACCCCGGACGAGGTGGCCAAGAAGGTTCTCCTCACCCCGAAGGAGGACCTCGAGCGGCGCGGGGCGTTCATCCGCGAGACGTTCTTCAACACACCCGAACTCAAAGCCCTGGTCGAGCACCTATCAGACAAGCAGATCGCCAATCTTAAACGTGGTGGGCATGACCCGCTGAAGGTGTACGCGGCGTACAAGTCGGCGGTCGAACACAAGGGCGCGCCGACGGTCATCCTGGTGAAGACCGTCAAGGGCTACGGCGTCCCCGGCACCGGCGGCGAGGGGAAGAACACCACCCACCAGCTCAAGAAACTGGCGGTGGACATCGAGCGGGAGCCGGACATGGCCCCCGAGGAGATCTCCGCCCGGCAACTGACCGCCGCCCTGCGGCAGTTCCGCGACCGGTTCCACCTGCCGTTCACCGACGAGCAACTGGCCGACGTGCCGTTCTATCGCCCGGCCGAGGACAGCGCGGAGATGAAGTACCTCCGGGAGCGCCGCAAGGCGCTCGGCGGGTATCAGCCGTTCCGCAACACCGACTACACCCCCTTGCAACCGCCGGCCCGCAAGGGGTTCGAGGCGCTGTACAAGGCGTCCACCAAGCCGCAGTCCACGACGCTCGCCTGGGTCACCCTGATGGCCCAACTCTGCCGCGACCCGAACATCGGCAAGCTGATCGTCCCGATCGTCCCGGACGAGGGGCAGACGTTCGGCATGCCGCCGATGTACAAGGTGTTCGGCATCTACTCGGCGGTCGGCCAGTTGTACAACCCGGTCGACAAGGGGACGCTGACCGAGTACCGGGAGAGTACGACCGGGCAGATCATGCAGGAGGGGATCAACGAGGCCGGGGCCACGTCCGCCTGGATCGCGGCGGGGACGGCGTACAGCACCTACGGGGTGAACACCATCCCGTTCTACATCTACTACTCGATGTTCGGGTTCCAACGGGTCGGCGACCTGATCTGGGCGTCCGCCGACGCCCGCACCCGCGGGTTCCTGATGGGCGCCACCGCTGGCCGTACCACCCTCAACGGCGAGGGCCTCCAGCACGAGGACGGGCACAGCCACCTGGCCGCCCTGACGGTGCCGACCTGCCGGGCGTACGACCCGGCCTACGGGTACGAACTCGCGGTGATCATCGAGGACGGCATCAACGCGATGTACGTCCGCAACGAGGAGTGCTTCTACTACCTGACGGTTTACAACGAGAACTACGAGATGCCGGCGATGCCCGGCGAGGACGTCCGCGAGGGGATCGTCCGCGGCATCTACCCGCTGAAGTCGGTCCGGCCCGACGGGGCGAAGCTGGAGGTGCAGCTCCTCGGCAGCGGCGTCATCCTCAACGAGGCGCTGCGGGCGCAGCAGATCCTCGCCGACAAGTACAAGGTGGCGAGTACGGTCTACAGCGTGACCAGCTACCAGATGCTGCGGCGGGACGCAATCGAGTGCGAGCGGCACAACCGCCTGCACCCGGGCGAGGAGGGGAAGTTGCCGTACGTGCAGAAGATCCTCGGCAACACGAAAGGCCCGGTGGTCGCGACGAGCGACTACATGCGGGCGCTGGCCGAGCAGGTCGGCCCGTACCTGGACGGCCGGCTGCTGGCGCTGGGCACCGACGGGTTCGGCCGCAGTGAGACCCGCAAGAACCTCCGCCGGTTCTTCGAGGTGGACGCCGAGAACGTGACGGTCGCGGCGTTGTACGCCCTGAGCGAGCGCGGCGAACTGGACCGGGCCGTCGTCGCAAAGGCGATCCAGGACCTGGGCATCGACCCGACCCGCCCGGCACCGTGGACCGTTTAAAGTCATCAAGTCATCAAGTCGTCAAGTCATCAAGTCCGGCGTCCGGGTCTTTCGACCTGATGACCTGAAGACATGACGACTTGAAGACTGCGAACGGAGTGAGCGATGGAATTCCGCCTGCCCGAGCTCGGCGAGGGCATCGACTCGGCGACGGTGGTGAGCGTCCTGGTCAAGCCAGGCGACGCCGTCGCCCCGGGTCAGAACGTGGTCGCGGTCGAGACCGACAAGGCGGCCGTCGAGGTCCCCGTCGAGACGGCCGGTACCGTCGAACAGGTACTGGTGAAGCCGGGTGACAAGCTCCCGGTCGGGGCACCAATCCTCAAGCTCAGCGCGGCCGGAGCGTCGAAGCCCGACGGCCAGAAGCCGGCCCCGTCGAAGACGGCTGAACAACCGAAGGCCCAGCCGCAACCGCCGGCCTCGCCCCCCCCGTCGGACGGCGGCGCAAAGGTCGAGTTCACGCTGCCCGCGCTGGGCGAGGGGATCGACTCCGCCACGGTCGTCAACGTGCTGGTCAAGCCCGGGGACAAGGTGTCCGCCGGACAGAACGTGGTCGCGGTCGAGACCGACAAGGCGGCCGTCGAGGTGCCGGCCGAGGTCGCAGGGACGGTCGAGACGATCCACGTCAAGCCAGGCGACAAGGTGCCGGTCGGAGCGCCGGTGCTGACCCTCCTGGCGAGCGGGGGACGTGAGTCCCCGGTGGAAGGCCAGAAACAAGGGGCCGTCGCCCCCCGCACGCCACAGCCGGAACCGCCGCGGGACGCGCCGTCTGGCCAGACGGCCCAGCCGGCGACGGCCGCTGCCGCGGTCGCCCACCCCGGCGCAGCCGGCAACGGCACGAAGACACTCGTCGCCGCCGGCCCGGCCACGCGCCGGCTCGCCCGCGAGTTGGGCGTCAGCCTCGCCGACGTGACCGGCTCCGCTCGCGGCAACCGCGTCACCCTGGACGACGTGAAGACCCACGTCCGCGCCCGGCTGGAGAACAAGCCGACAGGGGGCGGCGTCCCCGTTGGCAAGACGGTCGCGGACAGCTTCGCCCACCCGCCGCTGCCGGACTTCTCGAAGTTCGGCGAGGTCGAGCGCAAGCCGGTCGCGCAGATCCGCCGCAAGATCGCCGAGAACTTGACGGTCGCGTGGCGGACCATGCCGATGGTCACGCAGCACGACCTGGCGGACATCACCGACCTGGAGGCCGGCCGCAAGCGAATCGTCGAGGGGCTGCCCAAGGGCGCCCCGAAGGTCACGATGACCGTGCTGGCGGTCAAGGCGATCGTGGCGGCGCTCAAGGAGTTCCCGAACTTCAACGCCAGCTTCGACCTGAACGCCGGTGAGATGGTTTTCAAGAAGTACTTCCACGTCGGCATCGCGGTGGACACCGAACGCGGGCTGGTGGTCCCGGTGATCCGCGATGCGGACAAGAAGAGCATCCGCGACCTGGCGGCCGAGGTCTCGGCCCTGGCGGAGAAGGCCCGGACCGGCAAGCTGGCGATCGACGAGATGCGCGGCGGCACCTTCACCATCACCAACCTCGGCGGGATCGGCGGCACGGCGTTCACCCCGATCGTCAACTACCCGGAGGTCGCGATCCTGGGGCTGTCGCGGTCGAGCTTGCAGCCGGTGGTCCGCGACGGCCAGGTGGTGCCGCGGCTGATGATGCCGATGTCCCTGACCTACGACCACCGGGCCATCGACGGGGCCGACGGGGCGCGGTTCACGACCCGGCTGGCGCAACTCTTCAGCGACCCGATCCGACTGCTGATGGAGAGCTGATCCGAACGCGGTCGGCGTCATTTCTCCAACTTCTTCATCTCGACGGCCAGTTCGTCCGCCAGACGATCTGCCTTCTTTCTCCACGCGTCGGACTGGCGGACGGCCTGATCGTCACCGACCCGTATGGCCCGGACCATCAACTCGCACGACTTCTCCATCGCCTGATAGTATTCCCGCAACTTATCTACCAGTGACTTGATCTGATCGGGAACATTCGCCCAGCCACCGATCTGCGTGCTGGCCTTCTGCCATCGGGAAAGCACGTCGCGCTCGATCGATGCGGCGAACTGAAGTTCTGTAATGTCCCCGCGTTTTACACGACCATATTCTGCGTTGTGGATCGCAATAGCTTCTGACTCCAGGCGTTCCAGTTGGGCGAACCCCATAATCCAGTCGGGCGCCTCGCTTACCCGAGCCCGCACGGGTAAGAACGCGACCGCCAGCGCCATGAACCCGACGAGCAACACGACGACGGGCCGTCGTATCCGACTCTGGACCGGCCCGGTCGCGGCCGGCCGGTAAAGGGCGACCCCGGCCAGGAGGCCCACAACCAGTCCGCCGATGTGGCCCGCGTGATCGACGCGTTTAACAAAGAAGGCTGCCAGCAGAACAAAGCCCAACAGTAGGACGGGTCCGCGCAACAGGAACTGATAGACGGCAGGCGGAATCGTATTCCTGGATCGCAGCAGAATGACGATCAGCGCCCCGTTCACGCCACAGATCGCGCCGGACGCCCCCGCGCTCACCACGTTCGGGCTCCACCCCAGGCTCGCAAGGCTGCCGCCGACGGCCGCCAGGAAATACAAGACCGCGAACCCCGCGTTACCGAGGAATCGCTCGGTCACGGGACCGGACCCGAGTAGGCAGGCCATGTTCATCAGCAAGTGAACCAGACCGAAGTGAAGGAACGCGGACGTGATCAACCGCCACCACTCGCCCTGGGACTCCAACGGCCCGTAATTCGCGCCCCACAGGAGCATGGCCTCGACGGACCCGTCATCGATATTGCCATGCTGCACCGTCATCGCCGCGAACACGAGGAAGTTGACCACGATCACCGCCGGGGCAACCCACACCCTCGGCGTGACCTGACGGAGATGCTGGTAGAACTCCCGAAGTTCGACGGCGGCGGTCTGCTGAGGCGACGGATCGACCGCGTCGGGTGGAGATTCCTCAACCGGCAGTTGCCGCAATTCAAGTAACGACGGGACGGAAACGGTTCGCCCACATTTGCACGGCAGAGTCATCCCGGCCATGACGGCTGTCACCGGGACGCAGCATCCGCACTCGCAGGGCAGGAGAAAGGTCACGACCCGCCTCCCCGACGTGGGCGAGAGCGCGGGCCGGCCAGCGGCTCACCGTGGGCGTCCCGATAACATCTCGATGGGCGCCGATGCTACCGGGACTTCATACCGGTCGCAAGACTGCGGGTGTCAGATCCGGTCGAACCGCCTCGTACACCCCGACGACCAGCGGTATGGTCGTGGTCGGGCGGCCCCGGTGACACCGGCGGCTAGTTCTTGCCGGCCGGCTCACCGACGGCCGGCGGGCGGTGCCGCGGGACTTGCGCCCGGAAGTCGCCGAGGCTGACCCACTGCGTCCGCCGGTTGAGGTCCACCTCGACCACCGCCACCGTGCCCCACTCCTTCGCGTGGGCGATCGTCTGGCCGGAGTGGTCGTAGACGGCCGAGATCATCCAGTTCCGTGCCACGTCCTCGTAGGTGCTACTGACCAGGTAGACATGGTTCTCGCACGCCCGGGCGGCGGCCAGCATCGGGTTGCAGCCCCAGACCGGCCAGGCGATCACCTCCGCCCCGCGGTTGGACAGCTCCCGCGCTACCTCCGGGAAGAACCCGTCATAGCAGACCATCATCCCGACCTTGCCGAACCGCGTCTCGAAGACCGGATACTCCGACCCGGGCGCCAGTCCGCCCTCGACCTCGCCCCGCGGCAGGCAGACCTTGCGGTACTTGCCGGCCACCTGACCGTCCGGGCCGATCAGCACCGCCACGTTGTAGACGAGGTGCCCGTCGCGCTCCAGCAAGCCGGGGACGATGTACAGGTTGTGCTTCTTCGCCAGCTCGCCGAAGTACTCCGTGGACGGGCCGGGGACCGGCTCGGACACCTCGTGATACTTCTTGCCCAGGCCGGGGAAGGTCAGCGTCTCGCCGAGCACGACGAGGTCCGCCTTCTGCCGGGCCGCCTCGGCGATCAGCGGCTCGAACATCTTGCGGTTGTCCGCCGGGGTCTTCCCACCCTGCGGCCGGAAGTGGACGGTCGCCAGCCGGACCGGGCGCGGGGCCGGCGGCTCGGCTTCGGTCAGCGCCACGTCGGCCCAGCGGACCGAACCGCCGGTCGCCCACCGCAGGTGCAACTCGACGGACGCCAGCGTCGCCCCCGACGGGGCGCGGTAGGTGTCCGACACCTCGACCCAGCCGCCGGGGCCGGTGCCCTTCGTGGCGGGGAACTCGGTCTCGGCCGTCGGCTTTGCACCGCGGAGGAAGTTGGTCACGGCCGGCTCGTCGCGCGGCACCTTGCGGCCCTTCGCGTCCTGCCAGTAGATCTCGGCCGAGATACTCCGCCGCGGGACGGCCACGCCCTCCGCCCGGTAGCGGGCCGTGAACCGGTAGTGCTTGCCGCCGACGACCGGGAAGGTCTTCTGCCAGCAGCCGTCCAGTCCGTCGCGGCCGTCGGCCTTGATGACGAGGCAACTCCGCCCGTCGGGGCCGCCGGCCGGCTCGAAGGAGAACACGGGCCGGATCTCGTCTCGCGGCGAGACGGGCGACCAGCCGTCGGGAGCCGCCTCGGCGCTCTTCGGGGGAGCGTCGTTCGCCGGCCCGCGCCAGGCCGCGGCCACGGCCGTCCCGCCTGCGATGGCGGCCAACAGGACGAGGTAGAAATGCCCGGTCAGCAGGAACCGTCCGGTCGTTCGCATGGCTTGACCCTCGTTGGGACCGCTCACCAGTCGATCGTCGGCGGGAAGAACTCCGCGATCAGATCCTCGTAGTACGGCCGCAGGGCCGCCACGTCCGGCTTCGCGGCGGCCTTCGAGTACAGGTCGTACGGGTTGAACGCCCGCACCCACCGGAACATCTCCCGGTCCTTCTCGTCCATCAGGTGCCCGTACGCGCCCTCGGTGTGGGCGGCGTAGAAGGAGTGGTAGCGGATCATGTACAGGGCCGGCTCGGGCAGGTACGGCCGGGCCACCTGGTACAGGTACTCGTCGTGCCCCCACGACATCTGAACGTTGCCCAGCCCGCACCCGGGCTCGTAGACGCCGTTCTCCGTCTGGTACGCCGGCACCGCGGCGTCCGGGTTGTCGGCGAAGAACTCGGGGAAGACGACCTTCTCCGAGTACGCACAGCCGACCGGGAACGTGTCCCCGACCACCGCCCACTGCGGCTCGCCGTACAGGCAGAGGATCTTGCCCAGGTCGTGGATCAGGCCGGTCAGGATGAACCAGCGCGGGTGGCCGTCCGCCCGGATCGCCTCGGCGGACTGCATCAGGTGCTCGATCTGACTGAGGTCGGTGTCCGGGTCACTGTCGTCCACGAGGGTGTTGAGGTACTCCATCGCCTCCCACACGCCCATCCGCCGCTTGCGCAGCGGCACGTACTCGCGCTGCCTGTCCCGCACGAAGTCGAGCGTCTGGTGGCGGTGGTTGAGCCGGTAGAACTCCTTGACCGACGGCCGCGCCTCGGCCCGGTAGTCGCGGAACTGCTCCTTCGCCTTCCCGGACCCCTCGGCCGGGTAGCGCGACCGGAGCGATTCCTCCCAGTCGTCGAGGTGGGTCAGCGGCTGGTTCGCGTCGGACATGGCTTCCCCTGGCAGGTGACTGTCGATTGTACCTCTTTCGCAGCCACGGTGGTCAGCGGAACCGCCGCTTCAGCCGGTCGATCAGCACGGCCGCGACGATGATCGCCCCGAGCACTACCTTCTGCGTGTAGCTCTCGACCCCGGTCAGATTCATCCCGTTCTGGATGACCGCGATCAGGAACGCCCCGAGCAGCGTGCCCAGGACGTTCCCCTCGCCGCCGGCGAGGCTGGTGCCGCCGACCACCACCGCGGCGATCACGTACAGCTCGTACATCTGCCCGTAGGTCGGCGAACCGCTCTTGAGCTGCGACGCCATTATGACCCCGCCCAGCCCGGCGAGCAGCCCGTTCAGCGCGAAGACCGCGACGACCACCGCCGACACCCGCACCCCGGCCAGCCGGGCGGCCTCGGCGTTGCCGCCGACCGCGTAGACGTAGCGGCCGAACGCCGTCCGCGTCAGCACCAGGTGGGCGGCTCCGTACAGCAGCGCCATGAGCACCACGGCGTTCGGGACGCCCGCCAGGTCCGCCCCGCGGCCGAGCCAGACGAACGAGTCCGGCAGCTCGTAGACCGACTCCCCCGCGGTCAGCAGGAACGCCGCCCCGCTGGCCATCAGCATCACACCGAGGGTCACGATGAACGACGGGACAGCGAACTGGGTCACGACCAGCCCCGACAGCCCGCCAACCGCCCCGCACGCCAGGACCGCGGCCGCGCAACACACCACCATCCCGGCCGCGGTCGCCTGTTCGGCCCCGGCGTACCGGCGGATCAGCAGCGTGCCCAGCACCGCCGAGAGCGCGATCAGGCTGCCGACGGACAGGTCGATCCCGCCGGCGATGATGACCAGCGTCATCCCCGCCGCCAGGATGGCGATCACCGCGATCTGGTTGGCGACGTTGAGCAGATTGTCCGTCTTCAGGAAGTTCGGCCAGCGGTAGGCGACCGGTGCGACGACCCGCGGCGAGCCGACGCCGGGGACTTTGGCACTCAGGTCGTCGAGGAGCGACCACCGCCCGGCGGTGCGGCTGACGGCGATCACGTCCGGGGGCTTTTGCTCGGAGGCGAGCCGCGCGAACGTCGTTCTGGCGATGGACGGCGTCCCCGCGGAGGTCGCCAGCACCGCGACCCCGGCGCGCGTCAGGCCGGTTTGCAGCGCCTCGGCGAACTGCGCGTCCTCATGACCGGTGCCGGCCACGATCACGACCTTCGATTGCGGGTGGCCAGCGGCGATCCGGCGGGCCAGCTCCTCGCCGGCGGCCGCCCCCTCTGGTTGTTGCTCCGTCAGGGTGGCGATGCTGAAGACCCCGCACAGTACGACCAACACCACCGCGATGCCGTACTCCGACGGCAGCCGGCCGAGCAGCGTGCTTTTGGCTCCCATCGGTTCACCTCTCGGGGGTCAGGCCGCCAGGCCGCCACTTCTCAGGTGTGCCGGTCTGGCGGTCTGACCCCCCTGCGTTTTGGCCGACGTTAGTCAGAGCGCCAGAATGCCACTTTCTGGAGGGGTGGGTTTGGCATCCTGGTTGGTCAAAAAGTGACCACTCACCCGGCTCACTACTGAAATATACATCAGTACATTTATCAATTCGGGTTCCTGTGGCCGGTCGGCGCCCGCAGAGCCGGGCTTGACCACCCTTCTACTACTGCATCCAGCCTAAATCGGTGGGTTGGGAGGGCGAGGCTCCTGCCGAGCCGTGGGAGCGCCCGGCTCGGCAGGAGCCTCGCCCTCCCAAGGTCAGGGAGCGCCCGGCTCGGCAGGAGCCTCGCCCTCCCAAGGTCAGCCAACCAATTTAGCCTGGAAGCTCTACTACCCATCACCCCATCGCCAGTCGGAGGATGTCTTCCTGCGTCGCGCGGGCCACGTCCGTGATCTCGCCCGTGATCCGGCCGGCGTGCATCACCAGGACGCGGCCGCACATGCCCAGCACCTCCGGCAACTCCGAGCTGATGAGGAGGACCGCCTTGCCCTGCGCGGCCAGGGCGTTGACGAGTTGGTAGATCTCGTACTTCGCCCCGACGTCGATGCCGCGGGTCGGCTCGTCGAAGATCACCACCTCGCAGTTCCGCTCCAGCCACTTCGCGAGTACCACCTTCTGCTGGTTGCCGCCGGACAGCGTGGCCGCCGGCGCACCCGGGTTGGCTGCCTTGATCCGCAGGCGGTCGGCTGCGGCCCGGAAGGCGGCCCGCTCGCGCCGGCGGTCGAGTACCCCGAGCCGCGACCACCGCCCCAGGTTCGGCAGCGCGAAGTTGTCCCGGACCGGGTGGGCGAGGATCAGCCCCTGCCCCTTGCGGTCCTCGGTCAGAAGCGCGATGCCGGCACGGATGGCGTCACGGGGGCTCTCGATCCGCAACGGCCGGCCGTCGAGTTCGATCGCGCCGCCGTCACGGGGGTCGGCGCCGAAGATCAGCCGTGCCGTCTCGGTCCGCCCGGACCCGACCAGCCCGGTCAGCCCCAGCACCTCGCCGCGGCGGACCTCGAACGACACGCCCCGCACCTCGTCGCCGCGACGGAGGTCCCGGACCACCAGCCGCGGGCCGCCGATCTCCGAAACGCGCTTCGGGAACTCCTGGTCGAGCCGCCGGCCGACCATCAACTCGATCAGCCCGTCGCGGGTCACATCGCGGATCGGGTGCGTGGCGACGTGTTCGCCGTCGCGGAGGACCATCACCCGGTCGGCGATGCCGAACACCTCGTCGAGCCGGTGGCTGATGTAGACGACCCCGACCCCGCCACGCTTCAACTCCCGGATGAGGGCAAAGAGCCGGTCCGCCTCCGGAGGCGTCAGCGCGGCGGTCGGCTCGTCCATGACCAGCACGCGGGCGTCGGCGGCCAGCGCCCGGGCGATCTCCACCGCCTGCTGTTGTGCGACGGTCAGATCCCGGCATCGCGCGGCCGGATCGACCGCGATCCCGAGCTGGCGGAACAACTCCTCCGCCCGGCGGCGTTCGTCGCGCTTGTGCAGCCAGCCGAGCCAGCCGGATTCGCGGCCGAGAAAGACGTTCTCGGCCGCGGTCAGCGCCGGGACGAGGCTGAACTCCTGGTAGATAACCGCGACCCCGGCCCGGCGTGCCTCGGCCGGCAATCCGGGCGGTAGTTCCCGGCTGTTGACGACGACCCGCCCGGCGTCCGGTTCGACCGCCCCGGCGAGCACCTTGATGAGCGTGCTCTTGCCGGCCCCGTTCTCGCCGACGATGGCCAGTACCTCGCCGGCGGACAGCGCGAACGACACGCCCCGCAGCGCGCAGACGCCAGGGAACGACTTCTCGATGCCGGAAAGTTCGAGGAGTGGTGGGGCGGAGGTCATGCGCGGTCCGTTGAACTGTCGAAGGCAACACCTCAAATCAGCCCGGCGAGCGGGGGACGTCAGTCCCCCGAGGGACGTGCGACGTCGCGGGTACTTCACTCGGGGGACTGACGTCCCCCGCTCGCCGTGTTGGCTATGATCCCAGCCCCTCCTTGACGGCGTCGGCCTTGCGGTACAGGCCAGTCGGGATCAGCACTTCCTTCTCGACCTCCTCCCCGTCGAAGTAGCGGACGATCGCCGCCGCCGCGGTCCGGCCGATCCGGCCCGGGTACTGGATCGGGTCGGCGTAGATCTTCCCCTCGCCGATCGCCTTCTTCCCCTCCGGCTGGCCGTCGAAGCCGATCAGCTTCACGCGGTCTGCGCGGCCCGCTTTTTCCAGCGCCGCGCGGGCCCCGAGTGCGGACAGGTCGTTGATGGCGAACACCGCGGCCAGGTCCGGGTGGGCCTGCAACATGTCCTCCATCGACTTGTACCCGCGGTCCCGGGCGCCGCCGCAGGGGAGTTCCGCGACGATCTCGACCTTGGCCGCCGCGGTCCGGTTGTGCTCGGCCAGGGCGTCCTTGAACCCCTTGACCCGCAGAATGCAGGACTCGACCTCCTTGTAGTCGAGGACCCCGACCCGGCCGCCGCGGCCACCGAGCGCCTCGC
>Ga0247822_10000377_pt1 | contig 23594 bp, 28 predicted proteins | sample 13C_Cellulose_Da_FD_192423 | JGI IMG/M metagenome (GOLD analysis project Ga0247822, IMG submission 192423) | Soil microbial communities from agricultural site in Penn Yan, New York, United States - 13C_Cellulose_Day30 | ecosystem: Environmental > Terrestrial > Soil > Agricultural land | place...
CGCTAGGGATGGACGGCGCGGCTCGCGGTCCGCGGGGCCCGGGCGGCGCACAAGGCGAAGCACGCCGTCCATCCCTAGCGAGGCCGCCGTGACGCGAGAGGAAGCGGACGAGATCGTCGGGATTCGGGCGTCCGCGCGGATCCGCGAGCTGCGCGTCGATCGGACCGCGTCCACGCAGGTCGAGACGACGGGGCGCGGGCAGGTCGTCACGCGTCGCGACGGTCTGCCGCCGACCGGCGCCGAGGAGGGCGTCACCTATCGTGACGTCGCTGTCTCCGTCGCGATCACCAGCGGCACGCCCGACGAGGACCCGACGCCTGCGGGCGACGGCACCGGCCGATGAACGTGTAGGGCCGGCGCACAGTGGGCGTTCCCTGGCACGCCGAAGGCGTCGCACGGCGCGCCGGCGCGAAGGAAGCCGCCGATCTGGGCAGCGCCGGGCATCGGCCGGCCGGACGTCGATCGCGCCGGGCCCGAGCACGCGGCGAAGGTCGTGCGCGTCGGCTCACGCGGCCTCGCTGTTGCAGCCCTTCCCAGAATGAGCCAGGCGCTATACGCACAAGTCAACGCCACGCTCGATCGGCTGCAGCGGAGGCATCCCGATCTGAAAGAGGCGCTGGAGAAGGCCTACGGATACGCGGTGTTTCCGTCGGTGGGACGGGCGTCCGCGGTCGTCGGGGTGTCCCACGGCAAGGGGATCGTCTTCGAACAAGGCGAGCCGATCGGCATCGCGACCATCACCGGGCTCACCGTCGGGGTGCAGGTCGGCGGGCAGACGTTCAGCGAGGTGCTGATCTTCCCCGACAAGGCGGCGGTGGACCGGCTGCAGCGCGGCGAGGTCGCGTTCGCCGCCAACGCGTCGGCGGTGCTGGTGAAGGCGGCGGCCTCCGGCACCGCCGACTTCCACGGCGTGGTCGCCAAGGCCTACTCGCAGGGCGGCATGCTCGTCGAGCTGTCGATCGGTGGCCAGAAGCTCAGCTTCAAGCCGAGCCTCGAGGAGATCCGGCAAGCCCCGGCGCCCGAGGTGGGCCCGCCGGTCGCGAGCTCGAGCGAGCAGGGCGGCCAGGGCGCGGCGACCGACCAGCCGCACGCCCAGGAATCCGCCGGCGAAGCGCACGGCGTGGCCCAGTCGTTCGCCAAGGCGGCGCAGGCGGTCGCGGCGGCGGCGCAGCCCGCCGTGCACCAGGCCGAGGCCGCGGTGTCCGAGGTCCAGCAGCAGGCCGGCGCCGCGAAGGCGCACGTCAGCGACGCGGCCGAGGGCGTCGCGGCGAAGGCCGGCGAGGCGGTGGAGCATCATCGCGGGCTCGCGGAGCGCGTGGAGGCGCTCCTGCGCCGGGCGGCGACGAGCCGGGTCGTGCCGGGGCCGTTGAAGCGGGGCCTCGGCTCCGCCGGCAAGCGCCTCTCGGAGATCCAGACCGGCCTGGCCAAGGAGCAGAAGGTCAGCAAGATGCTGCACCCCGAGGCCCAGGCCGCGGTCGCCCACCTGATCGCGAAGAACCAGGGGCTGCGCGAAGAGCTCGAGAAGGCGAAGGGCTTCGCGATCTTCCCGTCGGTCGGCAAGGCCGGCGCCGTGCTGGGCGCGACCTACGGCCTCGGCGAGGTGTTCGAGGGCGGCCGCCTCATCGGCTACGCCGCGCTCGCCCAGATCACGCTCGGCGTCCAGGTCGGCGGCGACACCTTCATCGAGCTCGTCATCTTCAACGACGACGCGGCGCTCGAGCGGTTCAAGCGGGGGAAGGTCGGCTTCGCCGCCAACGCGTCGGCCGTCCTCGTCAAGGCGGGGGCGGCCGCGAGCAACCACCCGTCGGGGACGAAGGTGATGCTGTCCCCCGACGGCGGCATGCTGGTCGAGGCCGCGCTGGGCGGTCAGAAGTTCGTGTACCGCGATGCGGCGCTGACCCGCGGCACGACCCTGCGGATGGAGGGGGCCCGCGCCCAGGCATAGTTGGCTCGCCCGATGCACCGACTGCGAGCATGCGCGCACACAGCGAACATAGAATCGGCGCTGCCCTCTCCGACTGGAACTGGGGCGCCATCGCGGCGGGCGTGGTGGTGGCGCTGGCGGTGCAGGTCCTCCTGCTCTGGCTCGGCCATGCGTTTGCGGTGAGCTTCGGCGACAACCGCGCCGGCGGCGGCTACGCCATCTGGGTGTTGATCGTCCAGCTCGGTTCGTTGTTCGTGGGCGCCGGTTTCGCGGCGTACCTGGCCCGCGCGGCCACCACGGCGGCAGGCGCCGCCATCGGTGGGTTCACCTGGGCGCTGGCGCTGGTGCTCGGCACCGCGCTCGCGAGCCAGCCGCTGGCGGGCTGGCGCCCCGAGGACGCGTCCGCGGCGGCGTGGACCACCTTCGTGGGCGGGTTGCTGAGCCTGGCCACCGCGCTGGTCGGCGGAGCCCTCGGCAGCCGGCGAACCCGACAGCTCCGCGAGGGCATCTTCGAGCCCGCCGCGGCGCCGCCCTCCGAGCCGCTTGCCCACTGACGTCGAACAGCCATCGACCGGAGAACGAGCATGACCGAGTCAGCGACCGAATTCGCGCGAAAAGCCAAGCGGACCCTCGAGGAGCTCGCCGACGAGGCCCAGAAGCAGGGCCAGGACGCGACGGCCACGTTCCGCGAGCTGCTGGGCCAGAAGAAGGACGATCTGCAGAAGCTCCTGGAGGAGAAGGCCTCCAACGTCAAGGAGCAGGCGGAATCGATGAAGGGGAAGGTCGCCGAGAAGGCCGGCGGGCTCACCGACAAGATCAAACCTGGAGGCACATGAGCGGACCGGCCCGGTGCCGTCTCGAGGGGAGCGCGCCCGGGCCAGCTCGCTGAGGATGGAGGCGTCTCATGGCGCAAGTAGTACAAAAGGGAGGCGGAGGTCCCGGGGGCGGCGGTGGCCTGGCCGAGGTGATCGACCTCATCCTCGACAAGGGGATCGTCATCGACGCCTGGATCAAGGTGTCCCTCGTCGGGCTCGAGATCCTGACGATCCAGGCCCGCGTCGTCATCGCCTCGGTGGACACCTATCTCAGGTACGCGGACGCGGTCGCCGCCACGGCCACCGCGTCGCCGCCACCCGCCTGAGGACATCGACCTCGCAGCACGACTCAAGGGGACGACGATGGAACCGAGTCAGACGCAACCCGAAGGCGGAACCTACGTGTATGCGGTGACGGCGGCAGGTCCGTCACCGGAGGTGCTCACCCGCGTGTCCGGGATCCACGACGGCAAGGTCTACACCGTTGCGACGGACGACCTGGCGGCGGTGGTGAGCGACGTGGGCTCGCGCGAGGAGCTGCGACCCGAGCGCAAGAACCTGGCCGCCCACCAGCGCGTGCTGGGCCAGGTGACCGAGGCGTGCTCCGTGGTCCTCCCGTTCGCGTTCGGGACGATCGCCGAGAGCGCGGACGACGTGCGCTCGCTGCTGCAACGCAACCACGACGACCTGGCCGCCCAGCTGCAGCGCGTGGAAGGCATGGTGGAGATGGTCGTGCGCATCTGGTTCAGCGCGCAGCAGCCGAGCATGTTCGAGTACTTCGTCGGTCAGAACCCGGAGCTCGAGGAGCTCCGAAGCCGGATCGCGGGCGGCGAACGGGAGCCCACGCGCGAGGAGAAGATCGAGCTCGGCGAGCGCTTCGCGGCCGTCCTCGAGGACACCCGCCAGGACTACGAGCAGGAGCTCGTGGACGCCTTGGTCCCCCACTGCCGCGAGGTCAAGCACCTCGATCCGAGGACCGACGAGGAGCTGACCCGCGTCGCCTGCCTGGTCGGCAAGCCAGACGTGGCCGAGCTGGAGGCGGCGGTGCACGACGTGGCGGAGCACTTCCCCGACCTGTGCTCGATCGAGGTGACGGGCCCGTTCCCGCCCTACGACTTCATCGATCTCCGCCTCCACGCCTGGTCGCCGCAATGAGTGCCTCGACCGGTCGCGCAAGGGGTTCATGGACGAGCTGACCGCAGCCGAGACGGCCCAGGCCTCCCTCGCCGAGGTCCTGGATCGGGTCCTCGGCAAGGGCGCCGTCATCGCGGGCGACGTGATCATCTCGGTGGCCGACATCGACCTCGTGCGCCTGTCGCTGCAGCTGGTGCTCGGCTCGACCGACGCGCTCCTCGAGCTCCCCCGCGTGGGCGTCACCCCGGCGCCCGGGCGACCCGGTGGTGGCACGTGAGCACACCACCCGAGCACTCGCAGGACGGCCGGCTCAACCTGGATCCCGAGCGCGCCCAGAACAGCCTCGGGCAGCTCCTGGTCACGCTCCTGAAGTTCCTCCACGAGCTGCTGGCCAAGCAGGCGGTCCGGCGCGTCGACGCGGGCACCCTCAGCGACGGCGAGATCGAGCGGCTCGGCGTGGCGTTGATGAAGCAGGCCGACGAGATCGAGCGGCTCCGCAAGGAGCTCGGCCTCGAGGAAGAGGACCTCAACCTCGATCTCGGCCCCCTCGGCAAGCTGCTCTGAAGCGCGGCGCCGGACGCGCGGCGGCGTGCTTGCGGACCCCGGCCCCGTGGCTACCGTGAGATTGCCCCGGCGCCGGTTCGGGCGCGCGGGCGAGGTCCAGGCAGGTGACCTGATCATGTTGATCCTCGGTGACATCCTCGCGGCGCCCTTCAAGGGGATCCTGTGGACCTTCGAGAAGATCCACCAGGCCGCGATGGAGGAGCTCGAACGGCAGCGCAACACGATCCGGACCGACCTGCGGGATCTGTACGGCGAGCTCGACGCCGGTCGGATCTCGGAGGACGAGTTCGACACCCGCGAGCGCGAGCTGCTCGACCGGCTCGATCGGTTGAACCAGAGCTCGGGCCCCGACGCCGCGGCCCCGGGCGACGAGCCGCCAGAGGACGGATGAGTCGGTCGCGGTCGAGAGGGAGCTAGGATGGCCGAGGACCTGCAGCGCGGTCCGCCGCGTCGGAGCTACGCCCAGGCCTCCTCGTCGAACCTGGCCGACGTGCTCGAGCGCGTCCTCGACAAGGGCATCGTCATCGCCGGCGACATCAAGTTGTTCCTCGCCGACGTCGAGCTCCTGACCGTGCAGATCCGGCTGGTGATCACCTCGGTCGACAAGGCCCGCGAGATCGGCCTCGACTGGTGGACCAACAACCCCGCGTTCAGCCCGCGGGCACGCACCGACGGCGCGGCGCTCCCTGCGCCGGCGGCCGAGGACCCGAGGCCAGGGGTGCTCCCGAGCGAGCGCGAGCAGGAGCTGGAGCGGCGGCTCGGCCGCCTCGAACAAGAGCTGGGCGTCAGGCCGCCCAGGTGATCGGAAGGAAGAAGCGCATGGGCAGCGACGACAAAGGTGGCGACAAGGGGCTCGGCGGGCTCCTTCGGGGCTTCACGGATCTGATCGGCAAGCTCGGGGAGCTCGCCGAGTCGGGCGAGGCCCTCTCGAAGACGGGGAGCTTCGACCTCGGGCGATCGAGCGGCGGGGCGGCCGGCAAGCCGAGCAAGGGCGTGTTCGGCCTGTCGGTGAAGGTCGGCGGGCTCGGCGGCAAGGAGGTCGAGATCGAGCCGTTCGGCAACATCCGGCGCGACCAGCAGACGGGCGAGTCGTCGGTCGACGATACCCGCGAGCCGCTGGTCGACGTCTTCGACGAGGACGACCGCCTGCTCATCATCGCGGAGATGCCGGGGATCGACGCCGACGGCGTCCGTGTCGACGTCGCCGCCGGGGTCTTGACCCTGTCCGGCGAGCGCGACCAGCGGCGATACCGGAAGTCGATCCAGGTTCCGGACCGGCTCCGACGAGAGGACGTGGCGGTCTCGTGCAACAACGGCATCATCGAGATCAGCTACGCCAAGACGTGACGCGACCTCCCGCGTGAGGCTGTCCATGGCGGTACGAGACGACACCTCGCTCAAGCTGAGAGTCACCGAGACCCAGAGCCAGGACGTGGGCCGCAGCTTCGCCCGCATGGGGCCCGAAGATCTGCAGCAGCTCCACGCCTCGCCCGGCGACATCCTGGAGATCGAGGGCGGGCGCCGCACCTTCGGTCGGGCGATGGTCGCCCACAAGCAGGTCCGCGGTCAGCGCCGGATCCAGCTCGACGGGATCACGCGCGGCAACGCGAAGGTGGGGCTGGACGAGTCCGTGACCGTGCGCAAGACGAGCTGTGGCCCGGCGCAGGAGATCGTCCTCGCGCCGCTCGACCTCAAGCCGTCCGACCGCGACATCCGGTACATCGGCAGCCTCCTCGACGGCCTGCCGGTCATCGAGGGCGATCGGATCCGCGCGGCCTTGTTCGGGAGCCATTCGGCCGGGTTCCGGGTCACCCGGACCGTGCCGGCCGGGCCGGTGCTCATCCACTCGACGACGCGGCTCGTCATCGCCGACGTCCAGCCCGACGAGGGCGCGGCCGAGCGACGCGAGCTGTCCTACGAAGACATCGGCGGCCTCAAGCCGCAGGTGCAGCGCATCCGCGAGACCATCGAGCTGCCGCTGCGCTACCCCGAGGTGTTCGCGCGCCTGGGCATCGATCCGCCCAAGGGCGTCCTGCTGCACGGGCCCCCGGGCACTGGCAAGACGCTGATCGCCCGCACGATCGCGCGCGAGACCGAGGCGAGCTTCTTCAGCATCAGCGGCCCCGAGGTCATCCACAAGTTCTACGGCGAGAGCGAGGCCCACCTCCGCCGGATCTTCGAGGCGGCGGCCAAGAACAGCCCCAGCATCGTCTTCCTCGACGAGATCGACGCCATCGCGCCCCGGCGCGAGCACGTGGTGGGTGACGTCGAGAAGCGGGTGGTCGCCCAGCTGCTGGCGCTGATGGATGGGCTGCAGCGGCGCCAGAACGTCGTCGTGATCGGCGCGACCAACATCCCCAACGCGCTCGATCCGGCGCTGCGCCGCCCCGGTCGCTTCGACCGCGAGATCGCCATCCCCATCCCCGATCGCAACGGCCGGCAGGAGATCCTCGCGATCCACAGCCGCGGGATGCCGCTGGCGCCGGACGTGGATCTGCACGAGCTGGCCGGCGTCTCGCACGGGTTCGTGGGCGCCGACCTCGAGGCCCTGTGCCGCGAGGCCGCCATGACCTGCCTGCGGCGCCTGCTGCCGAACATCGACTTCCAGCAGCGCAGCATCCCCTACGATCTCCTGTCCACGCTGGAGGTGCACCGCGGCGACTTCACCGACGCCCTGCGCCAGGTCGATCCGTCGGCGATCCGCGAGGTCTTCGTCGAGGTGCCCGACGTCCGCTGGGGCGACGTGGGCGGCCTCGACGACGTGAAGCAGCGCCTGGTCGAGGCCGTCGAGTGGCCGCTGAAGCACGCCGACCTGTTCGCGCAGGCCAGCGTCCGGGCCCCCAAGGGCATCCTGCTCCAGGGCCCGCCCGGGTGCGGCAAGACGCTGCTCGCCAAGGCGATCGCCACCGAGAGCGGGGTGAACTTCATCTCGGTCAAGGGCGCCGCGCTCCTGTCGATGTACGTCGGCGAGTCCGAGCGGGCGGTCCGCGAGGTGTTCCAGAAGGCCCGCCAGGCCGCGCCGTGCATCCTCTTCTTCGACGAGGTGGATGCGCTGGTGCCCCGGCGCGGCTCGGGCTCGGACTCGGGGGTCACCGAGCGCGTCATCAGCCAGTTCCTCACCGAGATGGACGGCATCGAGGAGCTCAAGGAGGTCCTCGTGCTCGGCGCGACCAACCGGCCCGACATCCTGGATCCCGCCGTGCTCAGGCCGGGCCGGTTCGATGCCCTCGTCGAGATCCCGCTGCCGACCGAGGCCGACCGCGCGCGGATCCTCGAGGTGCACCTGCGCGGCAAGCCGCTGGCCGCGCCGGTCGACGTCGCGCCGCTGGCGGCGCGGTCGGCGGGCATGAGCGGCGCCGATCTGACGCTCGTCTGCGCGCAGGCGGCGCGCAAGGCCATCCGCCGCGCCGTCGAGGCGCTCGAACGCGCCCCGGCCGCGACCGCCCACGTGCGGATCGAGCCGAAGGACCTCGAGGACTCGTTCGCGGAGGTCCGGGCGGGGGTGCGAGCCGGGGCCTAGGAAGGGAGGCGGACGTGTCCGGCGCAAGCGGAGTCTATCTGTACTGTCTCGCTCGGTCCGATCGGCTGCCGGCCGTGCTCGACGGCGTCGGCGTGGACGAGCGCGCGCCGCTGTTCGAGCTCACCGAAGGCCCCATCGCGGCCGTGCTGAGCGAGGTACGCCTCGACGACTTCACCGGCCCCGACGCCGAAGCCCGGAGCCGCGATCTGGCCTGGTTGATCCCGAAGGTGATGCGCCACGAGCAGGTCATCGAGTCGGTCCTCGACCGCTCGCCGGTCTTGCCGGCCCGCTTCGGGACCATCTTCTCGTCGCCCGACCGCGTCGCCCGCCTCATCCAGGCCGATCACGCCGCCATCCTCGACTTCCTCGAGCGGACCGCCGGTCATCAAGAGTGGGCGGTCAAGGGCTACCTCGATCGCAAGGTGGCCCGCGGCCACCTGGTCGAGGAGGCGCAGGCCGCGCTCGACCCGCGCCTGCCGCCGGGCACCCGCTTTCTCCAGGAGCGGCGCCTGCAGGCCCAGGCCGACACGCAGCTGCATCGCTGGTCGAGCCAGGCGCGCGCGCAGGTGCGCGACGAGCTCGCTCGCCATGCCGCCGACACCGTCGACAAGGAGCTGCTCTCGCTGCCCGCCGACGACACGCCCGGCGAGATGGTGGCCAACTGGGCGTTCCTGGTCCCGGTCGCCGAGGTCGACGCCTTCCGGCAGACGGCGGCCCGACTCGACCAGGAGCTGAGCGCGCAAGGCCTGGCCCTGCGGTGCGCGGGGCCGTTTCCGCCCTACAGCTTCACGCCCGCCCTGGCGGGGCCGGGATCATGACGGCGCTGGTGTACGGCGTGTTCGCCGGGCCGGCCCCGGTCTCCGATCTCGACCTGCGCGGGGTGGATGGCGGGCCGGTGCGCGTGGTCGCGAGCGGCGATCTGTGCGCCGCGACCTCGTCGATCGCGGAGGAGGTGCCGGTCGCGACCGTGGCGCGTGTCCAGGCCCACGAACGGGTGGTGGCCGCGGTGTTCGCCGATCGAACCGTCGTGCCCATGCGGTTCGGCTCCTCGCTCGAAGATGACGCGCACGTGGTGCGCTTCCTCGACGAGCGGCGCGACCACCTGCGGGCGCTCTTGGCCGCGGTGGAGGGATGCGCCGAGATGGGGATCCGCGTGCTGGAGCCCCCGGCCGGCTTGCGTCCGTCGCCGGCCCCGGCCCCGCCGACCGCGCCGGCCGGGCCTGGGCGGGCCTACCTGGCGGCGCTGCGCGAGCGCTACGCCGTGCCCGCGCAAGCGTGGCAGGGCGAGCTCGTCGCACGATGCCGCCGCGCCTTCGAGGGGCTCTACGTGCGGTGCAAGGTCGAGGAGCCCGTCGTCACGCTGACGGTGCAGGCCGGTGACCATGGGGTGAAGGTCGCCGCCGCCGACGGACGTTCCGGCCGCGGCAGCCCGCCGGCGCTGCTGTCCGTGAGCTTCCTGGTGCCGCGCGGCTCGGTCGCGCCGTTCCAGCAGGCGTTCCGTCGCCTCGCCGCGGCCGAGACCGCCGTGCTGTCGGCGAGCGGGCCGTGGCCGCCCTACAGCTTCGTCACGCCGTAGCTACCGCGGCGGTGGGGGCAGATAGCCGTCGCGCCGGTAGTTGCCGCGTCCGGTCGGCCACAGCAGGCAGTTGGAGGTCGAGCCGGCGACCTCGTAGACCTCGACCTGGCGGACGCGGTCCTCGCCGTCCTTGAGCGAGACGACGATGTCGAGGTCGCTGTCGCCGTCGACGTCGGCGATGGTGGGCACCGGCATGGCGCCGCGGCCGGATAGCGGGGTGCGGTGGAGCTCGTTGCCGGCGGCGTCGAGGATGACCAGGTGGCCGCCGCCGCCGGTCGAGTAGGTGGCGAAGACCAGCTCGGGGACGCCGTCGCCCGACAGATCGGCGACGACCACGCCGCCGGTGGCGACGGTGGCGCTGGTCGTGTAGGTCCGCTGCCAGATCACCTGGCCGCGGGCGTCGACGGCGTGGATGCGGCCGTCGAAGCCGGCGAACACGAGCTCGGGGCCGGCCCGGGCCGGGTCGAGCTCGGCCACGGTCACCTGGTTGGTGATGCCGACGATGTTGTCGCCGTAGTCCCACAGGCCGGACAGGAAGTCGGGGAAGCGCGGCGGCGCCACCCACGGCTCGGGCCGGGTGCCGTCGGCGCGGACCACCCACAGGCCGACGCCGCGCTCGCGGTCGCTCTGGGCGGCGTTCTGCACCGAGCCGAGCACGATCAGCTCGCCGGTGCCGTCGCCGTCGAGGTCGGCGATCGCCGGCGCCGAGTTGGTGAAGTGGGCCTGCTCGTCGGTGGCCTGGTTGTCGGCGTAGCCCTGCTGGGCGAGGGCGTAGTCGACCATGAAGCGGATGCCCGAGAACTTGGTGCGCCCGTCGAAGATCGCGGCGGCGTCGAAGGCGCGGCCGGTGCCGTCGTGCAGCGACAGGTAGGCGTTGTCCTGGGTGATGAACACGTCGCTCCGGCCGTCGCCCGACACGTCGCCGAGGGCGAGGTTCTGGTCGTAGCCGCCGGTGACATAGCAGGCGTCGTCGCAGCCGCCGGCGCCGCCGGTGTTGGGCGGGAAGCCGGCGACCCGACGGCCGTCGGCCTCGAACGCGATCACGATGTCGCGCTGGCCGCCGGCGTCGAGCGGATCGTTGGTGACCGCGACCAGCTCGAGCGCGCCGTCGCCGTCGATGTCGCCGGCGGCGAGGCTGCGCATCTCGTCGCGCCACGCCACCGGGAACCCGGGCAGGGCGGCGCCGCCGGCGTCGAAGGCGTACACGTTGCCGCGCGACGCGACCGCGACCTCGAGCCCGGGCCGCGCCGGGACCAGATCGGCGACCACCGGCGACGACCAGATCCGCCCGCCGGTCGACGCCCGCCACGCCACCGTGCCGGTCGGCCCGCCGACGTGCCAGACCAGCAGCAGCTCGTCGCGCGCGACGATCAGCTCGGTGGTGCCGTCGCCGTCGAGGTCGGCGACCGCCGGCGACGCCAGCCAGCCCTCGTGCCAGCGATCGGCGAGGGTGTAGACCAGCGCCGGCGCCGCCACCGTCGTCGAGCCGCCGGCCGGCGCCGGTGCGCAGCTCGGGCTGGGCAGCGGCAGCGGCGGCCCATCACCGCCGCCGTCGCCGCCGTCGCAGGCGCCTAGCGCCGCAGCCACTGCCAACGTAGACCTCAACATGGGGTAGAGCGTAACAGCGCGTTCGGTGCCGAATCCATCGAGTTAGTTGGTCACCGTGCGGCCAACTGAGCTAACATCTCCTCAGCTTCCTTCATGCCGCCGACCCTCGCAGAACTGACAAAATGGCTCGCTGATCGCGAAAGCGAGCACCTTGAGTTCAAGGAAGCGAAGAACAGTTACGATACTGAGAAGTTGGTCCGCTATTGCTCTGCGCTCGCCAATGAGGGCGGCGGTCGCATGGTGCTCGGTGTCAGCGATCGACGCCCGCGACGGGTAGTTGGCACGACTGCCTACGGAAACCCGGAGAAGATCGCACAAGACCTTCTCAATCGACTGCACCTTAGAATCGAGATCAGTGAGATCCAGCACCCCGAGGGGAGAGTGATCGTCTTCACCGTTCCCTCGCGCCCGATCGGGATGCCCGTAGCTGTTGATGGGGCCTATTGGATGCGGTCGGGCGAGAGTCTTGTGGCAATGACTCCAGACTTGCTCAAGAGGATCTTCGAAGAAGGCGTTCCCGACTTCTCGTCCGCCGTGTGTCCTGGAGCTTCCATCAATGACCTCTCAGTCGAGGCTCTGATGCGTTTCCGCGATCTCGTAGGCCAGCGAGTGTCGTCAACGGCTCAGGAGTTCGAAGGTCTTCTCGAGGATGTCGAATTGAGTGTCGATGGCGGAATTACGTATGCGGCATTGATTCTGTTGGGCTCGAAGAGGGCTCTCGGTCGCTTTCTTCCACAGGCTGAGATTCTGTTCGAATACCGCGTTAACGAGGACAGTATTCAGTATGCCCAACGCGAGGAGCTTCGTGAGGGCTTCTTGTTGGTCGATAGCCGACTGTGGCTGGCCATTGAGCAGCACAATACAATCTATCAGCTAATCGATGGGTTCTTTCGACGTGATATCCCGTCGTTTAATACACTTGCGGTGCGTGAGGCCGTACTTAATGCCGTCTGCCATCGTGACTATCGGCTTCAAGGGTCGATCTTCATAAGGCAGTCACCACGCCGCCTTCAGGTCAGCAGCCCCGGAGGCTTCCCTCCTGGGATTACAGTCGACAACATCCTGTTTCGCCAGGCTCCCAGGAATCGAAGACTCGCGGAGGCTTTCGGACGCTGTGGTCTCGTGGAGCGCTCAGGGCAAGGCGCCGATCTCTTGTTCGCAACCGCGGTACGAGAAGGAAAGCAGCCGCTGGACTACGCCGGATCAGATGCATTTCAAGTACATCTCGCACTACACGGGGGTGTCGAAGACGAAGGATTCCTGAAGTACTTGGAGCAGGCGACCGCCGACACGTCGCGCTCGCTTTCCACCCACGAACTGGTCGTTCTCAACGCCGTGAGGCGAGAACGTCCGGTACCTGAAGCCGCCAAAGGAGCGGTCAGCGGATTGGTAGACCGCGGGCTGATCGAGCGCGCAGGTAAGGGAAGGTACGTGCTTGCTCGAAAGTACCATCGCCTGGTCGGACGGCCAGCGGACTATACGCGCAAGGCAGGTCTGTCCCGGCCACACCAGAAAGCATTACTTGTTAAGCACTTAGAAGAGAACGAAGGAAGCCAGCTGGCCGAACTGTGTGATGTATTACCGAATCTTACGACGAAGCAAGTTCAAACGCTCTTGGCCGAGCTGAAGAAGGAAGGCGCAATCCACAGCGTTGGAAGAACAAGGGCCGGCCGGTGGTACGTAGGCTCCAGTCCTAAGCTGGTTCGCCAGCCTGGCTAGTTTCCGGCAATATTTCCAGGTAATTCGGCCATAATTAACTGAAATTATTAGAATTAGGCCGTCTTTCTGTGTGCAAAAGTAAAGTGATTAGGGCGCAGTTCCCCGAGCTGCTCCGGCGAGATCACGTCACGACCACGGCGGCGGGGTGCGCGTCATGGGCACGAACCGGACCGGGAAGATCGTCCGCTCGGTCCACCGGTCCTCGCCGACGCGGGTGATCAGCTCGAGCTCCTGCTCGACGGTCCCGACCGGGATGACCAGGCGGCCGCCGATGGCGAGCTGGTGGAGCAGGGCGTCGGGGATGGCCGGCGGCGCGGCGGTGACCAGGATCGCGTCGAACGGCGCGGCGTCGAGCCAGCCGGCGTAGCCGTCGCCGACGCGCACGTGGACGTGGTCGTAGCCGAGCCGGTCGAGGGTGGCGGTCGCCTGCTCGGCGAGCTCGGGGACGATCTCGATCGAGTAGACCTCGGCGGCCAGCTCGGCGAGCACGGCGGTCTGGTAGCCGCAGCCGGTGCCGATCTCGAGCACCCGCGCGTCGGGCGCGATCGCCGCCAGCTCGGTCATGGCGGCGACGACGTAGGGCTGGCTGATGGTCTGGCCGCGGCCGATCGGCAGTGGCGCGTCATCGTAGGCCTGATCGAGCAGCTCGGGCGGGACGAACGCGTGGCGGGGCACCGCGGCCATCGCCGCCAGCACGCGCGGATCGCGGACGTCGCGGGCCTCGAGCTGGTCGACCACCATGCGCTGGCGCTGCTCGCGGGCATGCTGCTCGGGCAGGTCCATGCTCGATCTTACCGCCGCCGGTCCGGGGCGGCGATCAGCAGGAGACGCAGGACGCGGCCGGTACGCACTCGTTGCCCGACTGGCAGGCGCCGCCGCCCATCGGACACTGGGTGGTCCCGCTGCAAGAGCCGGCGCCGTTGCAGTCGGTCTCGCACCGGCACGAGCCGGCGCAGTCGATGCCGCCGGCGCACGCCTGGGCGGCGGTGCACGTCACGTCGCACGGGCCGGCCCCGCACTGGAGCGGCCCGGCGCAGGCGCGCGCCGACGTGCAGGTGATCGTGCACGCGGTCGCGGCGCGGCAGTCGACGCCGGCCTCGCACGAGCGGTTGCCGGTGCACTCGACCTGGCACGGCCGGCCGGCGGGACAGATCACCTTGGCGTCGCAGGCGCGATTCTGTTCGCAGAGGATGACGCAGGTCTCGCCGTCGCAGCGGCTGCACTGGCCCGGGCAGGCCTCCGAGCCGTCGATGCCGCCGTCGCCGCCACCGCCGTCGCCGCCGCCGCCGTCACCGCCGCCGTCGGCATCGGGCAGGGCGGTGGCCACGCACCAGCCGTCGACACAGGCGCGGCCGTCGGGGCAGCCGCGCTGGTCGCAGCGGAGCTCGTCGGTGCGCAGCTCGATCGTGCAGCCCGGGCCGGCGGCGATCGCCGCGGCGGTGGCGACCAGCGCGATCAGCAGGCCGGCGACGGTCGCGCTCGACCGCGAGGCCCGACGCCTAGCAGCGGTTGCAGACACCGTTCGACTTGCATTCCTTGTTCATCTGGCACCCGCCCGGACACTGGGTCGCGCCGCTGCACGCGTCTCGCCCCGGGCAGCGCGCGTTGCATCGGCACGAGTCCCGGCAGTCGAGGCCACCACCGCAGCTCTGCTCGCCGCCGCAGGCGATGTCGCACGCGCCGGCGCCGCAGACGACGCTGCCGCCGCAGCTCTGCAGCCCGGCGCACTGGACGTTGCACGAGATCGCGCCCTGGCAGTCGACCCCGCCCATGCACGACGACTCGCCGCGGCACTCGACCCGGCACGGGCGCCCGGGGGGGCAGACGACGCGCGGGTCGCAAGCACCGGGCTCGTTGCAGCGGATCACGCAGGTCGGGCCCTCGCAGGTGGTGCACGCCGCCGGGCAGGTCCCCGAGCCGCCGTCGCCGTCGTCGCCCGAGCTGACGCACCAGCCGTCGACGCACGTGCGGCCGTCGGGGCACGCCCCCTGGTCGCAGCGGAGCTCGTCGGACCGGGGATCGATCCCGCAGCCCGGTCCGGCCGCGATCGCGGCGGCGGTCGCGGCCAGCGCGACGAGGACCGCGGCGGCGACCCTCACCAGCGCCCCTCCAGCATCAGCGTGGCGCCGCCGGGGGCGGGCGCGGGCGCGACCACCACGTCGGCGCGGCGGCGGGTGGTCAGCCACCAGATCGCCCCGCCGGCCATGGCCACGCCGCCGCCGATCACCAGCGCGTTGCCGACCGTCGCCTGGGTCCGCGCCCGATCTTCGAGCGAGGCCAGCCGCTCGAGCTCGTCGACGGTGCCGGTCGGCGCGCGATCGATGTCGTCCTGCTTGGCCGAGGCCAGGCCCCAGAACACCGCGCCGGCGACGACCAGCGCGCCGCCGCCGCCGATCACGTAGAGCGGCGTGCGCGACGGCGCCGGCGGCGGTGGGCCGTCGCCGCCCGGCAACAGGGGCGAGCTGCCCGGCCCGACGCCGGGCCCGGTGCCGGGGCCGCCGCCCGGCGGGATGCCGTCGCCGCCCGGGGGCCGGTCGGGCGGGCGCGCCTCGCCGGCCTCGAGCATCTCGGGCACGGCGGTCTCGATGGCGGCGAGGTCGGCCTTGCGGGTCGCCGGGGTGACCGCGAACACCCGGGTCACCGGCGCCGCCTCGCGGGTCACCGCGGTGACCTCGATCGAGGCGCCCGCGCCGGTCGGGGTGATGCGCACCAGCAGGAGCTGATCGACGTTGAGCGCGGCCGCGACCGCGTCGAGGCACGCCGGTCCGCTCGGATCGCAGCCGACCACGACCGCGGTGTCGTCGAGCGACGCCGCCGCGCTGGCCACGCTGGTGGTGGTGCGCCGGGCGCCCCGCGTCAGGGCCTGGGTCAGCTCGTCGGCCAGGCCGGGCAGCACGCCCGGAGCCTCGCCCTCGCTGGGCAGGACCATGACCCGCGACTCGAGGGTACCGGCGTGGCTGGCCAGGGGGACGGCGCACAGCAGCGCCGCGAGCGCTCCGGCCACGGCGGCCGGTTTCCAGTTCGGCAGGCGTCGGCCGCTCGGTGGCATCCGACCGCCGAGCGTACGCCGATCAGCGCAGCTTCTCCAGCCGATCGCGGACCGCAGCGGCATCCGGCGCATCGGGCGCGAGCTCGAGGTAGCGCTTGAAGGCGCGCGTCGCCCGGCTGCGGTCGCCCTTGCGCTCGTAGGCCATGCCGAGCCCGCGGTGGGCCGGAGCGTAGCCGGGATCACGGTCGAGCGCGGCCTGGAACTTGCCGATCGCCGCCCCGGTGTCGCCGCCGACGAAGCGCTGCAGGCCGTCCTTGTAGAGCGACTTCGCCGTGGTCAGCTTGGCCGCGTCGATGGCCGCCCGCTCGGGGGCGCGGTCCGGCGGCCGGGTCCGATCGGCGCGGCGGGCCTCGACCGGCGCGACCGGCACCACGCCGGCGTCGACCGCGACCTCGACCACCGCCACGGCGGCATCGGGATCGTCGGCGATCACCACCGGGGCGGCGTCGATCGGCGCGACCAGCGCCACGCCGGCATCGCCGCCGGGCGCCGCCGCGGCCAGGGCGTCGGGCGTGTCGCCGGTGCGGCTGCCGATCGCCACCAGCAGCGCGACCGCGCCGATGACCGCCGCGGTGGCGATCACGAACGGCAGCCGGCTCCGCCGCCGCACCGGCAGGCTCGACGAGATCGGCGTGGCGATGTCGATCAGATCGGCGGGGTCGAGCAGCTCGCCGGTGCCGCCGCCCCCCGGCGTCGGCTCGGTCGGCGGCCGCGGCGGAGGGAGCGGCAGGCGCGACACGCCGTGGGCGCCGACCACCGCCTCGTCGTCGGGCGTCCGCGCCGGATCGAAGCCGACGCCGGTGATCGTCTCGAGCACGTCGGGGCGCGGCGCCTCGTCGGCGTCGAGCTCGCGCAGCAGCTCGGCGCGGGCCGCGATCTGGGGCGCGAACGTCGTTCGCATGAAGCGGGCGATCGGCTCGTTGTCGCCGCCCCAGTTGGCCGCGCGGAGCACCGCGGCCAGATCGTCGTGCATCGCCCGCGCGGTCGGATAGCGCGCGGTCGGATCCGAGGCCAGGGCGCGCAGGCAGGCCTCGTCGAGGTCGCGGGTGACCGCCGGCGCGAACCGCGACGGCGGCGGCACGTTGCCGGCGCGGATCTTGTCGAAGGTCTCGCGCTCGGTCGCGCTGTGGAACAGCCGGCGCAGGGTCAGCGCCTCCCACAGCACCACGCCCAGCGCGAACACGTCCGAGCGCCGGTCGGCCGGGTTGCCCTCGAACAGCTCGGGGGCGAGGTAGCCGGCCTTGCCCTTGACCAGCCCGGCGTCGGCGCTGGTCCGCACCTTGGCGACCCCGAAGTCGACCAGCTTGACCTGGCCGGTGTAGAGGACGATCACGTTGCCCGGCGTGACGTCCTGGTGGACCAGCTCCATCGGCTCGCCCTTGAGGGTGGTCAGCTCGTGGGCGGCGTGCAGGCCGAGCGCGCAGTCGGCGATGATCCGGGTGGTCGAGAACGGGTCGAGGCGGGCCCCGCCGCGGGCGGTGCGCAGGACGGTCGCCAGCGACTCACCCTCCAGGTACTCCATCGCGATGAAGTAGGTGCCGCGCTCCTCGCCCAGATCGTAGATGTCGATGACGTTGGGGTGCTTGACCAGCGCGGCGATGCGGGCCTCGTCGAGCAGCGCCTCGGCCAGCGACGGCTTGGTCGCCAGCTTCGAGTGCACGGTCTTGACCACGACCAGCTTCTGGAACCGGCGCGGCCCGCGCTGCCGCGCGAGGTGCACCTCGGCCATGCCGCCCTCGCCGATCCGGGCGACGAGCTCGTACTTCCCAAGCTTTCGGCGTGGGCCGCCCACTCAGCCGGGGATGATACCGCGCCGGACCCCGGTCTCGCCGGGGAAACCGTCACGGCCCGCGCCGGCTCACCGGTGCTCCGGACTGTACGCCCCGGCACCTGTCGAACCTTCGATCCTTCGGCTGGCGCAATCGCTCGCGCCGTCTCCCGGACTCGGACTACGTTCCGCGCCGAGGAAGCAAAGGAGACAGACATGAAGAACTTCCTTCGGATCGCGATGACAGTGACGACGGTCGTGGGGTTGGCCGGATTGGCCAGCGCCGGAGACGACAAGGCAGGGGCGGCCAAGGCGCCGACCCCGACGGCCGCCAAGGCCGATCCCAAGGCGCCGCCGGCACCGCCGGCGAAGCCCGACGCGGCCAAGCCGGTGGCGGCGCCGACCCCGGTCAAGGCCGACGCGGCCAAGCCGGCGCCGACGCCGACCCCGGTCAAGGCCGACCCCAAGGTGCCGGTGGTGGCCGAAAAGGCGGCCAAGCCGGCCGAGCTGCCGGTGCCGGTCGCCCCGACCGAGCTGGCCGACGCCGGCAAGGCCCTGGCGGGCACCTGGAAGTGCAAGGGTCAGGGCTTCGCGCCCGACGGCACCGCGGCGCCGATGGCGGCGACCATGAAGCTCAAGCTCGACACCACCCTCGACAAGTTCTGGATCCGCGGGAACTTCGCGGAGACCGGCAAGAAGAAGGGCGCGTACAAGTTCGAGAACTTCACCACCTTCGACCCGGCCTCGAAGAAGTGGACCCGCGTCATGGTCGACAACATGGGCGGCGTGGAGACCATGACCTCGGACGGCCCCAAGGACGGCAAGACCACCTGGGAGGGCACGAGCCGGTCGAGCATGGGCACCGGCAAGGCGCGCCACTACGAGGAGACCGCCGGCAAGGAGGTCAAGATGTGGGGCGAGTGGTCGGTCGACGGCAAGACCTGGACCAAGGGGTACGAGGCCGTCTGCAAGAAGTGACGTGACCGGGGCGCGCCCGGCGTCGGCAAGCGCCGGGCGCCCGCCTCGTCAGTAGAACCAGAGGCCGAAGAGCAGGTGGACTCCGATCGCCTGCGCCTTCGGCCCTTCGTCTTCCGGACCCAGCTTCGCGCTCAGATCGCGATCGTAGGTGGGGCCGACCCCGACCAGCACCTGCGGGTAGGGCTGGAACACGAACGGCGCCGACACGTTGACGCGGAAGCTGCGGATCGTCGCGCTCTGGCCGCGCTCGTCGAGGACGCCGGTGTTGGCGTACGACAGGCCGAGCCGCGGCCACCACGTGGTGTACGCGCCGAGCGGCACCAGGTAGCCGGCGCGGGTGCCGAGCACGAACGCCTTCGCCGACGTGTCGTCGGTGATGAAGCCCTCGAAGCCGACCAGGCCGCCCAGGCTGATCCGTGGTCCGACCGTGTAGTCGATCGCGAAGCGGAACGCGTAGTCGGTCCGCGTCGCCTCGGCGCCGTCGGGGGCGACGGTGCTGGTGCGCTGGTAGTCGAGGCGGGCGTCCGACGTGATGATGTACTGGCTGCGCGGGCCGAGCGGCTCGGCGGCGGCGGTCGCCGCGAGCAGGACGACGAGGGCGGCGGGAGTGAGGCGGGTTAGCTGCATCGGGCGCGGACGATAGGGGAGAATCGGCCGGCTTGCTCCGTATTCTTCGCATCGCAGGAGGGCCCGCCGCATGAGCCAGGACGTCGACCAGCGCCACCGATCGGACGCGACCACCACCACCCATGACGCCGTCCAGCGCTCCGCCGGCAAGCGGTCGCGGGTCGAGAGCCGCTACGGCGCGGTCCAGGCCAAGGGCGGCCGCGGCGGCGACGGGGCCGACATCCACGCCGCCGCCGACGCCGGCCTGGCCGGCAGCGCCGGACCGCTGCCGTTCATGGATCAGATCCAGCGCTCGTTCGGCGCGCACGACGTCAGCGGGGTCCGCGCCCACACCGGCAGCGAGGCCGCCGCCGCCAGCGCCGAGCTCGGCGCGACCGCGTATGCCAAGGGCAACGACGTCGCGTTCGGCGGCGCGCCCGACCTGCACACCGCCGCCCACGAGGCCGCGCACGTGATCCAGCAGCGGGCCGGGGTCAGCCTCAAGGGCGGCGTCGGCGCCGCCGGCGACGTCTACGAGCGTCACGCCGACGCGGTCGCCGACAAGGTCGTCCGCGGCGAGTCGGCCGAGGACATGCTGTCGGTGTTCACCGGCGGCGCGCGCGGCGAGGAGGTCGTGCAGCACAAGGCGCTGCAGTTCCTCGGCCAGTCGCTCGACACCCCGCTCGCCGACGACGCCGAGAAGCCGGCCCACGGCGAGATCGCCGGCGCCCAGCGCAAGTGGTCGCCCGAGCAGTACATCAAGATGTGGGAGGAGGAGCAGGGCCGGAAGATGACGCCCGAGGAGAAGGCGACCATCGACCGCGGCTGCATCGGCATCACCGCCAACAACCTCAACGGCGGCGGCAACCCGCTCGACTCGGCGGAGAAGATCTTCGGCACCTTCGAGCAGGCCCACGCCGCGATGGTCAAGAAGAACGAGACCCTCGACTGGATGGCCAAGATCCCGATCTTCGGCTCGATGCTGGCCGGCTCGGCGCGCTACGTGATGTTCGCCAAGATGTTCTGGTCGAATCAGTCGGCCGATCCCGAGAAGCGCAAGAAGCCCGACCCCAAGGCGTTCCTGCCCGACAAGGACACCGGCGAGGTCGACATGTCCGGCTACAAGTACCGGGAGCAGCCGGGCTTCGTGAACTTCGACTACGCGTTCTGGGACGAGGCCAGCAACTGCTTCTGGCACGCCAACCACATGGACTACGGCGACCCCGACGATCCGATGATCGTGTTGCAGAGCACCAAGGCGAAGTTCGCCGCCGGCTATCGCGACTTCGACCGCACGATCTACTGCATCGCCCTCGCCAACAACTACAATCCTGGCCTCGCTGCGATCGCCCACGCCGGCAGCGGGAGGTGAGGCAGGCATGAGCACGTTCGATCCCCGGCAGCACGTCGGCACCAAGGTCACGTTCCGCGGCACCGCGTACGACGCGCGCGCCGGCGCCATCGTCGAGCTCGACGACCGCACGCCGATCTACGTGGCCGGGCTCGCCGAGTGGGAGCCGGCGCTGCAGGGCAAGCCGGTCGAGATCACCGGCACGCTCAAGGAGCGGCCGGCGCGCACGCCGAAGGTGCCGCCGGGCGGCCCCCAGGTCCACGGCCTGACCGGCGCGACCTTCGTCGTCGAGGACGCGTCGTGGCGCGCGGTCGGCTGATCGCGGTCGCGGCGCTGGCCGCGGTCGCGCTCGCCGGCTGCACCAAGGCCAAGAACAATGGTGCCGCGGCGGCGGAGAGCGGCGCACCGACGCCCACGCCGGCGCCGACACCGACGCCGGCTCCCGCGCCGGCCGGAGCCGCTGCGATGATCACCACCAGCGCCGACCTGAAGGCGTCGCTCGGCAAGCTCGTGCGGGTGCGCGGCACCGTCGCCCGCGACAAGCTCGGCGACGTCATCATCGTCGACGGCGTCGACGTCATGTGCGACAAGGACACCCGGTTCCCGGACGAGACGGTCGGCCAGGTCGGCGAGGCCGAGGGGACGCTGGCGGTGCGGGCGCTGCCCGAGGCGACCGTGAACGACAAGGGCGAGGTCAGCGCCGGTGTGTCGGGCCACGTCGAGCGCTACGTCCTGCAGGGCTGCACCATCCGCTAGCGCCGATATCGCTGGTCACATCGCGCCGGCGGCGCCTCCATCGGTCATGAAGCTGATGACCTTGAGCGTTTTCGCGGGGATCGCCCTGTCGGTGGCGGCCGCCTGCAGCATGATCAAGAAGGACGGCGGGAGCCCGGCCACCACCGGCGGTGGGGGTGGCGGCGCCCCGCTCGGCGACACCATGGCGGACGCGGTCGTCTACAGCCGTGGCGCGACCATCTCCACGCCGGCGGCCTGCCACACCAGCGGCTACGCCAAGCTCGACGTCGCCGCCGGCGAGGCCCTGCAGCTCGAGGTCGCCGTGACGTCGCCGGGCGAGGAGGCGTGCGTGTCGTTCTGGGTCCTCAACAGCAACGGCGGCGCCGCCGGCGTCACCGACGAGCTGTGCTCGACCAAGTCGCCCAAGACCTACGAGGTCACCGTGCCCGACGGCGGCGCGCTGCTGCAGATCAGCGAGGGCGGCAAGTGCCAGGGCGCGACCGTCGCCGTCGCGATCAAGTAGCGCGCTACTTGCGGACCTTGGCGACCGGCAGGTTGCCCTGCGCGAGCATGCGCTTCACCGGCCCGGCCAGCGCGTAGAGGATCGCCGCGACCACCAGCGAGAACACGATCAGCAGGTAGAAGATGCCGGCGAAGTGGTGCTGGCTGACGGTGCCGTCGGCGGCGACGGTGGTGATCGCCGGGCCGATCTCGAGCTTGTCGGCCAGCTTGCCGAGCTTCTCCTCGGCGCGGCCGGCCAGGTAGTAGCCGACCGACGTGGCCAGGAACCAGATGCCCATCACGAAGCCGGCCAGGCGCTCGGGGGCGAGCTTGTTCATCGTCGACAGGCCGACCGGCGAGATGCACAGCTCGCCGGTGGTCGCGAAGAAGTAGACCGCGAACAGCCACAGGCCGGTGGTCTTGTGACCGGCGGCGATCGGGCCGAGCAGCGCCGGCAGCAGCACGACGAACGACAGCGAGATCAGCACCATGCCGACCGAGAACTTGGTGACCGGGGTCGGCTCCTTGCCCTTGCGCTGCAGCGCGATCCACAGCGCCGCGAACACCGGCCCGAGCAGGATCACGAACGCGGCGTTGATGAACTGGTAGTAGCTCGACGGGAAGTCGATGCCGACCAGGGTGCGGTGGACGCGCTGCTCGGCGAAGAAGCTCAGGGTCGAGCCGGCCTGCTCGAACAGGCCGAAGAACGACAGGCAGCCGAGGAACAGCACCATCATCGCCCGCACGCGGCGGCGCTCGTCGTCGCCGATGGCGACGTACTGGTGCATGATGATGAACACCACCACCGAGAGGACGGCCAGGCCGACGCCGAACGCGTCGGCGATCGTGCCCTTGTTGAGGCCGCCGTCGTGGAAGATCCACCACGACGCCCCGACGATGAGCGCGGTGCCGATCGCGGCGATGATCCAGGCCGCGGCGGGCATCGGCGCCGACGCCGAGCCGGTGCGCGGCGCCGGCTTGGCCCCGGCGTCGCCGAGGTACTTCCAGCCGTGGACGAACTGCACCACGCCGAGCGCCATGCCGATCGCGGCGGCGCCGAAGCCGAAGTGCCACGACGCGTTGGGATCGATGCCCTGGTTGGCGAGGAAGGTGCGGAAGGTCGAGCTCTGGGCCAGGAAGCCGCAGGCGATCGGCGCGACCAGCGCGCCGACGTTGATGCCCATGTAGTAGATCGTGTAGCCGGCGTCGCGGCGCGGGTCGCTCTTGTCGTAGAGCTGGCCGACGATGGTCGACACGTTGGGCTTGAGGAAGCCGGTGCCGAGGACGATCAACCCGAGCCCGGGCAAGAACGCGTCGTGGGTCGGCAGCGCCAGCGTGATGTGGCCGAACATGATGATGATGCCGCCGATCAGCACCGCCATGCGCTGGCCGATGAAGCGATCGGCGATCCACCCGCCGGGCAGGCTGACCAGGTAGATCGTCGAGCCGTACAGGGCGTAGTAGATGCCGGCGGTGGCGGGGCTCTCGCCGAGCCCGCCCTTGGCGACCTCGGTGGCGATGTAGATCGTCAGGAACGCCCGCATCCCGTAGTAGCTGAAGCGCTCCCACATCTCCGTGAAGAAGAGGGTCTGCAGCCCCTTGGGGTGGCCGAAGAAGGCCTTTTCGCGGGGAGGTCGAGCCGCTGCCACGTCGGACATATGTCCGGCGCACACTAGCACGGGCCACCGAGGCGGCCGCCCGGGCGCTCTGGCCGGTCGTGGCATCGGCAAGCTTCGCTGCGGCCCC
>Ga0247822_10000378_pt1 | contig 23582 bp, 16 predicted proteins | sample 13C_Cellulose_Da_FD_192423 | JGI IMG/M metagenome (GOLD analysis project Ga0247822, IMG submission 192423) | Soil microbial communities from agricultural site in Penn Yan, New York, United States - 13C_Cellulose_Day30 | ecosystem: Environmental > Terrestrial > Soil > Agricultural land | place...
GGCGGGGAGACCGGCCGCGGTGGTCGACCTGCTCGCGACCGGTCTCCCCGCCGCCTAGTCGGCGGCGTCGCCCTCGCCCGGCGAGTCGCCCGAGTCCTCACCCGGCGCCGGCGGCGGCGTCACCGGCATGGGCGGCAGCAGCTCGGGCTCGGTGTCGACGCCGAGCGACATGAAGATCGCCGCGTCGAGCTTGCGGAAGCCGCGCTTGCGGTACCAGGTCAGGGCGTGCTCGTTGTTCTCGGCGACCTCGAGGACGAGGTGCGACAGGCCGCGGACCTTGGCCAGGTGCTCGAGCTGCTGCATGACGAACGAGCCGACCCCGCGGCCGTTCCACTTGGGGTGGACCGCGAGCTCCTCGACGAACAGCGGCCGCATCTTGCGGCGCTCGAAGTAGCTCTCGTTGATCCAGTTGTCGGTGCCGACCACCTCGTGGGCGCACTCGGCGTAGGCGACGATCTCGCCGTCGACCTCGAAGACGAGCTGGTCGATGCCCTCCTCGTCGTAGGTCTTCATGAACCGCTTCTTCGAGCGCGGTCGCTGGTACTCGACGGTCTCGAGGTTGACCTGGCGGAACGACAGCTTGAGGAACTCGAACACCCGGTTGAGGTCGCGGCGGTGGATGCGGCGGACCGCGATCACCGGCGCGTCCGGCCCGGGCTCGCCGCGGGCGGCCCGCGCGGCCCGGGTCGCCTTGCTCGGCTTGGCTGGCTTGGCGGCCTTGCGCCGGCGCGCCGCGCTCGCGGTCTTCGTGCTCGGTCTGCCGGGACGGTCCGCGGGCTTCTTGGGGCGGGCGCGGCGCTTGGCGGTGGCCATCGGGCGCCGATCCTACTTCAGTCCTGGTGCCGGCGCCGCGACCGTCGCGTCGCGCCCGGGTCGGCGGCCGCCCTACGACCCGACCCGGGCGACCAGGGCGGTGACGCGCTCGACGAAGGCGTCGCGGTGGAAGCGCTCGAACTCGGTCCAGGTGGTGAACGTCCGGGGATCCCTGACGCGATCGACGAACAGCATGCCGTCGAGGTGGTCGACCTCGTGCTGGAACGTCCCCGCCTTCAGGCCGTGGACGGTCTCGTCGATCTCCTGTCCGTGCCGGTCCCACGCCTTGACGTGGAGGTGGACGAAGCGCGTCACGGTGCCGCGCAGGTTGGGCACCGACAGGCAGCCCTCGTTGTTGTCGAAGGTCTCGTCGCCGACCGGGGTCAGCACGGGGTTGACCAGGATCGTGAGCGGGATCGGCGGCTTGTACGGGTAGCGCGGGTTGTTGCGGACCTCGATCGCGCAGATCCGGATCGGCTCGTGGACCTGGATGGCGGCCAGCCCGGCGCCGCTGGCGTCGCGCATGGTCTCGATCAGATCGTCGATGAACTGCTGGGTCGCCGGCGCGGCCAGCTCCTCGCGCGTCACCTCGCGGGCGCGCTGGCGCAGCACCGGGTGTCCGATCTGGGCGATCTTGCGGATGGCCATGGCCGGGACCATAGCGCGGCGCCCGCCCAGGCAAGCCGGCCTTCGCGCGCACGGCTCGACCGACGGGGACGACGGGGGCGTGCCGGCGCCCGCCGGCGCTCGAGCTCGACCTGCGCCCGCGGGAGGTCGAGGAACTCGAGCAGGAGCGGATCCTTGATCGCCTCCTCGACGCTCACGTGATCGTCGGGCCGGGCGCGCCGGCCCTTGCGCAGGACGGCGGCCTGGTCGCGCGACATCACCGTGCGCTCGTAGAACATCGAGTCGATCTGGCGGGCGAGCTGGCGTACCGTCCACCCGCCCCGCAGCGCCTCCTCCTCGTAGAACTGGCGGGCGCGGTCGTGCTTCACCGCGAGGAGCCGGACGTAGTGCGACCACGGGAGCGGGAACGCCTGGCTGATCGCGCGCAGCTGGTCGAGGTAGCTGGTGGCGCGAAACGATCTGGACGGTTCGTGCAATTCGCCAGACACCGTCTGGCCAATTCGCTGCGCCTTGAACGTCACGTAGAACGCGCGCATCTGCTTGAGATTCGAGACGCCGAAGCCTCTGCCGAACCGGGTGCCGAGGTCCTTGGCGAGGCGTCGAATCAACTCGTCGCCATAGCGTGCACGATCGCCGCCCCGCTGCTCCTCCTCGACGATGCGGCGGCCGACCGACCAGTACGCCGCGGTCATGATCGCGTTGAGCGATCGCACCGCCGTGCGGCGTGCCGCATCGAGGAGCTCGTCGATGTCGCTCAGCGCGCCGTCGTCGGTCTCCCGCCGGACCAGCCCGCCACCGTCCTGCTCGCGTCCCTTCCCACGTGCCATGGCCGCACTCCAGCACAGTGGTCTGACGATCCGATCACGTGACCGATCACAGCTCGACCGGCAGCCGCGCGCCGATCGCGAGCCGGGTCGGCGACAGCGTGGCGGCGTAGGCGAGCACCTCGACCCCCGCCCGGGCCGCGCGCCGCAGCGCGAGCCCGTAGGTCGCGTCGATCTCGTCCGCCGGCCGGACGCGGGTGACCTTCGACCGGCTGACCACGAACAGCAGGACCGCGCGGAAGCCGCGCCGGCGCAAAGCGATCAGCTCGTCGAGGTGGCGGGTGCCGCGGGCGGTGACCGCGTCGGGGAACGCGGCCGCCCCGCCGCCGCCGTCCATGGTCGCGCTCTTGACCTCGACCCAGGCCCGGTCGCGGTTGCGCTCGCCGCGGCTGAGCAAGAAGTCGAGCCGGCTGGCGCCGGCGGCGACCTCGCGGGCGTGGACGGGATACCCGGTCAGCTCGGCGATCGCGCCGGCGGCGAGCGCGCCGGCGACCAGCTGGTTGGCGCGAGCGGTGTTCACGCACACCATCGCGTCGCCGACCTCGGCCAGCTCCCAGGTCCAGTCGAGCTTGCGCCCGGTCCGTCGCTGCAGCCAGACCCGACCGCCGTCCTCGGCGCAGGTTCGCATCGATCCTGGGTTGGGGCAGTGGGCCAGCACGGTCTCGGCCCCGATCTGTACGTCGGCGAGGAACCGCTTGTACCGCCGCAGCAGGCGCCCCTCGACCAGCGCCGGCTCGAAGTCGATCACCTGCGACCCATAACACGCGGGCAGGTGCGTTCGCAGGTTCGCATCCGCGGCGAGGGTCTGTTAGCCCGCCCGTCCAGGATCCGGCTTCCGTGCTCGTCGACGCCCGTGCACTGTGCGCGCCACAGGAGGTCCCCGATGCGCTCGACTCGTTCTGTCCGTGTGCTCGCTGTGCTCGCGCTGTCCCTCGGCCTGCTCGCCTGCGGTGGTGGCGGTGACGATGACGATGGTGACGGTAGCGGCACTTCCGATGCCGCGGTCGATGGGGCGAGCAGCCCCGACGCCTCGCCTGATGCGGCCACCCTGACCGGCCTCGGCCAGGCTTGCGTGCCGGCGATGCAGGGCGCCGACTGTCCGGCGAGCGCTCCCGGTTGTTTGTCTTCGCAGGGATCTGCCACCGGCTTCTGCACGAAGCTGTGCGTGCAGACGGTCACGTTCATGACCGACGCCCAGAACCAGCCGGGCCCCTTCACGCCGGATCCTGCGACCCAGGACGCGATGTGCACGGCGATCTTCACCGGTACGGTCGGCACCGCCGAGTGCTCGGTCCCCGTGAACATCATGCCGGCCCTCCCGCTGCAGCCCAACACGAACTACACCGCGTCGTTCGCGTGCGGCATCGCGTGCGGTGCTGGCAATGCGTGCCCCGGCAGCCTGACCTGCAACACGCAGATCATGCAGTGCCGCTGATCGCGGTCGTCTCCGTCGGCCACGATGGGCCGACGGATTGATCCAGACTCACGCTTGCGTCCGCTCGCGTCGTTCAGCGGAGCGCGACCGAGCCGACCGAGGGGCTTGGTGAGACGATCGGAGTCACTCCATCGAAGGTGGCACCGCTCGGCAGGTTGATGCGGATGCGGCCAACACCGCCGCCTCCGCCGCCGCCGTTAGTGGCGTTGCCGCCGCCGGTGGCATCGGTCGCAGCAGCTGCGCCATTCCCGCCGTTGCCGACGCCCGTCCAGTCCGAGCAATCGGTACCGGCGACGATGCCTTCGCCGAGTTGTCCGTCCGGAGCCTGGCCGTGCGAGCTGCAGTGCCCCGCGCCTCCGTTGGCGACGAGCCCGGCGGTGGCCGGCACCTCGATCGACGATGCCTCGATGAGGATGGCGCCGCCTGAGCCGCCACCACTTCCGTTGTGGCAGGTCAACGGACCGGATACGGAGCACACGTAGAGCGGTGTGCCTGTGTAGGACTTCGCGCCGCCTCCGTTCGCTGCGATGAATGCGCCTGGCCCCAATCGCACGCGGCCGCGCGCGCTGATCTGGATTGCCCCACCGCCCTGGCCCTTGCGACGGTGGAGCGGATCCGGTGAATCCGCCCCGTTCGCCGCCGCACCGGGGCAACCGCCTCGCAGCGGGACCAGCTCCTGGTTGCCATTCGGCGCTCCTCCTGCACCGCCTGAGAGCGTTCCACCGTCGCCACCTTGTCCGCCGGCGGAACCGTATCCACCCCCTCCGCTGCCGCCACCGCCGCTGGTGTTCGCGAATCCACTCATCGCGGTGCAATCGAGCGTGTTGATCGATCCCGGTCCTGGTACGTAACTCTCGGCACTCACCGACATGACGCCGCCGATGGTTACGTCTCCGTCCGACATGATTGCCAGTGCTCGCGTGCCCCGGACCTTCACGTTCGCAGCCTCGAACGACTTGACGGTGACGACGAGGATCTCGACGGGAGTTGCGGGGACGCTGGCAGTGGCAACGGTCAGCACCGTCCCGTCGCCATCGGTGATCGTGCCGGCAGACGTATCGATAATCGCGTTGCCGCTCAGTACCAGCGGGCTAGCGTTCGCGCTCTGATCCAGATAGGTCCTCAGCCCGTTCGACGGGTCCAGGTCGTTGCAGCGGTCGCCCGAGATCGCACATCCGAATCCACAAGTCGTGACCGTGCCGATGCCGTCTGCATCGCAGACGACCAGCGTTGAGCTCGAGCACGTGGTCGTACTGGCGGTGCAGGTGACCACCGCGTCGATACCGGCATCGGCGAGTGCTCCGTCCTCTCCGACGTCCTCGGGGACGGGGAACTTGCATGACACGACGAACAACGTTGCGAGCAGGATGACACTTCGCATCACGTCACTACCTTCCCTTGTCCATGGCCATCCGGTCTGTCGACCGGACGCGCGACGAGTTTCCTGGATCTCGCAAGCTTCCGGAAGGACTCGCAAGGTAGGACGCGGATTCAGGGCGCCAGCGGATCGCGGTAGACGTCGGCGACCGAGAGCTCGACGTCGAGCGAGGTCAAGTGGGCGGTCGCGTCGCCGTGGACCACGTCCAGGGTCCAGTGGTCGCCCTGGCGGCGCCAGATCTCGAGGCGCGGCTCGTCGTGGGCGACCAGGATGACCTCGGCGAGCGAATCGATCCGCTTGTAGTGGGCGAGCTTCTCGCCGCGGTCGTAGTCCTCGGTCGACGGGCTCAGGACCTCGACGAGCAGGGTCGGGTTGACGACCGTGTTGCCGCGCGGATCGTCGGGATCTCGGGCGAGCTGGCCGCACACGACCGTCACGTCGGGGTAGGTGCCGAGGCCGGTCGCGGTGACCCGGATCCGCAGGTCAGCCGTGAAGACGCGACAGCGCCGATCGCGGAGCTGGGCCGCGAGCAGCGCGATGACGTTGGCGGCGATCGCCGCGTGCTCGGGCGAGCCACCCGCCATCGCCCACACGTTGCCGGCGAGGAACTCGTGCCGGACCGCCGCGATCTCCTCGAGCGCCAGGTACTCGGCGAAGGTGAAGCGCTGGCGGGCGGGGGCGACCATCGACGAGATGGTAGCACCCAGCCCGCGGACGCCCGTCGGCGTCAGTCGTACGGGTCGCGGATGGTGTGGGCGCGGTTGGCGGCCTGATCGGCGAGCATCTCGCCGATCAGCTCGTGGATCTGGGCGGTCTGGGTCGGGTTGATCGGCTCGGCCGGGCTCAGCGCCTGGAACGGCGGGTAGATCGGCGAGTAGTTGGTCTCCTCGGCCTTGACCCGCAACGAGCGGTGGCCGGCGCGGTTGAAGACGATGAACGCGCCGGTGCGGCCGCCCGGCAGGTTGCCGCTGACCGGTGAGGCCAGCGCCGGCAGGGTCACGCTGCGGACCAGGGCGAGGCCGTTGGGCGGCGCCTCGGTGCCGGACATCGGCATGTGGCCGAGGCCGGCGGCGGCGGCGAACGCCTCGGTCGAGTCGTTGGACACCCAGACGTCGCCCCACGCCATCGACATGATCAGGTTGGCCGGCGTGCCGCCGCGCAGCGAGCCGTCGGTCATGGCGCGGGCGTAGGTCAGCGAGTCGCCGCGCTCGATCACGGTGTCGAACAGCATGACGATCGGATCGAAGCGGGCGTCCTTCTCGGGATCCCACAGCTCGATCCGCCCGTCGAGCGAGAACGGGTTGACCAGCACGCCGAGGAAGGTCGCGCCGTAGTTGGGGCTGTGCATCATCGCCGGGAACGGCAGCCCGGCGGCCGGGTCCGACACGTACGCGCTCTTGATCCGCGGCTCGACGGCGATCGCCGGCGCGGTGACCATGCCGCCGAGCGACTCGGTGATGAGCGCCACGTCGTCGCGGAAGGTGATCGAGTCGGGCACGCCGGTCAGCGGCGCGAGCGCGGCGTCGAGCGGCGCCCAGTTGCCGTCGGCGATCAGCTCGACCAGCGCGACCACCTCCATCGCGGCCTGGCGCAGGTTCTCGCCGGTCGCCCGCGGGTGGCCGCCGGGGATGCCGCCGGAGTTGCCGCTCAGGTGGAAGAACTGGATCGCGGCCGGCAGGCCGGCGTTGTCGCCGATGCCGTCGGGGGTCGGGGTCGTGGTGTCGCCGGTGCCGAGCAGGTCGTTCTTGACGTCGACCGGCGTGACGGCGCGGTCGCCGTGGCGGGCGAGGTCGATCGCGATCACCGCGAAGCCCTGGCGGGCGGCGGTGTTGATCACCGTCATCATGTCGCCGCGGGTGCGGGTGAGGCCGTGGACGAAGACCGCGACCGGCACGTCGACCCACGTGCTGTTGCGCGGCAGCGCGATCGTGAACTTCACCGGGTGGGTGCCCTTGATGGTCGGCACGCCGCCGGTGAAGGTGGGGAAGCCGTCCTCGCCCGCGGTCGCCGACAGGAAGCTCGGCAGCTGGGCGACGCCGTGGGCGATCACCGCGACGTGGTTGTGGGGCTGGGCGCCGATGGCCTGTGAGTCGGTGCCGGGCACGTCGTCGGCCGGCGCGCTGCCGACCAGCGCCTGCAGGCCGTTCGGGCCGGTCTCGCCCGGGCCGTACACCGCGCCGATCGTGATCGTCGGCGTGGTCGCGGCGATCACCTCGCGCATCGCGACGGTGTCGCTGAGATCGTCGTTGGTGCGGAACACGGTGGCGCTGGCCAGGTTGCCCTTGACGTCGCCGGGCAGGAGCTCGAGCAGCGGGCGCAGGTTGGCCTGGGCCGCGGCCACGGCCGGATCGGCCGGCGTGGTGGCGAGATCGATCGCCGCGGCGAAGTCGGCCGACGGCGCCAGCGGCGCGCCGTTGGTCGCGGTCGCCGCCCGGGTCAGGATCGCGCCGTAGCGGTGGCCGGCGCGCAGGATGACGCCGTTCTTGGGGGCGACGATCACCGACGCGAGATCCTCGCGGTAGAGGACGTCGGCCGGCACCGCGACCAGCTGCTGGGCGGTCGAGGCGTCGAGGTCGTAGAGCGTGGCGGCGCCGGCGACCGACGCCTTGGCCAGCACGCCGTCGATCGGGAAGTACACGTTCGATCGCACGCCGGCGCCGGTCATCGCCGCCAGGCCGTCCTTGAGCGCGGCGACGTTGGTGTCGAGCGCGCCCGGCCCGGCCGGCACGGTGAGCAGCTTCTGGTGGCCGGTGTCGTCGAGGAACAGATCCGACGGGTACGGCACCGCCCCCCACGCGGCACCGGCCATCGGCGCCGGCGGATCGAAGTGCGCGGTCGCCGCCGCCGGCGGGTTGCTGTCGGGGCCGGAGCCGTCACCGCCGCCGCCACCACACGCCAGCAAGCCGACCAACGGTATCGTCCACGCATGACGCAGGCGCATCGAGTCCATTCGACGATGCTACGCCGGTCTCGCGATCGACTGCGAGGATCGTCGACGTGGTCAGGCCACGTGTGGTCGGCGCGCGTGCGTGGATGTGCGCAGGGGCTCGCCGCGGTCGTCAGCGCGCGAGCTCGTCGGTGAGCTCGGCCCGGCGGGTGGGATCGAGGCCGGGCACGGCGAGCGCCTCTCGCAGCAACGCGCGCGCGCCGCGGCGATCGCCGAGGAGGCGCAGGACGCGCGCTCGCTCGGCGCGGGTCTCGATCTGCAGCGGCGCCAGCGCGGCGCGGTCGGCGAGGCGCTGGGCGTCGATCGCCACCGGCTGGGCGCCGCGGGCATCGCCGCTGCGGCGGCGAGCCGAGGCCACGCACAAGAGCGGCGTGATCAGCTCGGGATCGTCGCGCCCGAACCGCGCGACCAGCAGGTCGGCCGCGCGCTGGCAGCGCGCGATCGCGGTGTCGAAGTCGCCGCGCTCGGACGCGATCAGGCCGGCCACGCTCATCGGGTGGACCAGCGCGTGGGGCTCGGCGGCGAAGACCTCGGCGCCGAGCGCGAGCGCCTGCTCGATCGCCGCGCCGGCGTCGGCGTGGCTGGTGTTGTAGAGCGCGATCGCCCGGTTGAGCCGCGCCTCGTACTCCAGGCGCCGGTTGCCGGTCCGCGCGAACAGCTCGGCGGCGGCCGAGGTGAGCACGATGACCTCGTCGTCCCTGCCCTGGGCGTTGGCGAGCCCGGCGAGGCGCAGCTTGGCGACGCCCTCCATCTTGGTCCCCGGCTCGGCCAGCGCGGCGGCGCGCCGGGCGGCGGGCTCGGCGCGGGCGTAGTCGCCGAGATCGAACGCGACCGCGGCGATGTTGCTCCAGTACAGCGCCAGCTGGGGGTGGTCCTTGCCCCAGATCGTCTCGGCGACGGCGAGGCCGTGCTCGATCGCGGCCAGGGCGTCGGCGTTGCGGTGCTGGGCGGTGAGCGCGGTGGCGAGGTGGAGGTAGAGGTCGGCGCGCGCGCGGTGGTCGGCGGGCAGCGCGGCCTCGGCGCGGGCGATGGCGCGGCGGTGGCCGGCCTCGGCGTCGGCCGGGCGGCCGGCGGCGGCGGCGACCAGGGCGATCGCGTTGTCGAGCGCGACCTCGAGGGACGGCGGCGTGCCGGCGCGCACCACCGCGGCGCGCGCGCCGGCGAGCAGGTCGTCGTCCGGGCGGGCTCGGCCGGCGGTGACCATGAGCGCGACCAGCGACACCCACGCGCGCGCGGCCAGCTCGTCGTCGTGCGACGCGGCGGCGGCGACGATGGCCTCGCGCATCCCGAGCAGCGCGCCGTCGACGTCGCCGCGGTGCTCGCGCTGGCCGGCGTCGGCGAAGATCGCCCGGGCGGTCAGCGGCGGGTGATCGAGCGCGCGCACCGGCGCGAGCAGCGCCGCGGCGGCGTCGGCGGCGTCGCGGGCGCGGCCGACCCGGTCGAGGGCGGTGACCTCGTCGAGGCGGCGGACCAGCTCGTCGTAGCGGGCGCGGCGCTCGGCGCCGTCGGGCGGCGCGCGCACGGTGATCGCCGCGTCGCCGTCGACGCAGGCGGCGACCGGGTCGAGGGCGGCGGTGGCGTCGATGGCGCGGGCGGCCACGCCCGGCCCGCCGGCGGTCAGCGCCTGCACCAGCGCGCCGGTCTGGGCCAGGCGGCGGTCGAGGCAGTCGCTGCGGCGGGCGAACCCGAGCGGCGGCTCCTCGCCCGAGCGGCCGCGGCCGGCCAGCGTGGCGCGCGCGTCGATCCAGCCGGCGACGTAGCGGTCGAGGGTCGCGGCGACGCGCTCGGCGGTGGCGGCGGCGTGCGGCGCCGGATCGCGGGCGATGGCGGCGACCACGCCCTTGCGCGCCGCCGGCGACCACACCGCGGCGGCGCGGGCCTCGGCGGCGGCGCGGGCGGCACGCGCGGGATCGCCGGCGCCGGCGAGCGCGACCGACGCGGCGCCGGCCCCTCCGGCGAGGACGACCGCGGCGGCCAGCGCCACCCACCGCCCGACCGGGCGCGGGGCCAGGGCGGCGAGCAGCGCGTCCATCGACGGGAAGCGCGCGCCGGCCTCGGGGGCGAGCCCGCGCAGCAGCGCACGTCGCACCGCGCGCGGCACCCGCGACCGCGGCGGCGGCGGCCGGACCCGCCCGCGGGTCACCGCGTCGGCGATCTCGGCCCAGGTCGAGCCGGCGAACGGCCGCTCGCCGTACAGCGCCTCGTAGACCATCACGCAGTAGTTGAACTGGTCGCTGCTCGGGCCGACCGGCGTGCGCCAGTGCTGCTCGGGCGACATGTACGCCGGCGTGCCGCCGGGCGAGACCTCGGCGACGTCGCCGCGGGTGAGCGCGGCGAGGCCGAAGTCGGCGATGCGCGGCCGGCCGGTGTCGTCGACCAGCACGTTGCGCGGCTTGACGTCGCGGTGGACCAGGCCGGCGCGGTGGGCGGCGGCCAGCCCGCGGCCGGCGTCGAGGCAGACGGCGAGGACCTCGCGCCACGGCCGCGGCCGCTGGGCGAGCCAGACGTCGAGCGAGGTCCCGGTCACCAGCTCCATGGCGACGAACAGCTGATCGCCGACGGTGCCGAGGTCGTGGACCGCGACCACGTTGGGATGGATCAGCCGGGCCATGGCGCGGGCCTCGTCGCGCAGCTGGTCGCGCGCCTCGCCGGTCGCGGCCCGCCACACCGACGGGTGGACCAGCTTGATCGCGACCTGACGCTCGAGCTCGGGATCGTGGGCGGCGATGACCACCCCCATGCCGCCCTCGCCGAGCACGCGCAGCGCGACGTAGCGGCCGATGCGATCGCCGAGCGCGGGCACACCGCCGCGCGCCGCCGGCGCCGGCGCGGCCGCGCGCGCCCGGTCGCGCACGCGTGCGGTCGGCAGGCTGTCGGGAGCCATGTCGGCGGTCTCGGCGCCATCGCCGCCGACGAACGAGGTCATCACCCCCGGGCTCGTCGTACCGTCGACCTCGTCGGCGCTCACGGCCGGAGGTTATCCGATCGGCGCGTCGGCGCCGATCGCGTCGGCGAGGGTGCCACCCGATGCCGCCACCAGGCGCGACAGGCCGCGGTGGATGCGGCGCGGCCACAGCGGGCCGCCGTAGACGAAGCCGGTGTAGCCCTGGACCAGGGTCGCGCCGGCGCGGATGCGGGCCCACGCGTCGTCGGCGCTGGTGATGCCGCCGGCCGCGACCAGCACCAGCCGGCCGCCGGTGCGCGCGCGCAGCCGGCGCAGGACGTCGAGCGCGCGGGCGGTGAGCGGCGCGCCCGACAGGCCGCCGGCGCCGAGCGCGGCGACCTCGTCGGCCGGCGTGGCCAGCCCGGTGCGCGCGATGGTGGTGTTGGTCGCGATGATGCCGTCGAGGCCGAGCTCGAGGGCGAGGTCGGCGACCGCGTCGATGTCGTCGTCGGCGAGGTCGGGCGCGATCTTGACCAGCAGCGGCACCCGGCGCTCGGGCGACGCGCGGTCGAGGGTGGCGCGGACGTGGGCGAGCAGCGGGCGCAGCTTGTCGACCGCCTGCAGGTCGCGCAGGCCGGGCGTGTTGGGCGAGCTGACGTTCACCACCAGGTAGTCGGCGAGCGGGGCCAGGCGCTCGGCCGAGGCGGCGTAGTCGGCCAGCGCGCCGTCCTCGGGGACGACCTTGGTCTTGCCGATGTTGAGGCCGAGCAGCGGCACCGCCGGCCGGCGCGCGAGCCGGCGCGCCGCGATCTCGGCGCCCTGGTTGTTGAAGCCGAGTCGGTTGATCAGCGCGCGATCGCGCGGCAGCCGGAACATGCGCGGCTTCGGGTTGCCGGGCTGCGGCTGCGCCGTGATCGTGCCGACCTCGATCGCGCCGAAGCCGAGCGCGGCCAGCGCGGCCGGGCCCTTGCCGTCCTTGTCGAAGCCGGCGGCGAGGCCGAGCGGCGACGGCAGCTCGCGCCCGAACACCCGCAGGCGCAGGGCCGGGTCGCGGGCGCCGAGGAGGAAGCGGGTCAGCGCCCGGGCGCCGGGGACCCAGAGCAGGGCGCGCATGAGCCCGAAACCCAGGTGGTGCGCGGTCTCGGCCGGCAGGTGGCGGAGCACCAGCCAGAACAGCGCGCGGTAGAGCATGCGCGCTCTCTACCATGTATGGTCCGGCGATGGGCTTCGTGTTCGCCACCTGCGCGCCCGGGTTCGAGGGTGCGCTGAAGGATGACGTCGCCCGGGCCCAGCCGGCGCTGCGCCTGGCGTTCTCGCGGCCCGGCGTGGTGACCTTCAAGCTCGACGGCGACGCCACCGCCGACGCCGCCCGGCCGGCGCCGTGGGCGCGGGCGTGGGGCGCGTCGCTCGGGCGCGCCGCCGGCGCCGCCGAGGCGGCCGCGCTGATCCCGGCCGGGGCGCGCCGCCTGCACGTGTTCGCGCGCGAGCCCGAGGTCGCCGGCGCCGACGCCGCGGTCGCCGACGCCCGCGCCGCGCTGGTCGCGACCGGCCGGTTCGACGACGATCCGCGCGCCACCCGCGGCGAGCTGGTCGCCGACGTGATCGTCGCCCCCGGCGAGCCGTGGCTGATCGGCGTCCACCGCCACGGCCCGCGCCGCTCGCCGTGGCCGGGCGGCGCCTGGCCGGTCGACGTGCCGGCCGACGCGCCGTCGCGCGCGTACGCCAAGATCGAGGAGGCGATCGCGTGGGCCGACCTGCCGGTGGTCGCCGGCCAGGCCGCGGTCGAGATCGGCAGCGCGCCGGGCGGGGCCGCCTACGCGCTCGCCCGCCGCGGCGTCACCGTGTGGGGCGTGGATCCCGGCGCGATGGATCCGCACGTGCTCGCCTACACCGGCCCGGCCGGCGCACGGGTCCACCACGTCGCCGAGTCGCTGGCGGCGGTGCGGTGGGAGACCTTGCCGCGCACCATCGACTGGCTGCTGTGCGACGTCCACCTGGCGCCGCCGGTCGCGCTGCACGGCCTGGCCCGGCTGGTGCCGGCGTGGAAGCGCTCGCTGCGCGCCGCGGTGGTGACCCTCAAGATGAACGACGCCGCCATGCGCCGCGGCCTGCCGACCTGGATCGAGCGCCTGCAGGGCCTCGGCTTCTCGTCGGTGGAGGTCACCCACCTGCCCGCGAACCGCCACGAGCTGTGCGCGGTCGCCACCCGCTGACCGAGCGATCTCGCCGCGTAGATTCTCGGTGAGCGCGGCCGATCCTGCGGGTCCGGCTGACCGAGCCATGCCGAGCATATGCGGCTGCTACGGTCTGGGGGTGTCGGCGTGGTTGCTGGTCGGTGGTGTGGCGTTGCTGGTCGGGCTCGCGTCGTGGCACGGGTGGCTCGCGCGCGCGATCGCACGGCGGGTGGTCCCGTCGACCGAGCCGGTCGTGTACCCGTCGGTGACGATGGTGCGCCCGGTGCGCGGGCTCGACGTCGACGCCGAGGCGAATTTCCGCGCGGCGCTCGAGACCTCGTACCCGGGCGAGGTGGAGACGCTGTTCGTGTTCGACGACGCCGACGACCCGGGTGTGCCGGTCGCGCGCCGCGTGGTCGACGAGCACCGGCGCGCGGGCCGGCGTGGCGACGCGCAGGTCGTGCTGTCCGGACGGCCTCCCGCGCACCGCACCGGCAAGGTGCAGGCGATGATCGTCGGCGCCGCGCGCGCACGCGGCACGCTGATCGGCTTCGGCGACTCCGACAGCCGGCCGACGCCGGACCTGCTGACCGCGCTGGTCCGCGCGCTGCTGGTGGCGCCCGACGTCGGCGCCTCGTTCGCGCCGGTGGTGGTCGCCGATCCGCCCGAGACCGCCGGCGACGTCGGCTACGCGCTGCTGGTCAACGCGGTCTACGGCCCGATGGTCGCGCGCGCCACCGACGCCCGCGGCGGCCTGCCGTTCATCATGGGGCAGGCGATGGTGTTCCGCCCCGAGGCGCTGGCCGCGATCGGCGGCCCGGCGTGCGCCGACGGCCAGCTCATCGACGACATGCACCTCGGCCGCTGCTTGAACCAGGCCGGCTACGCCACCGTGATGATCCGCGAGCCGCTGCGGATCGTGAACCACGGCACGTCGCTGGGCGCGTTCTTGCGGCTGTACCGGCGGTGGATGCTGTTCGGCCGCGACGGGCTGCCGCTGCGCATCACCTGGCCGTCGTGGCCGGCCGGCATCGCGGCGTGGCTCGGCGCCGCGCTGCTGGTGACCGCGCTGGCGGTCGGCGCCGGCTGGGCGGCGCTGGTCGCGGCGAGCGCGCTGGTGGCGCAGGGCGTGAGCCTGGCGCGCCTGCACGAGCGGTTCGGAGGTGCGCCGATCCCGTGGCGGTGGCGCGTGTGCGCCGGCGCGGTGTTCCTGATCGCCCCGGCGGTGCTGGTCAGCATGCGATCGCGTCAGGTCGAGTGGCGCGGCCGCCACTACGTGCTCGACCGGCTGGCACTGCCTGTGCAACGAGAGCGAGGAGGTTCGTCGTGGGCGACGTGAGCCGAGACGTGAGCGGAACGTACGATGTCGTGATCATCGGAGCGGGCGCGGTGGGCTCGTTCGCCGCGCACGCGTTCGCCGGTCACGGCGCCAAGGTCGCGCTGATCGAGTCCAGCCCGGACGCGGCGCGGCGGTTCGCCGGCGAGTGGATCCACCCGCCCGGCGTGGACGCGCTCGATCGCCTGCGCGCCGGGCGGTTCGAGGATCGCGGCGCGCGGGTCGGCTACGGGTTCGCGGTGTTCCCCGACGACGGCTCCGAGCCGATCGAGCTGCCGTACCCCGGCGGGCGGGTGGCGGTGGCGTGCGAGCACCACGAGATCGTGGCCGCGCTGCGCGGCCGCGCCATCGACCACACGACGGTCACCTACCTGCCGGGCTCGCGCGTGGTGGCGCTCACCGAGCGTGGCGTGGTCGTCGAGCGCGACGGCGATCGCGGCGCCGGCCGGCGCGAGCTGCGCGCCGAGCGCATCGTCGGCGCCGACGGCCGGTCGTCGCTGGTCGCGCGCCACCTCGGCGCCGGCGACGGCGAGCTGCTGTCGTACGTCGCCGCCGTCGACCTGCGCGGCGTCGAGCTGCCCAGGGAGGGCTTCGGCCACGTCGTGCTCGGCGGCCCCGGGCCGGCGCTCCTGTACCGCATCGCCGGCGATCGGGTGCGGGCGTGCCTCGACGTGCCGCGCGCCCTCGGCAGCGCGGCGCGGACCGCGCAGTTCCTGTGGGACGGCTTCGGGCCGGCGATGCCAGCCGCGCTGCGGCCGGCGCTGCGCGCCGCGCTCGAGGACGGGCCGGTGGCGTGGGCGGCGGCGCGGGCGCGGCCGCGCGCGCACTATCCGCGCGGCCGGGTGATCGTCATCGGCGACGCCGCCGGTCACGGTCACCCGCTCACGGCGGTCGGCCTGACCCAGGGGTTCCTCGACGCCGAGGCGGCCGCGCACGATCACGATCCCGGCGTGCGCGGGTCCCACAGCTACGCCGCCGAGCTCCTGGCCAGCGCGCTCTACCTGGCGTTCCGCCGCGACGATCGCTGTGCGTCGGCGCTCCGGGCCGCGGTCTACGACGCGTGGCGGACCCGCCCCGACCTGCGCGCGCGCTCGATGCAGCTGCTCATGGGCGACGCGGTCGGCGCCGGCGTGTTCGGCTCCACGTTCGGCCGGATCGGCGCCACCGCGATGATCCGCGAGGTGCGCGACGCCCTCACCTCCGACGGCGAGGCGCTGGCCCGCGCCGGCGCCTTCCGCGCCTGGATGCCGTGGCTGCTGGCCAGCCTGGTGCCCGACCCGATCCGCGCCCGCTACCGCGGCCGGGCCACCGTGACCGCGCCGCTGCCGGTGGCGGCGCGGCGGCACGGCGCCGAGGTCGACGACCTGAGCCCGGTGGCGCCGGCGGCCGAGCTCGACGTCGCCCTGCTCCAGCGGGTCCACGCCGAGGCGACCACGGTGCTGAGCCAGCTCGGCCCGCGCGCCGACGGCGAAGGCGATGGCGACGGCCACGCCGGCGGAGCGATCGCCGCGGCGGCGGCGCTGATCGAGGCGCGGCTGGCCGCGGGCGCGCCGCCGACCGATCCGGTGGTGCGGCGCACGGGGCGCTGGCTGATCGGCCAGCAGGGGCCGACCGGCGCCTGGGACGAGCCGCGCGGCCCGGCGGCGTCGGCGCTGGCGACCGCCCGCGCGCTGACCGCGCTGTTCGCCGCCCGGGCGCCGTGGCGCGGCGCGTGCGAGCGCGGCGCCGTCGCCCTCGCCGAGCTGGTGAGCGCGCGCCTGCTCGAGCGGCGCGGCGGCGTGGCCCGGCTGCGCGAACCGGCGGCCCACGCGGCCACCCTCGCCGCGGCGGCCCGCGCGCTGGCCGCCGCCCTCGGCGCCGACGGCGAGCGGCTGGTCACCGCCGGGCGCCGCCACGGCCCGGCCGCGACGGTCAGCGAGGCCGACCGCGCGTTCTGCCGCCACGCGCTCGGCGAGGTGTCGCGCACGTTCGCCCGGCCGATCGCCATGCTGCCCGACGAGCTGGAGACCGCGGTCACCTGCGGCTACCTGCTGTGCCGGGTGTGCGACACGATCGAGGACCACCCGCGGCTGCGCCTCGACCAGCGCGAGCGGCTGTTCGGCGACTTCCTCGACACCCTGGCCGGCGCCGATCCGCGGGTGCTGGCCTGCGGGTTCGCCGCCATCGCCGGCGACGACGCCGAGCTCCGCCTCGGCCGCAACTGCGCCCGCCTGATGCGGGTGTTCGCCGCGCTCGGCCGCGACCAGCGCGCCGCCTGCCAGCGATGGATCGGCGAGATGGCGCGCGGCATGAACCTCTACGTCCATCGCGAGCCCGGCCGCGACGGGCTGGTCGCGCTCACCACCCTCAGCGACCTCGAGCGCTACTGCTACTTCGTCGCCGGCACCGTCGGCCACCTGCTCACCGATCTGTTCGCGCCGGCGCTCGACGCCGCCAGCGAGCCGGTGCTGCGCGCCCACGCCGAGCGGTTCGGCGCCGGCCTGCAGCTGGTCAACATCCTCAAGGACGTGACCGAGGATCGCGCCCGCGGGTGGTCGTTCATCCCGCGCAGCGCGTGCGCCGAGGTCGGCCTCGAGGTGGCCGAGCTGGTCGAGCCCGGGCTGCGCGCGCGCGCCCACGCCGCGGTCGCGCCGGTGTTCGCGCTGGCCCGCGACTTCCTCGACGACGCCCTCCGCTACTCGCTGGCGGTGCCGGCGGCGCACCAGGGCGTCCGCCTGTTCTGCCTGCTGCCGCTGTGGATGGCGGTGCGCACGCTGGTGTGCGCGCACGGCAACGACGCCGTGTTCAGCCCCGGCGCCGAGGTGAAGATCTCGCGCGACGAGGTCGAGGCGATCACCGTCGAGTGCACCCAGCTGGTCGCCGACGACGACGGCCTGGCCCGGCGCTATCGCTCGCTGTGGGATGGCTACCATGACCGATCAGGCCCCCTCGTGGTTCTCCGCTCGACCCGCGATTGATCGCGCGGTCGAGGCCGGGCTCGACGTGCTGGCTCGCGATCAGGCGTCGAGCGGCGCCTGGCCGGGCGACTACGGCGGGCCGCAGTTCCTGTTGCCGATGTTCGTCGGGGTCGCGCGCGCCACCGGCCTCCTGCTCGACGGCGACACCCGCGCCGGCATGACCCGCGCGCTGCTCGCCACCCAGCGACCCGACGGCGGCTGGGGCCTGCACGTCGACGCGACCTCGAGCTGCGTGTTCACCACCGCCCTCGGCTACGTCGCGCTCCGCCAGCTCGGCGAGCCGGCCGGCGCGACGTGGGCGGCGCGGGCGCGGACGTGGCTGGCCGCGCACGGCGGCCCGCTCGGCTCGGCGCCGTGGGGCAAGATCTTCCTGGCCGCGCTCGGCCTCTACGACTACGACGGGCTCGACCCGGTGCCGCCCGAGCTGTGGCTGCTGCCGCGGCGCGCGCCGATCCATCCCGGCCGGCTGTGGTGCCACTGCCGGATGGTCTACCTGCCGGTGTCGTGGCTGTACGGCCGGCGCGCCACCGTCCCCGCCGACGCGCTGACCGTCGCGCTGCGCGACGAGCTGTACGATCGCCCGTACGGGCGGATCGACTGGGCGGCCGCGCGCGGCCGGGTGGCGGCGCCCGACCGCTACGTCCCGCTGTCGCCGTGGATGCGGGCGGCGTACCGCGTGCTGCACCGCTACGAGCGGCGGCCGCACCCGCGGCTGCGCGCGCGCGCGCTCGCCTTCGTGCTCGATCAGATCCGCCGCGAGGACGCCAACACCGGCCACGTGTGCATCGGCCCGATCAACAAGCTGTTCCATACGCTGATCTGGCACCTGGTCGAGCCGGGCGGCCCGTCGTTCCGCGCCCACGTCGCCCAGCTGCCCGGCTACCTGTGGCGCGGCGGCGACCGCGTCACCATGCAGGGCTACGAGTCGTCCGAGCTGTGGGACACCGCGTTCGCCACCCAGGCGATCGCCGCCACCGGCCGGGCGGCGACCCGACGGGCGATGGTCGCGGCCGCGCACGGCTTCGTCGATCGCCAGCAGGTCCTCACCGACGTGCCCGACCGCGACGCCTGCTTCCGCGACCCGTCGCGCGGCGGCTGGCCGTTCTCGACCCGCGTCCACGGCTGGCCGATCACCGACTGCACCGCCGAGGCCGTCATGGCGTGCCTGGCCGCCGAGCCGTACGTCGCCCGCCCGCTCGACCCGGCCCGGCTGGGCTGGGCGATCGATCTCATCCTCGGCTGGCAGAACCCCGACGGCGGCTGGGCCACCTACGAGCGCACCCGCGGGCCGCGCTGGCTCGAGCGGCTCAACCCGTCGGGCTGCTTCGCCGACATCATGATCGATCGCTCGTACGTCGAGTGCACCGCGGCGTGCCTGCGCGCGCTGGCGCGGTACCGCCGGCGCTGCCCCGGGGCGCGCGATCGCGCGATCGACGCGGCGCTGGCCCGCGGCGCGCGCTTCCTGCGCGGCTGCCAGCGCGCCGACGGGTCGTGGGAGGGCGCGTGGGGCGTGTGCTTCACCTACGGGACCTGGTTCGGGGTCACCGGGCTGCGCGCCGCCGGCGCCGCGGCCGCCGACCCGGCGATCGAGCGCGCGTGCGCGTTCCTGACCGCGCACCAGCTCGTCGACGGCGGCTGGGGCGAGCACGTCGACGGCTGCCGCGAGCGACGCTACGTCACCACGGCGCGCGGCCAGGCGGTGATGACGTCGTGGGCGCTGCTGGCGCTGTGCGCCGGTCCGCGCTCGGCGACGCCGGCGATCGCCCGCGGGGTCGGGTTCCTGCTCGACGACCAGCGCGCCGACGGCACCTGGCCGGCCGAGCACCTCGCCGGCGTGTTCAACAAGACCTGCGGGATCCGGTACGACAACTACCGCAAGGTGTTCCCGCCGTGGGCGCTCGCGGTCGCCGGCCGCGCGCTCGCGCGGTGACGCTCCCGCAGAACTTGCAGGCGCAGATCTCGCAGGCGCAGCGCGCAGATCTCGCAGACGATCCGCAGGAGCCGCAGCTCGTCGCCCGATCGCCGCGGCCAAGTGCCGGCGATCACGTCGCGTGCAGGCGCGCACGTGGCTTGCTTGGCGACGCGTAGCCGGAGCTCGCGTGCCGCCGTGGGGGCTGCGCTGGCGGGCGACGGCCTACGCGAAAGGATCGTCATGCTTCGCTGCCTTCACCTGTCCCTGCTCGTCCTGCCGCTCGCCCTGCTCGGTTGCTCGAAGTCGGCCGCCATCGACACGACCACCCCGGTCGTGCAGCCCGAGCCGGAGCCGATGCCCGAGCCCGCGGTCGAGGAGGAGCCGGAGGAGGCGCCGGTCGTCGCCGAGCCGCCGCGCAACCTCGACATCCAGCGCAACGTCATCCGCCTCAAGCCGGGGATCCGCATCCTGTTCGCCACCGACTCCGACCAGCTCATGCCGGAGTCGTTCGAGATCCTCGACGAGGTCGCCTCGGTGATGGAGCAGAACCAGCGGATCCGGATCCGCGTCGAGGGTCACACCGACGACGTCGGCCGCGACAAGGACAACCTCGACCTGTCGACCCGGCGGTCGGCGTCGGTGCGCGCGTACCTGATCGGCAAGGGCGTCGCCGAGGAACGGCTGGAGAGCCACGGCTGCGGCGAGGGCACGCCGATCGCCGACAACAAGACCGACGACGGCCGCCAGCAGAACCGCCGCGTCGAGTTCGTGATCCTGCGCCGCCGGCGCGCGATCGAGCCGTGCCAGATCTACAAGCCGCGCGAACGTCGCGGCGGCGAGGCCGCGGCGGCGGCCACCCCGTAGCCAGCCGGTCAGCCGCCGCCGCGCTCGCGCCAGCGCCGGTCGAGGTCGTCGGCGGCGACGCGCGCGCCCAGCGGCGGTGGGGGATCGATCTGGATGAAGGCGTCGTCGACCACGCGCCGGGCGAGGAGGCGTGCGCGCACGGCGTCGCGCTCGGTCACCCCGGCCGACTGATCGAGGATGGCGCTGGCAGTCTCGAGCGCGCGCGGCGACAGCAGCCGATCGTCCTCGCCGGGCGCGCGCACGACCGCGGCGAGCAGCTCGGCGATGCGCAGATCCCAGGTGGTGCCGCCGCGGGCCAGCCGCGCGCAGCCGGCGACGTCGCCGGCGACCAGGCGCGCCAGGGTGCGGGCGCCGGGGCCGCCGCGCGCGCCGACGCGGTGGGCCGGCGTGCGGCGCTCGCGCGCGCAGGCGACGGTGTCGTCGAGCTCGGCGGCGTGCTCGGGGACCGGGTTCATGGTCGCGGCACGCTCGGCCCACGGCAGCGCCTCGCCGTACCGGCCCTGGCCGCACAGCGCCCGCGCCCGGCCACCGGCAGCGAGCGCGCCCCAGCCGGGATCGGCGCCGGCCAGCGCGCCGAGGCGCTGGGCGGCGTGCTCGGCGTCGGTCCACTGGCCGCTGCGCAGCAGCGACGCCATCAACAGGTTCAGGGCCGGCGGATCGGTGGGCGCGCCGGCGGCGAGCATGGCCCGGGTCGCCGCCGCCGCGGTCTCGTGATCGCCGGCGTACCACGCCGCCCACGCCAGGTAGCGCCACTCGTCGGCGGTGCGGAAGCGCAGCGCCGCCAGCCGCAGCGCGGCCGCCGCCTCGACCGGGTGACCGTGCTGGAGCAGGGCGACGCCGGCCTGCCACGCCGCGCTGCGACGGTCGTCGTCGCCGGTGTGGCCGGCGGTGGCGAAGGCGCGGATCGCGGCGCCGGCGTCGCCGCGGCGGGCGCACACCTCGGCCAGCTCGCGGGCCAGCTCGGCGTCGCCGGGATCGCGGGCCAGGCACCAGCGCAGGCAGCGCTCGGCGCGCGCCAGGTCGCCGGCGTCGCGCGCCTCGCCGGCCGCCGCGCGCGCCGCGTCGAGCGCGAACGGGACGTCGACCCCGGCGTCGCGCCACGCCGCCTCGAAGCCGGCGATCGAGGTCTGCCGCCACGCCGCCGCGGTGTTGCCGTAGGCCTGGGCGAGCGTCGCGACCGCCTCGTCGCCGCGACCGGCGGCGAACAGCGCGCGGGCGGCGTGGACCCAGGCGATCGCGTTGGTCCCCGGGTTGGCGCGCGCGCAGGTCCAGTGGACGTCGAGCGCGTCGGCCGGCGGCAGCGCCGCGGCGGCGACGTCCGACCAGGCGCGGAACACCGCCCAGTCGTCGGCGGCGACGGCGCAGCGCGCGAACAGCCGCTCGGCCGGCTCGAGCTGGCTGCCGTCGGCGCGCAGGTCGTGGGCCAGGCGCAGCTCCCACGCGATCCGCTCGTCGCCGCGCAGCAGCCGCCGCACCCGCGGCAGGTCGGCGGTGAGGTACGGCAGGTAGCCGCCCCAGGTCGCCTCGAGGTCGAGCGCGCGCTCGACCCGGAGCAGCCAGCGATCGAGCAGGTCGTCGGCGGCCGGGAGCTGCTCGAGCAGCGCGAGCAGCCCGCGCACGGCCCGCTCGCCGACCTCGGCGCGGCCGCGGTGGCACAGGTGCAAGGCGTCGGTGGCGACCTGGCGGTAGCCGCCGGCCAGCGGCGTCGGCGGCCCCGACGCCAGCGCCAGGTACTCGGCGAGGGCGACGCCGAGCGCGTACACCGCCGCGCCGGCGTGGAGCGCGGCGTCGCGCGCCGGCGGCGGCACCGCCATGAACCACTTGGCGGCCAGCTCGTCGGCGGCGGCCAGCGTCGCCTCGGCCGGGCGGGCCAGCCGCTCGTCGATGCGGCCGGTCACCTCGGCGTCGAGGCCGAGATCGGCGGCGAGCGCGGTCGGCCACGCCGGATCGATCGCGAACGGCGCCGGCTCGCCGAGCGCGGCGAACACCGAGGCGCCGTCGAGGCCGGGCACGAAGTCGGCCAGGTCGCGGGCGGCCATCGCCGCCAGCGTGCGCGCGCCGCGGGCGCGCAGCCGCTCGATCACCGCCGCCCACGCCGGCGCCGGGTGGAGCGCGGCCAGCCGCAGCGTGCGGTCGATCTCGGCCTCGAGCCGGTACTGGCCGCGGCGGAGCTGCGCGGTCTGGAGGTGCGCGATCGCCTCGTCGAGCTCGCCGGTCAGGATCAGCGCGCGCGCCCCGGCCAGGCGGGTGCGGCCGAAGCCGACCACGCCCTTGCCGGCGCCGAGCGCCTCGTGGAACGCCAGCGCCGCCTCGTCGTCGCGGCCGAGCGCGGTCAGGGTCTCGATCAACAGCCGCGCGTCCTCGGCGTGCGCACGCCGCCGCGCCCGAACCCGTCGAGCACGCGGCCGAGCTCGCCGCGGTGGTAGCCCTCCCAGGCGTAGGCGCGGGCGAACAGCTCGGCGTCGTCGGTCCACGCCCGCACCCGCGCCCGCTCGGCGGCCAGCTCGCCGCCGTCGGGCTCGCCGTCGCCGGTCGCGCCGAGCGCGTCGCTGGCGATCGCGATGGCGTCGTCGAGCCGGCCGACGTCGAGGTGGGCGAGGGCGACCATCACGCCGGCGTCGCGGCGCAGCGCGGGATCGACCGGCGCCGCGCCCTCGCGCATCGCGGCCAGCAGCTCGCCGCAGCGGCGGGTGGTCTCGGCGAACGTCGCGCCCGGGCGCTGGCACTCGCGCAGCGCGCGCAGCTGGTCGAGCACGACCGCCGGCGCGGCGCGCGCCGCGACGGCCGCCCGCTCGAACCAGCGCGCCGCCTCCTCGAAGCGACCGGCGTCGCGCAGCTCGAGCGCGTAGCCGCGACAGGCGCGCGGGCTGGCCGGCTGGAGCTGGGCGGCCAGGCCCTGGTGGCGCAGGCCCATGCCCTCGTCGGGCCGATCGTCGTCGAACGCGGCGCCGCGGATGGCCAGGTGCGGGCCGGCGAGCATCGGCGCCTCGGCGACCAGCGCGAGCAGGTCGCGGCGCGACGCGTCGGCGCCGGCGCGAGCGCGGGCGCGGTTGCGGCGGGCGCGCGGGTGATCGGGCTCGACCGCGAGCAGCTGGGCGTCGATCAGGGCCGGATCGACCGCGCCGAGATCGCCGAGCACCCGGTAGTACGCCGCGGCCAGCCGGGCCGGCGGCGCGAGCAGCTCGTCGGGGATGGTCGGGCTGGGCGGGCTCGCCTCGCTCGGCTCGGGCCGGCGCGGCGCGATCGCGCCGAGCGTGCGCGCCAGCTGGGCGACCACGACGTGGAGGTCGCCGGTGGTGAACGGCGCCAGCGGCGGCGCCGCCGGCAGCCGGCGGTCGGCCAGCCAGCGGGCCAGCACGTGATCGAGCTCGTCGGCCAGCGTGGTCCCCTCGCCGTGGTACTCGGCGATCGGCCCGCGCGGGCCGATCGCC
>Ga0247822_10000379_pt1 | contig 23577 bp, 15 predicted proteins | sample 13C_Cellulose_Da_FD_192423 | JGI IMG/M metagenome (GOLD analysis project Ga0247822, IMG submission 192423) | Soil microbial communities from agricultural site in Penn Yan, New York, United States - 13C_Cellulose_Day30 | ecosystem: Environmental > Terrestrial > Soil > Agricultural land | place...
CCAGTGCGGTTCGAAGTAGCCGCCGATCCAGTCGAGGAACTTGTCGCCGCTGGGGCCCTTGGGGACTTCGACGCCGTAGTGGATGCAGCACAGGCCCAGGCCCCGCTGCACAAGCTGGTCGAACTGATCGAGATGCTGGTTGGCGTAATGGCCAGGTCCGCCGTCGCAGTAGAAGATGACTGTGTCGGCGTTGTCGAAGGCGGTGGGATCCGTCGGCCAGCCGTAGTGGTAGACGGTCGTCGTGATCGGCAGGCCGTCCTTTGCGGCCTCTTCCAGCTTCTTCGACAGCAGCAGGCAGCCGGCGTAGTGCTCGTGTTCGCGGGGCGCGTGGCTGGGCTTACCGGCCACGAAGACGGCTTTCTTGCGGCCGTCGGTCAGCTTGTGCCGCTTCAGGCGGATGTTCCGGAACTCGATCCGCTGCGGGGGACCGGAGTGCAGTTGCAGTGCGAGAAGGCCGGCGAGTTCGCGCTCGGCCTGCTGCTGGTCATCGATTTCGACGGACTTCTTGCCGTTGAGCGACAGCGTGATTTTCGGGCCCTGGGCCGTGATTTCGTATTCGTTCCAGTCCCCTTTCTTCACGGCCTTGAGGAGTTCGGCCGTGTCGCCGAGGTCGGTGGTGGCGATCTTGCCATCGGGGCCGACGACCGCCGACTGCCCGCGTTTGGCCAGCACGCCGCGCCCGAGTTCGTCGTAGCAGGCGCCGACCCACTGGCCGGCCAGGTCGATATCGGCCTGGTAGCCGAACACATGTCCGTCGGGCTTCACGCCGCTGCGGAACTGGATGCCGCTGTTCGCCTTCGTTTCATCGCTGGCGGTGAGCTTGAACTCGAGCTTGAGGGTGAAGTCATCGACGTCCCCCTGGGCCCAGGTGAGGAAGGTGTTGGCCTTGCAGGGATTGTCGGGCGTCGATTCACCGACGATGGCGCCGTTTTCGACGCGCCAGAACTTCTCGTCCCCCTTCCAGGCATCGAGGGACTTGCCGTCGAAGATGAGGCGAAAACCGGGGGGATCTTCGGCCTGGAGGGAGGTCGAAAACCCAATGGCGAACAACAGACAACAGGCCGCCAGAACTGAGCGCCGCATGAACCGTCTCCCCCGGTGTCACCACAAGCCCGTTGCGGAGCGAGAAGGGCTGCCGCGCCGGACGAATCAACGAACATGGATTGAACCACGCGGCGGGGCGGGAGGCAATGTTGTGGGATAGGTCGGGGTGCGCGTCAGCCCTCACGGCGAAATCGAATCGTCACCACAGTACGAACGCGCTCCGAATTCATGGTAGTGGGTCAGTTTAATCCGGCCTGCCGGCCCTAACTGCTCGGCCCGGACTGGACAGGCCCCCTATCAACCTGCGGGAGCTTGAACTGACGCCGCATGATTCCGATGCGATCGCCGACAACCCTCTCTAGTTCGTAGCCTTCCTTCGCTGCCGCGTTGAGCGACTTCTCAATGGTGGCAGCATCGTCTTTGCCTAGCTCCAGAACCTTGTACTCAACAGCCTGAAAGTGCTTGGTTCGTCTTTCGGCACGGGCAGCCTGTTCGTCGGCGAGCATTTTTGCCCGCTCCTCATTTGTCGGAACGGGATTCTGCGACAATGCGATTGAAGTCAGTGAGACGACCAGGGCGACGGCAAGAACGTTCTTCACGGTAGCGCTCCAGAAAGGGAATGATTCAGCCCGCCATCAGCTTACCAGCCGGCCGGAATTCATGAACCTCGTCACCTCAGGTTGTCGAACTCGACTCGCCCATCCATGATGCCGCACTCGCAATACTCATTCAGGCGACGTGCGGCATGGCCGAAGGGCTGACAATTCCCGAGATCGATCCCACCGACGCGGCCTGGGGGTCGCGGATTCTGGGTGTCGCGCGGCAGACGACGCTCACGATCGGAGAGGCCGCCTGGACGGTTGCCTTCGGGCCGCCGCAGGAGCTGCCGGGGGCGAGCGTTGTGCGACTGCTGGCCGGGGAGACTTCGGTGTGGGTTGCGGTGAGCGACTGGAATGCGTTTCTCCGGAGTTCGCCGGTCTGTGAAGGAGTCCTCCTGGAAGACCTGCCGGGCGAGATCGCCGTGGCGGTCGTCGAGGCGGCCTGCGGATCTCTTTTAGATGGCCTGTCGTCGGCAACCGGTCGGCCGTGGTCGGTTCTGGAGGTGGCGAATGGAGGCGCGCCGCATCCGTGGCGAGCGGGCTTCCAACTAAGCGACGCCTCGGGAACAGTGCTCGCGGGCGCCATCTCCGTCGACTCAGCCGCCCTTCCCTTTCTCGGCGAGCTGATTGAACGGGTCCCCACGGTCGTCCAGCCGGGGGCGCCGCTGCCGCCGCTTGTGGTTCCGATCGAAATCGGAATGACGTCGCTGCCGATCGCCGATCTCAAATCGCTGCGTCCCCGCGATGTGCTGCTGATGGACGTCACGGCCTTTCGCCCCGAGGGGCAGGCCTTGATTCGCACTTCGAAACGGACGGCCTGGCGGGTGAAGGTGGACGGCGAACGCGCGACGCTGACCGAGCCCAAAGCGGTGACCCCGTCCCCGGCGATGCCGCTTGAGTCGCCGGTCGTCAACGTGCTGTTCGAGTATGGAGACGTGGTCATTCCCGCCGAGGCCGCGGCATCATTGGCCGCCGGTCAGGCGCTCGAAATCACAAACTCCAACGGCATCCGCCTCTCGATCGACGGCCGGCCGTTTGGGCGGGGTGAGTTGGTCGAGGTGGCGGCGAAACTGGGGGTGCGGATCTTCGAGCTGGGTGTTCCGCAGCGTTGACGCGGAGCCAAAGTCCCTTCCGCTCGCCAAGACGACTCAGGAACTGGCGGCAGGGATGGCGTCGATGGCGGTTTGCCCGACGCCGAGATGGGCCTTCAGTGCATCGAATTTCTGCCGCCAGTCGGCGCGAGACTCCGGTTCCGATTTCTGGCGGCGGACGGCGCGGAGCAGGAGGTTCTTGGGCGTGTGGTCGAGGTCGATGAACTCGATGACCTGCGTGCGGTACCCGGCCGCTTCCAGGGCCGCGGCACGCAGGGCGTCGGTCGCCATGGACGCGAATCGCTCTTTCAGGATTCCATGCGACTGCAGGAGTTCGAGGCCGGCCGCGTTCAGCTGGCTGGCGACTTCGTGCTGGCAGCAGGGGGCGGCCAGGATGACATTGGCCTGCCAGTGGACAGCTTTCGCGAGGGCGGCGTCGGTCGCGGTGTCGCAGGCGTGGAGCGCGACGGCGAGGTGGACCGGGCCGCTGACATCGGCCGTACCGATGTCGCCGACCTGGAAGGTGAGACCTTCGAGCTCCAGTCGTTCGGCGACACTGCGGCAGGTTGCGACGACTTCGGGCGTGCGATCGATGCCGATGACTTCGACCTGCCTGCCGTGGTTCACGGTCAGCAGGTGATGAATGGCCAGCGTGAGGTAGCTCTTCCCGCAGCCGAAATCGACGACGCGCAACACGCCCTCCGCCGGCAGCTCGCGGACGATGTCGTTGACAAACTCCAGGAAGCGGTTGATCTGCCGGAACTTGTGCTGCATCGCGGCGCGGACCCGGCCGTCGGGCGTCATGACGCCGACCGCTTCCAGGAACGCGCAGGGCTTCCCTTCCGGAATCAGGTACTGCTTGACGGCGTCGTGCGCGACTTCGACCGGCCGCTTCGACGACGGTTTGCCGCGGCGGGCGGAGACGTCGCCGCGGGGATTGGCCCGGAATTCGAAGTCGGCCTCGGTGGTGAGGAGGTTGACCTGCCGGAACGCGACCGGGAACTCTTTCGAGACCCGGCGGAGCGATTCTTCGAGCGTCAGGTTGGCGTGCAGTTCCTGCTTGCCGCGGCGTTCGGCCCACTGAAGTCGGGTTTCGCCTTTGATTTCGACTGGGCGGGCGGCAGTTTTGACGCCTGGTTCGCTTCCCTTGGAGAGGACGAGCTTCACCAGCGTTTCGGCATTGAAAGCGTCGGTGAGTTCGGTGCGGAGATTGATCGACGAGGACATGACTCTGGTGGTTCGTCAGATTTGAAAAATGAGGTGGGTGGCACTGGCTCTGCCAGTGCTTCTCACGTGGAGATCACAGCGTTGTTCGCACTGGCGGAGCCAGTGGCACACACAGTTCGATTTGTGACTGTGCACTAGCTGGCCGTCGGCTGCATGCCGCTGAGATAAGGATGCGACTCGCTCTTCGCGACTTCCTGCGGGCTCCGTTTGCGGAGGCGGTCGAGATAGAGGTAGACGACGGGGGTGGTGTAGAGCGTGAGGGCCTGGCTGAAGATCAGGCCGCCGCAGATGGCGATGCCCAGCGGCTGACGCAGCTCGGCCCCGGTTCCCATGCCAATCGCCATCGGCAGTCCGCCGAGGAGGGCGGCCATGGTGGTCATGGTGATCGGCCGGAACCGCAGGACGCAGGCTTCGAAGATCGCGTCTTCGGGGCTGAGCCCGCGATTGCGCTCGGCGTCGAGCGCGAAGTCGATCATCAGGATCGCGTTCTTCTTGACGATGCCGATCAACAGCAGGATGCCGATCAGCCCGATGACGTTGAGGTCGAGCCCGCAGAGCATCAGCGCCAGGATCGCGCCGACCCCCGCGGAGGGGAGCGTGGAGAGAATCGTCAGCGGGTGGATGTAGCTCTCGTACAGCATGCCGAGGACGATATAGACCGTCACGAGGGCCGCGAGAATCAGGATGGGCTGGTTGCTGAGGGAATCCTGGAAGGCCTGGGCCGTGCCGGCGAACTTCCCCTGGATGCTCTCGGGCATGCCGAGTTTGACGAACAGGTCTTCCACCTGAGGAACAATGTCGCCCAGCGACGTGCCGGGGAGCAGGTTGAAGGAGATCGTTGTCGACGGAAATTGCCCCGAGTGGGCGACTGAGAGCGAGGCGTTCGTCATTCGCGGACGGTACAGGTCGCTGAGAGGCACGGGGGTGCCGTTGGGCGCCTTCACATAGATGTGCCTGATCGATTCCGGACCTTCGGCGTAGGGCTCGGAGACTTCCATCACCACGCGGTACTGGTTCAGCGGCAGGTACATCGTCGAGACCTGCCGCTGGCCGAAGGCGTCGTACAGGGTGTTGTCGATGGTGGCGAAATCGATGCCGAGCCGGGCGGCGGTTTCACGGTCGACTTCGAGCCGGGTCTGGAGGCCTTTGCTCTGGGCATCGGTGTTAACATCGGCGACGCCGGGCAGCTTCCGCATCTCGTTGAACAGCTTCGGCGCCCATTCGTTGAGCTCCTGCAGGGTGTTGCCGCGGAGCGTGTACTGGTACTGGGCGCTGCTCGACCGCCCGCCCAGACGGAGGTCTTGCGAGACCTGCATCACGAGCGTGCCGCCGGGAATGCTCGCCGCTTTCTTGCGGATGCGGGCGATCACGCCGTCGGAATTCAGCTCCCGTTCCGATTGCGGGACGAGGGTCGCGAACATGCGGGCCTGGTTGCCCGATCCGCCGCGGCCGCCGCCGGCGAAGGCGACGATCGTCGCCACGGCCGGGTCTTCACCGATCACGGTTGCGTATTGCTGGGCCAGCGTCGTCATGGCGCTGAAGGAAATGCTCTGGTCGGCCATGACGTTGCACATGATCCGCCCGGTGTCCTGCTGGGGAAAGAACCCCTTGGGGACGATCATGTACAGGTAAACGGTGAGTGCGACCGTCCCCAGCATGACGAGCATCGTGACCCATTGATGCCGCAGCACGACGATCAGCGTCCGGGCGTACCAACTGAGAACCCAGTCGTAGGCGGCTTCGCTGATCCGGAAGAGCCATCCATGTTTCTCCGCCGAATGCGGCTTGAGCAGGAAGGCGCACAGCATGGGCGTCGTCGTCAGCGACACGATCAGCGAGACGCCGATGGCGACAGACAACGTGACTGCAAACTCGCGGAACAGCAGCCCGACGAGCCCCCGCATCAGCAGAATGGGGATGAACACGGCCACCAGCGAAATGCTCATCGAGAGCACGGTGAAGCCGATTTCCCGGGCGCCCCTGATCGCCGCCTGCCGGGCTGGCATCCCCTCTTCCAGATACCGGCTGACGTTTTCGATGACGACAATCGCGTCGTCGACGACGAACCCGGTCGCGATCGTAAGGGCCATCAGCGACAGGTTGTCGAGTGTGTAACCGCAGAGGTACATCACGCCGAACGTCGTCACGAGCGAGACGGGGACGGCGATGCTGGGGATCAGCGTCGTCCGCAGGTCGCGGAGAAACGCGAACACCACCAGGATCACCAGCAGCACCGACAGCACCAGGGTGAACTGCACATCATGCAGCGAGGCGCGGATCGTCACCGTGCGGTCGAGCGTGACGGTGAGGTCGATGTCGGCGGGGATCTGAGCCCGCAAGGTGGGCAGGATGTCGTTCAACCGGTCGACCGTGGCGATGATGTTCTCGCCCGGCTGGCGGTTGATGATCATGCTGACGGCCTGTTTGCCGTTGGCAGTTCCGAACGACCGGATGTCTTCGATCGAATCGGTGACGGTGGCGACGTCGCGAATCCGGATCGGCGCCCCGTTCCGGAACGAGATGATCAGGTTCTCGTACTCTTCGGCCTTGAAGAGCTGGTCCGTCGTGCTGATCGACCAGCTGCGGGTGGTGCTGGAGATCGTCCCCTTCGGACGGTTGGCGTTGGCCGCGCTGAGCGTCGTGCGGACGTCGGCGAGGCTGAGGCCCAGGGCATTGAGGATGGTCGGGTTGACGTCGACGCGGACGGCCGGGTTCGATCCGCCGCCGATCGAGACCTGCCCAACCCCCTGCACCTGGGCAATCTTCTGCTGCAGGATCGACGATGCGACGTCGTACATCTGCAGCTTGGTGTAGGTGTCCGACGTCAGCGCCAGGATCATGATGGGCGAATCGGCCGGATTCACCTTCTGGTACGACGGATTGTTCGGCAGGTTCGCCGGCAGCTGGCTGCGGGCGGCGTTGATGGCGGCCTGGACGTCTCGGGCGGCGGCGTCGACGTCGCGGGCGAAATCGAACTGCAGCGTGATCGAGGTGTTGCCCAGCGTGCTGGTGGACGTCATTTCCGTAACGCCCGCGATCCGCCCGAACTGCCGCTCGAGCGGCGTGGCGACGGCGGTCGCCATCGTTTCCGGATTGGCCCCCGGCAGTGAGGCGCTCACCTGGATCGACGGGAATTCGACTTCCGGCAGCGGTGAGACCGGCAGCATGAAGTAGCCGAGAACGCCCGACATCGTCATCGCGAGCGTCAGCAGCGTGGTCGCGACGGGCCGGCGGATGAACGGGCCGGAGAGCGTCATGCCTCCTCCTCGTTCTCCAGGCTATCCGCCGGGTCTTCCGAAACGGCCGTTTGCGTGTTGAATCCCAATCGCGACGCCCAGCGCTCGAACCACAGGTAGATCACCGGGGTGGTATAGAGTGTCAGGATCTGGCTGAAGATCAGTCCGCCGATGATCGTGATTCCCAGCGGCCGGCGGAGTTCCGAACCAACGCCCGTTCCCATCGCCAGCGGAACGCCGCCAAGGAGCGCGGCCATCGTGGTCATCATGATCGGCCGGAAGCGGAGGAGGCAGGCCTGGAAGATCGCTTCATCCGGTGACTTGCCTTCGTTCCGCTGCGCCTCGAGGGCGAAGTCGATCATCATGATCGCGTTCTTCTTGACGATGCCGATCAGCAGGATGATGCCGATCAGCCCAATGACGCTGAGGTCGATGTTGCAGAGCATCAGGGCGAGCAGCGCGCCGACGCCGGCCGACGGGAGCGTCGACAGGATCGTGATCGGGTGGATGTAGCTCTCGTAGAGCACGCCCAGCACGATGTAGACGGTCACCAGGGCCGCGAGGATCAGGAGCGGCGTGTTGGTCAGCGAGGCCTGAAACGCCGCGGCCGTTCCCTGGAACGACCCGGCGATGCTCGGCGGCATGTCGAGTTCCCTCTTCGCGGCCTGAATGGCGGTGACGGCATCCCCGAGCGAGACGCCCGGCGCGAGGTTGAAGGAGACCGTGGCGACCGGAAACTGTCCCTGGTGATTGATGATCAAAGGGGCCGTCCGCTCCTGGACGTAGGTCAGGGAACTCAGCGGCGCCATGCCTCCGGAGGCCGAGCGAACGTAGATCTCGTTCAGGTCCTTGAGGTCGTCGCGAAACTCGGGCTTCACTTCCAGCACGACCCGGTACTGGTTGAGCTGCGTGAACATGATCGACACCTGCCGCTGGCCGAAAGCATCGTACAGGGCGTCGTCGATCTGCCGAGGCGTGACTCCCAACCGGGAGGCCGTATCGCGGTCGATGACCACGTTCGCTTCGAGGCCTGAGTTGAGCTGGTCGCTGGCGACGTCGCGCAGCTGCGGCAGCGACTGCAGTTTCTCGACGAACTTGGGTGCCCATTCTGCCAGTTCCTCGGCGTTCGGATCTTCGAGGCTGTACTGGTACTGAGTCCTGCTGATGCGGGTTTCGACGGTGAGATCCTGCACCGGCTGCATGAACAGCGTGATGCCGGAGACGTCGGCCAGTTTCGGCTGCAGGCGGCGGATGATCTCGACCGCACTCGCGTCGCGTTCCTCAAGAGGCTTTAAGTTAATCTGGATCCGGCCGCTGTTCAGCGTGACGTTCGTCCCGTCGATGCCGATAAAGCTCGACAGGCTGTCGACGGCGGGGTCCTCGAGGAGCACCTTGTTGAGCGCCAGCTGGCGCTCGGCCATGACTTCGAATGAGCAGTCCTGAGGCGCCTCCGAGATGCCGAGAATCACGCCGGTATCCTGCACCGGGAAGAAGCCCTTCGGGACCAGCGTGTACAGGTAAACCGTCGCCACGAGCGTGGCGATGGCGACGATCATCGTCAGGCCCTGGTTTCGCAGCACGACGCCGAGCGTCTTGCCGTACAGGGCGATCGTCGCGTCGAAGCACCATTCCGAGGCGCGGTACATCCAGCCGTGCTCGTCGGGATGGACGTGCTTCAGCAGCCGGGCGCACATCATGGGCGTCAGCGACAGAGAGACCACGGCCGAGATCAGGATCGTGACGCTGAGCGTGATGGCGAACTCGCGGAACAGCCGACCGACGATGTCGCCCATGAAGAGGAGCGGAATCAAGACGGCGATCAGCGAGACGCTGAGGGAGACGATCGTAAACGCGATTTCCTGCGAACCTCGAAGCGCAGCGGCCAGCGGCTTCTGGCCCTCTTCGATGTAGCGCATGATGTTTTCGCTCATCACGATGGCGTCATCGACGACGAAGCCGGTCGAGATCGTGAGCGCCATCAGCGTGAGGTTATTGAGGCTGTACCCGAGGAGGTACATGACTCCGAACGTGCCGACCAGTGACAGCGGCACGGCGACGCTGGGAATGATCGTGGCCCGCAGGTTCCGGAGGAACAGGAACATGACGACGACGACCAGCCCGATACAGGTCATGAGTTCGCGCTGCACGTCGTGAACGCTGGCGCGAATCGTCGTCGTGCGGTCGGTCAGGACGGTGATGTTCACCGTGGCCGGCATGGCGTCCTGCAGCTGCGGCAGCAGGGCCTTCACGCGGTCGACGACCTCGATGATGTTCGCCCCCGGCTGCCGCTGAATGTTGACCACGACGGCCGGCTTGTCGTTCATCCACGCCGCCTGCCGGATGTTCTCCGCGTCGTCGATCACATCGGCGACTTCGGTCAGCTTGACCGGAGCTCCATTCCGATAAGCGATCACCAGCTGCCGGTATTGCTCGCTGGTGAAGAGCTGATCGTTCGCGCCGATGATCACGGCCTGCCGCTCGCCATCGAAGCTCCCCTTGGCCTGGTTGACGTTGGCGGCCGAGAGGGCGAGCCGCACGTCTTCCATTGTCATTCCGAGCGAGGAGAGCGCCACGGGGTTGACCTGGACGCGAATCGCCGGTTTCTGGCCGCCGCTGATGCTGACCATCCCGACGCCGCTGAGCTGGGAGATCTTCTGCGCCAGCCGCGTATCGGCGAGGTCCTGCACCTGCGGCAGCGGCATCGCCTCGGAAGTGAGCGCGAGCGTGAGGATGGGCGAATCGGCCGGGTTAGTCTTCGTGTAGATCGGCGGATTCGGGAGATCCTGCGGCAGGAAGTTGCTGGCGACGTTGATCGCGGCCTGCACCTGCTGCGCGGCGACGTCGATGTTCAGCTCGAGGTTGAACCGCAGGGTGACGACCGAGCAGCCTTCCGAGCTGGTCGAGGTCATCTGGGCCATCCCGGGAATCTGTCCGAACTGGCGTTCGAGCGGCGCGGTGACTGACGAGGTCATGACTTCTGGACCCGCGCCGGGATACAGCGTCAGGACCTGGATCGTCGGATAGTCGACCTGCGGCAGCGCGGAGACCGGCAACTCCTGGTAAGCGACGGCTCCGGAGAGTGTGATCGCCACCATGAACAGGACGGTGGCGACGGGTCGCAGGATGAATGCCCGCGACGGATTCATGCCTTGCCCTTTTCAGCGACCGATGAGCCAGGTTCCCCTTCCGCGCTCTGTGTTTTCGACGGTTTCGCGCCGCCGGAAGCCTTCGAGCCGCCTTCCTTTTCCTCGCCGCGATAGGTGATCGCGGCGCCCTTCTGCAGCTTGTCGACGCCGTCTGTGACGACGGTCTCTCCCATCACGAGCCCGGTTTGAACAGAGGTCTCGCCTCCCTGAGAGGGGCCAGTCACGATCATCCGCAGGTCCACAGTATCGTTCGGCAGGACGACATAAACGAATGGTCCTTCCGGACCGCGCTGAACTGCCGCGGACGGAACGACCACCGCCTGTTTCAGAGTTTCGACCGTCAGGCGGGCGTTGACGAACTGGTTCGGGAACAGCGTCCCCTGCTCGTTCTTGAATTCCGCTTTGAGTCGCAGGGTGCCGGTCGTCGCATCAACCTGGTTGTCGATCGCCAGCAGCCGGCCGCTGGCGAGCTTGGTACGGAAGTTCCGGTCGAAGGCGTCGACAGTGAGTTCCTCTTTCTCGGCCGCCCGCCTCTGCACTCGCGGAATTTCATCCTGCGGAATGGTAAAGACGACGCCAATGGGCTCGAGCTGCGTGATGACGCAGATGCCGCTGGGATCATTCGCCCGGACCATGTTGCCCCGGTCCACCATCCGCAGACCGACCCTTCCACGGATCGGAGCGATGATTCGACAATACTTCAGCTGCAGTTCCGCGGTCTCCAGGACGGCCTGGTTGGTTTCGAGCGCCGCCTGGGCCTGCGCCACGGTGGCGTACTGCAGGTCGTACTGGGCCTGGGTCGTGGCGTTCGACTTCAGCAGTTCGTCCTGCCGCTTCAGATTCAGCTTCGCGAGGTTGAGCGACGCTTCGTCGCGGGAGACGGCCCCCTGCGCCTGGTTTCGCTGCGCCTCGAACGGCCGCGGATCGATCTCGGCCAGCAACGCGCCTTCCTCGACGATCTGTCCTTCGTTGTAAGCGACCTTGATGATCTCGCCTTCAACGCGGCTGCGAACGGTGACCGTGTTCAGAGCCGTGACCGTTCCGAGGCCATTGAGATACAGGTCCATGTCCCGTCGGCCGACCGGGGCGGTCACCACCGGTATTGAACGCGGAGGCCCCTTTCCCGTGGCCGCAGATTTCGGAGCGAGTTTGGACTGCACCCACGGCAGCCACTTGTCCCGGTAATGCCAGCCGGCGCCGACGGCTACCAGTAGTACGGTCCAGCGGATGATGCGGCCAAGAATGGTTGGCCGGGCAGGCGTGAACGAGGCCTTGGAAAAGTCGCGCCTGGAACGCGGCGGCTCGCCCGCAAGGGGGTCGGCGACAGGCGGGGTTGATGGACTCGGCGGCGCGGCCGGGGGGCTTTTCATGAACGCACGTCCGGCAGAGGACAGCGACTGGAAGGTGCAGGCGGGATGCAAGTGGGGGGATGTTTAATTTATCCGCAAGCGACCCCGGATTTCACTGTTCAAATGGAACTTCTGGCAAAGGGGTCTTAACCGCAGACGAACCTCCCTGCCATTCGGCAGAGATAACCCGTCCTTAGGATCTCAATTCTCACCCCTTCCAGCCTGCCGGCTATGATAATACCCGGCGGTCTGGTGAGATCAGGGTCTGGGAATGCTCGAGCGAATTGCCATCGGGAACTGTTCGAGGCGTCATGCCGTTCCGGTTTTCCGGTTCGCACTGGCGCTCGTAACCCTGCTGGTTCTATCGGATCGCCCGGCGCTGGCCATCAATCGCGACCGGGCCCTGACGCAGGCGCTGCTTCGCAAATGGCAGATCCAGCAGGGACTTCCGCAACCAACGATCACCGCCATCACCCAGACGTCAGACGGGGCCCTGTGGCTGGGGACTGAAGCTGGACTCTATCGTTTTGACGGAGTCCGATTCGAAGAGGCGGCCGTCATTCATGGCGAGCCGCTGGACGAAATCTGGGTCAACGAACTCGCCGAAGACCTCGCGGGAAACCTCTGGATCGCCACACGGTCACGCGGACTGATCATGCTCCGCGACGGCGAAGTGATGCGGTTCGAATCGCCGGTCCCGTTTCCGATGAAGCAGATCAGCTGTCTCCTTGTCGCCAAGAACGGTGACGTCTGGGCCGGCGGCGAGGGGGGCGTGGCCAGGTCCCACAATGGAACGTTTCGGCGCTACGGCGCCGACGATGGGCTGAACATCCCCGTCGTTCGCGACATGACGCAGGCGGCCGACGGCACGATCTGGTTCGGCGGTAACGGAGAAGACCTTTACTCCTTCCTGAACGACAACTTCGTGGCTCGTGCCCCGCTTCACGGCCGCGTCGTCAACTCGCTGCTGGCGGATCGCACTGGGAGAATCTGGGCGGGGACGAATCGGGGCCTGCTCCATCTCGAAGGCGCCGAGGCAGAGCTCACGACCTACGTGGCCCTGAATCAGGATCCGGTCGAATTCGTCCACGAAACCCGTGATGGAACGCTCTGGGCCGGCACCCGGAACGGTCTCGTCCGTCTGAACAGCCGGCAGATCGAGCGTTACGGAACCCGTGACGGACTCACCCAGAGCACGGTCCTCACGATTTTTGAGGATCACGAAGGCAGCCTCTGGGCGGGGACCAAGAACGGCCTGAACCAGTTCGTCGACCGCATGACAATGCCATTGACGACAACGGAAGGGCTCCCGACGAACGAAGCCGGTCCAATCGCCCAGGACTCCTCCGGCACAGTCTGGATCGGGACGCTTGGCGGCGGGTTGTGCCGTTACAACGGTCGTCGCTGCGAAGTGGCGGCCAACAAGAAGATGGGATTGGTTGGCAGCGGCATCCGGTCTCTGGTGGCTGTTCCCGATGGGGGACTGTGGGTCGCGACGGCCCAGGGCCTTTGCCTGTGGCGCGACGGCAAAGCGGTGACGACGCTCGAAAGAGACGATGGACTGCCGACCCAGGAAGTGTCGGTCATTGCGCTCGATCGCGCCGGCCTGCTCTGGATCGGTACGCCGAAAGGGCTGTTCACCTACGACGGAACGGTCGTCGCCCGGTTCGAGGAGCTGGTGGAAACTCCGCCAGTCGCCGTCCATTCGCTGCTGATCGGCGACAAGGGAGAAGTCATCGCGGCGACTTCCAGGGGCGTCTTCCAGATCAAGGATCGCATAGCGACTCCGTTGCCCGGAAAGGCCGAATGGCTGCGGAACGTCCACGCGATGCACATTGGTCCCGATGGTGAATACTGGCTCGCCGCGAGAGGCTATGGGCTGCTCCTGATCAAGGGGGACCAGACGACCCAGTTCACGATTGAAGACGGCCTGTTCGACGACGAGATCGTCGGCATTGTCCGCCATGAGAAGCGGGACGAACTGTGGTTCGGCTGCAGCCGGGGAATCTTCTCGATTCACCGTCACCAGCTGTTCGACTTTGCGGCGGGGCGAAGGAGCGAACTGACCTCCTGGTCACTCAGTCCGACGGATGCCCTCCGTACGGTGGAATGCCAGCGACTGGCGCAGCCGGCCGTCACGAGCACGGCCGATGGCCGGATCTGGTTCTCGACGATTCACGGCATCATTGCGGTCGACCCGATGAAGCTCGACCGCAAGCTGCCGACGCCCCGCGTGCAGATCACCCGGCTGCTGGTCAACGGCCGGCCGACGTCCACGCACCTGCCGATTGAAGTCAAGCCGGGGCCTCTCAACCTGTCGATCCGATACTCGGCGAACAGCTACGCGTCGCCGACGCGCACGCTGTTCCGCTATCGGCTGGACGGCTTCGACAAGCAGTGGATCGAAGCGGGCTCGCGCCGCGAGGCGTTCTACACAAATCTTTCTCCTGGCACATACACGTTTCAGGTGGGCGCCCTGAATCCCGGCGAGGAGTGGACCGACTCCCTGAACGCCATCGAGCTGACGCTGGCGGCCTCCTTCTGGCAGACCCGCTGGTTTCCGCTCGCGGTCGGGGGGCTAATCGGAGCGTGCGTCTGGGGGGTCCTGCGTCTCCGCGTGCTGCGCGTCCGGGCCCGATTGAACACCATCCTGGCGGAGCGGACCCGGATCGCCCGTGAACTGCACGACACGCTGATCCAGGGTTTCTCCGGCGTGACGATGCAGATGCAGGCGCTGTCCGCGCGCTTCGAAGACCCGGCCATGCGGCGAGCAATCGGGGAGGTCATCCAGGACGCCGGCGCGTGCCTGCGCGAAGCCCGGCAATCAGTGGCCGGCCTGCGAAACTCGGTCGGCACGTCGATGGGCCTGTCGGCCGCGATCGAACAGACAGCCCGACAACTCACGGAGACCCGCGACGTCCGGCTGCACCTGGAGCTCCCGCCGCGGGCTCCGCAGTTGCCGGTGGAAGTCGAGTTCAACCTGTTGCGGATCGCGCAGGAAGCCATCGCCAACGCGGCGCGGCATGCGAACGCACGGACAATCGACGTCGCGCTGCGCCAGCATCCCGGCCGATTGGCGCTTCGCATTCACGACGACGGCATCGGATTTTCGGTCAGCGACCGGGAACGCCAGCCGCAGTCGCACTACGGTTTGATCGGCATGCGCGAACGGTCGCGACAGATTTCGGCCGATCTCACCATCGAAAGCAGACCCGGAGGGGGAACGACAATCCTGGTCGACCTTCCGCTGGCCTCTAATGATTCGACCAGGGGGCCGGTTCCGACCGCCCAGCCAATGGAGTCTATGAGTCATGACTGAAACCATCGCCCAGCAAACCATTCGCGTCCTCTGCGTCGACGACCATCCGCTCGTGCGGAAGGGGATCGCGGCGATCCTCCATAACGAGGAGGACATGGAACTCGTCGGTGAAGCCTCCAACGGCGAAGAGGCGATCGAGATGTTCCGCGAGCTCCGGCCGGACGTGACTCTCATCGACCTCAAAATGCCCGTCGTGGACGGCACGGCGGCGGTGAACGCGATCCGCAACGAATTCCCCGACGCCCGGTTCATCGCCCTCACCAGCTACGACGGCGACCACGACGTGTTCCGGGCCCTGGAGGCCGGCGTTCGCGGATACATCCTCAAGGAGTCCGTGCACAGCGAAGTCCTGGGTGCGATTCGCAAGGTGCACGAAGGGGGGCAGCTGTTCTCCCAGGACACGGCCCAGCGTTTTGCGGCGTCGTTTTCGCAGCCGACGTTGACGCCGCGGGAAGTCGAAGTCCTGACGCTCGTCGCGCAGGGGTACGGCAACAAGGAAGTCGCGGCGAAGCTGGGACCGTCCGTCGGGACGATCAAGATCCACGTCCAGAACATCCTGGCCAAGCTGAATGCGACCGACCGCACGCATGCGGTGACCATCGCCCTGAAGCGGGGGCTGATTCACCTGCAGTAAAGGTATTGCCAGTGGCACGGGCTTCCAGCCCGTGCGGGAGGGACTCGATCCCCCAAGTGAGCCCACGTGGCTCGCGACATGGCCAGGATGGCCGTGCCACACTGAGCTTCACGCCAATAAAAAACGGCTCCGTGATCCAGGGATCACGGAGCCGTTGATGTTTTTCGGCAACTCAGTTCTTCGCGGGGACTTCGTTGGACACCTGCTGCACCGCCTTGCTGGACGGATCGAGATCCGAAGCGGCGGTGAGGTCGGCCTCAGCCTGGGCCGTGTTGCCCTGCGACCGAGCCTGCTCGGCACGCAGCCGGTAGGCCTGGGCCACCTGGCTGTCGCGGCGCTTGGCCGCGGTGTAATCATCGATCGCGTCATCCAGCCGTCCGGCCTTCAGGTACGCGTCGCCGCGAATCGAAGACGCAAGAGCCGACGGCCCTTTGGCGAGCGCTGCATTACATTCGGCGATCGACTCTTCGACCTGTCCCATCGCCAGCAGCGTGGCCGCACATCCGCAGTGCGCTTCGACGTTCTCCGGCGCGATCTTGACAGCCCGCTGGAAGTCCGCGAGAGCCGGCTTCATTTCGCCGGACGAAAGCAGGTGTCGACCGCGGGCGATCCACACGGCCGGCTGTTTCGGATTCTGCTGCGCCTGCTGGGTCAGCTTCGCCAGCTGGATCAGCCACTTGCCGCGTTCGCGATCGGCTTCCGCTTCCTTCGTCTTGCCGGCGAGGGCGTACGCTTCGGCCCGGGCGGCCAGGTACTGCACATTGCCGGGAACGAGCTTCACCGCTTCGGAGAAGTCGGCGATCGCCTTGTCGGCCTGGTTCGACTTCAGATGCGCCTGGCCCCGGTTGTTCCAGCCGTTGACGTACTTGGCATCGAGCGCGATGGCGGCTGAAAACGCGGCGATGGCCTCCGGGAACTTCTCCATCGACATCAGGGCGTAGCCCTTGTTGTTGAGGGCATCCGCGTACTTCGCATCGATCTTCAGGGCTTCGTCGAAGTCCTTGATCGCGGCGGCGTGTTCCTTCATCGCGATGCGGACCAGGCCACGGTTGTTGTGGGCCTGGGCGAAGCCGCCATCGAGGCCGATGGCGTCGCTGAAGTCCTGGAACGCTTCTTTGTACTGCTGCTGGTTCAGCCGGAAGTATCCACGGGTATTGCGGAACCGGGCGTTGTCCGGATCGAGGACGATCGCCTTGGTCATGTCGGCGATGGCCTGCGTCGGAAGCTTCGACTGGGCCAGGATCGCGGCCCGCTTCACGTAGGCGGTCGTGGCTTTCGGGTTGGCCTGGATGACGCCGGAGAGGGCTGACAGGCCTTCCCGCAGTCGGCCCTTCGCGATCAGGCCGTCGGCGTATTGTTCCGCCTGCTGGGGATTGAGCCGGACGGTCTTCTTGCCGTTGGGGTCGGTCTCGATCTTGATCGGCGCATCCGCGGAGGCCGTTGCGGCCGCGGCCGGCGCGGCTTCCTGCTGGAAGGCGGGCTTGTCGGCGGCAACCGGGGCTTCCTGCTTGCCGCAGCTCCACAGGCCGCACAGCCCGACAACACACAATGAGCGAGAAAGAACAAGACGTGGCATGGCTTCCCTTCCCTGGGACGCCTCAAGGGGCCTGTGAGATATTGCGGAATCCCTCCGCAATCCGGGCGCAATTCCCTTGAGGGGCCGGGCTTGTACGCGGACGCCGCAAATGGCGTCAATGGCGGTTTAACGCGGGGCGTCCTGTCGAACGCCCGGCGTCACCCGTAAAATCGCCCGGACGTCGCCGGCGCTTCCTGCGACATGAGATTCACGAGTGCTTTCCCAATGCGACAACCGCTTCGCAGGCAGATCTTCCTTCCGTTCGGCATCCTGGCCGTCGCCGCGACGGTCGGCGTGGCACTCATCACGGCTGCGGTGAATGCCCGTTCGCGCCAGGCCGAAGCGCTGCAGAGACTGCGCCGGGTCGTCGAAACGCTTCGAACGTCGCAGTTCCCGTCGACGCCGACGGTGCTCGCGCAGATGCACGGGCTCTCGGACGCGGAATTCATCGTCCGGGATGCGGCCGGCCTTGTGACCGCCACCACGCTTGATCCGCCTCCGGCGGATTTCGGCGTCGTCCCGCTCTCGTCGAACGAAGCGGTTGATCAATTGACCGCTGCTCCCAGCGTCCGGCTGGGAGAGGTCGACTATTTCGCCGCGGAATTTCCACGCACCGGCGTCGAACGCGGCACGCTCGCCGTGCTCTACCCCGTGGGCATGTGGAGACGCATCGCCTGGAGCGCCGCGTGGCCGCCGATCACGGCCGGAGTCGTCGCTTCGCTGGCCGCCCTGATCATGGCCCGCTGGATCGCGGGACGATTCACACGGCGGCTGGAAGCGATTCGCGGCCAGGTTCTCCAGATCGCCGCCGGCTCCGTCGACCGACTCTCGCTCGCGGGCCCGGATGACGAGTTGCTCGAACTGGCAAGCGCCGTCAACTCCGTTTCGGATCTCCTGCGGCAGCACGAACGCACGGTCCGCCAGACCGAGCGGATGCGGCTGGTCGCACAGCTCTCCAGCGGCCTGGCTCACCAGTTGCGCAATGCCGCCAGCGGCGCGCGGCTGGCCGTGCAGTTGGTGCAGAGGCGTCATCCGGAAGTGGCCGAGCGGGAGCTGGCCGTCGCGCTGACACAGCTGGAACTGATCGAGGACCACATCAAGCGGCTGCTGGCCGTCGGCCCCGAGCGCGAGACGCCGCGCCGTCCGGGATCGGTCGACGAACTGTTTCGTTCGGTGGAAGAACTCGTTGCTCCCATTTCGCGGCATGCCGGCGTGGCGCTGCAGTTCGATGCCAGCCGCGTGCGATCGAAGCTCGTCCCGGACCTGGAAGGGATTCGTTCGGGGCTACTGAATGTGGTGATCAACGGCATGGAGGCCGCGGGCCGGGGAGGGCGGGTGCGTGTCGAAGCGGAAGCCTCGGGCGATTCGTTGTCGGTGAACGTTTCGGATTCGGGTTCCGGGCCGGAGCCGAGGATCGCGGAACGCATCTTTGAACCGTTCGTGACGACCAAGCCCGAGGGAGTCGGCCTGGGGCTGGCGTATGTCAAACGGCTGATCGAGCAGCTCGGCGGGCAGGTTTCGTGGCAACGACTGGATGACCAGACACAGTTCACCCTGCGAATGCCCGCGACGGATGTCGTCCCATGAGTTACAAACAATCGACTGGACAGCGAAGCGCGCCGCTGTCGACGCTGACAAAGTCGTCGTCAAAGTGCGCGCGGTCGTCGCAGGGCGCCGTCGAGGCAAAAGCTCTCGGACGCGGCACTCGCAGACCTGCTCCAGGCCGGGCGCTCGCTGACGGGATGAATGAGGTATGAAGGACAAGACGATGAACCGGATCCTGATCGTCGATGACGAACCCTCGATCTGCTGGGCTCTGGCGGAACTGCTCGAGGAAGAGGGCTTCAAGGCGACGGCCGTCGGATCCGCGGAGGAAGCGCTCGAACTCTCAGCGAATCAGACCTGGCGGCTGGTGCTGCTGGACGTCAGGCTTCCCGGCCTCGACGGCATCTCGGCGATTCCTCAACTCCGCGAACGGTTCGGCAACGTGCCGATCGTGGTCATTACCGCCTTTGGCGACCTCAACACGGCCGTGCGTGCCGTCGAATCGGGCGCGGCCGACTACCTCTGCAAGCCGCTGAACGCCGACGACGTCACGGCGATTGTCCGGCGGGTGCTGTCGCGGGAACGGGTCGAGCCGCGGGAGGCCTCGCCGCGACGATCGGCTGCGCCGCAGGGTTCGCTCGTCGGCCAGTCGCCCGCCATGCAGAAGGTCTTCAAGAAGATCGCTCTCGCTGCCACGACCGATGTGCCGGTCCTGATCACCGGTGAAAGCGGCACCGGCAAGGAACTGATCGCCCGGGCCATCCATCAGCACGGCAGCCGGCGGGCCCAGCCGTTCGTTCCGGTCTGCCTGCCTGCACTCAGCCCCAACCTTGTCGAGGCCGAGCTCTTCGGCCACGAGCGGGGCACGTTCACGGGGGCGGAAGTGCAGCGGATCGGACTGCTCGAGGCGGCCTCCGGCGGGTCGGTGTTTCTCGATGAGATCGGCGAGACTCCGCTCGAGCTCCAGGTCAAGCTGCTGCGGTCGATCGAGTACCACGAGATTACGCCGGTGGGGGGAGTTCGCCCGCGGCATGTCGACTTCCGGGTGATCGCGGCGACCAACCAGCCGCTCGAAACGCTCGTACAGATCGGTCGGTTTCGCGCCGACCTCTTCTACCGGCTGAACGTGTTCGTCATCGAAGCGCCGGCGCTCCGCGACCGCCGCGAAGACATTCCGCTCCTCTGCGAGTACTTCCTCGCCGGCATCGAATGCGGCCGCAGCTGCGTGCTTGGCGAGGATGCGATGGCCGAGCTGCAGAAGCGTCCGTGGCACGGGAATGTCCGGGAGATGCGGAACGCCATCGAGCACGCGGCCGTACTCGCTCGCAGCGGAGTGATTTCGGCCGAGCATCTTCCGCCCCCCTCGGAAGCCCGTTCCAGCTATCGCGACGGCGGTCAGCTGTCGCGGTGCATTGTCGACTGGACGGACGATGAGTTCCCGGAAAACATCGACGCCAGCGACGCCGAGCTGGCCGACCTCTACAGCCGGTTCCTCTCGACGGTCGAAAAGCCGCTGCTGGAAGCGACGCTCGAACGGTGCAACGGCAACCAGACGACGGCCGCGACGATTCTGGGCATCCACCGCTCGACACTGCGGCAGAAGCTTCGGGAGGCGGGGTTGAAGTGAGTGGCATGGCCAACAACGCCCGTTGACCCGTTTTTGCCGGCGGCCGTACAGTTTCCACATGGCGGCGACCGTCGAATCCCGGGAAATCCCCGATTGGCTCAACAATCGTTCGGCCCGGGTTCTCGGTCCGAGCTGGCTGCTGTCGGCTGTCACTCATCTGGCGGTGGCGTGGATCGTCTGGCAGGTCGCGCAGACGCCCGGATGCCAGGCGCGGCGCGGCGAACAGATCTCGGAAGGTCGCGAAGTCGGGATCTTCGTCCGCGAGCGAGGCCCCGAAGACCCGCGTGAACCCGGCGCCAGTCCCCCCGCCGCGGCGGCGGCCGCGACGACCGGCGTCGGCGCCGCGACGGAGACGACCCCGCAGCGGTCGGCCGCTCCCTCCCTTCCGCCGTCGTTGGCCGGTTTTGAACCACCCCGCGCCATTGGCGTCGGTCCCGCGCCGGAGTTCGTGCGGAAGGCGGCCCAGGCGGCCGGCGGGCCACTGGTTCAAAATGGCGGACCGGCAGGTCGCGGCGACTTCGGATCAGGAACCGGCAGCAAGTCGGGACGCGGCTCGGGGAACGGCACGTCGATGTACGGCATCGCAGCCAAAGGGAAGAAGTTCGTGTACGTCATCGACCGCTCGTCCAGTATGACGGACGTGCTCCTGAGTGCGAAAAACGAACTGATGGCCAGCCTGCGAAGACTGGACGAGTCGCAGGAGTTCCAGGTCGTGTTCTTCAACGACCGGCCGCGGGAACTGAAACATCGGTTCAGCACATTCCATGGCACGCCGTCCGACCTGCAACTGGTGGAGAGCCAGCTTGCCGACTTCTCGGCCTCCGACGGCACCAATCGCCTTCTCGCGCTGAAGAAGGCTCTCGAGTTTCGTCCGGATGTCATCTACTTCCTGACCGATGCCGAGGACGAGATGACTTCCGCCCAGCGGGCGGAGATTCGCGGACTGTTGCGCGGCGCGCAGATCAACTGCATCGAATTCGGACAGGGGCTGCCCGTGACCGGACCCGATGGCAAGCCGGCCCGGAACTTCCTGCACAAGCTGGCGGAGGAATCGGGCGGGGGCTACCGCTATTTCGATATCACTGGCGGCGCGAGTCGTTAAAGTCCGCTCCAGAACAGGACGCTGCCGCACGCAGCGGCGCGGCGTCCCGAATTCATGGACTTGAATCGAGAAAAAGGGGGCCGCTGATGGATGCGGGACAAGGCTGGCGGCAGGTTTTTAAATCGTGGCCGGCGGGCTATCCGAAGAACGGGCTGGTGGTGACGACCTTCCAGGAGACGATCCCGTTCTGCAATTTCATGCTGTCCGAAGACATCCTGCTGCTTGAGCGCGACAAGCCGGACGCCCAGGGAGCCCGCAAGGCGATGGTGGCGTTCTCCGCGATCGCCGGCCTCAAGCTGACGGACGTGTTCGAACTCTCGAAGTTCGCCGCCTTCGGATTCCAGCCCGCCGGCAAGTAGGCCGCTTGCGTTCATCCGGCGGCCCGCGTAACGTCCGGAGCAAGGTGCATTCTCGCCTGCTTCGGTCTCCACTCGCGCTCGATTCGTTCAAGGTTCCATGTCCGTCCGAGGTCTTCGCGGCGCGATCAGCGTCACCGAGAACACGTCCGAGCAGATCATCGCGGCCACGCGGGAACTGCTGACGGAATTGCTCCGCGCGAACGCAATCACCGAGTTCGACGACATCATCTCCGCGATCTTCACGACCACGCCCGACCTGACGGCCGCCTTTCCGGCCGAAGCGGCCCGGGCGCTCGGCATGCAGCATGTGCCGCTGCTGTGCGCCTCCGAGATCGCCGTGCCGCACGGCATGCCGCGGATCATCCGGATCCTGCTGCATGTCAACACGACGCGCAGCCAGAAGGAAGTCGTGCACGTCTATCTTGGCGACGCCAAAAAGCTGCGGCCGGACGTCTGCAGCGCCCAGTAGCGCTTCAGATCACGGTGAGAGAGTGGATCCCGCGGAGCCTCCGCCGAGGATCGGCAGCTTGTCGTAAACTTCGCTGCGATATCGCAGCCGCCCGATGTCGATGTGGTCGAGTTCGTCACGGGTTTCGAGCGGCGGGCTGAGGTGCACTTCCCGGTCGCGGACCATCTTCAGTGCGTTCAGCGACTCGGCCGAGCCATCGGTCCGATGCAGCACGAAGTCGTAGTCCACGTCGGCGGTCTGCCGCGGGTCGAGCTCCATGGCGACGGCCGGCACCATCTTGCCGCTGTTGTCCGGCGAGGGAACCATCGTCCACATCAGGCGAACTCCCGTCGTGACCTCGACCGGCCGATCGCCGAGCTGTTTGACGGTCTGAAACACCTGCCCCTCATCAATCGGGACACGCAGCTCGAGGTTGATCGTCGCCGGCCACTTCGGGAGGGCCTTGGGGGACGGGGCCATCACGGCGAGCGCCAGTCGCCGGGCGGATGATCCCGCCTGGCGGACCCGCGAGACGATCCGGCGCTCGCCTGAAACCAGAGCTGGACGGAGCGTCTGCGAGTTGACCGCACGCTCATCAATTCGAAACACCAGGTGCAGCGGAGCCAGCGACTCGAGTCCCTCCTGCGGATCCAGCGACCCGAACTCAGGAAGTTCCTTCTTCAGGGCCTTGAGCTCCTGCGGGTCGATCGCCGTGCCGTCCGACTTCCAGGCCTTGAGTCCTTCCTCAATCGCGGACTCCGCGTTCGCACCGACCTTCGGCGACGCCCAGGCCATGGCCACGAGGTCGGGCCGGCGGAACTGTTCGTTGCGGGGAGGCAGGTCCGCTGAGGCACCCCGACTTTCAGCGGCCCTGGCCCGCGGAGGCTCTTCAGCAGACGCTTTCGAAATCGCCAGGAGCGTCAATGCAGCAGCGATGGCTGTGAACGGCAGACTCCGTGGCATCGCGACTTATCTCCACGACGAGCAGGCCGTCGTCTCCGGAAGAGGGGCAGCCGGAATTCTAGCAGGCAACCAGAGCAGGAGCGCCGGGTTTCGCCCTCCCGGAGACACCGTCCTGCCAGCCCCAGGCATCCGCCGCCGCGATGTGATCAGCCATCAATAGCCCGCCTGCTGCCGCCCGAGCGTGAATCAGAACATGCTCTTCGGCAGCGCCGGAAGTTCGGCGCTCGCCTGCTGGACCGTGTGCATCTTGAGCGAGCCTTCCAGTTGCGGCTGGCCCTTGGGCTGCTTCGGAGCGGCCGGCGGAGCCGGCAT
>Ga0247822_10000381_pt1 | contig 23511 bp, 20 predicted proteins | sample 13C_Cellulose_Da_FD_192423 | JGI IMG/M metagenome (GOLD analysis project Ga0247822, IMG submission 192423) | Soil microbial communities from agricultural site in Penn Yan, New York, United States - 13C_Cellulose_Day30 | ecosystem: Environmental > Terrestrial > Soil > Agricultural land | place...
GCTGGCGACCTTGTTGACGACCTGCTGGAACCCCGGTAGCGCGCGCAGCGTGTTGAGCGCGGCACGGTCGGCGGGGTGCTCCCAGGCGAGGGGAGAGATGTCGGTCAGGATGGTGCGCGGCATTCGTGCTCCGGGAACGGGGTTCCACTCACTACGGTACTGCGGTCGTTCAGATTCCCATGAACGCCTGCTCGAGGTCCTCGAGCAGATCCTCGGTATCCTCGACGCCGCAGGAGAAGCGGACGAGGCCGTCGGTGATGCCGATCTCGGCGCGAATCTTCGGCTCGATCGAAGCGTGGGTCATGCCGGCCGGCTGGCAGACGAGGGATTCGACGCCGCCCAGTGATTCCGCGAGCGTGAAGACCTTCACGCGCTTGAGGACGAGGGCGGCGTTGTCGCGCGAGCCGCACTCGACGGAGACCATGCCGCCGAAGCCCGACATCTGCGTCCGGGCGAGCGCGTGCTGCGGATGCGAGGCGAGCCCCGGATAGAACACGCGCTCCTCGCCGAGTCGCTCGGCGAGCCACAAGGCGATCGTGCGGCCGTTGGTGTCGTGCTGGCGCATGCGCAGCGCGAGGGTCTTGGTGCCCCGCAGCGTGAGCCAGGCGTCGAACGGTCCCGGCACGGCGCCGGCCGAGTTCAGGATGAACTGCAGGCGCGCGGCGAGCTTGTCGTCGTTGAGGACGGCGATGCCGCCGATCAGGTCGGAGTGGCCGTTGAGGTACTTGGTGCTGGAATGCCAGACGATGTCGGCGCCGAGCTCGAGCGGCCGCTGGAAGTAGGGCGTCGCGAAGGTATTGTCGACGATCACCAACGCACCCTTCTGCTTGGCGATCGTGGCGGCGGCGCGAATGTCCGTCAGGTGCATCAGCGGGTTCGTCGGCGTCTCGAGCATCAGCGCGACGGTGTTCGGCTTGATTGCGTCGGCGATGCGCTGCGGGTCGCGCGTGTCGACCCACGAGAACTGCAGCCCGAAGTTCTGGAGGATCTTGTCGAAGAGGCGGAAGGTGCCGCCGTAGACATTCGCGCCGACGATGATGTGGTCGCCGGACTTGAAGAGCTTCATGATGGAGTCGAGGCACCCCATCCCGGAGGAGAAGGCGAAGCCGTGCTGCGCGCCCTCGAGGGCGGCGACGTTGCGCTCGAGCGCCTCGCGCGTGGGATTCTTGCCGCGCGCGTACTCGTAGCCCTTGTTGACGCCGAGCGCCTCCTGCGCGTAGGTCGAGGTCTGCACGATCGCCGGCATGATGGCGCCCGTAGTCGGGTCGGGGCGCTGGCCGGCGTGGATGGCGCGCGTGGAGAAGCGCGGCTTGAGGTCCTCCGGGAAGATCTTCGTCATGCCGGAATCTACATCAGGGCCGTTCCAGTGGCTCCTCGGCCGGTCCCCCGATGACGGCGCCGTCGACCGTGAAGCGCGACCCGTGGCAGGGGCAGTCCCAAGTGCGCTCCGCGGTGTTCCAGCGCACGAGGCAGCCGAGGTGCGTGCAGGTGGCGCTCACCATGTGCAGCGCGCCAGCGTCGTCGCGGTGGCAGGCGATGTGGCGCCCGTCTACGCGCAGCACCCGGCCGTCCCCGCGCTCGACGGATTCTGGCCCGCGCGAACGGTCGGTGCGCAGGCGGTCCATGATGAGGTGATACGGATATTCCGCGTTCTCGCGCACCAGCGTGCCGACCGCGCCCACCAGCTTCTTGCGCCCCGGGTCGAGCAGTTCCTGCCAGGGATTCGTCTCGCCGAGCACCGCGTCGCGGGCCATGATCCCGGCGAGCGAGCCGAAAGTCAGGCCGTTCCCGGAGTAGCCGGTGGCGACGAACTGCCGGTCGTCGGTCTGGCCGATGTAGGGGAGGCCGTCGTTGGTCTCGATCACCTGCCCGGACCAGCGCCGCTCCACGGTGGCCTGGGGCAGGATGCGGTGCAACGCGCGCTCGAGCGACTCGAAGCGCTTCTCCGTGTCCGTCACCGTGCCGGTCTTGTGGTCCTCGCCGCCGAAGATCGCATACCGCCCCGAGACGGAGTCGTGAACGCGCAGGTAGTAGTACGGGTCGGAGGTGTCGGAATAGAGGCCGGCCGCGAGGATGCCCGGCGGGAGCCTCGCCCCGAGCACATAGGTCGAGTGGGGGTAGAGCTTCGTCTGCAGGAGCGTGGCACTGAGCGCGGAGGAGATGCCGGCGACCGGCACGTGCGTCGCGATGACGACATGGTCGCACTCGACCATGACGCCGTTCACGTTGAGCGAGAGCGGATCGTCGGAGACCTCGCGGATGGATGCGGCCTCGCAAACGACCGAGCCGTCGCCATGCACGGCCCTCGCGAGGCCGGCGAGGTAGGCGAGCGGGTGGAAGATCGCCTGGTCGGCGAAGACCACTGCGGGCTTCGAGAGGATCGGCCCGCGCGGCAGGTACTGCGCCGAGAGTCCCATCGACGTGGCGAGCTCGGCGTCGCGCTGCAGTTGCCACGATTCGTCCTTCTTGCCATCGATGGCCGCGTAGTTGAAGCCCGGCACACGGCGAAAGCCGCACTCGATGTCGAGCTCGCGCACGATCGACTCGATGAGGTCGAGGGCGATGGCGCCGCCGCGCCAGATGCGTTCGGCGGCGGCGCGCCCGAACTTGTCCGAGAGATCGGAGAGGCGGAGGTCGGTCGCGTAGGTGAGATGCCCGGAGGTGTGGCCCGTCTCGCCGGAGCCGATTCGCGTGCGTTCGCAGACGAGCACGCGCTTGCCGGCGCGCTTGAGCAGCAGCGCGGCGGTGAGGCCCGTGATGCCGCCGCCGATCACGGCCACGTCGACGCGCGACGGGACGGGCACCTGCTCGTACCGCGGGATCGTGACGTCCTGCCAGAGCGGGATCTTCTTGGCTGCCATGCGAGTGCTAAACCCCTCGCATGTCGGCGGTTCCTCTCGTGCGAGCGTGAGCGTCAGGCGGCGGGCAAGTGTATCACGAACCGGCTCGGCACCTTGTACGCCGCGAGGTGTGCACGACAGTGCGCCTTCACCTGTTCCTCGGTCACGTTGCCGGTGAGCTCGACGCTCACGTCGTTCTCGCGCAGCGCGTCGGGCGCGGCGGAGACGCGCACGTTGGAGGCGCCGGGCAGCAACGAGATCACGCGCTCGAGTTCGCGGGGATAGATATTGAAGCCGTTCCGCGTGAACATGTCCTTGTAGACGCCGCGGAACTCAAAGGAGCCATCGCTGTGCCGCTTGCCGCGGTCGCCGGTGCAGAGCCAGCCGTCGATGATGCGGAGGCCGGTGGCGTGTATGCCGTCGCCGGTGCGTGCGCTCTCGGTCGGTGCGCTCTCCCCCACGTAGCCGAGGAACACCGTCTCGCCGGCGATGCGGATCTCTCCTTCCTCTCCGTCCGCCATCTCGCTGTCCGTCTCGGGATCCCGGACGCTCACGCGCACCCCAGGGAAGGGCACTCCGAGCGTCCCGCGCCGGTTAGGCTGGTCCGTCCGGTTGAAGAGCGCCACGGGAGACGCCTCGGTGAGTCCGTAGCCCTGCCGCAGCTCGACTCCGGTGGCCTCTGTCCAGCGCTCCTGCAGCTCGAGCGACAAGGGCGCGCCGCCACAGATACAGAGGCGCAGCGCCTCCGCGCGCAGCGCGCCGCCCCGGCGCTCGATGGCCGCGAGCATCGAGGCGAAGATCGCCGGCACGCCGACGATCTCGGTGATCGCCTCCCGCTCCATGATGTCGATCGCGGCGAGCGGATTGAACCGGGGCATCGTCGTCACGCGCGCGCCGGCGATCAACGGCGCGTTCGCGGAGACCGTGAGCCCGAAGAGGTGCGCGAACGGCAGCACCGCGAGCAAGTGGTCTTCGCGCGTGTTGCCCGCCGCGGTCACGGTCTGCCGCGCGTTCGCCAGCAGGTTACGGTGTGTGAGGATTGCGCCGCTCGGCGATCCGGACATCGCGGAGGTGTAGACGATGGCGCATTCCTCTTCGCGTCCGGGAGCGTCGACGTCTCCCTCAAGCGCGAGGCCGAAGTGCGAGCCGAGGTCGACGCGCTGGGGGGCGCCATCTGCGGCGATGACGGTGGCGAATGACGGCGCTTCGTCAAGGAGGACGTGCGCCGTTCCGGGCGGGAGCGCCCCGGCGAGCGAGCCGACCGTGAAGACCGCACCCACGTTCGCGTCGGCGAGTTGGAACGCGACCTCGGCCGGCGCCGCGAGCGGGTTGATCAGCACCGCGCCGCGGCCATCGGCCGCGGCGAGCGCCACGAAGAACTGTGGCGAGGTGGGCAGCAGCAGCGCGGCACGCCGGCCGGCCAGCGCGCGCACGAGCACGGCAGAGCGCTGGAGGAGCGTGAAGCCGGCCGCGACGAGCCGGGAGGATTCGAGGCCATCGATGGAGCCGCCGCCGGCGGCGACGCGGAGGGTCAGGAGGTCCATCCGTGATAATAATGCGTAGGCGGTGGTGGGCCCGCCGCGCGCGTCCCCGCGCAGGCGATGGTGCGCCCGCGGCGCGCATCTCCCATCAAGCTTCGCCGCGGGCTAGCTTGATGCCCTGTGACTGACCCTCGACTGATGATCAGCGTCTCCGGCATCCGGGGACGCGTCGGCTTTGGCCTGACCCCCGAGGTCGTGGCCCGGTATGCGGCGGCGTTCGGCGCCTGGGCCATTGCCCGGGGCAAGTCGAAGGCGGTCGTGCTGGGACGCGACAGCCGCGTGAGTGGCCCGATGTTCCACACCGTGACGCGGGCGGCGCTAGAGAGCGTCGGCGCCGACGTCATCGACATCGGCCTTACCACTACGCCGACCATCCAGCTCGCGGTCGAGCATCATCACGCGGCGGGCGGACTCGGCATCACGGCGAGCCACAACCCGATCGAGTGGAACGCGCTCAAGTTCATCGGCCCCGACGGGCTCTTCCTGAGCGCGGCCCAGGGCGCCCAGATGCGCTCCTTGGTGGAGCAGGGCGTCCCGTACGCGACCTACGACAAGCTCGGCGACACGCGGTTCGACGGCGATGCCATCGCGCGCCATCTCAGCGCGGTGCTGGCGCTGCCGTTCATCGACGTGCGGGGCATCCGCACGCGTCATTTCCGCGTGGCGTACGATGCCTGCCGCGGTGCCGGCGGCATCGTGATACCGCGCCTGCTGGAGCTGTTCGGCTGCGACGTGCGAGGGATCGAGCTCGAGGCGGACGGCCGCTTTCCGCGGCCCCCGGAGCCGGTCGCGGAGAACCTCGGTGCCCTCTGCGCGTTGGTGAAGAGGACCGGTGCGCATATCGGCTTCGCGACCGACCCTGACGTGGACCGACTCGCCTTGGTGTCCGACGAGGGAGTCGCGATCGGCGAGGACTATACGCTCGCGTTGGCGACACGTGTCGTGCTGCGACACCGCAACGGTCCGGTGGTCACGAACCTCTCGACCAGCCGGATCGTCGACGACATGGCGGCCGAGCACGGGACCCGGGTGGTGCGGGCGCCGGTGGGCGAAGTGAACGTCGCCCTTAGAATGAGGGAGGAGGGTGCGGTGATCGGCGGGGAAGGCAACGGCGGGGTGATCCTGCCCGAGTTGCACCTTGGGCGGGACGCTCCGTTGGGTGTGGCACTGCTGTTGCAGATGCTACATGAGGATGGGGTGCCGCTGTCCCGGACCGTGAGCCGGTTTCCCCGGTACGCGATCATCAAGGACAAGCTGGACCGGCCGTCAAAGCCGCTGGATGCGGTGTACGCGGCGCTGACGAAGGCGTTCCCGGACGCCGAAGTGGACACGCAGGACGGGCTTCGGCTGTCGTGGTCGGATCGCTGGGTGCATATCCGGCCCTCCGGCACGGAGCCGGTGGTGCGAGTCATCGCGGAGGCCCCGACGAAGGAAGGCGCGCAGCGGATGATCGACGAAGGACGCGCGCTGCTGGCGAAGTTGACGTGATATCCAGAGAGTTGCCGTGAGTTGACGTGAGTCGGCGCGGGGGAAGACAGTACCCCACCGCTCACATGTCCCATCTCCCATACGCCCATGTGCGGTATCGTCGGTTATATCGGCCCCAAGCAGGCCACGCCCCTGCTTATCGAAGGACTCAAGCGACTCGAGTACCGGGGCTACGACTCCGCCGGCGTGGCAGTCTATGATGGGGAGGCACTGGAGACGCGGCGTGCCGCGGGCAAGATCGCGAAGCTGGAGGGCGCGCTCGCGGCGGACCCGGTGACCGGCAAGGTCGGCATCGCGCACACGCGCTGGGCGACGCACGGACCGCCGACGGAGCGCAACGCGCACCCGCACCTGAGCAGCGACGAATCGGTCGCCGTGGTGCACAACGGCATCATCGAGAACGCCAACGTCCTGCGCTCGCAGTTGCAGGAGCTTGGGCACCAGTTTCGCTCGGATACCGACACGGAAGTCATCGCGCACCTCGTGCAGGAGCTGTTCGAGGGGTCGCTCGAGGAGGCCGTGATCGGCGCGCTGCGCAAGGTCGAGGGCACGTTCGGCATCGCGGTGGTGTCCAGCAAGGACCCGGCGAAGATCGTGGCCGCGCGCAAGGGCAGCCCGCTGCTGATCGGCGTCGGGGAGGGTGAGTACTTCCTCGCGAGCGACGCGTCGGCCATCCTCTCGCACACGCGGCAGGTGGTCTACCTGGACGACGGCGACCTCGCGGTGCTGACGCCGGAGGGCTACCAGGTGATGGACATCAACTCGGTGCCACTGCGCCGCTCGGTCGAGCGCATCGAGTGGGACCTCGCCGCCATCGAGCGCGGCGGGTTCGACCACTTCATGATCAAGGAGATCTTCGAGCAGCCGCACACGGTGGAGAACACCATGCGCGGCCGCCTGATCCTCGAGGACGGCACGTCCAAGCTCGGCGGGCTCAACATGAGCCACGACGACCTGATGAACATCGACCAGATCATCATCACGGCGTGCGGCACGAGCTGGCACTCGGCGCTGATCGGCGAGATGATGATCGAGGACTTCGCGCGGATCCCGGTCGAGGTGGAGTACGCGTCGGAGTTCCGCTACCGCAACCCGATCATCACGCCGAACACGCTCTGCATCGTGATCTCGCAGTCGGGAGAGACGGCGGACACGCTGGCGGCGATGCGCGAGGCGAAGCGGCGCGGGGCGCGGACGCTCGGGTTGGTGAACGTGGTCGGCTCGACCATCGCGCGCGAGGACGACGGCGGCATCTACCTGCATGCGGGGCCGGAGATCGGCGTGGCCTCGACGAAGGCGTTCACGAGCCAGGTGGTGGCGCTGGCGCTGTTCGCGCTCAAGCTCGGCCGCAAGCGGATGCTCTCGGTGACGCGCGGCCGCGAGGTGGCGCAGGCGCTGGCCGACCTGCCGAAGCAGATCCAGTCGATCCTCGACCGCGCGAGCGAGATGGAGCGGATCGCCGAGGCGTTCAAGGACGCGACGAACTTCCTGTACCTTGGCCGCGGCTACAACTTCCCGGCCGCGCTCGAGGGTGCGCTCAAGCTCAAGGAGATCAGCTACATCCACGCGGAGGGCTACCCCGCCGCCGAGATGAAGCACGGCCCGATCGCGCTGATCGACGAGTCGATGCCGGTGGTGTTCATCGCGCCGCACGACGCGGTGTTCGACAAGCTCGTGTCGAACATCCAGGAGGTACGGGCGCGGGGCGGCAAGACGATCGTGATCACGAGCCGCGAGGAGCCGGCGCTCAAGGGGCTGATCGACTTCGAGTTCCGCGTGCCGGACACCATGGACATGCTGACGCCGGTGCTGTCCAGCATCCCGCTGCAGTTGCTCGCGTACTACATCGCGGTGAAGCGCGGCGCCAACGTGGACCAGCCGCGCAACCTCGCCAAGAGCGTCACGGTGGAGTAGGGCCCTGGAGGGCGGCGCGGGCGTAGTCGACCGCGCCGTCGAGAGTCGCGAACAGGGATTCGTCGCCCAGCCAGGAGAGCAGCTCGGCGCGCCGCATGGTGGAGAGCGGCTGCGCCTGCACCTCGGTCAGCAGCACGCGGATGCCGTCGGCGCGGCTGCGCTCGAGGAACTGGCGGAGCGCGCTCAATCCGCTGGAGTCGATGGCCGGCACGGCCCGCATGCGGATGATCAGGAAGCGCGGCTTGGCCGCAAGGTGCGACATGGTGTCGCGGAAGGTCGCGGCGGCGCCGAAGAACATCGCGCCCCTCACCTCATACACCTGCACCGCCGCGGGCAGCGATGCCGTGATGCGCATCTGCTCGTCGCCGCCCGGCGGCTCGCCGTTGTCGTCGGGGCCCAGTCCGACCGAGACCAGTCGTACGTCCGACGCCTCGGCCATCTGCCGCGTGAAGAGGAACGAGGCGAGCACGACGCCGACCCCGATCGCCACCGTCAGGTCCACGAGCACCGTCAGCGCGAAGGTCAGCACCAGCACGAGCACGTCGCTGCGCGGCCCGCGCAACTCGGCGCGGAACACCCGCCACTCGCTCATGTGGTAGGCGACGACGAGCAGGATCGCCGCCAGCGCAGCGAGCGGGATCATCGTCGCCCAGCGGCCGGCGAAGAGCGTGATCAGCAGCAGCACGAGGGCGTGCGTGATGCCGGCGACCGGCGTGCGGCCACCGTTCTTGACGTTGGTGGCCGTGCGCGCGATGGCGCCGGTGGCGGGGATGCCGCCGACCAGCGCCGAGCCGATGTTCGCGACGCCCTGTGCCACGAGCTCCATGTTCGACCGGTGCCGGCCGCCGATCATGCCATCGGCGACGACGGCCGAGAGCAGCGACTCCACGGCTGCGAGCATCGCGATGGTCAGCGCCGGCCCCACCAGCGAGGCGATCTGCGTGAACGACAGCGCCGGCATCGCGACCTGCGGGAAGGTCGAGGAGATCTCGCCGAAGCGCGACCCGATGGTCTCCACCGGCAGGTCGAGCCCCTGCGCCAGCGCAGTCACCACGATCAGGGCCACGAACGGGCCCGGGATCCGCTTCTCGAACCGCGGCCAGCCGATGATGATCAGCAGCGCGAGCGAGGAGAGCAGCACTGTCGTCGGGTCCACCGTCGTGATGTGCGCGGCGAACGCGGCCCACTTCTCGACGAACTCCGCCGGCACCTCGCCCATGCGCAGGCCGAAGAAGTCCTTCACCTGGGTGCTGGCGATGATCACCGCGATGCCGCTCGTGAACCCGATGACGAGGGGATGCGGGATGAACTTGATGGCGACGCCGAGTCGCATCACGCCCATGGCGACGAGGATGACGCCGGCCATGAGCGTGGCCACCAGCAGGCCATCCACCCCGTGCTGCTGCACGATGCCGTAGACGATCACGACGAAGGCACCGGTGGGGCCGCCGATCTGCACGCGCGAGCCGCCCAGCGCGGAGATCAGGAACCCGGCGACGATGGCCGTCCAGAGCCCGCGGTCTGGCGTCACTCCGCTGGCGATGGCGAACGCGATCGCCAGCGGGAGGGCGACGATCCCGACGATCACCCCCGCGGACAGGTCGGCGACGAGCTGGGCGCGGGTGTAGCCCTTCATCGTCGTGACGAGCTTCGGGACGAGCACTTTCCCTTGTTCCTCGGTTGTATGGCCAAGCGCTGGACGGCGGGGATGCGTTGAATGTACGTTCGCCGTGGGCGGCCGCGCACGACATTCGACGATGGCGCCCATCAACCCAGACTTCCCGCGAGACCCATGCGACGCGTGCTCCTATCCCTGATTGTGTTCGGCTCGACGATCGCCCACTCGCAGCAGTCGCCGGCCTCGAAGCCAGCGCCCGCAGCCACCCGACCGGCGGTCACCCAGCCCGCTCGCCCGGTCTCCACCGCCGAGCGGTTCGAGCGCGCCACGATCGCGTGGGACGCCGGCAACTATGACGTGGCGCTCGCGGACCTGCGCCGGGTGCTCCTCGCCGCCGACGGCGCGCAGTTCTCCGACCGCGTCGCCGAGCTCACCGGCGAGATCTGGCAGACCGTGGAAGTCGCAAAGGACGCGCGCGCACCGAAGTGGTCGCCGGACGGTCGGCATCTGAGCTACGAGACTTCTTTCGGCACGGGCGCAACGCGTCGCTTCGTGGTGGCGCGCAATGCACCGGGATTCCCTGAGGTGATCGCCGATGCCGGCGCGGCGCCGAGCTTCTCGCCGGACGGGCGGAGCGTCGCCTGGCTGCGCGCGCAGCAGGGCGGGCGCACGAGCATCGTCTGGCAGCGGCTCGATGGTGGCGCTCCCGAGGAGATCCCGCTCGATGTCGGCGCGGCGACGGCGCTGACGCTCTACGGACGGTCGCCACTGCGCGTGGCCGTGCTGACCGGCACGCCCGGCGATTCGACGGCCGCCCTCCGCGTGCGAGACCTCTCGGGCAGCGATGGCACATGGCGACAGGTGGTCGTCGGCGGCGCGCAGCCCGTGGACATCATCCGCTCCCCCAATGGCCAGCGCCTCGTGGTCGCACTCGGCGAGCGCGGCGCCTTTGCGCGCGCCATGCCCGGCTTCGCCGCCGCGGGGCGGAGCAACGCCTTCGCGGAGTTGGTGGACGGTGCGCTCGCGACCCCGGTGCCAGGCACGATGCCGACGTGGTCGGCAGATGGCCGCTCGCTGGCCTGGGTGGCCGCAGAGGGAGATGTCCGAACGGTGATGGTCCGCCGCGGCGATGCCGCTCCCACCAAGGCCTTGTCGACAGACCGCGCGCTCCCCTCGCTGGCGCTCTCGCCCGACGGTGCAACCGTGGCCTACCAGGCCATGCTGCGCGAGGACTGGGAGATCTTCACCGCGCCGTCCGACGGATCGGCTGAGCCGACCCGGCTCACGCGCGAGATCCAGCACGACCTGTTCCCCCAGTTCATCTCGAACACGCAGCTGCTCGCCGTGATCGGTGAGGGCAGGCATCGGCGCTCGCACCTCTACGACATCGCCACCGGCGCGCGCACGCGCCTCTTCCACAACAACTCCGTGCGCACGGTCGCGCCGGAGTACGAATGGGCCGTCTCGCCCGACGGCTCGCGCGTGGCGATCGTCGCCGAACGCGACGGCGACACCGTGACGCCGCACCGGCACCTCTACGTGACGGACCTCTCGGCCAAGGTGCCGCGCGAGGCGCTGGTGGCGCGCGTGGACTCGAGCCTCGCCGCCGAGCGGGCTCTGCGCGCGGCGGGCACTAAGATGTTCGCGCCCATCGCGCCGGCGGTGCGCTCCGCCTCGGCGGAGGTGAGCATCTCGCGCATCTACGGATACCAGAAGGACCTGTTCGCGTTCGACTCCAAGCACATCACGCAGCCGGGCAACTGGAAGGCGACGAACTACCTGCTGGAGAAGTACCGCTCGTTCGGGCTCGACGCGCACCTGCAGCGGTTCACGACGGTGGCCGGCCGCGAGATCGAAGTCGCCAACGTGGTGGCGACGATCAAGGGCACGGTGAACCCGGAGCTGATCTACGTGGTGGGCGCGCACTTCGACTCGCGCGCCGAGGGTCCGGGCGCGGACGACAACACGTCCGGCACGGCGATGATCCTCGAGGCGGCGCGCGTGCTGGCCAAGCGGCCGCTCCCGGCGACGGTGATGTTCGTGTCTTTCACCGGCGAGGAAGCGGGGCTCCGAGGCGCGCGCGAGTTCGGCCGTCGCATGAAGGACTCGATCCACGTCGTCGGCGCGCTCAACAACGACATGATGGGCTGGGCGAACGACTTCCGCCTCGACAACACCATCCGCTACTCCAACGCCGGCCTGCGCGACATGACGCACGCCGCGGCGATCCAGTTCTCGAATCTCATCACGTACGACGCGTTCTACTACAAGAGCACCGACGCGCAGGCGCTCTTCGACGCATGGGGCGACATCGTCGGTGGCATCGGCTCGTACCCGATCCTGGGCAACCCGCACTATCACCAGCCGCACGACGTGCTGGAGACCATCAATCACCAGCTGCTGACCGAGACCTCCAAGACGACGGTCGCGACGATCATGCTGATGGCGTCGAGCCCGTCGCGCCTGACGGGGCTGGCGGCGAACGGAACGACGGCGACGTGGGAGCGCGCCGTCGAGAAGGGCGCGATGCGCTACCTCGTGAGCTGGGGCCCGCCCGAGGCGCCGATGCGCCACTCGGCGACGGTCACCTCGACCAAGGCGACGCTCGCGGGAGCGAAGCCGGGGTGGAAGGTGGCGGTGAAGGCGATCAACGCGCGCGGACTCGAAGGATGGGACTGGGCGCGCGCCGAGGTGCGGTAGCCCTCCATGCGAGTGCTTCTCCAGCGTGTGTCCCGTGCCGAGGTGCGGGTGGAAGGCCGCGTCACCGGAAGCATCACCCGCGGCTTCCTGCTGCTGGTGGGCTTCACGGGCGTGGACACCGAGGCGCAGGTGACGTGGATGGCCGACAAGGTGCAGGGCTTGCGCCTCTTCGGCGACGCCGAGGGCAAGATGAACCTCTCGCTCGAGGACGTCGGCGGCGAGCTGCTGGTGGTGAGCCAATTCACGCTCTATGGCAACGCGGAGAAGGGGCGGCGCCCCAGCTTCATCGACGCGGCGCGGCCCGAGGTGGCGATACCGCTCTATGAACGGTTCGTCGCGGCATTGCGCGAGCGTGGGCTGACGGTGGCCACCGGCGAGTTCGGCGCGATGATGGATGTGGAACTCGTCAACGATGGTCCCGTCACCCTTTGGCTCGAGCGATGACCGTTCCGCACCCGCACGTGATCCTTGCCTCGCAGTCGCCGCGCCGGCGCGAACTGCTCACGCTGGTCGGCATCGCGCACACGGTGCGTCCGGCCGACATCGACGAGACCTGGAACGCGGGCGAACTGCCGGTGCCGCACGCCGAGCGGCTGGCGCGCGAGAAAGCGCACGTGATCGCGGTGCGCGAGCCGGGCGCGGTGGTGATCGCCGCCGACACGATCGTGGTGCTCGACGGCGAGATCCTCGGCAAGCCGCACGACGGCGCCGAGGCGAGGGCGACGATCCGGCGACTCTCCGGCCGCACGCATACTGTGTGCACGGCGATGGCGGTCGCGCGCGGCGGGCAGACGGTGAGCGCGGTGGAGATGGTACAGGTGACCTTCCGCGAGCTCGGCGACGAGGAGATCGCGGCGTACGTGCGCACCGGCGAGCCGATGGACAAGGCGGGCGCGTACGGCATCCAGGGCTACGGCGCGACGATCGTGGACCGCATCGAGGGAGACTACTTCAGCGTGATGGGACTCGGCCTGCGCCGTCTCGTCGCGCTGCTGGAGCAGGTGGGGCTGCGCTACGACTTCCAGTCGGGCGTCAGCGCTGTTGCGGCAGCTCCTTCCCCGGCTGTGCCGGCCGACTGACCTTCTTCTTGTTGACCGGACTGGCGTCCATCGTGCGCCAGATACCGATGACGAAGAAGGCGCCGGCGACGGCCGAGAGCGTGCCGCCCACGCCGAGCAGCCACGCGGCCGCAGACACGGCGCCTTGGATGCGCGCGACGAACCCCGCCACCATGCCGGCGAGACCGGCCTGCGCGAGCCAGAACTGCCACTCGGCGAGCCGCCGGTGCACGAGCGGTTGGCCGAAGAACCGCGGCACCACGTGCAGCGCGACGCCATAGATCATCTGCGTCACGAAGCCGAGCAGCGCCATGTGCATGTGCGCGGTGCGGTAGACGGTCAGTGTCGGCACGAGCGCCATGGCGACGGCGACGAGGACGCTGAGGGCGAACCAGACGAGGCTCGCCTTGAGGAAGTACTTCACGAACCAATCGATCATCGGGGTTCTCTTTCTCTTCGTTCGTAGATCAGGGGAGGAGCAGCTGCGCGAGCTCGCGCGGGCGCTTCGTGAGGTCGGCGAGCGTGCGCCGGTCGAGCACCTCGAAGAAGGCGTCGAGCGCGGCGCCGAGCGTCGGTGCGAGCAGGCACGCGGGCGCGATCGGGCACTGGTTCGTCACCGGGTCGAAGCACTCGACGAGCGTCAGGTTGTCCTCGGTGGCGCGCACGACGTCACCGACGACGATGTCGGCCGGGTCACGCGCGAGCCGCACGCCGCCGACGCGTCCCCGGGTCGTCTCGACGTATCCGAGGGCGGCGAGCCTGGCGACGACCTTGGCGACATGGTCGCTCGGCATTCCCATGCGTCGCGCGATGTCGGCGATGCGGGCGGGCTCGCCGTCATGGATGGCGAGGAAGCTCAGGGTGCGGAGCGCGTAATCGGTGTGGCGGGTGAGCCTCATGGGGATTCCCTGACGAGCGGTGGGACATCACCGGACGCCGATTCGGGACTTTGCCGACTTCGAAATGATGCAGACAACCTGCACCTTATCAACGTCGCGCCGCAAGTGGCGTGGCCGGCGCGCGGCGGCCGGGTCCGTCGACCGCACCACCTTTCGCCTCATGAGGCGTATGTCTCTCTCCACACGATCCCGATTAGTGCTCGGCGCCGGCATAGTCGCGCTCGGCGGACTCACCTATTCGTGCGGAGGCAGTCGCTCCGCATCTCTCGCCGGCACTGGCGACAACGCGCAGCGCGTGTACGTCGCGCCGGGCGAGTATGACGAACTGTATGCGTTCCTCTCCGGCGGCTTCAGCGGCCAGGTCGTCGTGTACGGCCTTCCATCGGGCCGCCTGCTCAAGACGGTGCCGGTCTTCTCCCAGCATGCGGAGAACGGCTGGGGCTACAGCGAGGAGACCAAGCCGATGCTGGAGACGTCCTACGGTTTCATCCCGTGGGACGACCTCCATCACACCGCGCTCTCGCAGACCAAGGGCGAGGACGACGGCCGCTGGCTGTTCGTGAACGGCAACAACACGCCGCGCGTCGCCCGCGTCGACCTCACGCTGTTCGAGACCAGCGAGATCCTCGAGATCCCGCACGCGAGCGGCAACCACGCGTCCCCCTTCGTGACGCCGAGCACCGAGTACATCGTCTCGTCGACGCGCTTCAGCATCCCGGTGCCGAACCGCGACGTGCCGATCGCCGACTACAAGAAGGCGTTCAAGGGGCAGATCTCGTTCATCACGGCGGACCAGCCGGGCAAGATGGACATCGCGTTCCAGCTGATCGTGCCGGGCTTCAACTACGACCTTGCGCGGGCCGGCAAGGGTCCGTCGGCCGGCTGGATGTTCTTCACGTCGTACAACTCCGAGCAGGCCAACACGATGCTCGAGGTCAACGCATCGCAGGCGGACAAGGACTACATCGCCGCGGTGGACTACAAGGCGGCCGAGGCGTGCATGAAGGCCGGCAAGGGCAAGCGCGCGCCGGCCGACTACCGCCACAACTACATGCCGCCGGGCAGCGGCACCGCCATCTCCGAGCGCAAGACGAGCGTGCTGCAGATCTTGCCGGCGGATTGCCCAGGGGTGATGTACTTCCTGCCGACGCCCAAGTCGCCACACGGCGCGGACGTGGACCCCACCGGTGAGTTCGTCGTCGCGGGTGGCAAGCTCGCGACGGTGATCCCGGTGCACAGCACCATCAAGATGCTGAAGGCGATCAAGGACAAGGAGTTCGAGGGCGAACTCGAGGGCATCCCGGTGCTGAAGTACGCGTCGACGCTCGCCGGCGAGGTGCAGGAGCCGGGGCTCGGCCCCCTTCACACCGAGTTCGACGGCAAGGGCTACGCTTACACCTCGATGTTCATCTCGTCGGAGATCGTGAAGTGGAAGCTGGGCACCTGGGAGGTCGTGGACCGCGCGCCGACGTTCTACTCGGTCGGTCACCTCATGATCCCCGGCGGCGGCACCTCCAAGCCGTACGGCAAGTACGCCCTGGCGATGAACAAGATCACCAAGGACCGCTACCTGCCCACCGGGCCGGAGCTCGCGCACTCGGCGCAGCTGTACGACATCAGCGGCGAGAAGATGAGGCTGCTGCTGGACTTCCCGACATCGGGCGAGCCGCACTACGCCAACGCGATCGCGGCGGACCTGATCAAGGACAAGCAGGTGAAGTTCTTCAGGCTGGCGGAGAACCAGCACCCGCAGGTATCGCGCAGCGAGCGCGAGACAGGCATCGAGCGTCGCGGCAAGACGGTGCATGTGCGCATGACCGCCATCCGCTCGCACTTCTCCCCGGACAACATCGAGGGCGTGATGGTGGGTGACACGGTGCTCTTCCACGTCACCAACCTCGAGCAGGACTGGGACATCCCGCACGGGTTCGCGGTGCTCGGTGCGACCAACGCCGAACTGCTCGTGATGCCGGGCGAGACCCGGACGCTCAAGTGGGTGCCCATGAAGGCCGGCGTGTACCCGATCTACTGCACCGACTTCTGCTCGGCGCTCCACCAGGAGATGTCGGGATACGTTCGCGTGTCGCCGGCGGGATCGACGGTGGCACTGACGTCCAACTCATCAAAGGGGCCGAGCGGCCCCGGACAGGAGTGAGAGCGAGATGACATCCCGGGCCCGATGGCTGGTTGCGGCGGCAGTGGTGCTGCTCGCGTCCGCGTACGTGTTGCCCCTGTGGCGCGTCGACCTGATCGCGCCGCAGTATCCGGAGGGCCTCGGGATGCTCATCCGCATCAACGGAGTCGAAGGACTGAAGGAGTATGACCTGCAGAGCATCAATGGGTTGAACCACTACATCGGGATGAAGGCGATCGAGCCGGACGCGATCCCCGAACTCAAGTGGATGCCGTGGATCCTCGCCGGCCTCGTGGCCGGCGGGATCGCGGCGGCGACGATGGGGCGCAGGGGGATGCTGAACGCCTGGGCCGTGGTGCTCGTCGTGGTGCTATCGGTCGGACTCTGGGACTACGCGCGCTGGGGATACGACTACGGTCACGACATCGACCGTGAGCACGCGATCATCAAGATCCCCGGCATGACCTACTCGCCCCCGGTGCTCGGGCGGAAGAAGCTGCTCAACTTCACGGCGACGTCGTGGCCGGCGTCCGGCGGCATCGCGATGGCGGTGGCGGCGGCGCTCGTGGCCGCTGCGGTGGCCGACTCGGCGCTGGCGCAGCGGCGGAAGCGGACGTGAGCAGCGTGAGGGAAGCCGGCGTGATGCGCGGCATGGACGCGAGCTTCGCGAGGAGGGCGTGGATCATCATGTTGAGCCTCGCGATCGCGCTGTTCCTGAGCGGCTGCGCACCGGCCGGACCGCGCGCCCTGGCTGCGGGCGTTCTGTGCGACTACTGCCGCATGGAGATCTCCGATGAACGCTTCGCGTCGCAGGTGGTGACTCGCACCGGCAAGACGCACCTGTTCGACTCGGTGGAGTGCCTCGCCGGCTATCTGGCCGGCGCCGAGCCGGGGACGGTCCGTTCGACCTGGATGAAGGACGCCGAGACCGAGGGCGGCGGGGAATGGGTGAGCGCCGAGTCGGCGGGATACCTGGTGGACGCCTCGCTGCGCGCGCCGATGGGCCGCGTGACCGCGTTCGCGACGCCGACCGCAGCCGCCGCGGCGCAGGCCAGGCTTGGCGGCGTCACCGCGAGCTGGCAGGCGGTCCGGAGCGACAGCGCCGGCATCGTGTCCCATACTGGGCACCGATGATGATCATGCCACGCGGACTGAGGGTGCCTGCGCCGCTTCTCGCGCTGGCTCTCGCGCTGGCTCTCCTGCTGGCGCTCCCGCTCGCTCCGGTGCGCGCGCAGGAACTCGTGGTGAGCCCGGCGGGCCCGTACGCCACGCTCGGTGCGGCGTTGCAGGTCGCGACGCCTGGCGCCACGATCCGCGTGCGCCCCGGCACTTACCGCGAGCCGACGATCGTCGTGCGTGTGCCGCGCGTCACGATCGTCGGTGAGCAGTGGCCGCAGTTCGACGGCGAAGGGGAACGCGAGGTGCTCGTCATCCGCGCCGACGAGGTCACGGTGCGCGGGCTCGCCTTCGCGAACACCGGCGTGAGCCACATGGAGGACCGCGCCGCGTTGCGCGTGGTGGAGTCGGCTCGCTGCCTGATCGACGGCAACCGGTTTACGAACGCGCTGTTCGCGATCTACCTCCAGAAGTCGGTCGGCTGCGAGGTGCGCGGCAACGACATCACGGGCGCCGGTTCGGTCGAGTCGAGCAACGGCAATGGCGTCCATCTCTGGTACTCGCCGGGCACGAAGGTGATCGGCAACCGCATCAGCGCCCAGCGCGACGGCATCTACTTCGAGTTCTCGCGCGGCTCCGTCGCCGAGGGCAACGTGAGCGAGGGGAACCGTCGGTACGGCCTGCACTTCATGTTCTCCGACTCGTGCCACTACGAGCGCAACACCTTCCGGGCCAACGGCGCGGGCGTCGCGGTGATGTACAGCAAGGGCGTGGTGATGCGCGGCAACGGGTTCCTCGACTCGAAGGGGAGCGCGGCCTATGCGCTGCTGCTCAAGGACATCACCGATGGCGAGATCTCCGGCAACCGGTTCGAAGGCAGCACCACCGGGCTCTACATGGAGAGCTCGTCCCGGCTGGCCATCGCCGACAACGATTTCACCGGCAACGGCTGGGCGATCCGGTTGATGGCCAACGCCGAGGACAGCCGGTTCACCGGAAACACATTCCGCGGGAATGCGTTCGATGTCGCTACCAACAGCCGCACCATGCGCAGCACGTTCGAGGGCAACTGGTGGGACGCGTACACCGGCTACGACCTCGACCGCGATGGCTCGGGCGACGTGCCTTTCCACCCGGTGCGCCTCTTCGCCCTCGTCGTCGAGCGACACCCCGAGGCGCTGGTGCTCCTGCGAAGTCCCGTCCTCACGGTGCTCGACGCGGCCGAACGGGTGTTCCCGGTGCTGACGCCGTCGCTCGCCGATCCCAAACCCCTGATGAGACCTCCGCGATGATCTCAGTCGACGGCATCCGAAAGGCCTACGGCACGCGTTCCGTGCTGGACGGCATCTCGGTCGCGCTGCTGCCGGGCCGCGTGACCGCGCTCGTCGGGCCCAACGGGTCGGGCAAGACGACGCTGATCAAGTTGATCCTCGGCCTCGCGCGTCCGGACGCCGGCCGCATCCTGCTCGATGGCGAGCCGATCGACCCGGAAGGCCGCTACCGCGCCCGCATTGGATACGCGCCGCAGGCACCGCGCTTTCCGGACAACCTGGCGGTCGGTGAGGTCTTCGCGATGTTGCGCGCGCTGCGTCCCGGTGCGACTGTCGACGAGTCGTTGCTCGGGGCCTTCGGATTGCGGGCCGAGTGGGAGACGAAGGTGCGGGCGCTCTCCGGTGGCTGGCGCCAGAAGCTCAGTAGCGCCTGCGCATTCCTGTTCATGCCGGATGTGTTGATCCTCGATGAACCGACGGCCGGTCTCGATCCGATCGCGGCGGGGCTGCTGAAGTCGGAGATCCGCGCAGCGCGCGAGGAGGGCAAGACGATCCTCGTCACGTCGCACATCCTCAGCGAACTCGAGGAACTGGCCGACGACATCGCATTCCTGTCGGACGGGCGGCTGCGGTTCGGCGGGCCGGTGGCGACGCTGCTCGAGGAGACCGGGATGCGTCGTCTCGAGCCGGCGATCGCGGCGCTGTTGCGCGGACTGCGGGTCGATTCCGGCGGCGCCGCTGGTCGCCCAGGCAACTGCACTGCCGGCGGGAGGAGTCGCGCATGAACCCGCTCATGCTCGTGCTCAAGGCCGGCGTGCGCGACCTCGCGCGCAACCGCTGGCTGCTGGCCTACGGCATCGTGCTGGCCGTGATCACCGAGGCGCTCTTCTTCTTCGGCGGCACGGGTCACCAGGTGGTGCTGAGCCTTCTCAATGCGACGCTGCTGCTGGTGCCGCTCGTCGCGCTCGTGTTCGGCGCGATGCACGTGTATGCGTCGCGGGAGTTCATCGAGTTGCTGCTGGCGCAGCCGTTGTCACGCGCCGCGGTGTTCACCGGACTCTATCTCGGCCTCGCGATCCCGCTCGCGGGCGCGTTCCTCGCCGGCATCGGCCTGCCGATGCTGATTCACGGCATCCGCGGCGGGGCACCCATGCTCGCGCTCACCTTCCTCGCGCTGGGCGGGGCGCTGCTGACCGCGGCGTTCGCGGCGCTGGCGATGGCGATCGCGCTGCGCACCGACGACCGACTGCGCGGCATGGCGATGGCGCTCGGCGCGTGGTTCCTGTTCACCATCGGCTATGACGGCGCGGTGCTCGCAGTCGTCTCCGCGTTCGGCGACTGGCCGCTCGAACGGCCGCTGCTGGCGCTGATGCTCGGAAACCCAGTGGACGTGGCGCGGGTGCTGGTGCTCACCTCGCTCGACGCCTCGGCGCTGCTGGGATATACCGGGGCACTTTTTCGGCGCGCCTTCGGGACCGGCATCGGACCCGCGATCGCGCTCGTCACCCTCACGCTTTGGGCGGTGATCCCCGTCGTGTTCGCCCGCCGGCGCTTCCTGCGCCGCGATTTCTGATCTCCATCCCAAGAATCCGCTTACCCCGCCAGGAGCACCAATGATGCCAGTGACGTCCACGCACCGCCTCCGCAACTTCCTCGGTCTTTCTTTTGCCGCGCTCCTGGTCGCAACGGTCTCGTGCGGCGGCGAGAAGTCCGCGTCCGACACTCCGGCTGCGGGCGCGCCGGCGGGTGGCGCTCCGGCAGGTGCATCGGCCACCACCGCGGCCGCCGGTGAGAAGATGTACCAGCAGCGCTGCATGAGCTGCCATCAGGCGGACGGCAACGGCACTCCCGGCGTCTACCCGCCGCTCGCCGGCTCGGAATACGCGACCTCCGCAAACGCGGGTGTGCCCATCCGCATCGCGATCTACGGCCTGCAGGGACCGATCGAGGTGAAGGGCGCGCAGTTCAACAGCCTCATGCCCGCCTACGGCCTCGGCATCGTGATGTCGGACGCGGACGTCGCCGCGGTGCTGACCTATATCCGCTCGTCGTGGGGCAACAAGGCCAGTGCGGTCACCGCCAACGATGTCCACGAGGTGCGCGAGGAGACCGAGGGCCACACGGGCGCCATGAGTGCCGAGCTGCTCAAGCCCCTGATGAGGAACTGACCGGGCGCTCGCTCGCGTAGACGCTGCGCCAACGCTCGACCTTGTCCAACACCTGCTGGACCGTGATGCGCGGCATGCGGTCCAGCCGGTTCTCCATCGAAAGCGGATAGTCCTCGCCCGGGTCGCCGTACGCGTCGATCATCAGGTCGCGGAACTTGCGATACGGCCCGACGCGCTTGGGGTTGGAGTAGCCGATGAGGCTCACGACCGGCCGATCGAGCGCGACGGTCATGTGCAGCGGGCCGGTGTCCGGCGAAAGCACGAGCGCGGAGCCGTCGATGATGCCGACGAGCCCGCGCAGCCCGCCGTTGCCGAGCGCGCTGAATGGCTTCACCCGCGTGCGCTCGAGGATCACGCGCTCGGCGTGTTCCTCGCGCGGCGAGCGGCCGCCGACGAGCACGGGCTGCAGGCCGAAGTCGTGCCAGAGCGCATCGCTCACCTCCGCCCAGCGCTCCGGCATCCAGTCCTTCTGCGGCTTGCTCGTGGCCACGACGATCGGCGCCACCGGGCGGTCGAAGCGCGCGAAGAAGTCGCGCTGCCACGCGCGCTCCTTCTCGCCCCACGGCCCGAGGTTCCATGTCACCGGCTCATACGGCACTCCGAGCCAGTCGGCGAACTCGAGATACTGGTCCTGCACATGCTGCATGGGGCGCGCGGGAACGCGGTCCGTGGTGAAGAGCCAGTTGGCGTCGCGCGCACGGGCGCGGTCGAAGCCGAGCTTGACGGGCGCGCGCGTGAACCCGGTGATGATGCCGGCCTTGAAGTAGACCTGCAGGTTGATCACGAGGTCGAACCGCCGCGACCGCAGCTCGCGGCGGATGTCCGCAAAGCCGCGCCATCCCTTGGTGCGGTCGAAGATCAGGATCTCGTCGACGTCGGGATGGCCGCGCACGACCGACGCCGGCCCCGCCTGCAGCACCCAGGTCACGTGCATCGCCGGATGATGGCGCTTGAGCGCCGTCAGCAGCGGCAGCACGTGCACGACGTCGCCGACGGCCGACATCATGACGATGCAGACGCGGTCCATGCGCACGCGGCTCGCGGGCGCGCGACCGGCGACCGGCGGCATCGAAGCGCCGCTCATCGCCGACCACCTGCGGCCGCGTGCAGCATGGCTATCTGTGAATCACTCATCAACAGCCCCTCGCGCTGCCGCCACTTGAGCAGCGACCTCCGGAGGCGCGCGGCGTTGCCCGCGCCGGCAAGCGCGTCCTCGGGAGCGAGGAACTGCACGCGGTCGACGTCGAGCACCCACGCGCGCCAGGTGCCGCGCTCGGTGCGCGCCAGGTAGATGTTCTTGGCATTCAAGTCCGGATGATGCGCGCCGACGCGCTGCATCTGCTCCAGCAGCGAGGCGACGGCGTCGAGTTGGTCATCGTGCTCCTCGATCGGCCCGCGGCGCCATGCGGCGGGAAAGTCCTCGCCCGGCGGAAGTCGGCGCGTCGCGACGTCGGCACGGCAGAATCCGAGCCCCGCCGGGTACACGAGGTACGCGACGACCTCGGGTGTGGAGACGCCCTCCTCGCGCAGGCGCAGCGAGGTGCCGAGTTCCCACGGCGCACGGCTCGGGCTCAGGAAGAGATCGCCGGTGAGCGGGGCCAGCAGCCCGCCGTGCTGCGAATGCCGGACGACGACGTCGATGTCGCTGTGCGGCACCCGCGCGCCCCACGCCGTCGCGCGGCCCTGGTAGGCGGTGGCGGAGGGCAGCGTCGAAGCCCACGCGTGCAGCGTGCGGCAGACGCTGAGCGCCTCACGGATGCCCGGCACCGCTTCGCGCAGCGCGACGACGGTGGAGTCGCCGACCATGACACGCTCGTACCCCGGCGGCACATGCGCCGCCGCGCCGCGAAGGCTCACCGCTTTACGCGGAACACGGGAAGCGCCTGGCTCTTGCCCTTGAGCTCCATCGGCGGCAGCGTGTCGAGCGGCGGCGCCGATCCAAGTGCGGCGCGGAACGGCGCGGAGAGCAGGATCTCGCCGGCGGCCGCGGCGCCGCAGAGGCGGCTCGAGACGTTCACGGGATCGCCGATCACGGTGTACTCGAGGCGGCGGTCGCTGCCGATGTTGCCGGCGAACACATCGCCGACGTTGAGCCCGATGCCGATGGCCAGCGTCGGCCGGCCTTCCGACTGCCAGCGCACATTGAGGCGGTCGAGCTCGGCCATCATGTCGAGTGCGGCGTTCATCGCGCGGTCGCAGTCGTCGGGCTCGCCCAGCGGCGCGCCCCACTGCGCCATCACCGAGTCGCCGATGAACTTGTCGAGCGTGCCGCCGTGCCGGAACACGCACTCCACCATCTCGGTGAAGTACTCGGTCAGCAGCTTCGCCATCGCATCCGGGTTCATCGTCTCGGAGAGCGCGGTGAAGCCGCGGATGTCGCTGAAGAGCACGGCGACGCGACGCTTGTCGCCGCCGAGCTTGATGGCATCCGGGCTCGACGCGATGCGCGCCGCCAGCGCCGGCGTGAAGAACCGCTCGAAGTTGCTGCGGGCCAATGCCTCGCGGCGGATGCGCTCGGCGAACTGCCCGTTCTCCAGTGCCACCGCGGCGATGCCGGAGAACGCGATCAGGAAGTCGAGGTCGGTCTCGCCGAAGCGCTTGAGCGAGAAGTTGTCGACGTAGAGCACGCCCAGCGCACGGTTCTCGCTGCCGATCAGCGGCACGCACATCGCCGACCGCACCTTCTGCAGCAGCACCGACTGGCCGGTGAAGCGCTCGTCCTCGCCGGCGTCGTCGGAGAGCACGGCGACCTTGTCGTTGACCG
>Ga0247822_10000383_pt1 | contig 23468 bp, 18 predicted proteins | sample 13C_Cellulose_Da_FD_192423 | JGI IMG/M metagenome (GOLD analysis project Ga0247822, IMG submission 192423) | Soil microbial communities from agricultural site in Penn Yan, New York, United States - 13C_Cellulose_Day30 | ecosystem: Environmental > Terrestrial > Soil > Agricultural land | place...
GGTAATGACTTTAATATTGGCTGATCTAGATGTGAAAACATTTCAAGAAACGCCTAAATTATTTTCAATGAATCGTGATTCAATGAATTAGCTTTGATGTTTTTTCAGAAGCATGAAGGTTCGGGGTGATCGACTTCTTTATGAATGTTACCTTCTTCCCCCAAGAGAACCTCTCGACCCCTGCCGTTCCCAGCCATCGTCACATGAAGATCACGATTGTCGGCGGCGGTGCTCATCGCGTCCTCGGCATATTGCGAGGCGCCCTCGCCCTGCCCGGTGTGCTGGATCACGGTCAGATCGAGTTATATGATCTCTCTCCGGATCGCGCGGAAGCCATGGGCCGTATGCTAATGAAGACCCCGGAGTTCGCGCGCGCGGGCTGTCAGGTATCCTGGGGGAAGACCCTGGAGGAATCTCTAGAGGGCGCTGATGTCGTGGGCCTTATTCTTCCGGCGAACTCCGCCCGGACCTTCGCCCTCAGCGAGGAAGCCAGTCTCCGTCACGGCTTTATTAGTTCCGATAATCTTTCGCCGACGGGCGCGATGTGCGCCGTGCGCGTGGCCCCGGCGGTCATGAATGTCGCTCGCAAGATGGAGCGTCACTGCCCGAATGCCCTGCTGGCGAATTTCGTGAACCCCGTCGCCGTCCTCTCCGGCATGGTGAGCAACCACGCCGGCATCGAGTCGCTCGGCGTCTGTCAGGGTTTTACGAATCACCTATGGGATATCTCCCGCCTCTTCGGCCGCGATGAAGAAGCTCGCTCGCTGGAGGTCGAGTCCGCCGGGGTGAATCACCTAGCCTTCATCACGCGCGGCACCTGGCAGGACGAGGACCTCTTTGAGGCTTTGCAGCGCAGGCTCTCCTCGGATTGGCAGCCGCCCGAGCTTCAGCCGTGGTGGAGTGAGGCGGGACGGAAAAATATCCAGCGCAGCGTGCAGAGATTGGTCACCTTTTGGAATCGCCTGGGCGTGCTCATTTTCTCCACGGAGCCCGATGGCATGAATCATCTCCGTTACGAGGAAGCCGTCGCGGAGGCTCGCTCCGAGCACCGCGCGCGCTCTCAGGAGGAGCTGGCCATCCATCTCCAGTCTCTGGCCGCGACCCGCGCCGATGCTAATAAATCATTCGAGTCGCTCCTCGCACAGGATCTCGATGCCCGTTTTTGGGAGGAACAGTGGAAGCGCGACTTGCGTTTCCGTCGGGAGGATGAAGACATCTTCGTGCGGATTTTCGCGGCGAAGGCCGGTGTTCGTGAGTTCCGCCTCGCCGCGAGTCGGGTGAATCAAGGGGCCATCGCCGGTATTAAGGATCGCCATGTCGTCGAGTACACGCAGATCATTTCTCAGACCGGTATTCGTCCCGTCGGGCGATTCGAGGTGCCGGATGTCGTGCATGGGATTGTCTCCGGCTTCGCTGCTCACCAGACTCTACTGGGCGACGCTCTCGCCTCCGAGGACCCCCGCATGCTCGCGCACGCCCTGTTAGCGTATCCGATGAAGCCCTATTCGCAGTCACTTCGAGATCTCTACCGGGAGCTCTTTGCGATCGAGTCCGGGGAGATCGCGCCTATCTATCAGCGCGCGGCCGAGTATCTTTGATCCATGAGCGACAACGGCGCGATGAGCGATTCCCTTTCTTCTTCGAGAGCCTCCTGGCTGGCGCAGGCCGGATGGGGTGTGATGTTTCACTACATCGACCAGCCGGCCAGCAGCACCGTGATTTCCGCGACCTCCGCGGAGGCCTGGGCTCGGCGCGTCGACCGCTTTGATGTGGAGCGATTCTGCCGCGACATCCGCTCCCTCGGCGCAGGCTATGTGATCTTTACGGTGGGGCAAAACACCGGCCACTACTGCGCGCCCAATCCCGTCTATGATGAGCTCACCGGCCTCACGCCGTCTCTCCTCTCGTCCCGCGACCTCATCGCGGAGATCGCCGCCGGGCTGGCTCCCGAGGTGAAGCTGATCGCTTATCTTCCGTCCGGCGCCCCGGTTCATCACGAATCCTCCGTGCGTGCGCTTCGGTGTACTCCGCCTTGGGACGCCTCCGCATGGGGCCTGACCAGGACCTGGCCGGATGAAGAGTCCGCCGACGAAAGGCTCAGCGCATTTCAGCAAAACTGGGAGGCGGTCATCCGTTGCTGGGGCCAGCAGTGGGGCCGCTTGGTTGCGGGTTGGTGGATCGACGGGTGTTATTTTTCCGACCGCATGTATGAACATGCCGACGCCCCGAACTTCGCCTCGCTCGCCCAGGCTCTGCGCACGGGGAATCCGGATCGCATCCTCGCCTTTAATGCCGGCACCGACCACGCCTCCGTCCGCCTGACCGTGGAGCAGGACTACGCTGCGGGCGAGGTCTCCACCCAGCTTCCCGTTGGCAATAAATGGGACCCATTCGTGGGCGAGATCCATGGCATGCAAAATCACGTCCTAAGCTATCTGGGCGACTGGTGGGGATCGGGCGAGCCCCGCTTCTCCGCTGCCTTTGTGCAGCAGTACACGTCTTATCTGATGGAAAGAAACGTCGCCGTCACCTGGGACGTTCCGATCTTAAATGATGGCCGGATTCCCGAAGCCTTCTTGGAGCAACTCGGCCCGCTGGCTAAGGCTCGCTCGCCGCTGATTTCTTAGTCGCGGTCTTAGGTGTACGCCGTGCGGCTCGAACTTTCGGCTTGTGGGCTGGAAGCGTTTTCCCATCGACCCATGTCCCCTCGACAAAGATTTGCCGCGGATGCCTGGGCAGCCCGCCTTCGTTGTGGACGAGTTGGTTCACCACGAGTTCGCAGGTCATCGCTCCCACGATGATGTTATTCTCCTCCACTCCCGCGAAGATCGAGCGGGTGGGCCGGTTGACACACACGAACGCCATCTCGTCATCCGTCGAGATCCCCATCGCCGTGATCCATTCCCATTCCTCGCCCCAGAGGCAGAGCAGCGCGTCCGGTCGCCAGCGGTCGTACCATTTGCGAAATTCCTTCAGCGGCACACTGCGGGGCGCTCCGAGGAAGGGCGGGACCTGCTGGGCCTGCGGCAGTTCGTACTGTTGCACGAGATAGCTGGCGAGCCACTGGCTGTTGGCCTTCTGCCCCTTGGGACCTCGCGGCAGGCATAGCCCGATCCGCTCGTATCCGCGCCCCGCGGTTTCGATAAAGGCCTTGGCCAAGTTCTGAAAGTGGCTGCTGGAGGCGCTGTCCACTTCCGGATACGGACTCGAGTCGCCGATCTTCGCCGTCGCATAGCGGCTCCAGTCCATCTGCCGAATGATCTCCGGATTCCCGACACTGCTTAGTATAACCCCGCGTATCCCTCGCGCATGGAAGACCCGGTCGATCTGCGCGGCCGACACCCCCGGCGCTTCGAGGTGAAAGCATTCCGTGCGATACCCGCGCAGCGCCGCCTGTGTTTGAAATCCCTCATAGTGATGTTGGAACACCTCATGCCACAGCCACTCCTCTTTATTAGACGCGGGGGCCAGGATCGCGATGCACCCTTGGCTGGACACTTCCCGCCCGGTCCTGATGTGTTCCATGAGCGTGGATACGACCGGGTTGGGCCGATAGCCCAGCCTCTCGGCGGCCTCGCGCACGAGCTTGCGCGTCTCCGGGTTGACTAAGGGACTTCCCTGTAGGGCCCGCGAGACCGTGGCTTGAGCCAAGCCTAACTCCGAGGCGATGGCGCGCTGATTAGGCATGCCGTCGACTCTGCGGTAAAGCGGATGCCGTGTCAATGCATCGTGATTCAGTATGTCGTCGTTGCATTTGGCAGGCGCTCTTGCATGATCAGCGGACTTCATCTCTTATGAATCTGAACTTCCCCCCGTTCTGTGGTCTTTCTCCCGTCGCCGCCTCTTCTCCAAAGAAGCTAACTTTAGCGCTCGCTGCCCTTGCATTGGTGGGCTCTGTCCTGCCGGGCGGGGCTGCTAATGTGTGGGACGGGGGCACGGGCGCTAATAATAATCGCTGGGATACCGTGTTGAACTGGGATAACGACGTGCTCCCTCTCGATACCGCCGACGTCACGATCGGCACCGGCGCAGCCTCGGGTAATCAAATCAACCTCAACGGCAATCGCGTGGTGAATTCGCTGACTTTCACCGGGGGATATTATCAGCTGGTGGGCGGTGCGCTGACCGTTAGCTCGGGTAATGTCACCGTGGATTCCGGCTCGGTCGGGAATCAATATTTCAACCTCTCCAGCCTCATCTTGGGCAACAGCGGCGTGTTCAATATCGCCTCCGGCAAGCAGCTGAACTTTAATAACGCGATCACCGACGGAGGCTTGTCCTACGGCATCACCAAGACCGGCGCCGGCACGCTCGCCTTGAATTCCGCCAGCACCTTCGGCGGCGGGATTAATCACCAGGAGGGCATCTTGTATCTGGCGAATAATGCCGCCTTGGGGACCGGTCAGCTTTCGATCACCGGGACAGCCGCTGCCACCGTGTCCTTCGGCACCACTCAGATCGCTAATGACATCGTTATTAACCGTACCGGCAGCACGAACAACGTCACATTCTCCGGTGCGCCCACTCAGGGGGTGAACAATAATTTCACCACGCAGTTGGGCAAGATCACGGCCGACTTCGGCACGGACAACGCTCACCTGATCTTCGCCGGCGGTCCGAGGACCTGGATCTTCTCCGACACGGTCTCGCTGACGAATATGGACTATTGGGGTCTTTTGCTAAATGCCGACTCGGTCGGCCATTATAGCTACGTGTTCTCCTCGGCTCCCACCATCACCTCCTCCCAGATCAACCGCATCCTCATGTACACCAGCACGGGGAACAAAAACCTCCTCGTTAGCGAAGCGGTCAATTTCGGCAACCAGATCGACGTCACCATGTCGGCCACCTCGGCGAACACCGTGGGAGGCATTCACACCTCTGGGACGGTGAATTTTAACTCGACCGGCACCCTCAATCTCTCGGGAAATGGTACGGCTAATCTAACATCCCTGCACTCCGCCGCGATCACCGAGTTCTCCACGCAGATCACCGACGGCGCGACGACTGCGGCGGTTAATATCAACGCCGGCTATCAGCAGGTCAATGCGGCCCTCTCGGCCAATCTGACCGCTCCCGTTTACGAGACGATCAATCCCCTCGGCGTTGTGAAGTTCAGCCGCGCGGCTGGGAATACCTACGACGGCGGCACGACGGTTCATGCCGGTACGCTTTTGGTGATGAATACCTCGGGCTCCGCCACGGGTACCGGAGCGGTCACGGTGAACTCGTCCGCACGTTTAGGCGGCACGGGTTACATCTCGGGTGCCGTCACCGCCGCTGGTGCCACCAGCACCTTCGCTCCCGGCGACCTGAATGCCATCGGCACCCTGCACCTCTCGGGCGGGTTGGTTGCTAATGCCGGAGCGACTTTTAACTTCGATCTCAACGGTGTCTCCGCTGATAGCATCGACTTCGGGGCCGGTGCCGTCACGTTGAATGGCGTTATCACCTTTAATTTCAGCTCGCTCGGTACCATCCAGACGGGCACCACCTACAGCCTCTTCGCCGGGTCCGGCACGTGGAGTGGTGCTCCGACCTTCGTCTTTAATAACCCGGGCGGCTATGTCTTGGACACCACTTATGGAGGAGGAAATGGCTACATCTGGGACGCGGCGAATCACTCGCTCACCGTTCAGTTCGGGGCGGTCCCCGAGCCTCAGACCATGGCTCTGGCCGTGATCGGCGGCTGCTTCCTCCTCTGGCGCAGCCGGAAGCTACGCCGGATCTAGCAAGGCTGCTTGGTCCCCCCAGCTCTTCCCCCTGAGAATAACGCTATGAAGATGAACCAATCCGATGACGCCGGCTGTCCGCAGACTTCGTTTGGTCGGTCTTTGGGGAGGGCTGCTATCAGGGGCGCCACGCTGATAGAGATTATGACCGTAGCCGCCATCGTCGCGCTTCTCGGGGCCTTGATCATGCCCTCGGTCGGCAAGGTTCGTCAGAAGGCCGCATCCGCGCAGTGCCTGAATAACTTGCGACAGATCGGCGTGGCTCTGGCGAATTGGACGGCGGATAACGATGGCCGTATGGTCTATTCCTGGTACGACGACCGGCCGGAGTATGTTGGCAAGCCCTGGGCGCTTTTGCTCGATGGCTATCTTGGACCCGTCACGGGGAATAAAATATGGGTCTGCCCCTCCCAGCCTCATCGGACGAAGGAAGAGCAGTGGCCCAAGGCGAATCCCCCTTGGGCCGGCTTCACCACCTCGGTGGACTACGCGCAGAATATTATTGGCGGGACCTGGCCCGGTCGCCCTCCCGCGCCGCCTCAGCGTATTGTGGCGGCCCAGACCGCCCCGTCGAAGCTGGTCTATCTGATCGAAGGCCGGAACGTATTCTGGGACCAGAATTCCTGGAACTCCGCCGTCGCGCCGTATCTGAATGCCCACGGAAAAGGGGCGTCGGCCCTGTTCTTGGATTACCACGTCGAGCTTCTTCCCAGTCCCATCTTCACCCAGGTTCGGGACGCTTCGTTTGATCGCTAATATTTTATGAAACCACTGACGATTGCTCTTGTGGCCGGAGGCCTGTGTTTCGGCCCGGCGGTGTGGGCCGATGATGAGGGAGAGTTGTTGAACAAGAACGGAGGATTCGAAGAGGGAAAGGCTCTCTACCACATCGTCCATCCCGAAGCCTGCACGATGGAGGCGGACGATGTCTATCGTGGTCAGTTTGCCATGCGCATTGCCGGGCTGGATGAGAAGGACGACAGCCAGGCCGATCCCATGGTCGTGGCCGGATATAAGCTGGGAGGAGTCAATTCGGAGTTCATCTTCCGGTGCGCGATCAAGACAGAGAATGTGGATCCCGCCCACCCCCCGAAGATTCAACTCGTGGTCGATAAGGGCGAGGGCATGAATGCCACCCTGCCGGAGAGCGCTGAGCTCGTCTTTGATCGGGATATGGATTGGACTCCCTATGAGGTCAAGATCAGCGGCCTGCCCGAGTCGGCTGCTTCGATTGGGTTCTGGATCAGGGTTCCTCGGGAGACTCAGAGTGTCCTCTTGATCGACGAGATCGAAGTCCGGGAGATCGTGCGATGAGGTGGCTCGGCGCTTTCCTGGGGCTGCTTCTTCCCGCCGGCCTGCAGGCGGCCTGGACGGTCGATCTAAATCATAAGGACCTCGCTCTCTACGAAAAGGGGGACGAAGCCTTTGTCGTGTTGCATTGGTCGGGAGACAGCGCGGCTCCTCCTGCGCCGGGCTTCGCCCTTTATGATGAGTTGGGTCGGAAGTTGAAGGACCTCGCCCCGCGCCAGGAAGGGGCCTCTTGGAAAGCCGATTTGCCGACCGAGCGAAATGGCTATTTCGAGATTCGTCCCTCGGAGCGCGCGGAGGAGATCATCCCGGCCTTGGGCTCCCGCCCGGGTGGATTTCTGAGTTTTGCGGTGGTCGATCAGATCGATCGCAATCCCTCACGGGATTTCCAGGAGGGCTTCTTAAGTTCTCAAGGCACGACGATCCTCAGAAAGAAGGATGGCCAGAATTACGGCTGGGACGCGCTGCCCTATCTCGGTGTGCAGTCGCAGGGCTTGGGTTATTCCTGGGGTCAACTGGAGGCCGGAGGCCCTGGCGCTTTTGATCAGAGTATCGCTAATGATCGGCAACCGGAGTGGGTGCGGGAGCTAAAGATCGTCCCGTACTTTCATCTGAACGGCATCCCCATGTGGGCGGCTGATGCCTCACGTCTTCCGGAGAAGGAAAGAGCGGGTAAGAGCACTCAGCGCATCCCTCCGCGGGATTGGAAGCTGTGGGAGGAGTATCTGGAAAAGATCGTTCCCTACATCGCGAAGAAGTATGATTTTCTCCCAGAGCGTATCTATGAAATCATGTGGGAGCCTGTGATCCCCTGGGGGTGGTATGGCACGAATGAGGAAATTGTTAAGACTTTCGAGATCGCACATAAGGTGATTCGCAAGCATGACCCCAAGGGCCTCGTGGCGGGCCCGACTTCCGCCGGGCTGGGGGATGTGGAGCAGTACGAGGCGCTTCTCCAGGCGGGATTGGGAAACTACCTCGATGTCTTCGCCATGCACAACTACCGCGGCTACCCGCCGGAAAAGAGCGCCATCCCGGAAGGCCTGGCTGCGCTTCGGCAAACCACGCGTGGTTACCTCGATCGCGACTTGCGGATGATTGGTACGGAGGCCGGATATCAGGACACTTCGGCTGGCAGCCCGCTGAACAAAAGCTACGGCCTCACCGCTTCCGTCCTGATTTTCAAGGGCGAGGGCCTCGCTAAGCACACGCTCTTTTACCTCACCGACTATGCCGGAGAACCCGGATATGGCATGATGTATAATCTGGTCGACAGTCAGCCCTTCGGCCCCGCGAAGGCTTCTCCCAAGCCGGCCATCCCCATGATCCGGGCGGCCATTGATCAGATCGGCCACGCGGAGAACATTGGCAAGATCGACTACCTGGGCGCGGACATCTGGGGATATGTTTTTAAGGACAAGGAAACGAACACCCTCTTCGCCGCGCTGTGGGATGCCTCTGATAAGGCGCGCACGATCACCTTCGATACCGGCGAGCCCGAGGTGGAGGTCGTCGATCTTTATGGGAACTCCGAGAAGCGCTCGACCGTGGACGGCCAGCTGTCTTTGTCGCTGGGCCGCGGTCCGGTGTACGTGCGGGGCCTGTCGAGTCAACTGTACGGCCCCGGCCGCATTGCTCTTCTGATTGAGACTGCCGACGTGTGGCCTCTCTACCGCGGTCGCCCTGTCTCGGAAAAGGTGGCGTTGACTCGCAAGGTCGGCGAGGGCGAGGGCAAGCTCACTTTCGACACCGCCGCGGATATCTATCGCGGTCGTGTTCAGCTGCCGATTTCTCTCCTGCCGGAAAGCTCCGCCGAGTTGGCTTTCGACGTGGCGAAGACCGCCCCACTGGGCCCCGCTCCCGGTTACCTTCGGATCCAGCAGAATGGCAAGCCCGTCTATCGCGGCGTGCAGCGTCTGGAGGTGTTACCGGAGTTGCAGATCACTCCCCCCTCCGCCGTTCTGACGAATGGCCAGTGGCAGGTCGCTACGCAGATTAAAAACATCTCGCCCTATCCGTGGAAAGGCGAGGTATCGCTCCGCATCGAGACAGGGCCGCCGCAGACTCAGCCCTTGGACCTGGCAGCCGGTGCCGAGCGTTCGCTGACATTTGATACGAAGTCCTCGAACTCGATTAAGCTTTCGGAGGCGCACGTCGACGCCGTTTCCGCCGAGGGCGTTTCCCTAGCGCAGGAAGGTCGGCTTACGTTCTTCGTCATGCAGAAGCGTCCGCCCGGCGAGGATTTTTGGGCTAAGCTTCGCCTGACCGATATTAGGGTGACCGACGAGTCGATCTGGAAATCCCACCCGGACGCTTCCTTTCGGGGAGATCAGGATTTGGCGGCCTCCATCGGGTACGCCTACGACGATGAGAATCTCTATGTCCACGTGATCGTGGCCGATGATCGGCACCGACAGGAGGCCGCTCCGGGGGCCACTTGGTCCCAGGATAGCTTGCAACTGGCCTTTGATCTGCAACCCGGCCGAGCCGACAGCGGGAACACCCTGGCGGAGTCCCACGAACGCTCGACCAGTGAATGGACTTTCGCCTGGACTGCGCGGGGCCCGGAGATCTTCCTGCCGAGCGCCCCCGGCTCGTCTATTGTGCCGGGCAGTGCCTTGGTGAGCTTTCCCGGCGCGTCCCTTGAGGGCGGCCCGGCTGATGGTAAGACCGTTTACCGTGTGATGCTCCCTTGGAAATTACTCGATCCGAAAAACACCCGAAACCGCCAACAGATCGGCATCGCCGCCGCCGTCAATGACAGCGATGTCGATATTAAGAACTCCGATCGCCGCGGCCTCGAGTTTTTCGGCGGCATCCTGCGGGGCAAGAATCCCCAGTTGTTTGGCAAGGCCCAGCTCGAATAGCCCTCTTCCCACTTCTCTCATGATTAAGAAACTCGCGCTTAGCGCCTTCGCCCTTGTTAGTAGTCTTGGTTCACCCTTGTTGGCTCAGGACTCGGCTGCTCCGCAAAAGGCCGCCGTGGAGTTCAACCCGCGAGGCGGTTTGCCGAATTTCCTGGCGAAACTAAAGGCCGGCCAGCCGGTCAAGGTCGGCTATCTCGGAGGCAGCATCACCGCGCAAAAGGGCTGGCGGGTTAAAAGCCTCGCCTGGCTGCAGGATCGCTACCCCTCCGCCAAACTCACCGAGATCAACGCCGCCATCGGCGGAACTGGCTCGGACCTCGGAGTCTTTCGCATCGAGCGCGATGTTCTCCAGGCCAAGCCAGACTTGCTGTTCGTCGAGTTCGCGGTGAATGACAGCAAGGCCCCGCCGGAGAATATCCGCAAGGCCATGGAGGGCATCGTACGGAAAACATGGCAGGCTCTGCCCGACTGCGACATCTGTTTTGTGTACACCGTGATCGAGCGCGACATCAGCGACCTCCAGGCCGGCAAGATGAAGACGTCGGAAAGTGTCATGGAGGACATTGCCGATTTTTATAAGATCCCCTCCGTCCACTTCGGTCTCGAGATCGCGGATCTCGCCCGGCAGGGGAAGCTCGTGATGTCGTCGCCTGATGCCCACGTCGAGCGCGTCTCCGGGGACGAGCTAAACGAGATCGCCCAACTGCCCGTCGACGAGCAGGGCCGCGTGCTGTTTTCGAAAGACGGTGTGCATCCGTACCTGGACACCGGCCACGTCCTCTATATGAAAGCCCTGGCCCGCGCTCTGGAAAAACTCGAAGGCGTCGGTAAAGCCGGGCCTCACGAACTCAAGGCACCCCTGCATGCTAATAACTGGGAGAAAGCAAAGTTCATCCCTCTGGATATCACCCCCACCGAAGGCCTCGCCGAGAAACTCGACCCGGCGAGCAATTCCCTCGCCCGTACCTTCTCCGGCACCTTGCCCGTGCTCTGGAGCCTGAAGCCCGGCGCGGAAATCCGCCTGAAGTTCCGCGGCACCAAAGCCTCCCTCTACCAACTCATGGGCCCCGACTGCGGCTCCGTCGAGGTCGTGCTCGATCAAGGCCCCGCTCGGAAGTTTAACCTCGTGGACAGCTACTGCTCCAACCACCGGCTCAACGTCCTTCCGCTCGGAGACAACCTGGCCGACGGAGAACACGAAGTCACCGTCAAGGTCCTCGACACCCCCTTGGATAAAGCCAAAATCCTTTCCGCCCAAAACGCCGAAGACCTAACTAAAAACCCCGCCAAGTACGACGGACTGAACTGGTACACCGGCGCGATCTTCCTGGTCGGCGATCTCATCGACGTCCAGGTCGCCCCCTAGCAAAGTCGCTGCTCTGCTCTCAGCAGATCTTCCAAAAACGCGAGGATATCCCGAAAGGCCTTTTGGCAAATTTATTTGTCGGCAGGAGCCGCGCCCGGCTTAGCCATCCTCTCTCGCAAGAGCGGCGCGAGATACTTGGCCGTTTCCCGGCCGATGATCTGATAGCCGGCGAAGTTCGGATGTTCGTCGCTGTACCATCCCGGCAGGTCACCTAGCAGGGGATCGAGTTCATTATCGAGGACGACGACATGGTCTCCGACTCTAAACGGCTCCACCAGTTCATGATAGACCTCCGGGATCTGCGCGAGAGGGAAGCGGCGATAGTTGTAGCCTTGCGGAGTCACTTGCCGGGCCGCATGCGAAGCGGGAAAGATGTCGAACACCGCCAGCCCTTCTTCCTGAGCTGCCTTTTTGACCCCCTCGTTGATCTTCTCCGACATCTCGTCATTTCGTAGATAGGCGATCAAGGTCATCGGGATGATCACCGCCGACGGATGGTCCTTGCGCAGGCGCGCCACGAGTTCCCGCAGATCCTTCGGATAGTTCTCCAGATAGTCTTCGCGCTTATTGATTTCGTTCAGCCCGTAGCGCACGAAGATGTAGTCCACCCCCTTCAGCGGCGCGACCTCCTTGTCATAGCGCCCGGAGTCTAGGAGCCTGCGGATATACTCTCCATCTTGACCGAGATTGATCACCTCGCAGGCCGGCAGATCTCCCTGCGCCTTGAGAAGGCTGCGAATGATGTCCTCCAGATGAGGCCCCTCCGGACGGACGCTTCGGGGCACCGAGCCTATAGTCGTGCTGTCACCCAGGAGGACGACCTGCACCTTCCCGTCCACCTCCGCTTTTAGCTCAGAGCAAATCATTAGCGATAGACAAACAACGATCGTACGAAACATTCGCGACGCAACTAACACGCCCCCCGATACCAGGCAACAGAAAACCCCTAGCGTTGCAGTTCCGCTATGCAGGACGAAACGCGGAACGTGTCGCCTGAAAAGGTGATGCCGTCAACCCTAGCGTTGCAGTTCCGCTATGCGGGACGAAACGCGGAACGCGTCGCCCGCAGGGTGATGCGAGCGCCCACCGTGTGTTCTAAAAGAACACACGGGCCTTGGCGCCAAACCTCCCACCACAAAAATCCCTCCCCGCCAAACAACGCCTTGGTGTAGCCGCCTCGCTCCGTCGAGGCGTGAGGACGAACCGCCCACCGTCACCCCTAGCGTTGCAGTTCCGCTATGCGGAACGAAACGCGGAACGCGTCGCCCGCAGGGTGATGCGAGCGCCCACCGTGTGTTCTAAAAGAACACACGGGCCTTGGCGCCAAACCTCCCACCACAAAAATCCCTCCCCGCCAAACCACGCCTTGGTGTAGCCGCCTCGCTCCGTCGAGGCGCGAGGACGATCCGCCTCCTCCATCAACCCAACCCAACCCCCAACCCGTCAATACATATCGACATTTGTTCACCAATAATGTATAGACATGTCCCATGAAAGCACCACCCCTCCGCCGTCGCCAAAAAATCTTCGCCGAAAAGCTCGCCGAAGGCCGCACCGCCACCGAAGCCTATCTCCTCGCCGGCTATCACTCCACCAAACGCGAAACCGCCCATCGCGCCGCCTCCCGCTTGTACGGCAATCCCGGCGTCCGCACCTACATCCAGGAACTCCGCCGCGCCGGAGACGATCTCGCCCGTGAGGAAACAACCCTCACCATCGCCCAAAAATTAGCCTTCCTCGCCCGCCTCGTCCTCACCAGCTCCGCCGCCCTCCGCGAAGACGATCCTCTCATCCAGTCCCACCGCATCCTCAAGGACGGCAGCACCTCCATCCGCATGCCCTGCAAATTGAAAGCCCTCAAAATGCACTCGGACCTCGCCGGCCACCACAACCCTCCACCCGCTCCCCCCATCGCTCCGCGAGATCTCCTTCAGGAACTCCTCGATCAAATCCGCCGAGCTCCCGCCCCGTCTAAACCTGAACCTCCGCGCGCTCGACCAGTTAGTCCTCCACTCTCACTCGAGCCTGGACCGTCCCCGGAACCTCTGCCTGCTCAGGAACGCCATACGAACTCCAGGAATCCACCCGCTCCCACCCCGAGCAATCCTTCGGATCAAAAAACCAAACCTCCACCAACCACAACAAAACGCAGCGAACAAACTCCGCCTAAGCAAGCACCGCCTCCCACTCCCGCCGACCTTCGCCGCCTCGTCCAAGCCCAGATCCGCCAAGCCAGCCCCCTTTACCACACAACACTCGGCCCACCAGCCCTCGGCGTGACGCCGAAAGCGTCTCCGACCATCCTTCGCTCATGACCCACTGTCCCTCCAACGGCTCCCTGTGTGTTCTTTTGGGGAGGCGGGCTTTGTTAAGTCGACCGGTCGTACATTTCCAGCGAGACAACGCTTTGCACCGGCTCGCCGGTAAAGAACCGTGCGATATTTTGCAGAGCGAACTCTCCGCAAGCCCGATAACTATCCTGGGTCGGGCCTGCGATATGGGGCGAAAAGACGCCGCGCCGGGCTTTCCAAAACTCGGACGAAGGCTTGATTGGTTCGTCGGCGAACACGTCGCACCCGAGACGGATTCGTCCCTGGCTAGCCGCCTCGGAGAGAGCGGCATCATCGACCACCGCTCCGCGCCCGACGTTGACGAAGACGGCATCGTGCGGGAGCAGCCAGATGAGCTCGCGAGTGACGGAGCCGGCCGTTTCCGCCGTTAAGGCCTCGCATTCCACAAGCACATCACTTCCGGCAAAGAGCTCCTCGAGGCCATTTGCCGGCTCGCAGCCGTGTCCTTTGATAAAGTCTGTCGGCACTCCCGGCGAGTAAACCTGACACGCCACGCCAAAGGGCCTCAACAGAGACACCAGCTCGCGCGCGATGGCTCCGAAACCATGCAAACCCACGCGTTGACGGCGGAGCGTCCGTGTCCCGAGGCGATCGATTGCGCCAGCCTGCGTCTCCCACGGCATCTGCATCGTGTCGCGCCATTGGGGCAAGCTGCGGAGCGACGCGAGGATGAGCAGCAGCGCATGCTCCGCCACCTCGGGGGCCACCATGCTCCCCCAGTTCGACAAGATCAGCCCCCGCTCGAGCAGCGGTCGCGGAGCGACCCCGCGCACCGATCCACTAAGATGGCACAGGTAACGCGTTGGCAAAGTCCGGCCGTCATTGCTCACCGGCAGCATGGGCGTGGACCAGCAGGACATCACGGCGTCAGGTCGGAAATCGTGCAGCAGGGCAGCCCACTCGGCCCCCTCGATCGGCGAGGCTTCCAAGACATTGATCCCCTCCATGCGCAGACGCCCGTCGCCAAAGAAGATCTTCCGCTCCCGCGAGTTCAGCGCCATGAGCAACCGGGGCCGGCCGAGAGCTCCTGCTTCTGGACTCGCCGTTGTCTGAATTGCCGAGTGCATGCTAATATTCCTCCACCACCGGCTGACCTTCCAGCCACGCCAGCATGTTTAACACCAGATGATTCCAGTTCTGAAATCCCCGGTTCAGGATCGGCTCGCCATTCTCGGGCTGATAGTATTCATGCAGACTGCCAAACCGCTCGAAGTCGCGGCCGAAAAGACGTATCGTCTTTTCCGCCAGATCCTTCGCCTCGTCGAGAAACCCGTATTTCACCAACCCACGAAACGTGAGATAGTTCGACACGCCCCAGACGGGACCCAGCCAGGACGAGGGATTACCCGAGGCGCGCAGGTTGTACATCTTCTCCTTCTTCGAGAGCGTGCGGACGCCGAATGGGGCGAGGAAGGTCGCTTCGTTCGTGTAATGCTCGGCCACGATTCTCTGAGCCTGCTCCGGGGTGGCAATCTCGGCCCACATCGCGAGAAAACCCGACCAGACGCCGATGCGCTGGATCAGCGTATCATAGTCTCTCGGCTGTCCATGATGCAGCCTCCACTCGCCATGCCCGGACTCCACCGGACGCAAGTTCAAGTCGACGCTGTAGTAAAATCCCAGCCAGTCATCCCAGCAGTGAGCCCTAATGGCGGCACGCAATTCCTCGGCGTCTGTGCGATACTGAGCAGCGACCTCGTCGAGGCCGAGTCGCTCGCAGAGATAGACCAGGGCGAGAAGCTCGCGATACATCAGACAGTTCAGAAAGATCGAGCCCGAGCTTTTGGGCGGTCGATAAAAGGTGCACGGATCATTGTCCACCCCGATGGCAAAGTCATCCTGCCAGTAATACAGTCCCGAGCGATGTCGGTGGTGGTTCCGATAACAGTTAACGAAGGCCTGGAGATAGTAGAAGCTCTCCCGCAGCCACTCCGCATCCCCGCCATCCTGTTTCACCAAAAAGGCCGCATGCTGGGCCAGGCACGGCTTGTGCATGTTGCGGTCCAGATAGTCGTCCGGTCGCACCTCCGGTTGCCGTCCTTTCTGAATGGGCATCCATCCTTCCAGATCGGCTCCCTCCAGGAAGTTCAAAACGCATCCCCGCTCATAGGCCACCGCTTGTCGCGAAGCGGTCTCATCCGCCAGCTCGGAAAGGACCTGGCGGAGCGCCACATTGCTCAACCATGAGTCCCAATCCCAGAGCGTATCCGCATAGTGCGCGCTGCCCGGCACGAGGAAGGGGTGCGACAATGCTCCTCCCGCCTCGCGAAATGTCTCCGTGTAGTTTGCCGAGATCTTCTGGCGGATCAACCTGCCGTAACTTTCCACTGTCTCGCTCATATCAAGGATTTCCCGGGGCCTCCCGCCCAGTCCCGATCAACTCCAGCGCATCCAGATTGATCGCTGCGCTCGGATCCGTCAGGACGATCTCGTGCTCACCCGCCGATAATTCAAGCACGATGGCCTGCCCGTTCCCGCCGCTTAACACTCTGTCCTGCCAGTTGCTCCGCCCGTTCGACCATCCGCCCGTAGCGGGAAAAGGAATATGCAGGGCGTCGTCAGACACCGCCTTTCCATCGATCAGAATGCTCGCGGTCGCGGACTCCGCCGCGGTGCAGTATCGCACCTTTAACACGTACTTTCCGGGAACGGAGACGGGGAACTTCCAGGCCACCCAATGCCGGGTCGACTCATTGCCAAAGCCTCGCAGGCTCGTGCCGGATGCGCCCGCTTTCTCCACGATCTCCACTTTCCCATTTCCCTCTCGAACGAACGATTCCGCTTCGCTGATGATCCGTATGTCCGAGGAAAGAGGTGGCTGTGCGGGTAAGGTCACGATTTCGCGACCGGAGCGGGTTGCGGGTTTAGGTATCAACTTTTCCCGGCAGGCGGCCAAGCCGGTTTCATCGGAGAAGAACGCGTAACGACCTTTTTCCCAGCGCCGATCAGATCCCTCCCGTGCCACGTCCTGGCTACCTTCCTTCAGGCTTCGCAGGCGGAGGGCGTCCGGCCAGCGAAGGTTCCCCGAGGCGTCCGAGGCCAGCGTCAGCAGCCACGCATTCTCCGCGACCTGGCTGAGTTCGAGATCGACCTCTTCGGAGAATGTGAAATCAAATCCCAAGGTCGTGAGCGAGCGCGTCTTCCACGCGGCCACATCGAGCAGTCGGGCATCCTTCGTCCTCGCCACCGCGCGCTGGGCATTCACTGTGCCCTCGATACTGGCGGCCAATCGGTGGACGGCCGCTTGTCGCGACCAGGTGATCGTGTCCGTCCACTCCGCCCCTTTCACTTCGATGACCTGTGCCTCGGCGCCGGAGGAGGCGAGGCGGGCTTTGAGGTTGGCTGGCGGTCCAGGGCGTCTGGCGACTTGTCCGAAGACAACAAAATCCACGTCGTTGCCTGCCGCCGAGATGGCGTATGTTTGCAATCGACCGGCCGGGACATCCGCCTTGGCGGAGGTCGGTTTCCGGGGTGCAAAGGCCTCGGCCGGCGCGAGCGCGGTCAGCGCGACTTCGCCATTGTCACCGGTGATCGTCAATACACCGTCACCCACGCTGGCTTTCTTTCCTGCCTGAGCCAGCCACTCCACCCGCACGCTCTGCGGCGCGCGGACGGAATCGTTCACCAGGAAATACTCTCCCCGGCGATGAAGCACCGACCGATCCGCCGAGGTCACGCCCGAGTACGCCTCGGTCAAATCAACATCCGCCCAGGCCCAGCCCGGCAGCGAACTGAACCACGAAACGACTCCCTGCGCCTCGTGGTCAAACCTTTGATTCTTTCCATCGATCACCAAGGTCGAGTGCGACTCCGTGGCATTGGAAAGATACTCCCATCGCGGGCCGTCCGTTTTCCAGAAGTCGGGGTTATGTCTTCCCTCACCATAGCCCGGCGTGGTCATCAGCCATTCATCTCCGATGGAGAGAGCAAGGGCTCCGGCATCCAGATGCGAGTGATTCCGATTCGTATAGCCTGCCTTGATGGAAAACAGGATGTCCCCATCCGACCAGCCGTCTCGCATCGTCACGACATTTCCCACGGTCTGGAGATGATCCAGGCTCGTCGGAGCTTCGGCCGCCATGGTCTCGTCGTACCATAGAAAAGCCCACAGCGGCACATCGATCGACCCTTGTGGCGCGAACGGCAGCTCCTGAGCCAGCCATTGAGCGGAGGCATCCTGATACTGGCTGGCGAGGCGATATAGGATAGGCTGCGGGCCGTAGAAATCACGGCTGACCGCATCACCCCACGGCACCACACTGGCGAGGCCCGGTGCCGACGAGTTCATCCGATAAGCCACTGCCTTGGCCAGCATCGGCATGCGATAAAACTCCTCCACATCGAGGGTCGGACGCAAACCCTCCAGCAGTTGCAGGGTGAAGAGCAAGCTGTAGGACCAGTAAGGAACGCCCTCCGGGGAACTGCCGTCGGCGCACGCGTACTTCGCCGTATTACGCAGCCCGGCGATCGCGGCTGCCAGCCACTCGGGGGCCTCCGGGATGTTGTGAAAGAAGGCCACGCCACACAATCCCAGCGCGGCTAAGGCGACGTGATGATGGTTTTCATTATATCCGCGCGCCCACGCCACACGGCCGTAGTTACCTTCCAGCAAGGCATGAACCCGCTCCGAGATCGTGCTGGTGATCAGCGTCCGATCCTCCTCCGTCCACAGGTCAGGTCTCAGGTCCCATGCCACGGCAACGCCACGGGCGAGATGTGCGCAGGCGAGGTCGATGTTGGGTCCGACCCGACCCCAGGTGGGATAGCGGCAGGCTGAGAGTACGAGGTCGCGCAGCTTTGCGTCCATCTGAGGATCCTTCTCCAGCAGACTGCCAAAAGTCAGGGCTACGATGCTGTCGCCGACGTCGCGCTGCCAGAGTTCGTTCCGCGCGTACCAGGGATTGGCCGCCTTATCGGGATCGATGTAGGCGGGCACCGGTGCGCGGGCTATGCGCTTTGCGGTATTGACGGCGGCGTCGAGCATTTGCCGCTTCTTTCCCGTCGAGGCGAGCCAACTCTCCTTCAACGCTGGAAGGGTGGTTTCGGAAAAGTACAACCGCGGGCGACCGCTCAACTTTCGGGCCCAGCCATCTTTTTCCTGGGCGAGGATTTCCTGGACCGCCTCCCGCGTCACGGGAGGGCCATCGCCACCGCTTTCCGCATAGGCAGAACCGAGCATGATGGCGAGTCCCGCGATGAGCAGTATCCTCATTCCTTGACCGGGCTGATCGCGAGCGAATCCAATGTCACCTTGCAATCACCTTCCGACGGACGGCGGGTCGCCTTCACGATCAGATAGGGCTGCGCACCTGACCATGCGCCGGCATCGAGATGGCCCTCGAGCTCGCCTTCGGCCTTTACGTCGCCGTGCGGTGTCTTGATTGAGAGGCGGGCCTCTTTGCCATCGAGTTGGAGCGAGAGCTTTTGGATGGGAAAGGAGAATCCCGTCGAGATCACCGACTTCTCGCTCGATCCGGCTCCGCCGACGGTCACGGTGGCACGACCATCCGCTGAAAGCCTTAGTTTTACATAAGAAACCGCCTGCGTTTCCTTCGGTGAGTCAGCCGCGATAATCACCTGAAGAATGCGGCTGTCCGTCTGGGCGGATCCGGAGATCTGCACGTCCTCCGCCCGGATTTCCAAGGGCTGCTCGATGAAGTTTAGCGAAGCATTCCCTTCCCGGCTTACCAGTCCGCAATCAAGATATCCCTGAGGATCGGCGTCACCGGTCGCGAGGATCAGTGCACCGTCGGCCGTCTTTGGCTTATTAAGAAATGTCCAGGTCGCTGCCGAGAGCGAACCGTCAAAGTCCTCCGAAACCGCCTCGGCTCTGACTCCTGACTGCATCCCGACCAACAAAAGCACCGCACAGATAGTTCGAATCATAAAAAATATTAGCTAGTAACTGGAAAGTTCAAGGCACCGGCACACTTTCGACATGCCAGTCAAAGAAGAGGGTGTTGCGCCGCTGGCCGTGAGCCGGCTTGGCGGGTACGGTCCCATCGGAAGGGCCGCCGTTGAGCGCGTCGAGATCCCACAGCGCGGGTGTCTTGGAAAGGGAAGCCAGCGCGACCAGGGGGACGACGGGCTTTTCCGCATATTGGCTGGTAGCGGGATAGCCGAAGGGCTGCTTTTGCGTGCCGTCGGTGCAGAGCGCAGCTGTCTGGATCGCATAGACTTTCCCTCCGTCACCCTTCACCATCTTGCGCCAGGCGGGGCACTCGAAAAGCTTCGCCTTTTCAAAGCTAACATTCGTCGGCAATCCCAGATAAGGGGCTAGCAACATGGGCAGAGCGTAGGAGTCCCGCGTGCCGTAGTAAGAACCCTGTCTCGTGTAGAGCGGGCCGGGCAGTCGATTATCATGCTCGGCCGCATAGGTGCCCATCGCCAGACCGATCTGCCGCAGGTTGGACGCACAGCGGGTTTCATCCGCCTTCGCCATGATGCCGCGCATCGCCGGCATGATGATGACTGCCAGCAGCGCGATGATCGCGATGGCGGCTGTCAACTCAACTAATGAAAATGCCGTCGCTCGACGGACACTATACCGGGGGTGCATGAAAACTACCTTACAAGTGCCTTGGCAGCAGACAACCTTCAGTTTACTTACTCAGGTGTGATGGATCACACTCCTCCCCGCATCACGCATCGTCACATAGCAGAAGTCGTTGGCGTGCATCGTGCTACCGTCTCGCTCGCTTTGAAGAATCACCCCAGCATCGGTTTGGAGACGCGGGAGCGGATCAAGGCGGTCGCCGAGGAGTTGGGGTACCGCCCGGACCCCATGCTCTCCGCGCTCGCCGCTTATCGGCAGCTTAATACCCAGCCCGTGTTCCAAGGGGTGATCGCCTGGCTCGCCCTGTCCACCAAGGCCTATCGCTGGAGCGACATCCCCATCTTTCAGAGCTACTTCGACGGTGCCCGCAAGGCGGCTGATCGATATGGATATCAGATGGAGGTTTTTGAGTTAAATGACCTTAGGATGAGTCCGAAACGGCTGGCCTCGGTCCTGCGCGCCAGGAGCTTTAATGGCATACTCCTCGCGCCTCAACCTCATGCCGGAGCCGAGCTGGAATTTCCCTGGGAGCACTTTTCGGCGGTGACCTTCGGCTACACGCTGCGCCACCCGCAGTTGCACTTGGTCTCTTCCACGCAGCAGCGCGCCATCGTCGCCACCATGCGGGAGTTGCGCGACCGGGGGTACCAACGCATCGCCTTTGCCTACGAACCCACGCACGACGAGCGGGTCGACCATAACTACATCGCGGGATACCTTCTCGATCGGCAGATGGCCAAGGCCAAGGTCCTCATGGCACCCGCCACCGACTATGCGAGTGCCAAGGGAAAATTCCACACCTGGATTCGCGCGCAGAAGGTCGATGCCATCGTCACCGGAAACTATAAGATCCTCGCCGCCTTAGCGCAGGCGGGGGTGCGAGTTCCCCAAGATTTGGGGGTCGCTTGTCCGTCGCTTCCGCGGGCCGATCTCGGTGTGGCTGGCGTGCATGAAGATGCCGAGACGATCGGAAAGATCGCCGTCGAGTTTCTCATCGCCTCCATGCAGCGAGGTGAGAGAGGCATCCCCGACGCCGCACAGAGAATCCTGCTGGAGGGCAAATGGGTGGAAGGCGCCAGCCTCCGGCCGCCTCCCTCCGAGTGAGTTAGGAGTTTCCTGTGGTTTTACACACCTGAGTAAGTAGCAAACCCTTTGTGTTTGCTCGGGCCGTTTCATACGAGTGGCGGGAACTAATACCTCCCCCCGAAAAGCTCCTCCACACTTATGAAACTTTCCGCCCTCCTCTTCCCCTTGGTGCTTGCGTCGAGCAGCGCCTTTTCCAGTGTCATCACCTTTGACAACTCGACCATTTTTAACGCGCAGTTTCCGACTAGTTCCCGCTACGCGGTCGGCGGGGCGTCACAGGTCTCTCTGCTGACCGGCCCTTCTCGCGTGAATCTTCATGCCCAGCAGAGCAGTGGTGACAGCGGGCCGGCCAGCATGACGATCTTTAGCACGAGCAGCGCGGACTATGACTTCATCTCTTCGAGCAAGACGATTGAATTTTCCAACGTGGGATTTGCCTATGCCTCGAATGGCGCGACCTACTCCGGCATCCTCGGCGTGTTTTCCAACACGGGCGCGGGCACAGCCGCGACGGACGACGGCGTTTACTTCCTCATCGACCGCGGAGGCTCTCGCCTGCGATTTATGGAACGGTACAATGGCACGGCATATCTCCGCTCGGAGTGGACCGGCCTGGGCTCGAACCCTAATGCCTACAGCTTTTCCTCCATGTCCATGACGCTGGACGCCTCCGGCTGGTCCGTGTCGGCGACTTCTCTGACTGGCGCGACTTATGCGAACTCCGGGGTCTTTACAAATGGATCGAGCGCGCTCACATGGAACTCCTCGAACTGGGGCACAAACTTCTACCTCGGTCTCGAATCCCAGCAGACTCTCGGCTCTCTCGATACCGCCCGCTATCTCGACCTCTCCGTGCAGAGCATTACCGCCGTGCCAGAGCCTGGCTCCGTGGCTCTCCTCGCCCTCGGCGGTTCGGTCGCGGCGCTCGCCTGGCTCCGTCGTCGGCGGGCTTGAGGATATGCGCCTTCTTTACTTTGCCCTGGCCGCCGGCTTGCTGGCCACGGCCTACGCGGACACCGCCGTCCTGCGCGGCGAGCATCTGGAGGCTCAGATCGACCCGGCCACCGGACGTCTGACGCAGCTATCGCTTCCCGGAGGATCGGGCCAAATATTGACTTCTCCCGGCATCGAAGTCCGCACCGCTCAGCAGGTGCAAGTCCGCTTCATCACGGGATCATGGCTTCTCCCCGCCGATCCCACATTGACGGATAAGCCCTGGCGTATCCTGCGTCAAAGCAGTCGCCAGCTTACCGTGGAAAGCAGCCCCAGCCCACTCCTGGGCCTGCGCACCAGCCAGACCTACGAGATCGACCCGAAGAAACCCGCCCTGCACATCCGCACGACACTTACGAGGACGGACAAAAATCCCTTTCCCGTCCAAGTCTGGCTTATCGTGCCAGTCCCGCTCCCTGACTTCATGCTGCTCGAAACGCCTCCGGCCTGGCGCGACACACGGCATGCGTGGACCGAACTTAGCAATCCGGGCGTCCTTAACCGTGCAATCGTCCAGGAGTTCTCCGATGCGATCCGCTTTTCGCCTCCGCTAAACTCGCCCCATCCCAAAATCGGTACGCTCGGGCGTTGGGTGGCCGGAGTTTATCGCGACCGCGTCGTCGTACTCGTGACCAAGCCCACGCATGGCAGCTATCCCGATGCGTCCTCGGTCCAAGCCTATGCCGCGACTAACCGGGCGGAACTCGAGACCGTCAGCCCAAACCGACACCTCAAACCCTCGGAGCGTCTTGTTTCCGAAAGCACACTCTGGGTCTTTTCCCGCGACCCGGCAGTCCCAGCCGAGCGCCTTCCTCAATGGATTGACGCCCGGCTCAAAGCCTACCGTTAGGCGCGGGTTCGTCTGGAGGTGGTTAGCGGGCATGCCCGGCGGTAGGGTGGGCGGTTTCTCGTTATTCCCGGATAATCGCCCGATCCAGTTCTTTTCCGTGCCCCGGCGATCGCTTTTACCTTCGGAACGCCAGCAATTTTCCCCCCGTTTTTCGAGGGCAGATTATTCCTAGATTGACAAATGACATCGGTTGCTGTCTGTTTGGCGCATCCCCGATGAAAACCAAGTCTCTCCCCCTTTGTGTCGGCCTTGTCGGCCTTTTGAGTCTCCTGGCGCTGCCTGTTGCCCATGGGCAGACGGTGTATGAAGACGATTTTGTCACGAATCCTGGCAACCTGAATGGCCGCTCCACGGCACGC
>Ga0247822_10000385_pt1 | contig 23366 bp, 18 predicted proteins | sample 13C_Cellulose_Da_FD_192423 | JGI IMG/M metagenome (GOLD analysis project Ga0247822, IMG submission 192423) | Soil microbial communities from agricultural site in Penn Yan, New York, United States - 13C_Cellulose_Day30 | ecosystem: Environmental > Terrestrial > Soil > Agricultural land | place...
GTAGCGGAGGCCGTGTTTGACGAGGCCTTCCTTGAGGCCGGGGCGGGCTGTGCCCTCGACTGCTTCGAATCCCTCGGTGGCAATCTCGCGGAGCTTGCGGTCGAGCGACCACTCTTTCTTCCCCGGAAGACCTTCCAGCGTCCACAGGCTGGCGGTGAAGACGATGGCGGGCTTTTTCCTGACGACGGGTGCCTGCGAGGACATCAAGAACGAGTAAACTTGCGCGCCTTCAAGCCAGCCACTCCTTTGGGAGAACTCACCACGCGAGAGGCTGTCTGGCAGGCCTTGGCCATGGCTTCGGGGAAGCTGAGCTTGGCGGCGAGTGCGGCCAGCATGGCTCCATTGAAGCTGTCGCCCGCTCCGACCGTGTTCACGACAGTGACCGCCGGTGCCGAGATGGGTGTCACCTCGTTCTGTCCGACGGCCAGCCAGAGAGCACCCTCTCCGCCGCGTTTGATCACGACGTGGCCGGCGAAAAGCTTTCGCAGGCGTCGGATAGCGTCGGCGCAGTCCTCCGTTTGCATGATCGTGAGCAACTCATGTTCGTTGACAATGAAGAGGTCGAGGTGATCCAGAAGTCGGCGAAGGATCGCCCGGCTCCAAGGTCGTCCGACGATGGGCCCGGCGTCGAGCGAGGTGAAGGTCCCCCCGCTTTGTGCGAGCTGGAGACCTGCGACCATTTCCTCCAAGGGAGGATGCGGGTAGCCGCAGACCAGAAGGTAGCCGCCTTTGGTCAACCCGCGAGTGGGGACGTGCAGAGGAGAGCCGGAGTAAAAGAAGGTCGCGCGCTGTTGTAAGGCACTGGCGGCGGTGACGTTCAGCGGCGTCGAGCCGTGCGCTGTATTGACCACGCGGCATCCCGCCTTCTCCAGCCATCCACGAGCGAGCTCGCCCTGAGGATCGTCGCCGAGGGCGGTGTATAAGGTGACCCTGGCTCCGCAACGGGCCGCTACGAAAGCCGAGTTTCCGCCATTTCCCCCGATCGTAAGAATGGGCGGATGCTCCAGGTGGACGAGATTCCTCTTGGTAAATTCCGAGTGATCGGGCCACGTGGGGAGGCTCGGGACTTTAGGGAGTATCACGTCGAGCGATACTCCTCCGATGATCGTGAGCTTGTTCAAGGCGCTCTTAGTATTCTCCCGAAGGAGGCGGTGGGGAATCACGAAATGCCTCGGCCGGCGCCTTATGAGCCAGATAGGTCGCGTAGAAGGCGGGCCACCAGTCGCGATCAGGTTTCTGGAGATCGGCATCCTTCATCTCGTCGTAGGCGGGCCGGATACGGTCGTAGGCCGCCTTCATCTTTTCCCGGTCGCCGTAGTAGGGCTCCAGCCAGCGTCGTCCGATCTGGGCGTGCAGGACCTCGTCGGCCCAGTCATAATCCTGGAAGACCTCCGCGCGTTCATCGCCGCCCGCCTGAGCGAGTGCGACTTCCGCCTGCTTGCCGGATTTGCCCATGAGCCCCTGCTCGATCCCCCAGAGAAACGCATAGCGGTCGGCGGGTTCGAGCTGGGTATTAGGATATTCCGCGAAGCCGGTGTGCGTCGGGATCTGGGTAAAGTCAATACCTTGCGAGGCGAAGGAAATCTCGCCCAGCATGCAGTGGCGGGTCTCGTCCCAAAGATGGCGCGCCAGATCGTGGTAAAACTCCCACGGCTGCCCTTTCCAATCGGCCAGGACGCTGGCGATGAGCTCGGAAACGTGCATTTCGTTCAGGCGGACATTCATCATCCACCAGATGCGCTCGTGGACGGATCGCTCTGCGCTGGGTACTATGCCGCGGGACTTCCAGACATGAGGGAAGCGTGCGTCTCGCTGTGGCACACGGGAGACCGCCTGCGTCGATACCGGGCGCGGAGCCGGGACATCGGTGATGCGCTCGTCCTCGCCACTGATCCCGCCGGCAGCCTGCAGATAAGACTGGAGATGGGCGCGCCAGCCATCGAATCTTTCGACAGAAGCAGGGTCAGTGGGCAACAACGCAGCAAGGGCCTGCCTGCCCCATGCGACCTGCTCTTCTTCCTCGGTGAGGATGAACTTTAACAAACGCCGTGTGGGGTGATCCGCGATGACGTGGGTCGCGTCGAGATGGCTTTGCAGGGCGCGGGCGGTTTCCGGCTTGAGGATTTCGTAAATGCCGATGAGGAGTTCGTGAGTATTGGCCGCGCTCTGGAGTTCCGCGATGAATGCCGCCAGGGCGGGTTCGGGCACCTTGTCGAGATGGTGTGGCGGCGTCCGCATCTGGGTGATGCGCTCTCTGAGCCAGGTGCTATGCTCGGCGTCCTGCCACATGTGCAGGGACAGCGCTCCCTTGACCTCCCATTCCGGCACGGCATTGAAGTGCGACGCCATGATGAAGAGCTCTTGCGTCTTCAGATAGACATAGCGGCGCAGCCGGTCGACCGTGGCATCGACGCTGATACCGGTGCGGGCGCTTTCGGTGTAGGTGCTCAGGCCGGCCAGAGGGGGGGCTGCGACGGAATTCATGGTCACTAAACTACGACCATCTCGGGGGAATATCTTCCTATGGACTGACATTTTTTTATGCCATATTGATATTGTGGAACATAAGACATGGCGAAAACTCGTGCAGGATGGGGCTTGGCACCATCTCGCCAGGATCTTGTTCTCCCCGAGAAGACCTTCTCAAATGCACACGCACGACTTTCCGGAGGTTTTCTGGATTGAGTCCGGGCAAGCCACGCATGAGATCAATGGCGTCACCCAGAAATTGTCCCCTGGAGATATGGTGTTTATTCGTCCCGCGGATCGGCATCAGCTGCTGACGGCTGATTCAGAAGGCTTTGAGATGGTGAATATCGCCTTCCCGGCCGTGGTCCTCACCGATCTGCTCTCACGGCATGCGGAGGTGCGGGCGTTGCATTCGCTCAAGGCAGCGAATCCCAAAACTCTCAAGCTTTCGCCTCATCAGATTCGGAGTTTGAGCGAGGAGGTGCGGAAGCTGGCCAGCGGTCCGGCTAATCGCATGGCGATCGAGAGGCTATTATTAGGGATCTATCTGCTGACGACGACTCCGGCGATGTCGCCCTCCCTCGAGGCTTTGCCGGACTGGCTGGCGCGAGCCTGTCAGGAAATCGATCGTCCGGAAAATTTCGTGGAGGGCGTTCCCGCTTTCACGCGTCTTTGCGGACGTAGCCCCGAACATGTGGCGCGGTCGTGTCGCAGTGCTTTGGGTAAAAGCCCGACGGATATCGTGAACGCGGCGAAGCTGAATTTCGCGGCGCGGGAGTTACGTATCGGCACCAAGACGATCATCGAAATTTCCCTCGAGAGTGGTTTTAATAATCTCGCTCACTTCTATGAGCTCTTCAAGGCATCACAAGGCGAGACGCCTCGGCGTTATCGTCTGGCGTGCCAGCGCGAGGTGGCCTAAGTCGTTATCGCATCGCACGCGGTGTGGAGGCCTTCTCTACCTCGATGACTAACACCCCATGATCGGATGGGGATGTGATTTTTAAGCCATCTCGGGGAATAACTCCGGGCGAGCCAAGGTTGACCGATTCTGTCTTCGTGAGGATCTTGTAAGGGCGCCCCGTTAGGCTCTTGGGGAGCCGGACCCGATCGTCGGTCACGGCCTGGTGATAGTCGATGTACACGATGGTCTTGTCGCCTTCATCGTGCCAGAAAACGCTCGTGGTGTTAGTTTGGAGAGCGGGATTGAAGTATTGCCGGTAAGCGAGACAGTCGAATACCGTGCCGGGCGCAACGGGGTTTCCGAAGGACTCATCAACAGCGAAGGGATATGTCTTGGAGGAGGTATGAATGAAGCCGGCGGAGTTTCGTCGCGATGTGGGATGATCCAGCGCGGTCAGTCCCTCGGTCAGTGAGTAACCGAGCGCGAAACCTATGCGATTCCTATTCTTCGCTGCCTCAGGACTACCCAGAAACTGGATGAACCGATCTGGCAGTGTGCGGTGACCGGGTGTATCCTGCCCGGTAAATTGCAAACCGGACTTAGGCGTTTCGAAAAGCTGAATCGCTTGAAAATCATAGTCGATGCCGTCCTGCTGAAAGGGAGAGGTATTAGGGATGTAGTAGCGGATGACGTCGGAGGAGCCGGTGAGGGCTTGCAGGAGCGCTTGCTGAATAAAGCCCATAAACTCGAGATCGAATGACTGGAGAGCCTTCGCCTGATGAGATGTCATCACCGCGGCATTTGGTGTGATGCGATAGACGATCTTGTTGTTGATGACGGCATCCAGGTGTGGCGCTACGAAGTCAACTTTGCGGCCAGGGTGCTTGATGGCTTCGGCGAGTACCGCAGCCGGGTTGATGATGTCGTATTCCTCCACGATGTCTAAGGATGCACAGTCGATCAGTTTTCCGGAGACCAGAGGGCTCTTTCCATCCGCGAGAAATTTTTGTTCCTTGATGCGGGCGCAGGGCCAGAGCTGGGTGAGAGTGGTTTTTTCGATGGCGAGCGTGGCTCCATCCGAGACGCGGGTGAGAGTGGTTCCGGTGATGCGATTGTGGAATTTCCACATGGGATACGTCGCGAGATTTTCCGAGAGCATCCACGCTTTGCCGGTGGTCGGCACGTCGATGACGTAGAACGTCGCGCCGGACTCGTCTTTCCAACTGCTGCCAATGTCGGCAGCAGTGAGGGCGTTCTCTGCGAGGGAGGTTTCGAGAACGCTGGCGCATCCGTGATTGGCGCCGATGTAAGTGCCATTGATCTTCCAGGGAGTGGCGTCATCGCCGTTCACATGGATCAACTCGCCTTCGGTGACGGATTTCTCGGTGAGTTTGGCCGAGCTATCGATGAGGTGGGTCTCGTAGCTGTTGATGACGGAGTTTTCGGTGGGCTTCCGCTGGAAGTTTAGCACCAAATCCTGTTCGCGGGAGAAGGCGCAGCGAATCCACGCCGAGGACTGAGCGTCTTTCTTGTCAAAAAGCACGCTCATATGCGTGGCCTCCAGGGGGTCGCCCGGATTGGGTGAGTTTCCGCCTAGCACGGGAGATATGCTGAGGAGTGAGGAAAGGGCGGCAGCTTTAAAATGTTTTTTCATATGCTAAACTAATAGTGCGATCCTCCGCCCTTGGGCCGGATAGGTGGTACTCGATGGACTTAGGCTTGCGGGGCGACAAAGGGATTGGCGTGAGCCTGACGGAAGGCCGCAGGGCCGGCCCCTTGGAAGGTGCTGAAGACCTTGGAGAAATGATAGCGGTCGCAGAAGCCGGTCTCTTCCGCAATTTGCTCGATCGACAGTTCGGTGAACTGAAGAAGCATGACCGCTTTTTCGATGCGCTTGCGCCTGAGCAGTGCTTGCAGGGAGTGCCCCGTCTGTTCTTTGAAAAGATGGTTCAGCGCTCCTACGCTCATACGAGCTTCGCGAGCGAGGTCGGAGTTCGACGTGCTAGGCTTGAGGTGCTCATCCATATAGGAGAGCACTTTCAATATGCGGGCGTCTGTCTTTGGCGTGTCCCGGCACGGAAGGTCGGTCATGGCGAGAGCCAGCTCTACTAAGGAACGGGCCGTGAGCGAGACTGTCCAGGTGACAGGATCGGGAGACTTTAGCAAGGTGCAAAGGCTTTTCCCCAGCTCGGCCAAGGGAGACTTCATCGGAAGACGGATCAGGGCTGGCGCTGCGGATGTGGCCATCGCAGGTACCTGAAAGTGGATGTAGAGGTGGTCGCACGCTCTGCTGTTTTGCGTGGAAAACGCGGCGTTTGGCCGGATGAGCACGGCTTGCGAGGGAGTGAGTGCGGTGGTGACATTCTCGCAGCGGATGCTTGCGCCAGCAGAGGTGTTCCAATACAGCCGCCAATACGGAAGAGAGACGCGCGAAAAGTTCCAACGGTTGGGATGGATGCGGGTGTAGCCACAGACCAGCAAACGTAGGCGGGGATCTTCGAGGTCTGTCCGGACGACTCTCATGCCGTGGCGTTCTCGCACTTCCTCCGCAGGTTTGCACCAAATTTTTAACTGCCGAATGCCGGGGGACAGTCTTTTTATACACAAAATAGGCGCTGCGTTCATTTACCGGGAGAGCGTGCCGGGCTTAGGGTTCGCGACCATGGATCTTATTAGCATTCCAGATGGGGAGTTTCACGAGCGGGTCGAGAAGACCCGGCAGGCGATGCAGGCCAGGGATGTCGATCTCCTGCTGGCCTTCTCCACCGAGTCGGAACCCGCCTACGTGCGCTACTATTCGGGCTACTGGCCGAGCTTTGAGACGGCGGGCGTGTTGATTTCAGCCTCCGGCGGCGAGAGCTTGCTGATCGGGCCGGAGAGCCGCACCTATGCGGCAGCGCGCTCGAAGATCGCCCGGGTTATTCGGATGATGGACTTTCGGGAGTCTTCGCAGCCGGGTTATCCAGGATCCACGCTGGCGACATGGGCGGAGGTTTTCAGTGAATATAAGCCGAAGCGTCTGGGCATAGCGGGATGGCATCTCATCCCTCACGCCATCGTGCAGAACATCCAGGCGGCAATTCCCGGTGTGGAGATTTTCGATGCGGACGAGATCGTTCGGAGTGTGATGCAGGCGAAGTCCGAGAACGAGCTGCGCTGTCTGCGCGAGGCGGCCCGCATTTCCGAACTCGGTTTCAAGGCCGTGTTGGAAAACATCCGCGAGGGTGCGACGGAGGTCGAACTGTGCGGGATCGCCACCGCCGCCATGCTGGCTGCAGGCGCTGAATCGACCGGGTATCCGATCTGGTGCGCGAGCGGGCCAAACTCCACCCAGGCGATAAGCCGGCCTACCCATCGCAAGGTGCGGCGAGGCGAGGTGATTCACTTTAGTGTCGGAGCCAAGGTCGCTGGATACAGTGCCAGCGTGGGTCGCCCGGTGGTGCTCGGAGCCTGCCCGGCGGACTTGCGGGCTTTTTTACAGGTCGGCCTCGATGCGATGCACATGACCATCGACCTCATGCGGGACGGCCAGGTCTCCGGGGAGGTCGCGCGCAAGGTCCACGGCTGGATCGGCGAGCAAGGATATGGGCACACGATTCTCTATGGCCCCGCTCACGGCTGCGGTCAGATGGAGTGCGAGTTTCCCTTTCTGGAAAGTTCCTCGACTTTCATCCTGCGGGAAAACATGGCCTTCATGGTGGATGTCTTTTTGGCCGATGAGGCGCGCGGTTTTCGTTGGGAGGACGGCATCATCGTCCGGCAGGGCGCGGCTGAGGAGCTTTCGAGTTACGGACGTAAACTTAACATTATCGAAATCTAATGATTATCGACGTGCACGGCCATCTGGGCCGTATCAATCAAGCTCCCTTCTGGGCCGCGAACGCTCAGCAACTGGACTCCTATCTCGACGAGGCGGGCGTCGACGAACTCTGGATCTCCTCGGCTCGATCCCTCATGTATGAGGCGCGCGAGGGCAATGCGGAATTGATCGCCGCCTTGAAGAGTTCGCGCAAGTTACGCGGCTACATCGTGTTGAATCCCGTCTGCCCGGATTCGATGGAGGACGTCGCATTGCTCAAGGAAGACAAGGTCATCGGTGTGAAAATCCACCCGGATTATCACGGATACGATGCGAGCTCCCCGAGAGTGCGGCCCTTCCTTGACCACGTGGCGCGCGAGACGCGCCTGATTCTCACGCATATCTCGTGCATGCCGGGCACCGCCTTCTCGGCCGGGACCAAGCTTCTCGAGTTTGCGAGCCGGCATCCGGACACGAATTTCATCTTCGCGCATATCGGGGGGATTTTTCAGGATTCGCTCTATCCCTATTTCCCGAACTATGAGGGACTCGAGAAGATCGCGGAGGCGGGATTGCCAAATGTCTATGTCGATACGTCTCACCACCTCATGTATGTGTACCCGGGGGTGATGCAGCAGATCGTCGATATCTTCGGCGTGGATCAGCTGCTCTTCGGGACGGACATGCCGCTGCAGGGACCGATGCAGGCGCGCTTTGCCATCGAGGCGATCCGAGCCCTGGATATTCCCGATGGAGATAAGGACAAAATCCTCTTCGCCAATGCGAAAAGGCTCCTCGAAGGAGTCGCGAAATGAGCGCGGGAGGAGCGAGGACCTGGTACTTTCCAGACGGCTATCTGCCCGCGAAGCAGAAGGGTGCGGACCTGGAGGCGCACGAATCCCTGATGTTGCTAAATGTGGGCACCGTCGCCGCCCACGCCAGGATCGACATTTACTTTAGTGACCGGGACCCGATCCGCGGTATCGCGGTGGATGTTCCCGCCGAGCGCATCATCGCGCTACGCATGGATGCTCCCTCCGATCTCGGTGGCGCGGTCATTCCCGCACTCACACAATATGCCATCCGGGTGACATCGGACGAAAACCTCGTCCTTCAGTTCGGTCGACTTGATACCACTCAGGCAAACCTCTCCTACTACGGCAGCGACGGATTTTATGAATAACGCATCATCTATGAAACTCAAACGAGACAACCTCTGGATCTGGGGTCAACACCCCGGCTGTCACCACGCGGGAGGCTATAAGCTGCCCGGCGAAAACCGTATGGACTCCGCCGAGGGTGCCCGCTATCTCGGCATCCCGAACTGCTGCCGCGTGGTCATGCAGGACAAACCCGCTCCGCCCTTCGACGCCGAGTCGGAGAAGCTCAAGGGCTTTAAGCAGGTGGTCTGGTCATCCGTGGGAGCCGGTAGCACGACCCGCCACCGTACGAATCAAAGCGATCTTGAGGAGGTCCTCCGTCAGGCGGGGAAGTATGACAATGTCACCGGCGCGGTCCTCGATGACTTCTTCCCGTCTGCGGAGGACTTTGAGACTAATACCGGCGACAGAGCCCGGCACACGATCGATAGCATTCGCTCGATGCGGGATCGCCTGCATGGGTTTCCGGGCAGGAAGCTGGATCTCTGGCTCGTGTGGTACGACTATCAGCTCGATTTTAATGTCGAAGATTACGTCGATCTTTGCGACGTGATCACCTTTTGGACCTGGGAGGGATCGCAACTTAGCAAGCTGGACGAGAATATCGAAAAGTTCGTGCGCAAGACTCCGGGAAAACGCCGCCTCGCTGGTTGTTACATGTGGAACTACGGGGAGACCAAGCCCCTGAGCAATGAGCAGATGCAGAATCAGCTCGATCGCTATCAATACTGGATCGAAAAGGGCGACCTGGAAGGCATCGTGTTCTGTTCGAACTGCATCGCCGATATCGGCTTGGAGGCCGTCGAGCTCACCCGGCAGTGGATCAGTAAGATTCCGGAATAGGGTTTCCGAATTTTCGAAGGTTGACAATCGAAGTGATCGCTATATAGCGCTTTACTCATGCTGAAAGGTTCGCACCAGCGAGCAGCGGCGGATTGGCTGTATGAAGGGTTGCATAGTGAAACGACGATATCTTGTTGTCTGCGGTTTGTTCGCCGCTCTCTCGGCCATGCAGGGGAGCGGTGACGCAGAGCGGGAGGTCAGTGCTCCGCTTGGCTCGGCCGCCGATGTCTGGCCGCTGTCGCACTTGCTAAAAAGCCCCTGCGTTTTTGCGGCGGATGAGTACACCGCGCAGCAGGTGGACGGCGTGCAAGCTCTTCTCTACGAAAGCGTTTCCTATCAGGGAAAGCCGACGAAGATCTTTGCCTACTATGGTGTGCCCAAAGGGACACCACCGCCGGGAGGCTGGCCAGCCATCGTCATTGCGCACGGGGGCGGAGGTACGGCCTATGCGGAGTATGTAAAGATGTGGAATAGCCGTGGCTACGCGGCGATCTCCATGGACCTCTACGGCAAGGTGCCAGCTCCGGGCGTGCATCCGACGGAACGGCAGCTTCTCAATGAAGGCTTCCCCGATCCGTATGGAGACGCCCCCAAAGCACCGCACGACGAATGGAGTTATAACGTCGTCAGTGCCATCATTCTCGCGCAGTCGCTCCTTCGCGGCTTTCCCGAGATCGATCCGGAAAAGATCGGCCTCGTCGGGACATCCTGGGGAGGTATTCACTCCTGCATTGCCGCAAGCCTTGATTCCCGGTTTAAGGTGGTGGTCGCCATTTACGGCTGCGGATTTTTATCCCACGGCGACGACAGTATTAGCTTTCATCGGAGGTTTAGGGAAGGCCCGCCCTGGTGGGATCCCTCTCGATTCCTACCGGAAGCGCGCATGCCCTTCTTCTGGATATCCGGGACCACGGATGAGGACTTCTCGCCCGATATGAGGCAGAAGTCCATCGACCTCACGCCGGGCACCGTTGCCACGAGTCTGGTGATAGGGCTGGGGCACAGTGACGCGGGACAGGCCTACCCGTCTGTGGAGAAAATGGTGGACAGTGTGTTGGGCAGGAAATCCGAATTCCCCAAGTTGGGGCGGCCGCAGATCGACGGCTCGAAGGCTTGGGTCGCTTGGGAAGGTGGAGGAATGATTAAGCGCGCCGATCTTTGTTTTACCACTGGGCGCGAAGAGCGTGCCAGGCGGGTATGGCAGACCGTGCCTGCTAAAGTCAAGGATGGCATGGTAAGTGCTCAACTCCCGGAGGATGTGACTGCTTTCTTCTTTAATGTGTACGACAAGGCCGGTGAGCCTGCCCCGAAAGGCGATGTCTGGCCGGTGAGCTCGAGCTACGTCGAGCGGCCTTAGTCTCGAAGGTTTCACGAATTTTGGTTTGACGATTTCTTACAACCGCTATATAGCAGTTTCTATTCAATGAGCACGAGGGGCACATCATCGGATAATGGAGGGTTTCGATACCTGGCTGTGGCGGAAATGTTGCAGAAGAATATCGAATCCGGCGAATACGGGATCGGTGCCAAACTCCCCTCGGAGCGGTTCCTCGCGCAGGAGCTCAAGGTCAGCTACCTTACCGTGCGCCAGGGTGTTGATGTGCTGGTGCGCAAAGGGCTCGTCCGCCGAGAACTCGGCAGCGGTACTTATGTGAACGCTTCCAAAGCCGACCCGATCATCGGCATCCTTTTTGGTCCGAGCATGGTTGAGGAAAGCGCGCACTTCTACCGGGCCTTGCTCAAGGCTCTCGAGGTCGAGATAGCCGGGATGTCATATACCTGCCGCAGCTACGATGGGTTTAACCGTGCCGACGCCAAGAAAGTGGAAGAGGCGCTGCCTTATCAGCAGTTGCTTCGCGACTCGCAGAGTCACCCCGTCCAAGGATTCATCAAGGTTAGCTTGAATGATGAACTCTGGAGCCAGCTAAAACCGCTCAAGGGAGTGCCCAGCGCCAGCCACGGCGCGATGAGCAAGGACATCATCATCGATGGCTCCTACTTCGGGGCTAGAACTCTGGAATACTGCGTGAAGCGCGGGTGCCGCGACATTGTTTATCTCAGAAATTTTCCGAGTAATCAGCAAGAGGATCTGGGTGGGCTCGGCGACATGGCGAAAAAGCTAAAAGTGCCCATGCCGGAGATCATCAATATCTATGAGGATGGGCAGCCGCTCGACCTGCTGGCCCACGATATCGTGGCGAGGGCGACCGAGCAGTGGCGGCGCGCCAAGCGCCGGCCGGATGCGCTGATCGTCTCGGATGATATCGCCACACGAGGAGCGGCTATCGCCCTGATCAAAGCCGGCATCAAGGTGCCGGAGGAGATGGTTCTGGTGAGTTTTGCGAATGAAGGCATCGAGCACCACTATGGGTTGGAGGTGGCTAGGTATTACCTCTCTCCTCGAGAACTCGCGGTTAAGCTTGTGTCCATCCTGAAGAAACGGATGAAACGCGAAAAGGCGGACGTGCCGCAGATCATTACCGGAGGCTGGAAGGAAGAGCCTCCCGCGAAAAAAGAAAAGAAGCGGGTTAATCTCGCCTGTTAGGTTTCAGGGTTTTTCGGGGACGAAGGTTATGAATTCAATTTTATCGCAAGCGCGCCTGGGCGGCATCGGTCTTTTGGCCCTTCTCGCCGTGTCGGTAGCGGTCGCTCAGGAGGGAGCTGTCAGCGTGGCCCTTCAGGGAGATGCTCCCACCGATGCCGTCATCGCGTCTTTCGATGGCCCCGAGGCCGACGGGATGGGATGGTACCGGGATGTCGCTGACTGGAAGGATGTCGGGATCTCGTTCCGCGCGACATCGGATGGAGAGCTGCGGAAGGTGACACTCCGCATTCAGGCTATTAGATCTGACTTTCAGCAGGAGGCTAAGTTTCGGGTGGAGGTGTACGAGAATCCTGGTGTCGGCGAGAATCCACTGGATGGCAAAAAGCTGTACTCCGGCGAAGGCCGCCTGGCCGTCCAGAAGAGCGATACCGGGATGTTTTTGGAATTTGATCTCGGGCAGGCGGTGCCCTTGTTGACTGGAAACTCCTATACCATCGTGCTCATCTGGGAGGAGCCTGCCACCGTGATCGTCTTTCAGGCAAATCCCGCCTACACCGAAGGATTTTGTTGGTTTCGCAATGAGACCACTGACGGGAAGTTCAAGCCCGCCAACGACTCCAGCAGGCCAGGCCTGACTTACTTTATTCAGTAACTTCGCTTTCTCCTCCCCTCAAATCCATAGCCCACAGAACAACATCATGAAAAGCAAGACACCGAAGCTAAAAGTCGCATTAACCTTGGCCATCCTAGCCGGTTTCACGGTGAGTAGCCAGGCCGCCGTTACCGTAAATTTCGGCGAGACCGTGCCCACAAGTAATATTATCACTTCCTATCAGCCTGCATCCCTGGATGCTTTGACCTGGCTTTACACTCCCGATACTCATCGGTTGGTGGCTCAAAGCTTCGTAACACCCGCTGATTCGAGCTACCTAGTCAGCGCTATAACGATGCAATTGAATGGGGCTGTTGGTCAGAGCTTCTCTGCTCCTTCTAGTTTCACGATTGGCTTCTATCGCTTGACTGGACCGGGCGAAAATCCGGCTGCGGGTACGTTATTGGCTACACAGGCTGGATCCATGCAGCCAACCACGGCAGAGGCACCAGCGCTATCTTATCTAAGATTCAATTTAGATGCTCCATTGGTTTTGGAAGCGGGCGCGTCCTACGGATATGTTCTATCCTTCGACAGCCAAGCGACCTACAATAGTCTCCTGCTAGCAGTGAGCAGTTCGGCCCCTGATTTCAATGGCACCAGGGCATGGACTCAGACTGATGGTGGGAATTGGTCAAATGTTGGCGAGACCTACGTTTATTACATCGAAGGAACAGCCGTCCCCGAGCCTGGAGCGATCGCTCTTCTCGGTCTCGCCGGTGTCGTGGTGCTCGCGGTGCGTCGCAAAGTCGCCGCTGGTAATAAGGCCTAAGTCGAACTATAGTGCCGATAGCGAGGATTGAACGATGAATAACGCAAAGTCATTCCCCATCATGCGAGGCAGACATGGCTTCACGTTACTGGAGTTATTGGCCGTGATCGGCATCGTCATCCTCCTCGCCGCGCTGCTTTTCCCCGCGATCAGCAGCTTTCAGGAGAGTGGTCGGCGGAATGCCTGCCTGTCTCATATGCGGCAGGTGGCTAATATCATCATGCAGTATAGCGCCGACAACGGAAACAGGGTCCTCCCTGCTGCGTCGGGCGCCAATGCCTGGATGAACGACAATCTCTGGTACGAACTGCTCGATGCCGACGGCTACCTGCCGGCCAATCCTAATAACCAGGAGACCAAGGGAGATGTGTGGAGCGGGAAGCGCAACGGCGTCATGTCCTGCCCTTCGCGGGATTCCGCCCCCTTTTCTTACTGGGCGGCCCAGAAGCACGACCTTCACTTCAGCCTGAATCAGCATCCGGGCTTTTATAATCGCGTGAATACTTCGGCGGGTAGTTGGGCGACCATGGCGAAAATCCCGAAGCCCTCCCGAGCCTTCATGTTGGCTGAGGCGAGCTTCCCCATCGGCTATCCTAACGGGGACAATCTCGTGTATCCTCATCCGCGCAAGGGCAAGCCCGTGGCGGAAGGCGAGGGGATGAATCTGGTCTTCTTCGATGGCCACGCGGAATACTACAAGGGTCGCATTCCGAATCTATGGTCGGGGGACTACGGTCAGATTCCTTACGAAAACATCGCTCCAGAGGATAGCTTCCCCTGGTATTGATCGATCAATCTTGCGGCCTTTCAAAGGGGTGGCCGCAGTCTTTCACAGTCTGTCGTCTATGTCTGTCGTTGCTAACGTCTCTTTTACGAGGCCTTATCTTAGATATCTCTGCCTGTTCTTGGGAGTGCTTTCTCTTGGCTTGGCACCTTCGCTTTCGGCTGCAGAGGCAGTATTATCGCGCGATGGGAAGGCGCTCTTCGACATCTTGGTGCCGGAAGGCGCTATCCCGGCAGAGCGTACGGCCGCGGCTCAGCTTCAAAAGTATCTGAATCTGGTAACGGGAGCCGAGTTTTCCATTAAGCCCGTCACGGAAGAGGCGTTGAAATCGCCGCACATCCAAATAGGGCCGCGGGCTGAGGAGCTATCCACCCCGGAGTTTCAAAGCTTGGGCAAAGACGGCATCCTTATCGAGGTCTCGCCGGAGCGCATTCTTCTCTCAGGAGGTCGACCGCGCGGGACTTTGTACGCCGTGTTCCAGTTCCTGGAGGATGCTGTGGGCTGTCGGTGGTGGACACCGAGGGAAAGCTTCATTCCTAAAAAAACAACCCTGACGGCGGCATCGCAGGAGCTGCGATACGTGCCTAAGTTTTCCTACCGCGAGCACTTCACCACCTCCACGCGATACCATCCGGAGTTCGCCACCACTCTGCGTGAGAATGGCCATCACCAGAAACAGGAAGAGGATTGGGGCGGACATTACGAGTTGATCGGGTTTTCGCACACCTTTAGCGAACTCCTGCCACCCGAGCGGTACTTCCGGGACCATCCGGAGTGGTACACCGATGCGGCGCGGGGATCTTTGCCGAGCACGAAAGATACTCCGATGCCGGAAGCGCAAAGAACCCAGCTCTGCCTGACGAATCCAGAGGTTTTGGACGAGCTGACCAAAAATGCGCTCCAGTGGATTAGTAAGCACCCAGACGCTGGCTATATCTCCATCACGCAAAATGACTACACCGCGTTTTGCCAATGTGCGAACTGCCAGAAGATCGCCGAGCGCGAAGATTCTCAGTCGGGTCCGATTCTCGAGTTCGTGAACGCTGTGGCGGAGCGGATTGGTAAGGTCTATCCAGACTTTTTGGTCGAGACGATGGCCTATACCTACAGCGAGAAGGCTCCTAAGACCGTGCGTCCAGCGTCCAATGTTGTCATACGGCTGGCGTTGGCCATGGCCGACTTTGGCCACCCCATGAACAGCGAGTGGAACGACCCTGCTCGGAAGCTTTTGCTTTCATGGGCCGATATCTCGCCGCATTTGTTTATCTGGAGCTACGCGACGAATTTCAAGAAGGCGATGTTTCCTCATCCAAATTGGAGCAGCCTTGCGGAGGATCTGCAGTTTTTCGCCGCGCACAATGTCCAGGGCGTCTTCGCTCAGGGAGATTGTTACACCGGAGATGTCGGGGACTTTCCGCAGTTACGTGCGTGGTTGATGGGTAAGCTGCTTTGGAATCCCGATCAGGATCAGAAAGCGCTGACGACGGAGTTTCTTAATGGCTACTACGGAGCCGCTGGGCCGTTCCTCCAGCAGTACCTGGAGTTGGTGACGAAGGCTTTCGATCGCCAGAAGCGTGGTCTTAATACTAATAACCAGGATTTTTCCTTCCTGACCCTGGATGTTGTCACGCAGGGCGAAGGCCTCTTTGCAAAGGCCCGTGCAGCGGTAGCGGATGAGCCTCAGTTGCTGGATCGGGTGCGACGTGAGCAGTTGTCCTTGACCATTGGTCGCATTGCGCGCGACCGAGCGTTACGCAGCGAGGCGGAGAGCATCGGCGTGAGCTATCCCTCACCCGAGGAGGTGGACCGACAACTTACGGAATTTGCCGAGACGGCGAAATCGTTCGGTCTTTTACTATGGGGCGAAAATATCTCCCTCGAACAAGGTGTGGCAGATCTGCGCCGAGTCGCGGCAGTGCGACAAGTGAAGTTGCCGGAGTTTGCGCAAAAACTCTCAGCAGATCGAGTCATCGACTTTCAACCTAGCATGCTAACCCTGGCATTTCCCGAAGTGCTGACCGAGGTACGAGAGGATCCTGCTAGCTCTGGAGGAAAGGTCGTGGCGATGAAAACCGGCTCCAAGGCGTGGCTCGTCCAGGCGCAACTCGGTCCCTACCTGAACACGAGCGGGGATAACTGGCGGATATACGCCGTGGTGCGAGCGGAAGAGAACGGGCGACCAAAGTCCGGTAACACGGCTTTTGAAGGTGGTGTGTTTGACGACTCGGACATGAAGCATGTCGGGCGCTTCGTTGTTAACTTTGGCAAACTCTCGCGGGATCGATTCGCCACGGTCGATCTGGGCAGCTATCGGCTGACTCCGGGCATGTCGGTATGGTTTGCCCCTCATAGCACGGAAGATGCCAGGGAAATCATCTTTGACCGTATGCTGCTCGTGCGTGAGGAGGTCCGGTGATTGCTAATGTTAAGGGTGACGATCAGCCGCTGACCGGAGTAGCCGGGCGACGGCTGGTCGATACGATCCTTCGGCCGGTCCATGAGAAAGTGTCTTGGAAGGTTCGCCGTGCGGCTTCCGCCGAGTGTTTTTTCCCCAACGGATTGAGACCGGACGATACCTGGTCTGCTACTGGCGGTGTCTTAGAAACCGCTCTTGCTGATTTTCACGAATTCTTCGAGATACAGGGCTTGTCGGTGGAGGGAGGCCTCCCCTGTCGCCTTCAGTTGGTAGAAAAATTCGCGACGGAGGAGCACGAGGTTCGCGTGTCATCATCAGGAGTGACGATTGCCGCTGGCGACCTGGAGGGAGCGCGACGCGCCCTGTATTGGATCGAGGACGAAATGCTAAAGCGCGGTGGACCCTTTTTGCCAAAAGGAAAGCATCGCCGCAAGGCGGTCATCAAGACGCGCATCTCCCGGTGCTTCTTCGGCCCGATCAATCGCCCTCCGGCTAATCGTGATGAGCTGCTCGATGAGGTGGACTACTATCCCGACGCTTATCTTAACAGGTTGGCCCATGATGGCGTAAATGCGCTTTGGATCACCCTAAAGTTTCGGGATACCGTTCCTTCGAAGCTCTTCCCCGGATTTGCGCCGGAGTCCGAGAAGCGCTTGGCTAAGCTTCGTCGCACGGTCGAGCAGTGTTCACGGTTCGGTATTAGAGTGTTTGTCTTTTGCATAGAGCCGGATTCCTTGCCGTCGGACTCTCCGGTCTTTGTGAGTCACCCGGAGCTCAAGGGACACGTCATCGACGATCGCGCGGCGTTCTGTACGAGCACCCGTCTGGGCAAGCGCTATTTGACGGAAGCGACCAGGACTCTCTTCAAGAGCGTTCCAGGTCTGGGGGGGATGATAGTGATCCCCGTCGGCGAGAGGTTCACGCACTGCTACTCGATTGCCCTGCCGGAGAGCGGAACCACTGAGGAACTCTGTAACTGCCCCAGATGCTCCCTCCGTCTGCCCGAGGATGTTTTGCAGGACACTCTAGGCGCGCTTCATCAGGGAATGACTTCGGTGAACCCTAACGCCGAGCTAATAGCCTGGCCTTATGGTCAGCTCGTCATGTGGGGAGAGGCCATGACCGTCAAGGCAGCCGGGCGTTTGCCGGATGGCGTGGTGCTTCAGCATAACTTTGAAAGCGGTGGAAGTGTGCGGCAAATCGGCAAAGACCGACCGCTCTGGGACTATTGGCTGTCGGTGGTCGGGCCGAGTCCAGCCTTCAAAAAAGCAGCCCGTTCGGCCCGCGCTACCGGCAACCGTGTTTCCGCCAAGCTCCAGGTAGGCTGTTCCCACGAGGATGCCACCGTTCCCTTTGTTCCTGTGCCCGGGCTGCTTCACTCCAAGTATTCCCTAATGCATCAACTCGGCGTGAGTTCCGTGATGCAGTCGTGGTATTTTGGGAACTATCCTGCGTTGATGACGCGGGCCGCCGGGGCGTTATCGTTCGCGCCGCTTATCAAAAGCGAGGCCGCTTTTCTTAAGGATCTCGCCTTGCGGGATTGGGGAAGCCAGGCCAGTAAAGTGACAAAGGCGTGGAGGCTTTTTCGTAAAGCCTATGAACACTATCCCGCCACGCATTTGTTTGGGTACTACGGTCCAGTGCAGGACGGTCTCGTCTGGCCGCTACATCTAGTCCCCCGAAATCGTCCACTGTCTCCGACTTGGAAGCTGGACTATCCGCCGAGCGGAGACTATCTGGCCGATTGCCTGTCCTCGGATTTCACCTTGGATGAAGTCACCTCCCTTTGCCGCCGTATGGCCGATCTTTGGCAGGAGGGCTTGGTTGTTTTAGATCAGGCTTTTGCCAAAGCGCAGAAGACTCGCGTGCAGGCAGTGGAGTGGCGCGTCGCTCATGCGATCGGCCTGCAATTTGAGAGTGCGGCGGAAATTCTAAGATTCTATCAGCTGCGTGAGGTATTGGCTGATTCCGAGGGGAAGCGTGCCTCCATGTTATTGGATGAAATGGAGGAGCTGATAGGCGGAGAGATAGCCCGCCGCCGGGCCATGATGGATTTGTGCGATGAGGAGCCCACTCTCGGATTTCATTCCGAGGCGGAGGGTTTCAAGTTTACCCCCGCTCTCCTGGCCAGGGGAGTGCGGGATCTGGAGCGTCTCCTTTCTCGCGAATTCCCCGCAGTGCGTCGCGAGCTCGCGATGAAATCTCCTCCCTTCCCGCACTACACCGGGGCGTCCGCCAGTCGTGTGTTGTGCTTCCAAACTTCGTCCGCGAAAGCCGGTTCGCTAAAGCGGCACGCACTGAGATCCTTCCTCGTTCAGAACTCATCCATCAACTCCCGCCCCCTTGCTTCCACGTCATGGCGGAGAGCGGCCATGAGCGACTCTCCCATCACAGCGCATTTCCAGGCCTGCGCCTCGCCGGAGAGTTTGCTTTTCCACATAAGTGTGGAGTCTCTGAAGGACATGGCGTTGGACTCCTGGATATCAGCGGTCATCGTCGATGTAGTGCCAGGAAGGCTGCATCCTCGTGTACAGTTTCAGGGAGACAGCCGAGGATACAAGACACCCCTCGTTGATGACGGATATCTGATGAAGGAGCCGCTTGCCTTTGAGTGGAGTTGGCACCGGGAATCTCGCGGCTGGCGTGCGGAAATGGCCATTCCTTTAGCGAGCGCCAGACTGGAAAAGGCGACAGGCATGTTTCGATTCAACCTTCGGGTGACGTGTTTTAATCCGACGACGAATGAGCGCTGGGAACTGTCTTGGAAACTGCGCAAGCCACTAAAAGCGCGGCAAGCCTGGGACGATGCCAATCCGGCAAGTGATTATGGATGGGCCAGAATCGATGGATAGTAATCGCAGTCAAAGCAGGGGTCTTATCATGGAGTGCAGCGAATTTATGAAAAAGAAGAAGTATGCAGCGGTAGGCGTCGGTGGGCGCGTCACGATGTTCATTGATCCGATTGCGGATCAGTATAGTGAGCATTGCGATCTTGTGGGCCTCTGCGATACGAGTTTGGTCAGAGCGACCTACCATCAGAAGCGCCTCTCGCTGGAGTATGGGATCGCTCCAGTGCCCGTTTATCAGGACTTTGACACGATGCTTCATGAGCAAAAGCCGGACGTCGTTATCGTTTGCACTCCTGACTACCTTCACGATGTCTTCATCGTAAAGAGCCTGGAGTTTGGCGCTGATGTCATTTCCGAAAAGCCGCTGACGACAGACGCGGAAAGATTTCGGAGGATCCACGAAGCCGTCGCGCGTACGGGGCGTAACGTACGCACGACTTTTAACATGCGCTGGTCGCCAGGCATTACTAAGGTGCGCGAGGTCATCGCGGCCGGCACCATTGGTCGTGTGCGGCACGTGGATTTCGAGTATCTGCTCAATACCGCGCACGGGGCGGACTATTTCCGGCGCTGGCACAGTCAGAAGGAGTGCTCCGGCGGGCTGCTTGTGCATAAGGCCACCCATCACTTTGACCTTATTAACTGGTGGATCGATGGAATTCCAGAGTTGGTGTATGCTCAGGGCGATCTCGTCTATTACGGAAAAGAAAATGCGACTGAGCGCGGGGATACCCAATGGACGGGATACGATCGCTACACCGGGCGGACCGAGGCTGACGGAGATCCGTTCCAGTTAAACTTGGAAGCAGACCCTTCGATGCGTGCGCTCTACCGGGATGCCGAGGAGGAGTCCGGCTACATCCGCGATCAGAATGTCTTTCGCGAGGGAATCGATATCGAAGACACCATGAGCCTCATCGTCAAGTTTCGCACGAATGAGACCCTGAGTTATTCGCTAAATGCTTATTCCCCGCGAGAGGGCTTTCGGGCCGCTATCTCTGGAGACCGGGGGAGGATCGAGTACGAGGAGTTTCACGCGTCGCACATTATTAAGGATGGTAAGGAAGTAGCCTTTAGCGACGAAGACTGCTCGGCCACCTTGATCGTGCAGAAGCATTTCTCGGAGCCGTATGAGGTGGAGATCCCTCATGCGGAGGGAGGGCATGGCGGGGCCGATCCCCTTTTGCAGGAGCAGATATTCTCTCCTTTCAGCCCTTTCGATCCTCTCATGCGGAGCGCCGGCCATGAGCAGGGTGGGGCATCACTCTTGATCGGTGCAGCCGGTAATATCTCGATGAAAACCGGACAGCCCGTGCTCGTCAAAGACCTGTTTCCTTTAGACCCATCGGCGAAGCATCTTCATCAACTTATTTAATGCTAAGCGGGAAACAGCCGTTGACCAGTTCCGAAAAGTGCTATATAGCAAATTGCGTGCACCTGGTGCGCCAGCTGCCACCCAAAACCAATAGTTTGCGATGAAGACAGAGACGAAGCGCGAAGCGATCATGCGAAATTGCCGGACCGACTTTTACGGCGATGAAATTCTAAAAGAGGCTTACAAATTCGATGAAGCCTATTTTCGTTCCGTGCGGGCGGGGGGCTACACGGCGATCTGGCTGCGTGGTCAGCTTCGAAATCTGGTGACGTTCGTTGAGGCTCCGCATTGGACTGACCATAATCAGGAGCGGCTACAGGCCTTAAAGACCATCGTCGCAAATGGGCAGGCCGAGGGTGTTAGTGTCTATCTCTACATCAACGAGCCTAAGGGCTTTATGGAGGGCGATCCGATATTTGAAAAATATCCGGATCTAAAGGGACCTTACAATCCGTTCTCAGCTCACCCCTTGGCCGCGGGTGACGAGCCAGCGTACGCGTTCTGCACTCAATCGAAGTTTGCGGAGACGTACCTCACCAATGGTTTTCGGCGCCTCTTTGAGCAGTGCCCGGACCTCGCGGGGGTTATCATGATCACGGCTTCCGAGATTCTGAGCCACTGCTACTCCAACGTGGATGTGAAGAATCTCCTGAACGAAGACTTCAAGCACCGGGAGGTCCAGTGCCCCCGCTGCAAAGATGTTTCAGCGGTCGACACGGTGACGGACGTGATCGCAAAAATTCGCAACGGCATCAGAGCCGCCGGATCGTCGGCCAAGGTCGTTGCGTGGAACTGGAGTTGGGGCATGTATGAAGAATCGCCCCAGCGTGAAATCATCTCCCAGCTTCCGAAAGACGTCGTGGTGCTCTGCGACATGCAAAGAGGTGGAAGCAAATCCGTGGACGGGGTCGACCTCGTCGTGGATGAGTATAGCTTTAGCTATCTCGGGCCGTCGCCGCTCTTCATCGATACAGCAGCCGTCGCTGCGGAGACAGAGCATGAGCTTTGGGCTAAGATCATGGTAAATGTGACCCATGAGTTCCTAGTCGTACCGTACCTTCCCCTGCCATTCCGACTGGCTAAAAAAATGATCTCGGTGCGCGAGTACGATATCAAAGGCCTGCTGGGATGCTGGAACTACGGCGGAGACACCCAGACTTGGATGGCGCAGTTGGGTAGCCAGGTTCTCCATGACGACAGCTTCACCCGCGAGCGCATCGATCCCGAGACGCGCGCGATAGCTGATCGTCTTTATCAGGGCCGCGCCGAGACGGCTTACCTGGCGTGGCAGAAGTTTGATGAGGCGTTTGAGTATTTCCCCTTCGACCTCTTCTTGGTCTATTATGGTCCTCACATGCACGGGACAGGCTTCGAGTGGGCGTTTACCCGCGAGGAGATTTCGATGCCGTGGTACTTTAAGAACGGGGCTGGCCGATGCGGCACTGCTCTCTCTGAGTGGTGCGGCAAGCTGACTCCAGCCCAGATCGTTCAGCTATTCGACAAGCTGAATACCCGCTGGATGGAGGGCGTGAAGATCCTCGGTGATGCTTTTGGCGTGGCCGATCCGTTTGACGAGATACCCCAGTTTGACGCCCTCTTGCCGGAGCCCGGCGCTGAGGATTTCCACATTGCGCGCACCATACTCTTGCACTTCCAGTCCACGGTCGGCTTTGTGAAGTTCCGGCTGGCGACGTTGGCCTTCTTCGAGAAGCCTGAGGAGCAGGAGAGTATCAAGGCCCAGATTAGTAACCTGATCGAAGCCGAAAAACCACGCATCAGGGCGATGTCTCAGATCGTTAAAGCATATCCGCGAATCCCTTACGCCGAGGAGGCTCAGAAGGCCATCTACACTGCGGAGGATCTCGCTCAGAAACTAGAAAACATGAAGCGTTTCTCCTTCGAGGAAGGCCAGCGCATCTAATCATTAGCATGACCACTATGAAAAAAATCTTGGCGATTCTGGCCGTGGTGACCGCTTCGGTTCTTCCTTCCTATGGAGAAGCGGCGGAACCCGCGATTGTTTTGGATGGTAAGGCCGTTGGCACGATCGTGATCCCTACGGACGCGAGCGCCCAGCTTAAATCCTCGGCGGAGTTCCTCCAGAAGTATGTGGAGAAAGCGACCGGGGCGACCGTGCCGATCGGCACGGCGGCAGCCCAGGACGCGCCGTCCATTCACCTCGGTGAGACTGACCTTGTGAAGGCGAAGGGCTTGGAACTGAAGGGGCTTGGTAAGGACGGCTTCTTCCTGAACAGAGTGAGCGACGATGCGTTTGCCGTGGTGGGCGGAAGTGATTGGGGGACCGAGTTCGGCGTTTATGAGTTTCTCGAGCGTTACCTCGGTGTTCGGTGGCTCGCGGCGACGGAGCTATTCACAGAAGTGCCCCAGCAGGCATCCCTGGTGCTTCCCAAGGGTGAAGCTAAGGTCATCCCGACTTTTCTCTCCAGAGAGCTGTTTCCCATCGACGTGCAGAGTGACCCAGGCGACACGCGTCGTGCCTCCGCACCGTTATGGTATCGGATCAACGACGAGTGGGGACGGGTGAATAAGCTGATGGCCCGCATTGACTTTCACCACAACCTCGACGTCCTCTTCCCGCCGAGCCGGTTCGGTGAGTCCCATCCAGAGTTCTACCCCGTGCTGAATGGCAAGCGCTTCGTGCCTCCGGATGACAAGAATTACCAGTGGCAACCTAATTTCTCCGCGCCAAACATCGCCCGCGTGGCCGCTGACGAGATCATCAAGTATTTCGACGCCCACCCGGAGAAAGACAGCTATTCGCTCGGTATCAATGATAG
>Ga0247822_10000387_pt1 | contig 23322 bp, 19 predicted proteins | sample 13C_Cellulose_Da_FD_192423 | JGI IMG/M metagenome (GOLD analysis project Ga0247822, IMG submission 192423) | Soil microbial communities from agricultural site in Penn Yan, New York, United States - 13C_Cellulose_Day30 | ecosystem: Environmental > Terrestrial > Soil > Agricultural land | place...
AACCATACGAACCGCTCGTCGCCGCACGGCTTCCAATTCGGAAGCAGATCCTTTGCTTCTCATGGCCAAGGTGTAGCATGCGCCGCCGACCGAGTTCAATAGCTTTACTTACCTGCGAATCAGTAGCTCGCTCACTAGTCCCAGCCTCGACCGCCAATCCGCCGTAAGCGCAATCCGGGCTGGACGGCCGATCCGACCTACTGCCAGAATAAGGCGGGGCAGCACGACCCGTTCGGACCCATCGTGTCGGAGATTTGATACTCAGCGGCGGGATGCGGATTGTGCTCAGAAACGCCGGCGGGATCAGGCGGGCTGACTCGGTCACCGGCAGCGGGGAGGGGGACCGTCCCACGTCGGGGTGTACGACACCCCGACCCTGCTCGCAGCCCCCATCCCGTTGCCGACCGGGAGATCGACCCGTTCGAGGCAGTGCTACCCGACGGGGTGTTTGTCGGGTAGCTGAGCCGCCGACCGCCCCATCAGGCAAAGCATGCATGGAGTCGGTCCATCCCGACGCCACCAACGGGGAGTCCACCGGTCGCGGTTGCGAATGGCCGCCCCCCGGTTGCGGGCCACGCCCTTACGGCGGCCCGGTGCCATTGCGAGAATCGTGCCGGGTGTGGCGACCTCGTGGTGACCCGGGGCGACTCTTCTTCTGTGACATCGCGACGGCCTTCATGGATTCCGTGGTCCGACGGGGCCGGCCGGCGGCAGGTCGGCCCCGGCCCGAGCGAGCGGCTCCGGCGGTGGCGTCGGCGCGTCTCCGGCCCGACGTCCGGACACCGCCGCGGCACGATGAAAGGTGACGCAACTCATGACCACCCGGCGTGAATTCGTGCAGGGCCTGGCGGCCGCCGCCGGGAGTCCACTCCTGGCCGGCGGGGCGGCGTCCGCCCAGCCGCCGACCGCCCCGCCGGTCGGTCCCGACGTCGGTTCGCTGTTCCCCTTCATCCAGGCCCAGGCCGTCAAGAAAGACTTCCCGCTCTCCTTCCTGGAGAAGTCGTTCGCCGACCGGGCGGTGTGGGAGCGGCAGGCACGGGGCAAGCTGCTGGAGCTGCTACACTACGCCCCCATCGCGTGCGACCCCCGCCCCGAGGTCGTCGAGCGGGCGGACCGCGGCGACCACGTGCGGGAGCGGGTGCTGTTCAACACCACCCCCGACATCCGCGTCCCGGCCTACGTCCTGGTGCCCAAGACGGCCGGCCGGCCCCTGCCGGCCGTGGTCGCCCTGCACGACCACGGCGGGTTCTACCTGTGGGGGAAGGAGAAACTGGTCGAGACCGGCGACGAGCACCCGGCCCTGACCGCCTTCAAGAAAAGGTACTACGCCGGTACGAGCACCGCGACGGCCCTCGTCAAGCAGGGGTACGTGGTGGCCGTGATCGACATGTTCTACTGGGGCGAGCGGCGGCTGATCCTGGACACCGACCCGGACGACTGGCGGAAGCGGCCGAAGGATCTCACGGCGGAGCGGGTCGCCGCGTTCAACCGGCGGGCGTCGGAGAGCGAGTCGCTTGTGGGCCGGACCATCTACGCGGCCGGGTTCACCTGGCCGGGGGTGATGTTCTGGGATGACGTCCGCACGGTGGACTACCTGGTCACCCGGCCGGAGGTGGACCGGGAGCGGATCGGGTGCGTGGGCCTGTCGGTGGGCGGGCTGCGGGCCTGCCACCTGGCCGCGCTCGACGACCGGGTCAAGGCCGCGGTTGTCGTCGGGTGGATGACCTCCTTCCCGGCGCAGCTCGAGAAGCACGTCCGGAACACGATCGGCCACACCAAGGTGGTGCCGGGGCTGTACCGCCACCTGGACTACCCGGACGTCGCGTCGCTGGCCATGCCGGCGGCGCTGCTGGTCATCAACGGCAGCCGGGACGGCCTGTTCCACCCGGACGGAGTCAAGGCTGCGTTCGAGAAGCTCACCGCCTGCTACAAGAAGGCCGGCCTGCCGGACCGCGTGCGGACGCGGCTGTACGAAGCCCCGCACGAGTTCAACGCCGAGATGCAGGCCGAGGCGTGGGCGTGGTTGAAGAAGTGGGTCTGAGGCCCTCTCTCCGACGAACCGTTCCCGATCCGCGCGGCCCGAGCCAGGGGTGAAGAGCGGGCCGGGCGCGGGTGTTCGTTCCGAGGTGGCGTGACGGGGCTGGCCGCCCGTAAGTTCGCGCTACGCGGTGCCACGAACGCCGACGGCGAGGCGATCCGCGGGGTCGGATTCACCGTTCTTCGGGAGTTCGGGTTTACGCCAATCCCCGGCGGGACGGACGTAGTAGTTGTCCGCCATCCGCCGGTTCGTCGGCGGTGTGATGTCCTCGACGGCCACCCCAGCCCACAGTTCGTCGGCATGTGCAGCGGCGGACGTGAGCAGTACGGCCGCGGTTACGAGTGCGGAACGCACCTGGTGTCCCCTATCGCGTCGGTTTGTACGGCGGGTTGAGCGAGGTGTGCTGCTCCGAGGTGCCCAGACACGAGCCAAGGTACTAGGCGTCGGAATTGGAGTCCTCGCGAGAGATGTCACGGAGTCGGGTGGACCGCGTCAGCGGCCCGCTGCCACATCTCTGCCAGGGCGGGCCGGTTCAGACGGCGGCAGACGTCGGCCAACCGGCGGCGGACCGCCACATCCCTCGGCCTTGCAACCGCCTCCTGGCTGAGGTCGCTAAGCTCCTTGAGCAATCCCTGCGACCGCTCGAACTGCCGCCGCTGCTCGGCGGCATCGGTCGGGCGGTTGAGTCGGCCGAAGGCCAGTGTCAACTGGTGGCGGCTGGCGGTGTCGTGGGCATCGGCTCGGAGGGCATCCTCCAGGAGCGGGACGGCCTTATCGGGCGAGCCGGCGTCGGTGTGGAGCATGGCCCGCACCCGCAGTGCCCGCGGCGAGACCGGGCTGTCGGCCGGCGCCGAGTCGAGCAAGGCGACGGCCTCCGGCTGGCGGTTTAGATAATACAGGCACTCGGCTCGGAGGTCGGCCGACGACTGCGGCGTCCGGCCGGCCCGGAACGGAGTGGATTCGAGCAGGGCCAGCGCCTCGGCGTACTGTGTCTGCTTCACCAGCAACTCGGCCATCTCGACAACGGCTTCCTCCCGCAGCGGCTGCGGGAGGTCGCGGGCAAGCGCCTCGCGGTAGTGGCGGACGGCTTCGGCGTCGGCCGCCTGGCTGGCCCGGATGACTCCCAGGAAGCGGTGCGGCTGGCCGTCACCCGGGGCCAGCTCCGCCCACCGCTCGATGTGGTGAATCGCCCGCTCCATCGCCCCGAGGTCGTAGTAGATGGCGGCCAACCCCCGGCGGGCCTCCACGTCGGCGGGGCGGACCTGGGCGACGTAGATCAGGAACCGCTCGGCCTCGGCCAGCTTCCCGAGCGAGTAGAACCCCAGGCCGTAGGTCAGCGACGCCTCGGCCAGGACGTCCGGCCGGTCGTGGCGGATCTGGTTGTACTCGATGATGGCGCGGTTGAGCATCGCGTCGCTCTGCCGCGCCTGGCGGAGGTAAGCGTGACCGCGGACCAGGTGGGCCCGGTCGGGTTCCCCGGTGGCGTCCAGCCGGTCAGCCGCCCGGTCCGCCGCCTTCCAGTCCCCGCGCAACACCGCCTCCTGTCCGTCGCGAGTCAACCGGTCCGGGGAGGTGCTGCTTAGGTGCCACCAGGCGCCCGCCGCGGCACCTACGGCCAGGGCTAGACCGGCGGCAAGGGCCAGGCGGCGGCGGCGAGGGGTCATCTGGTCAGACTCCCGGGCGACCGATGGCGGCGCGCCGCAGCGGGCCGGCGATGCCGCTCGCCAGTCGCCCGACCAGCCGGCGCACCGCCGGGTGGTCGGGGTTCGCGGCCAGGGCGTTGCGGTAGGCCGCCCCGGCCTCGGGGCCGCGGCCGGCTTCGGCCAGAGCTTCGGCCATTTCTACGTGGGCCTCCACCAGGTCCGGCTTACAACTGACAGCCGCCCGTTGTGCCTCCACCGCGCCGGCCCGGTCTCCCAGCCGCCGCAGGCAATGACCCAGGTTGAAGTGCGCCAGTGCGTCGGCCGGCTTGAGTTCGGCCGCCCGGCGGAAGTGGATCGCTGCCGCGGCAAACCGGTTCTGCCGGAAGAGGGCCGCCCCCAGCAGAAAGTGGGCGTGGACCGACTCAGGGGCCCGGAGCAAGGCCGTCCGGAGGGCCTGTTCGGCAGCGGCGTCATCCCCCCGGTCGATACGGATGCGGCCCAGGTGAACGAGCGGGGTCTCCGAGCCTGGATCGTCTAGGGCCATCAACTCCAGGACGGCATCCGCCTCCGCGTACCGGCGCCGGGCGAGGAGGTCCGTGACGCGGGCCATCCTGTCGATCCGGCCGGCTTTGAGGGCGTCGATCTCGTCAGCGTACGGGTCGGGCCGGCGGCGGTCCGCGGGCAGGCCGGCTGACTCGCGGAGTACCGCCTCGACCGCGGCGGCGTCGCCCTGCCTGCGGTGGACCTCTGCCTGCAACGTCAACGACGTCTTGCGAGCAGACTGGCTGCGGCCAGCCCGGCGGAGGTAGGTGAGGCTGCCGGTCAGGTCGCCGCGTTCCAGCGCCAGCCGGCCCAGTCCCAGGTTGACGTGCGGCTGCTCGGGGTCTCGGCGGAAAACTCGTAAGAGTTGGGCCTCCGCCTCGTCGAGCCGGCCCTGAGTCAGCAGAAGATCGACAAGCAGCAGCCGCGCCGTATCATCCCGGTCGCCCCACAGGTCCGCCGCGCGCCGTAGCAGCGGGACGGCGGCCGCGGTGTCCTGCGGTCTCACGGCGAGGGCGTGGAAGTACGGCCACCGCGGCTCGGTCGGGTCCAACCGCCCGGCCTGGTCGTAGCACGTCGCCGCTTCGGTCATATAGGCGTGGGCCGACAGCACCATGCCCAACTGTCCCCACGCCCGGCACGACCTCGGCTCCCTGCGGACGGCGTCCCGAGCCTTCTCGATCGCCGCCGCCACGTCCGGGTCGGGCACGGCGACCCGGACGGCCGGCGGTTCCGCTACCGCGGGGCGGGACCAGAGGTAGGCGGCGATCGCGACGGCTGAGGCCGTGCCGACTCCCGCTGCCAGGACCAGGCGGCGGTAACGCCGCCGCGCCGGCCGGGTAGCAGCGGTCGTGTTGTCGATGGAAGTCGTCATGGCGCAGCCCGGTGTGTTCCGCCCTCACCCGACCTGGTCCCCTCTCCACGTCGGACCACCACTACCTGGTCCGCGTCCTGCCCCGGGAACTCCTCGGTTGTCCCGTCCGGCCAGCGTACCCGGATGCCGTCCGCCCGCGCGGCCTGGCCGAGTCCGAAGTGTAGCCAGGGCTCGTTACTGCACAGATAGCTAGAGCCCGGGTTGAGCCAGCGGGTCCAACTCCGGCCGCCGGCTCTTACCGTGACCTCAGCCCCGTTGGCGTCGCGTTTCCAGGCCGGCTCCAGCACGCGGAGGCGCAGCCAGTGTCCTTGCTTTGGGGCTGTGTTGCGGTACAACTTGGCCGGGCCGGCGACGGCGGTCACAAGCAGGTCGAGCGCGCCGTCGCCATCGAAGTCGCCGTACGCCAGGCCACGGCATACGCCCGGCGTGCCGCAGAACGTGGCGTTGTCTGGCGAGACGTCGCGGAACCGACCGGCCCCGTCGTTGGCGAAGAGTTGGTTGCGCTCGGCGTACCACCCCCAAGGGTCGGTGAACCCGGGCTGCGGCTCCTTGGCCCGCATCACCCGGCCGTTGACCAGGGCCAAGTCGTCGTCCCCGTCGTGGTCGAAGTCGGCCAGTACCGTCCCCCATCCGGTGCCCGGCCAGGTCGGGGTTGTAAGCCCGGCCGCGGTCGTCTGGTCGCGGAACCAGCCCCGCGGCTTCTGGACCCACAGGGCGTTGGTCTCGTCGGTCAGGTGGGTGACGAACAGGTCGAACAGCCCGTCGCCGTTCACGTCGCCGATGGCTACGCCCATGTTCGCCTGGAGTCGGCCCTGGCTATTGACCGCCACCCCGCGGAGCAGACCCTTCTCCTCGAACGTGCCGTCGCGCCGGTTCAGGAACAGCCGGTTCGGCCTCTGGTCGCTGGCGACGAACACGTCCGGCCAGTGGTCGCCGTCGAAGTCGGCGCAAATGACGCCAAGCCCGTAGCAGGTCACCCGCCCGAGGCCCGACCGCAGCGTCACGTCCTCGAACCGCACCCCGCCGGCCGCCGATCGGCCGCAGTTCCGCCAGAGCTTCGGGGCCGCCTCCGGGAAGTGTGTCGGGGTGCAGTAGTCGCGGTGCCCGCCCGGGTGGAAGCACGGCCAGGACGGGTCGTACTGAGCGTAGTTGGCCACCACCAGGTCCAGCCAGCCGTCGCGGTCGTAGTCGAAGAACGCTGCCGACGTGCCCCACTGCGTACTATCCAGGCCGGCCGCCCGGGTGACGTCGGCAAACTTGCCCTCCCCCCGGTTGAGGAACAGCCGCAGCCAGCCGTACTCGGTGACGAGCAGGTCGGGGCGGCCGTCGTTATCGACGTCTCCGACGGCCGCCCCCATGCAATAGCCGGCCACGTCCAGCCCGGAACCGGCACTTGCATCGACGAACCGGCCGTCGGTCGTCTGGCGGTACAGCCGGTTCGGCAACCCCTTGGGGCCGCCGTTGTTGAGCAGGTAGATGTCGAGCCGGCCGTCCCCGTCGAAGTCGAAGACGGCGGCTCCCGAGCCGACCGTCTGCCACATCTTGAACTCGCCGGTCGGCCCCGCGTCGTGGACGAAGTCCAGGCCGACCTCGGACGTCACGTCGGCAAACCATGGCGGCGAGGGCGGCCCGGCCGGCGGCGGGACAGCAGCTGGCCGACAACCGGTCGCGAGAAAGAAGCCCAGGCATGCCGCGGCGGTGAGCAGCGGTCGCCCGGGGCCCGGAGCGGGCGGCAAGACTGTCACCTGTTGCCACTCTGTATTCATTGGCATCGATGTGTGGCTACTTCGCCGGGGCGGCTTGAGCCACCTCGCGGTGGAACGCGGACCGGGCCGGGTCGCCGGCCTGTTCGTAGTAGCTGGCCAGGGCCTGGTGCGTCGCCGCGTGCCCGGGGTCCAGTTCCAGGGCACTCGCCAACCAGCGAAATCCCTCGGCTTGTTGGCCGTTGCGCAACAGGATGATCCCGGCCTCGCAGCGGGGGGCCGGGTCGTGTGGCGAGTGGGCCACCCGGCGGGTCGCGGCGGCGAGTCGGGTCAGGTCCACTTCCACGCGGCGGAACCGGTCACGGACCGCGGCGGCCTCCTCGCGCCTTCCCAATTGCTCCAAGCTCACTGACCAGCCGTAGAGCACTTCCCGCTCGTACGGTTGGCTTACGGCGGCGCGGCGGTACCACGCCTCGGCCTGCTCTGGCGACTCGTGCTCCTGCGCCAGCCGGGCGCGGGCGGCCAGCCCCGCCCCGTCGCCGGGGTGCTCCGCCACCAGCCGGTCCAACAGCCGCCGGGCCTCGTCCGGCTCGTTCAGCATGTGCCGGCAGGTGGCCAGGCCGCGGAGCACCGGCGGTGTGTCCCCCAACCGGCGGCGGGCGTATTCGACGTGGGAGAGGGCCTCCCGGGGGTCGCCCTTCATGAGCAGCCCCGCCAGCTGGAGGCGGGCGTGGTCGTGGTCGGGGTCCAGCTCCAGCGCCCGGCGGTAGCACTCCCGGGCCTCCGCGGCGTTGCCGCTCCGCTCCCACGTCTGGGCCAGCAGGTACCAGGCCGGCACCCAGCCCGGCTCCTCGTCCAGCCACGACTGCAGGGCCAAGCGTGCCTTGAGGAGCTGGTAGGTCTTGAAGTAGTGCGTGGCCAGGACTTCCATGACCAGCGGCGCGTACTCGGGGTTCGCCTCGATTCGCTTCAGCAGCTCCGCCTCGACCGGGGCCAAGTCGCCGCGCTGGGCGCGCCCCAGGAGGCGCTCGAGCTCGATGGCCCCCGCGTCCCCGCCGCGGTCACGGCTGCGGGCCAGGTGCCGCTCGGCCTCGTCGTACGCCTCCACCCCCCGGGCGGCGCGCGCCGCCAGCAGGTGTGGCTCGCCACTCCAGAACCAAACCCGCAGGCTGGGGCTCAGTTCCTGCCGCGCCGCCGCGTAGTCGCGGCGACGCAGCGCCTCCCGCGCCGCCAGGTGGTGCCACGCCGTCCAGCCGAGCACGCCGGCGGTCAGGCCGGGCAAGAACACCAGAAGGAGGAACCAGATGACCCGGCGTGACCGCCTCTTCATCGCGTCGAACCCGGAGGGACTGACGAGTGTCGAGCCTGGTCGGCCCGTACGCGCCTCACGACTTCTTGGGGCCGCCCCGGGGCGGCGTCTCGGGGCCGTCGCCCCCCAGCTTATTGTCGAGCTGTTCCAAGAACCGGGCGGCGCGGCGGCGGACGTCCTCGGGGCCTTGACCGCCCGCTGCCTCCCGCGCCCGCGGCTCGGCCAGCCGAGCCTGCGGGCCGAACTGTCCGATGCCCCACATCGCGATGTTCCGGACGTCCCCGACCTCGTCCGTCAGGTACGCCTCGATCAGGGCCGGAACCGCCACCTCGGGGTCGGCCTTGATCGCCCCGAGGGCGTGGGCCGCGTTCGCCCGGACCCCGGCGTCCGGGTCGCCGCGCACCCGCCCGGCCAGGGCCTTGACCCCGGACCTTGCCGGCGGGCCGAGGTTGTCCAGCACGAGCACGGCCCGCAACCGGGCGTCGGTGTCCGGGTCCTTCTCCAGGATGGCAATCAGATCCGGCAGGGCCGGCCCGGCGAACAGGCTGATCTCCGCCAGCGCGGCGGCGGCCTTGGCCCGCGCCCGGGGGTCGGCGTCGTGCAGCAGAGCGGTCAGGGCCGGGACAGCGGTCTTGTGCAACTCCTTGGCCTCGGGTCCAGGCTCGACCATCGGCCGCGGCGCCTGGTCGCCGGAAGGGGTGCCGAACCGCTCCTCCATCCAGATCTCGGCCAGCGCCGCCGCTGCGGAGGCCCGCACCGCCGACCGGTCGTCTTGAAGCGCAGCCATCAGGGTCGGCACCGCGTCGCGCGTCCCCTGGCCTGCCCGCCCCAGGGCCCGCACCGCGGCCTCGCGGGCCTGGGGGTCGGGGTCGCGCGCCGCCGTCAGCAGGGCCGGCGTCGCCTCCCGGGCGTGGACCCCGATCTTCCAGAGCGAGTCGGCGGCCCGTGCGCGGGCCGCCGCGTCGGCAGTCGAGAGGGCCGCGACGTGTCCGGGCACCGCCTCGCGGGTCAGGCCGCTGGTATCGACCCCCGGCGAGGACGTGTCCCAGTTGCCCCAGACCGCCAGGCCGACCACGGCCAGGGCGAGCAGCAGGGCGACCGCGAGGAAGACGCGCATGGTACTCGGCTTCCCGGTTCGGGGGAGCTTTCGCCGACCGCTGACCGTGCGAGCGGGTCCGTCAGGCCCACGGACGCCCGGTCGCACCAAGGGTTGCGGTGGGGTGCGGGGCCGCCTCCGGAATCTGCTACTTCTTGAGCTTACTCTCCAGGTCGATCTCCACCTTGCCGTCGGCCGGGACCCGTTGCTTCAGCGGCGTCTTGGTGATGTCCCGGTACGCCGCCGGGACGACCGAGTCCGCCTTCTTCTTCTTCTCCTCCGCTTCCCGCTGCTTCGGGGAGTTGCGCATGAAGAACTCCCGCTTCTGCGCCTCGTTCATCTGCATCGGGTTGCCGCCGCCGGGCATGTTCGGGACCTCGTCAATCTTCACGGTAATCTTGTAGTCCCCGGGCACCGCCCCGTCGTCGGTGCTGAACGTCGTGAGGCGGAACTCCCCGTCGGAGTTCGTCCGCCCGGAGGCGATGTTCCCGTTGCCGTCCGCCGGGGTGAAGACAACGGTGGCACCCGGCAGGGGCTTTCCGTCCAGCGAGATTCGGCCGGACACCTTGACCGGCTTGGCCGAACCGCCGCACGCGGCGGCGGTCAGCAAGGCGGTCCCGACCATCCACCGGAACACAGTGCGCCTTCGCATGTCACTCTTCCTGGGTTCGGGGCCGCGAAGCGCCGCCGCTGGAGGATCGGGGGGATCCGCTGCGGGGAGTCCCGCGGCCCCGGACGGGTTGACACCACGCGGCCCCCCCAGCGACCGGGGCCGGTTCTACTGGTTGTTCACCACTAGGCCGTCGCGGCGCAGGCCGAGCTTGATGTACGACACGTGGTCGATGCTCTGCGGGATGAACCGCACCGACCCGTCGGCGAACGCGAAGTTGGCGCCGCCGCTGTGGTTCGACTTGAACCCGTTGTTCACCTGCCAGTTCTGCAGGCCGCGGTTGTCGGGCCCGCACCCGCCCTCGACGTCCCCCGAGGTGACCGGGTAGTTGATCGGCACAAGGACGCCCATGTGGGCCTGTCCGGAGTCGAACGAGAGCAGGCCCCGTCCGTTCTGGTCGCCGCCATAGGGGTCGCGGGCCCAATACAGGTGCGGGTCCCCCTTATCCAGCAGGGTCTCGCCGATCATGATGGTGTTCGAAGATCCGTCGGTGATGTCCGAGAAGGTCTTGGCCCCGAACCAACCGGTCAGATGTTCGCCGCGGTGGAAGAAGCCGTTGCTGGTCGAACAGGTCACACCCGGCAGGCCGACCGACCGCGCGTAGGTCGGGTCGCAGAACTGGCCGAACGGGTTGAACCCGCACTGGTCGCCCTCTTGCCCCATCCCCTGGTTGCCCACGTAGGTGCTGACGAGGAAGGTTTGGTGGTTGCTCGACGGGCAGTGCTGGTACGGCAGGGGGCTCCGAGGAATGACCCCGGCCGTCCGCGCCCGGGTGATGACGTCGATCCGCGGCTGGCCCAGCCCCAGCGACGCGATCGGCCGGTAGACGTTCTCCTGCTCCATGTACGGCAGGATGTACAAGTGCCAGCTTCCCTGGTCGTGCTGCCACCCGCCGTCGCCGGCCCACCCACCGCTGCTGCCCCAGTCGGAGCCCATCATGCCCCCCGGCGGGAACTTGCCGGCGCCGTCGTGGTGGTTGTGGACGGCCAGGCCCAGCTGCTTGAGGTTGTTCTGGCACTTGAGCCGGGCGGCGGCCTCCCGGACCTTCTGCACCGCCGGCAGTAAGAGGCCGATGAGGATCGCGATGATCGCGATCACGACCAACAGTTCGATCAGCGTGAACCCCCTCGCCGAGGGCCACCATGACCGTGGGCGGAAAACGCGCATACGTACGCCTCCGCAAGAGGAAACCGGCCGAAGAAGACATGGCCCACCTGTTGGCGCTGCCACCCCCTCGGCTGAGGACACACTCCGCTCGGACCGGGCCTCGATCCGGGGCCGACTCGGACCGGCCCGCGCGGGCCGGGTTATGATCCCGCCGCCCCGTTCTCGATCTGGGCCAGCGCCTGCCGGGCCAGTTCGCGGGTCGGCGGGGTGCTGTCCTGGAGCCGCTCGCGCAGCTCCGGGGCCGCCGGGGCGGCCGCCGGGCCGAGCCGCACGAGGGCCTGGACGGCGTAGAACCGGACGGTCGAATCCGGGTCCCCGGTCGCCCTGGCAAGCGCCCGTACCGACTCCTCCTCGGGAGGGGTCAACTTGCCCAGGGCCACGGCCGCCCGCCACCGGTCGGCGACGTTCCGGCTCTTGATCTGTAGCTGCCAGTAACTCGCGGACCGGCCCTCGAACCGCGGTCCGGGGTCACACCCGGCCAGCGCGACACCGAAGGCCAGCCCCCAGAAGCCCGCGATCCAGAATCGTCGCTGCGCGTGATTCATGACACGGCAATCCCCGCTACCGGGCGCGACCCGCCGGTGCCACTCAGGGTAAGTAAAAGTGTGCCGTATCGGACCCGACGGGGTGAACAAGACTGTTTAATGAAATCTTGCACACCCTTTATGAATTCTGCAAACTGGGTGCGCGCCTCGCTGTAGTCGCCTTGAACACGGGGGCACCCGATGCGGCGGATAAAGCGCGTAGCGGTCGCCGTGAACATGAACAAGGCTTACGACCGGCAGGTGGTGGCCGGGATCGCCCGGTTCGCCCGCCGGCGGAATGACTGGAGCCTGTACACGGAGGACGAGTCGCTGGCCAAGCTGCCCGACCTCGGGAGCTGGCACGGCGACGGGATCATCGCCGATCTGGACGACCGCCGCCTGGCTCGGGCCGTCGCCCAGGTGGGCGTCCCGGTGGTCGGGTTCGGCGGCGCGCAGTCTCCCGCGGACCCGTTGGCCAGCCGTCACTACGTGGCCAGCGATGACGTGTCGATCGGCCGACTGGCTGCCGACCACTTGCTCCAGCGCGGGTTCCGGCAGTTCGCGTACTACGGCGAACCGCCGACCGCGCTGAACCCGTGGTCCGCGCGGCGCGGCGAGGCGTTCCGGCAGCGGGTCGAAGCGGCCGGGAATCCGTGTGCGGTTTACACCGGCCGGTACGCCATTCCCGTGCGCTGGGAACCGCTCCTGAAGGGGCTGACGGAGTGGCTGGCGCGGCTGCACACGCCCCTGGGGCTGATGGCTTGTCACGACGCGCGGGCCCGGCACGTGTTGGAGGCGTGCCTCCGGGCGGGACGGCGGGTGCCGGACGACGTGGCCGTGATCGGCGTCGATAACGACGACGTGATGTGCGACCTCGCCCACCCGCCCCTGAGTAGCGTCATCCAGGGGACGCACCGGATGGGCTACGAGGCGGCCGCCCTGCTCGACCGGTTGATGGGCGGCGATCGGCGGCGGTCGTGGATCGTGGTCGAGCCGGTCGGCGTCGTTACCCGCCGCTCGACGGACGTGCTAGCGGTCCAGGACGACAAGGTCGTCGAGGCGATTCGGTTCATCCGCGACCACGTCGCCGACGGGCTGCAGGCGGCCGACGTCGCCCGCCATTCGCGGCTCTCCCGCGCCGCCCTGGACCTGCACTTCCGGCAGGCGCTTGGCCACACCATTCACGACGAGATCCATCACACCCAGGTCGCCCGGGCGCAGGGTCTCCTCACCACCACCGACCTGCCCCTTAAGCAGGTGGCCCAGTACGCGGGGTTCAGCAGCGTGCAATATATGACCACGGTGTTCCGGCGGGAGTTCGGACATGCCCCCGGGCACTACCGCCTCCTGTACCTTAACTAGGTGATCGAGCACCGCACCAGGACTCACCGGCGGCCAGTCCGGACTTCGGCCTGGTCGCGTTGGCGTACTCCAAGCGTGCGACTTCGGCTGAACTCGCCGCACGAGTTCAACACAGCGATGCGGGCTGAAGCCTGGGAACGGCTCGCGAAGTGAGTGGAACCGTTATGCGACGCTTGCAAATGCACGCCGCGGTGCTGGGCTCAGTCCTCCTGACCGGCACCGACGAGGGGACAGCAGGTGTTCCCGGCCCGCCGCCGGACCGGGCACTGCTCCGCCTGACGGTCAAGGACCTCGGCCCGCTGGGCACGGGGTCGAACATGTTCCGCACGGGCCTGGTCCATTCCTCCGGGGTCGTTTTCGTCGGCACCTACGGCCCGGCGCCGGCCCACGTCTGGAAATACGACCCGCGCACTGGGCAGCTGACCAAGGTCGGCTCGCCCGGGGAGTACCAGCTCGACAGCATGGTCGAGGCGCCCAACGGCAAGATCTACATCGGGACCGCTTACAATGCCATCGTCTACGAGTTGGACCCGGCCACGGGGCGGATCCGCAGCCTCGGTACGCCACCCGTCGAATCCACCTCGTGGATCTTTACCATGATCCACACCCGGGACGGCGAAATCTACGGGGCCAAGGGCGTGGGCCTATTCCGCCTGGACTGGCGGACTGGCAAGATGGAGGGCCTGGGCCTTGTGCCGGGCGACCACACCACGCCGGGGCCGGGCGCCAGCAACCCCATCGTGCGGACACTGGAAGAGCGCCCGGACGGCGTCCTCTGGGGGGACACCAACCGTTGGGTCTTCACCTACGACCCCCGGACCCGCAAGATCACGTCGGTCGCCGACGTCGTGGCCTACGACGATGCTTGCTACGCGGTCATGCATGCCCAAGGGCCGGCGCCGGTCGCGGATCTTTATTTCAATGTCTACGCGCGGTTCAGCGGTAAGACGCCCCGGCGGCCCTTCGGCATCTGCCGGGCTGAGACCGGTCGGGTTGAGCCGTTGGAGATCGACGGCCTGCACGCGGACTGTACGCCGTGCGGCTGGTGGCAGCAGGACGGTCAGCCCCGCTGGCTGGTCGCGCAGTATGCGCCCGGCGACGGGATGTCGAGCATCGCCGTCGTGGACGTCGTCCGCCGCAAGGTGGTGGAGCGCTGGCAGGTGCCGGGCCGCGAGATGCCGCCAGCCCGCCTCGCGGGACCGGGACTCTGGTTTATCTCCTCGGCCCGCGGGACCCTCTACCGGGCGGAGCCGGAGAAGAAACGCCTCGTCCCGGTGGCCGTGAACCCCGAGCCCGCCGAGTGTCGCTGCCTGGCCATGTCGCCCGCCGGGCGCCTGGCTGCCTACACCTACGACTGCGGCTTCGCGTTCACGCTCGACCCGAAGACCGGAAAGGCCGTTGACCACGGGCGCGTGGAATTCGACGACCATCGCTGCGTGTTCGGGCCGGCGGCGCTCGCGGGCCCGCGCGGACGCTACCTCCTCGCTAACCACGGCGACACGCTGCCGCGGCTGTGGGTCTCCGACCTAGAAGCCAACCGCCACAAGCCACTCGGCGAAACGGCGATCCAGCTCCTCCGGGCAGGTGACGGCACCGTCTGGGGCCGCCAGGGGCCGCTTTCGCGCGGCGATCTGGAGTTCGTGGCCGACCGCTCGTGGACGCCGGCGCGGGCTGGGGTGCGGGGCAAGCTGTTCCGTTACCGGCCGGGGGAGCAGCGCGTGGAGGTGGTGTCGGGGCTAGGCCCGGTCGGCCCGGTCGCGCAGGTTCCCGGACGGCCTGACAAGCTAGTGGTCGGCCTGGAGAAGGGCGTGGGAGTTTACGACGTCGGACGGCAGAAGGTCGTGGCCTGTGCGGAACTCCCAGCCGCCTTGGCCGCGGCGGTGCCGGATGCCAACGCCGTGTACCTGGTCCTCGCGGATGCGTCCCTGTGGTCCGCCGCGGTGGCGGCGGACGGAACGTTGACGACGAAGCACCTGGCCGCGGACTTCGGCCCCGTGGGCCGCGGCTGCTTCCTACTTCCGCAGAGTCGCTGTCTCGTCGGCGTCGCTGGCGACGGCTCGGTGAATCGGTTCGACCCGCGCTCCAGGGCGATCGGCCGGAGCCCCGGGCGGGTGCCGCCCGGGGCCGGGCCGGCGGTTCACCCGACCGAGGACGTGTGGTACTTTGCCGGCCGGCAAGTCCTGCGGTATGAACTCGGGAGTGCTGCCGATTGTGTTCAAGGTAGTAGGTGACATGGGATTGCCGAAGGCGGGTTACCGTTCACCTCATCCGCGGGGCTTTCGGGGCCGGTATTCTTCACGAAGCCGTACGAAGTTTAGGCGTAAGAGAGTGGGGATCGGCCCAGTCGGGTTTCCTTCCCTAACTCGCTGTCGTGCCTGGTCCGACATGACGAGCCCCGCGGCTCCCTCCTCAGCGGCCGTGCCGTTGCCGCAGAGCACAAGGCTCGGCCTACGGGCCTGGCGCTTCGCCTCGTACAAACCGAGAAGCACATCGCCGGCCACCGCCTGAGACGCCACGTCCCGGGCCTCCGGGATTCGTTTCGCGAGCTCCTCCGCACCCGAGGAGGTTTGAGCGACGACGATGTCGGTGTTGCCAACGTCCATCAGGAGCGAGAGGGTGTTGACAACCTTGCCCGTCACATCGCACCTGAAAGACCCCTCTCGGACGTGGTGCGATGGACAGCTTATTGACTTTGCAGTACAAAGTAAGCGTCACTGCTCCTAGACGTTTTTCGATTGGCCGCGGGCGACCGGTCGGAGGTTGACGTCTCAGCCGTGACGGCCTCGACTGGCACGAGCCCGGGGTCCGAGCACCCGCGCTGAGTTTGACGTGCGAGGGCTGCCACGAGTGGCGCCGGCGCGACGCGGGAGTAAGGGGGACCGACTTGCCCGCAGGACCGCTGACCATCGGGCTTAACGGATCCCTCCACGTCCGCGAGGAACGCCTGTCGATCCGGCCGGACGCGTGCCGCCTGATGTACGTGAGCGACATCCACCTCCGGCGGAACCGCTCCGATCGGCTCTGCCGGCAGGTGATCGAATCCGCGCGCTCCTCCGAGATCGATGCCCTGCTTCTGGGGGGCGACCTGGTAGACGGTGCGACGGAGCTGGGCAGGCTGCGTGACTTGGTCGGCGCGCTCCGCGAGTTCGCGCCGGTCCTCGCGGTGGGCGGCAACCACGACCAATTCGTCGGCATGGATCGTGTGCGCGACGCCGTCGCGGGCGGCGGGGGCCAGTGGATTCACGCGGGCAGCGCCCGCGTCCTTCGCGGTCGGCGGGAGATTGCCGTCTCCGGCCCCGACGCGGCGTCCCTGCCGGGGGGCGATTTCCAGATCCTATGTGCCCACGACCCGCGCGTCTGGAAGACGGCACGCGGGCGCGGCTACGACCTGGTCCTGGCCGGCCACCTCCACGGCTGTCAGGTGGTTGCCTTCGAGTATCGCGACCGCCTGTTCCCCGGCGCGGTTTTCTACCCGTACTGCTACCTGAGCCATCAGGCGGGATCGACCCGGCTGGTGGTCAGCCGCGGCGTGAGCGATCTCGTGCCGTTCCGCTGGCGGTGTCCCCGGGAGGTCGTCTTGTGCCACGTGTGAGGCCGGCGACGCCAGCGAGTGGGCCGACGCACGTTCCGCCCCACGGCGCGCGGTGGAAGGTGATTCGTGAAGGCATCTCGACCACTCTGATCGCGACCATCAGCACGGTTCGCGGGCTGTCACTCCTCCCGTCGGGCTCGCCCGGGACACCGCTGCGCGCCCTGTGCATCGCGGCGTTCGACACGCTTCATGCGATCCGCCGCGGAAAGCGACTGCCGACGTCCGAGCTCAGAGTGCTGGCGGCGCTGCTCGATCTCGGTGCCTGCGCCAATGCAGCTTTCGACCACAAGGCGGGTCGCCGGCGTGAGAGTCGTGGCACCCCTCACCTGCTCGAAGAGGCCGGGATCGGCCCGACCGTGGCGGAATACCTGCGAAGGCTCGGCGACCTGGAGAGCGTTCGCCCGTCGCCGGGCGGAGACCGGTGGCACTTTCAAAACGTGAGTTCGTACCGAGAAGCCGTCGTGCGGCTCTCGCTAGGAATGATCGCCACGGCCGCCTGCGGCGACCAGTGCCTCGACAAGGCGATCGTGGCTACCTACGGTTGCGGCGATCTCAATCTCCTGTTCCGCATCGCGATGCAGTGCCAGATCATCGACGACGTTCTGGACTATCCGCTCGACAGGTCGGCCGGGTTGCCCAGTTTCCTGACGGCTTGCAAATCACTCCCGCAGGCCCTGGAGCTGACTCGGCAGGCGACACGGGGCTATGCCGGCGACCGCCGCGTGGCGCGGGCCGCCGATGTTTTCCCGCTGCGGGCGGCACTGTTTCTCATCTCGACGTGTACCAAGCTGGTCGTTTCACTACGCCGCTGGGAATGTCGCCCGCCTCGGACCGTCGCCCGCGAAGCGACCTGATGGGCCCAGGCTGCCGGCCCCAGAGGCGTCGTCGAGTCTGCTCGGCCAGCGCGGTCATACCAAGGTTCATCGGCAGGGCGGGCTCTCGCCGGTGATTTCGACTGAGCGCATGGATGCATGCCTGTGGATTCTCGCCACGACGCACTCCAATGACGCACTGGACCTGTACGCGATTGGCGGACTGGATGCGCGTTAGGGACACAGACTCGCACGGGTTTAGAGATGGTGGACTGTCGTCGAGCCATGCCACCGCAATGAGCGAGCAACGGTGCGCCCGCCGGTCCGGCTACCCGCGGACGATGTGACCGACTCGAGCACCGATTCGGGGTCTTACCGCGTGGCTACCCCGTCGCCCCGACGTCTCCGCTCCGCCCAAGTCCAGGACGCGGAGCGTTCCGCCCGTGCGTTCCCATGCCGAGCGTGGGAACGAGAAGGGGTCACTGCAGGCCGGCCCGCTTCGCCATCTCGTCACGCATCTGCCGCTCGGTCCACCCGCCGGATGTGTGCGGCTTGCGCATCTCGATGTGGATGGTGCCGTCGAACTTCGGGTCGGTCCGCTTCGCCAGGGACACCCGCAGCCGGTGGACGGCGTTGTTGAGGAAATAGTCGTCCGCGTCCCCGACCCAGACATGCACCTTGCCGCCGGCCAACTTCGGGCCGAGTACCTTCCAGTTCCGCTCCAGCACCAGCCGCAGGTCGTACTTCTCCCAGTGCTTGAGCACGGACTTGTCGATCGCCCCGGTCTTGCCATCCCATAGCGGGACGGGTAGGCTGTCGGCGCCCCGCGGGCCGTAGACGGCGTTCCACGCCGCCCAGTCCCGCCCGGACAGCTCCCACCGGCTGCCGCGACCGAGCACGACCTCGATCTGGTTCTCGTGGCGGACGGTGGTGATCACGTCGCCATCGAGGGAGCGCCTCGACGGTCGCTCGAAGCCCCAGCGGTTCACGTAGGCGTTGGCGTCTGTGTAAGCGTTGATCAACTCGTAGGCGCGGAAGTCCACCGAGTCCGGACACTGCGACCAGCAGCCGTTGAAGTAGTCGGGGTAGAAGACCTGCAGCGCCAGCGACACCCAGCCGCCGGTGGACCCACCGGTAGTGAACCGCGCCTTCGGCGTGCCGAGGCAGCGGTAGGTCTTCTCGATGTATGGGATGATTTCCTTCGTCAGCGCATCGCCATAGGGGCCGTTGTTGGCCGAGTTCACCTGGTATGGGTCGCCGAACGGCCCGGCCCCGTCGAGCTGGACTTGCACGAACCGCGGGTCCGGGGCGATCCCCTGGGCATCGGTGTACCGGGTGCCGAACCCGCCGATGCGGACGATCAGCGCGTACTGCCTCGTCGGCTCCCAGTCGAAGTCTGGCGGCAGCACCAGCCCGACGCGGTAGGCCATCGGCCGCCCGTGGAAGGCGGAGAGCAACCTCGACGACAGCTTCAGGTACTTGTGTGTGGCCGTCGCCGCCGGCAGCTCGTCCTCGTAGGTCTTGTCGAGGGTGAGCGTCACCGTGGTGCCTGCCCTCGGATCGAGCTTCACCTTGACCGGGTCGCAGTACCGGTTGCCGGGGGCGTCGGGCAGGTTGACGTCGCGGTTGAAGGCGAAGACCGCCTGCGCCGTGTACTCGCCTGCCGGCAGCTCGTCGAGCGGCCAGAGCGGGAACGTCGCGGACTTGCCGTCGAGCGTCACCGTGGTGTCGGGGGTGAACCTCACCTCGTCGGCGCCGAGGACGGGCAGGACCGGCGGTTGGGTGCGGGTGAAGTCCGGGGCGCCGTGGGCCGGCCCGACGGCGACGAGCACCCGTCCGGAGGCGGGCGGGGTGGGGGCGTTGTCCGCGGCAAGGCGGACCTCAAACCGCAGGCCGGGGTCGGCGGCGTAGGAGTACTGAATACCCAGTACGCAGTACGCAGCTAGGAAGGCGGCGCGGCGGCTCGGCATGGCGGACCCCGGTCGGAGGATGCGGCCATTGTAGGGCGGTCCGAGCCTTCGAGGCCCGACGGCGGGCGAACCGGGCCAGCGGCCTCCCGCCGCGAGACGACCGGAGTGTTACGTCTACTTGACGAGCTCGATGTTCCAGGTGTTCTGGAACCCGAACCCGAAGACCGGCGTTAGGCGAGCAGCTCCTGCGTGTGCTCGCTCGCCGACAGCGGCGGGTGGACGAACCCGGCCCCCTTCACCCAGATGGCCGCGTCGGCGTTCGGGTCCGGGCCGTGCGGGCTCGGCTCCGGGGACTCGATCGGTTCGTCGAGGAACTGGGCGTCGATGAAGTACTCCCTCAGGTCATCGTCATCCGAGTCGAAGATGACCTTGCCGTCCAGCTTGATGACCACGATCGCGCCGGTGAAGACCTCGTCCGGAGGATACGACGGGTCGTCGGCCGGGACGTCCTCGAAGTACGTGTCGCCGACGTAGGCCAACATCGGCAGGACGAACTTCTGCACTGTCTGGAGGGTGACGTCCAGTTCCCCGACGACGATGCCGTCTAGCACGGGTACACTGGCTGCGCCAGCAGCGTCTGGGCGGCTGTGGCCGACTGGCGACAGAGCCGGGCCGAGGTGTTCGTGCCCCTGGCCCATCCCCCAGGTGAGGCCCAGGTGGACTTTGGCCACGCCGAGGTGGTGGTGGCCGGTGAACGGGTGACGGCCGCGTTCTTCGTGATGACCCTGCCGCATTCGGACGCGTTCTTCGTCCGGGCCTAGAGTCTACTTTGGTTCTCGACAGGCTGCGAACCCGGAGGGTCCGATCCGACGGTTCCCAGCAATTGCCGACCCTGCTTCAGCGGCTTGATCGTGAACGCCGAAGCGACGGGGGTTTCCAACACGCATGCCGAATGTCCGGCGGACATGGAGGCCCGTTGTGTGCCGTCCGACACGCCTACCCAGAAGACAGCGTTCGTGACACGAAGTATACACCCCGCCTCACAGCACCGGCCCGAGCATCGCCACGGCGTTGTTCCACAACCGCCGGGGCATCGACCATCGTGCCACCTCGTCGGCGGTCACCGGGCGGGAGGAGGCCAGGTAGGCGTCCTGGCGGCGGCGCACCTCCGCCGTCAGGGACGGGTCGTAGAAGAGGATGTTGTTCTCGAAGTTCAGGTCGAAACTCCGGCGGTCCAGGTTGGCCGACCCGATCAGGGTCACCTCCCCGTCCAGGGTGACCGATTTGGTGTGTAGCAACCCGCCCCGGTACTCGAAGATCCGAACCCCCGCGGCCAGGAGGTCGGCGTAGTAACTGCGGCTCGCGGCGGCGACGATCCACGAGTCGTTCCGGGCCGGGACGATGACAGTTGTCGCAACACCCCGCCGGGCGCTGGCGCACAGGGCGGCCTGGATCCCCTCGTCAGGCACGTAATACGGTGTGGTGACGACCAACTCGTGCCGCGCGGCGTACATGAGCGACTCGAACACCTCCGGCATGGCCGAGGCCCGCACCGTCGGTCCGGTGCCGATCACCTGGGCGGGGAATCCGGGTCCGTCCGGAGGGAGCGGCCGTCGCAAGAGGTCGCCGAGGTCCTCGTCCACCTGGGCCATCCAGTCGCCGGCGAACAGGTACTGGTTCTGCCGGGCGACCGGTCCCTCGAACCGCACCATCGCGTCCACCCACGGGGCGTACTTCGCCTTGATGCGGAACTCTGGGTCGGCGCAGTTCTGGCTGCCGCAGTACGTGACGGCGTCGTCGATCACCACGACCTTGCGGTGGTTCCGCAGGTCGATGCGCCCGCGGAGCGGCCGGAGCAACACGTTGCCGACCGGCAGGGCGGTGGCGAGCCGGACCCCGGCCGCGGCCATAGCACGCCAGGAGTCTGAGCCCAGGAGGATGCGGGAGCCGAGGGCGTCGGCCATCGCCCGGCACGTCACCCCACGCCCGGCGGCCCGCTTCAGGGCCTCCACGACCTTGAGCCCGTTGGTGTCTGGCAGCCAGATGTAGAACGCGAGGTGGACGTGGTCGCGGGCCGCGTCGATGTCCGCGACCAGGGAGTCGATGGCCGCGTTCGAGTCCGGGAGGAGGACCGCCCGGTTGCCCCCGACCGGTGCGAAGCCGTTGACCGACCGCCCCATCCGGAAGAGAGGTGCGTACCGGTCGGGGATGGGCGGGTGACGGGTCGCTTCCGACCCCGCGACGGCCGCCGGGTCCGGCAACCGCGTCAGCGTCTCGTGGACGCGGGCGGCCCGGCGCCGGCCGATGCTGGTCTCGCCCAGGAGGACGTAGGCCACGATCCCCGCCACTGGGAGCCCGAGGATGACCACCACCCAGGCCACGCGCGAGGCCGGCTCCCGGTGCGGTCGGAGGACGGCCCTGGCGACGAACCCGAGGTGGACCAGGAAGACCATCCCGGACCAGAGTACACCGAGCAGTTGGTCCTCGATCATGGGCGATCCATGGTCCTGCTTTGGTTCGTCGCGGTGAGGGGTCGCGGGTGAGGGGGCGTCGGTCCGGGATGCCCACCCTTTACTTCCATCCGCCATGCGATCGCGGTCCACTACCTACCGACGGACGAACGTGACGCTTGGCGGAGCTTCTGGGCCGAGGTCCGCCGGCTCCGCGACCAGACTGATCCGCTGGAAGTCGTCCCGCCGCCACGGCCGGTTGCTGCCAGAGGATGACCGTTCAATTGGCAATCGACCATGCCGGAGTCAGGCCGCCGTCATCCTGGTAAGCGGCCGTCGTCACGGGATCAGGCTCGAACCGAGCGGCCGCAGGTGGGCGGCGGTCAGGTTGGGGACGTAGAACTGGTACGCACCTCCCCTGAACGTCGGTGGATTGAGCGGCGACTTGTGCACGTTCAGCCGGCCGACCACCCGCCCCGCCGGGACCGCCTCCCGCATCCGCTGGCACGAGCCGCCGAACCCGTACACGGGCTGGGTCAGGCCGATGCGGACCACCTTCGCCAGCCCGGACTGAAGCAGGGCGAGGGCGTTCCAGCCGAGCATGACCGCGAACGCCTCCCGGGCGTAGGTCAGCATCGGCAGGCCGGACGCCCGGGCGGCGGCGACGTGCCCGTCGAGGCCCGGGTCCGGGGTGCCGGCGAGCGGTTGGACGGCGGCCCACCACGGGGAGTAGTGTGCCCCGGCCCGACCCGGGGTGACATCGAATCCGGTGAACTTGTACAACTCCAGGCCGGCCGGCAGCAGGGTGCGACGGGCGGCCTTGCCGACGAACGCCGCCTGCACACTCTCCGGCTCGTGGATGAACACCAGTGACTCGTTGAGGACGGGCACGGTTGCACTCCGGGGCAGGGAATGTGTGAAGCCGTAGCCAGCCGTCAGCCTTGGACCATAACGAACATGTTCACCCACTCGGGCTCGACTGAGCAGCCGGGGCCGTCGTTTTCTGACGGAATCCGGCAGCTTACGTCTGGGCCGGTCAAGCGTGCGTTCCCCTTGGCTGGCACATCTTGACGACTCTCAGCGGAACAACGACGACTCGACCTCGCCCGGACGACCCCACCACCGACCCGGAGGAGACATCGGGTAGATTTGGCCGGCCGAGCGTCCGGGCAGGGTCATGTCGGTCGATGCCCGGCTCGTGGTCAGGAGGCGGGGGCGGCCTTCACCTGGTCGGCCAACGCCCGGAGGGCGGACGCCCGGTCTGGCCCGACCCCGGTGACCCCCTGGCAGGTCACCCGGACGCACCCCGGCCGCATGTCCACGAACACCGGGCTGCCGAGCCGGGCGACGATCTCCGGCGCCCGGCACCCCGGCCGCTCGCCGGGGGGACGCACCCTGTCCCCGGACTGGTCCCGCCGGATGTCGCTCATGTGGCGTCCCCGCTAACGGAACAACTGGCACCCCCAGTGTACAGGCTAGATACGTGCGTACAGATTCCGTGCTAAAAACCGGGACTGAGCTTCCCCAGAGTTCGTGGAGTCCGAGTTAAGGGTGTAGACTCCGAGGGAGGAGAGCACCGATGCCCCGCAAGACCTCCACCGGCGAGTTCAAGCTCCAGGCCGTGAAGATGAT
>Ga0247822_10000388_pt1 | contig 23282 bp, 20 predicted proteins | sample 13C_Cellulose_Da_FD_192423 | JGI IMG/M metagenome (GOLD analysis project Ga0247822, IMG submission 192423) | Soil microbial communities from agricultural site in Penn Yan, New York, United States - 13C_Cellulose_Day30 | ecosystem: Environmental > Terrestrial > Soil > Agricultural land | place...
CACCGGCGTGGGCAAGACCGAAGCCGCCAAGCAGCTGGCCTACATCATGGGCATCGACCTGATCCGCTTCGACATGTCGGAGTACATGGAGCGCCATGCCGTGAGCCGCCTGATCGGCGCGCCCCCCGGCTACGTGGGCTTCGACCAGGGTGGCCTGCTGACCGAGGCCATCACCAAGAAGCCGCACTGCGTGCTGCTGCTCGACGAGATCGAGAAGGCGCATCCGGACATCTTCAACGTGTTGCTGCAGGTGATGGACCACGGCACCCTGACCGACAACAACGGGCGCAAGGCCGACTTCCGCAACGTCATCATCATCATGACGACGAACGCGGGTGCCGAGACCATGAACAAGGCGACCATCGGGTTCACGAACCCGCGCGAAGCGGGCGACGAGATGGCCGACATCAAGCGCCTGTTCACGCCTGAGTTCCGCAACCGCCTGGATGCGACCGTCAGCTTCAAGGCGCTGGATGAGAACATCATCATGCGCGTGGTCGACAAGTTCCTGCTCCAGCTGGAAACGCAACTGGCCGAGAAGAAGGTCGAGGTCACGTTCACCGACGGGCTGCGCAAGCACCTGGCGAAGAAGGGCTTCGACCCGCTGATGGGCGCGCGCCCGATGCAGCGCCTGATTCAGGATACGATCCGCCGTGCCCTGGCCGACGAACTGCTGTTCGGTCGCCTCACCGAAGGTGGTCGCCTGACGGTGGACATCGAGACCAAGCAGGACGAAGCGGGCAAGGAAACGCAGGAAGTCATGCTCGACATCCAGCCTTTGTCGAAGAAGGAAGGCAAAGCCAAGCCCGAGGAAGCCACGGCGGGCTGAGTGCTGTCGACGTCTGAATGAAAAAGGCCCGGTATGACCGGGCCTTTTTTCTTGGGCGATCGCCGGATCAGCGCTTCTTGCTGCCGCCCAGCAGGCCACCGAGCATGCCGCGCACGATCTGGCGGCCCAGGCCACTGGCCACGCTGCGGGCCGCGGTTTTGGCCATGGTCTGCACCAGGCCGTCGTACTGCCCGCCACGGGGGCCGGTGCGGCCGAACAGCGCTTCGTTGACCATGTTGCCGAAGCCGCCGCTCTCGGCCGGTGCCTGCTGCTTGTCCGCGCCCGGAATGCGGGGCGTCTTCGCGGCCGAGGACGCTTCGGTGGGTTCCTCCGCGCCGCGTTTTCCGGCGTGGTTGGCAAACATCTCGTAGGCGCTTTCGCGGTCCACCACCTTTTCGTACACGCCCGCCACCAGCGAGTTCTGGCGCAGTTGCTGGCGCTGGGCGTCGGTGGTGGGGCCCAGCTGGCTGCCTGGCGGCACTACGAAGACGCGCTCGGTCTCGGTCGGGCGGCCCTTGGGGTCGAGCAGGCTGACCAGGGCTTCGCCCACGGCCAACTCGGTGATCGCGGCTTCGATGTCCAGCCCCGCCTTGGGGCGCATGGTCTGGGCGGTGGATTTCACGGCCTTCTGGTCGCGGGGCGTGAAGGCGCGCAGCGCGTGCTGCACGCGGTTGCCCAGCTGGCCGAGCACGCTGTCGGGGATGTCCAGCGGGTTCTGTGTGACGAAATAGACCCCCACACCCTTGGAGCGCACCAGCCGCACCACGAGCTCGATGCGCTCGATCAGCACCTTGGGTGCTTCGTTGAACAGCAGGTGGGCCTCGTCGAAGAAGAAGACCAGCTTGGGCTTGTCCGGGTCGCCGATCTCGGGCAGGGTCTCGAACAGCTCGGACAGCATCCACAGCAAGAAGGTGGCGTACAGGCGCGGCGCGTTCATCAGCTTGTCGGCCGCCAGCACGTTGATCACGCCCTTGCCGTCCACCGTCTGCATAAAGTCGGTGATGTCGAGCATGGGCTCGCCGAAGAACTTGTCGCCCCCTTGCTGCTCCACCTGCATCAGTCCGCGCTGGATGGCGCCGATGCTGGCCGCGCTGATGTTGCCGTACTCGGTGGTGAACTGCTTGGCGTTGTCTCCGATGTGCTGCAGCATGGCCCGCAGGTCTTTCATGTCGAGCAGCAGCAGGCCGTTGTCGTCGGCGATCTTGAACACCAGGTTGAGCACGCCGGCCTGGGTGTCGTTGAGGTTGAGCATGCGCGCGAGCAGCAGCGGACCCATGTCGCTGATGGTGGCGCGCACCGGGTGGCCCAGTTCGCCGAACACGTCCCACAGCGTGGTGGGGCAGGCGTGAGAGGCGGGTGGCGTGATGCCCCGGTCTTTCAGGATGGCGCTCATCTTCTCGCCGAAGCTGCCTGGCTGGCTGATGCCGGAGAGGTCGCCCTTGACGTCGGCCATGAACACCGGCACGCCGATGTTCGAGAACTGCTCGGCCAGCGTCTGCAAGGTCACGGTCTTGCCCGTGCCGGTGGCGCCGGTGATCAGGCCGTGGCGGTTCGCGAGCCCGGGCAACAGCTGGCAGGTGGTGGTGGCGTTCTGGGCGATCAGCATCGGTTCGGCCATGGCAAGGGTTCCTCAGGGAAGGCGGTTCGGGTGAAAACGTAAAATCGCAGGCTTATTAGATCAAAGCCAGAACGGGCAAAAGGACAATTTCGTGGCCGGACACAGCAAATGGGCAAATATTCAGCACCGCAAGGGTCGCCAGGATGAAAAGCGCGGAAAGATCTGGACGCGCGTGATCCGCGAGATCACCGTGGCGGCCCGCCAGGGCGGCGGGGACCCGGCGATGAACCCGCGCCTGCGGCTGGCCATCGACAAGGCCAAGGCCGCCAACATGCCGGCCGACCGCATCAAATACAACGTGGACAAGGCCTCGGGCAACCTGGAAGGCCAGGCCCTGGAAGAAATCCGCTACGAAGGCTACGGCATCGGCGGTGCGGCCGTGATCGTCGACACCATGACCGACAACCGCGTGCGCACGGTGGCCGAGGTGCGGCACGCTTTCAGCAAGTACGGTGGCAACCTGGGCACCGATGGCTCGGTGTCGTTCCAGTTCAAGCACTGCGGCCAGCTGGTGTTCGCGCCCGGCACCTCCGAGGACAAGGTCATGGAAATCGCGCTGGAGGCGGGTGCCGACGACGTGATCAGCGACGGCGACGGCGCCATCGAGGTGCTGACTTCGCCGGTGACGTTCGAGGCGGTCCGCAACGCGCTGGAGGCCGCCGGCCTCAAGCCCGAGGTGGCTGAGGTCACCATGCGGGCCGAAAACACCATCGAGCTGACGGGCGACGACGCCGCGCGCATGCAGAAGCTGCTGGACGTGCTGGAGGACCTGGACGACGTGCAGGACGTGTTCCACAACGCCGAAATCGGCGAATAAAGGTCGGCCCGGATGAAAGTACTCGTGATTGGCGGCGGTGGCCGCGAACATGCGCTGGCCTGGAAGCTGGCCCAGGCCGAAGGTGTGCAACAGGTTTTCGTGGCGCCCGGCAATGCCGGCACCGCGCGCGACCCCGCGCTGACGAACCTCGACATCACCGACAAGGCCGCACTGCGTGCCTGGGCGCAAGGGCAGGGCGTTGCCCTCACGGTGGTGGGCCCGGAAGCGCCTTTGGCGGCGGGTGTGGTGGATGAATTCCGCGCCCATGGCCTGCCCATCTTCGGCCCCACGAAGGCCGCCGCGCAGCTGGAGAGCTCCAAGGCGTTCTCCAAGGCCTTCATGCAGCGCCATGGCATTCCCACGGCGAAGTACCAGACCTTCACCGACCCGGCTGCCGCGCACGCCTACGTGGACGCCGAGGGCGCGCCCATCGTGATCAAGGCCGATGGCCTGGCCGCCGGCAAGGGCGTGGTGGTGGCGATGACGGCGGCCGAGGCGCACGAGGCGATCGACTTCATGCTGGTCGACAACACCCTGGGCGTGGCCCACAACGAGGGTGGGGCCCGTGTAGTGATCGAGGAATTCCTCGTGGGTGAGGAAGCCAGCTTCATCGTGCTGTGCGACGGTGAGCACGCCTTGGCCCTGGCGACCAGCCAGGACCACAAGCGCCTGATGGATGCCGACCAGGGCCCCAACACGGGTGGCATGGGGGCGTACTCCCCCGCACCGGTGGTCACGCCGGCGGTGCACGAGCGCGCCATGAACGAGGTGATCCTGCCCACGCTGCGGGGCATGAAGGCCGATGGCATTCCCTACACCGGCTTCCTCTACGCCGGCCTGATGATCACGCCCGACGGGCAGGTCAAGACGCTGGAGTTCAACTGCCGCATGGGCGACCCGGAGACGCAGCCCATCATGATGCGGCTGCGCAGCAACCTGGCCCAGGTCCTGTTGTCCGCCACCCGCGGCGAGCTCGATCGTGTGGCGCTGGACTGGGACCCCCGTGTGGCGCTGGGCGTGGTGCTGGCCGCCGCCGGTTACCCGCTGAGCCCGCGCAAGGGCGATGCCATCACCGGCCTGCCGGCCGACGAAGCCGATCGCATGGTCTTCCATGCCGGCACCAGCGGCGCACCGGGCGCGGTGCAGGTGTCGGGCGGACGCGTGCTCTGCGTGACGGCGCTGGCGGGTTCCGTGGCCGATGCCCGGCAACGCGCCTACGAGGTGGTGGACGCCATCCACTTCGACGGCATGCAGTGCCGCCGCGACATCGGGTACCGCGCACTTTGAACCCCTCCGCCGACTACCCCGGGCCGCACGCGGTCCGGTTCCGTGGTTCTTCGCTGTCGCGCTGGCTGCTGTCCCGCCTGGGCTGGCAGCTGCGCTTTGATGGTTTTCCGCGCCTGCAGGGCGTGGCCATCGTCTATCCCCACACCAGCAACTGGGACTTCGTCGTGATGCTGCTGGCCAAGTGGGCCATTGGCGTGCCGGCGCGCTTCTGGGGCAAGGACACACTGTTCCGCGTGCCCGTGCTGGGTGCCTGGATGCGGTGGCTGGGTGGCATCCCGCTCGATCGCCAGTCGCCTCGCGGCGTGGTGGGGGAGATGGTGGCCTTGATGACCCGACATCGGCAGGAGGGATGCCTGCTGTGGCTGGCGCTCTCGCCCGAAGGCACGCGCCGGCGCGCGCCAGGATGGCGCAGCGGCTTCTACCAGGTGGCGGTGGGGGCGGACGTGCCCGTGGCCCTGATCCAGCTCGATTACAGTCGCAAGCAGGTGAACGTCACCGACTTCATTCGCCTGAGCGGCGACGAGGCGGCGGACTACGCCCGCATGGCCGCGTCGTATGAGAGCGTGCGCGGCCTGCACCCCGAACTCGCCAGCCCCGTGCAACCTTTGTCCAGGCCCCTTTCCGTCGATCCGGCATGAGCATGCAACAGACCCCCACGTCCTTTGTGCGTGAGTACCTCACCGACCTGCAGGACCGCATCGTCTCCACCGTGGCGCTGGTCGATGGGGGCAGTTTCGTGGTGGACCGCTGGACCAAGCCGGCCGGCGAGCCGCTGCAGGGCAGTGGGGTCACGCAGATCCTCGAGGATGGTGCCGTCTTCGAGCGCGCGGGCTGCGGTTTTTCCCATGTCACCGGGCCCCGCCTGCCGCCGTCGGCCACGCAGCACCGGCCCGAGCTGAGCGGTGCGCCCTTCGAGGCCATGGGTGTTTCGCTGGTGTTCCACCCGCGCAATCCCTATGTGCCCACGGTGCACATGAACGTGCGCATGATCGCCGCCACGCCCGAGGGTGGCGATCCCGTGTGCTGGTTCGGCGGCGGGATGGACCTGACGCCGTACTACGGTTTTGAAGAGGACGCGGTGCATTTCCACCGCTCGGCGAAAAACGCGCTCGATCCCTTCGGCGTGGACAAGTACCCGCGCTTCAAGACCTGGTGCGACGAGTATTTCTATCTCAAGCACCGCGATGAGCAGCGCGGCATCGGCGGGGTGTTCTTCGACGATTTCTCCGAGTTGGGCTTCGATGGCAGCCTCGCCATGATGAGTTCGGTGGGTGACGCCTTCCTGGACGCCTACCTGCCCATCGTCGACCGCCGCAAGAACACGCCCTACGGCGAGCGCGAGCGCAGCTTCCAGCTGTACCGGCGCGGCCGCTACGTGGAGTTCAACCTCGTCTGGGATCGGGGCACGCATTTCGGGCTGCAGTCCGGTGGACGGGCCGAGTCGATCCTGCTGTCCATGCCGCCGCTGGTGAGCTGGGCCTACAACCGCAAGACGAAAAAAGGCACGCCGGAAGACCGGTTGTACAAGGAGTTCCTGGTGCGCAAGGACTGGATCTGATGGCTTCTACCTCGCCACCCCGGCGCGTGGGCATGTTCGGTGGGGCGTTCGACCCCCCGCATTGGGCGCACCGTGCGCTGGCCGAAACCGCGCTCAACCAGCTTGGCCTCGATGCGCTGCACATCCTGCCCACGGGCCATGCCTGGCACAAGTCGCGCGTGCTGTCGCCCGCCGATGACCGCGTGGCCATGTGCGAACTCGCCTTTGGCGATCTGCCGCACGTGCAGCTGGACCAGCGTGAAATCCACCGCGAAGGCCCGAGCTACACCGCCGACACCTTGCGCGAACTCAAGCGCGAGTACCCGCAGGCCCAGCTGTTCCTGATCCTTGGCGCCGACCAGTTGCTGGCGTTCAAGAACTGGGTGCGCTGGCAGGAGGTGCTCGATCTGGCCACGCTGGCCGTGGCCAACCGGGCCACCAACATCGGTGCCGACGCCCCCCTGGACCAGGCCACCGAAACCGACCTCTCCAGCGTCGATCTTCCCTTCGAGCTGCTCAACATGCCCCTGAAGAACATCAGCGCGACCGCCGTGCGCGCCCGCGTGGGCCAACCCGCGCAGAGCACCGGCGCGCTGGATGTTCTGGTGCCCGAGCCCGTCGCACGCTATATTTCACAACACCACCTCTACCAGCCTCCTACATGACCAGCGAAACCACAGCCAAGAAAGACATCCAGCGACTCCAGAGGGCCATCGTCGATGGGCTCGAGGACGTCAAGGGTCAGGACATCGTGGTTTTCAACACCGAGCACCTCTCCCCCTTGTTCGAGCGGGTCATCGTGGCCAGCGGCACGTCCAACCGCCAGACCAAGGCACTCGCCGCCAGCGTGCGCGATGCCGTGCGTGAAGCGGGTTTCGACAAGCCGCGCATCGAGGGCGAAGACAACGGCGAATGGATCATCGTGGACTGCGGCGCCGCCGTGGCGCACGTGATGCAGCCCGTGATCCGCCAGTACTACCGCCTGGAAGAGATCTGGGGCGCCAAGCCCGTGCGCCTCAAGCACGGCACGGAAAAGCCTGCCGCGCCGGCCAAGCCCGCCGCGAAGAAGAAGGCCGCCAAGGCGCCTGAGGCCGCCCCCGTTGCGGCCAAGAAGGTGGTGCGCAAGACAGCCGCCAAAGCCGCGCCGCCCGCGAAGAAGAGCCCGGCCCCGGCCAAGGCCGCCGCACCCAAGCGCGGCGCCACCGCTACCAAGAAGGCGCCCCTGCCCAAGGTGGTGGTCGGCAAACCCGTGGCCAAGAAGACCGCGAAACCCGCCGCCAAGTCGGTGGCCAAACCCGCGGCCAGGAGAACCAGCCAGCCGGCCGCCAAGAAGAAGGCATGAGGCTGCTGATCGTCGCGGTCGGGCAGCGGGTGCCTGACTGGGCCCAGACCGCCTACGACGATTACGCCAAACGCTTTCCACCCGAGCTGCGGGTGGAACTCAAGTCCGTCAAGACCGAGCCGCGCGGCTCCAAGACCCTGGAGACGCTGCTCGCGGCCGAGCGCGAGCGCATCGAGGCCGCCATTCCCCGTGGCAGCCGCGTGGTCGCGCTCGATGAACGCGGCACCACGCTCACCACCAAGGCCCTGGCGCAACAACTGCAGCAGTGGCAGCTGGAGGGCGACGACGTTGCCCTGGTGATCGGTGGGCCCGACGGCCTGGAGCCGGCTTTCCGCGCCGCGGCCCACCAGCGCATCCGACTGTCCGACCTGACCCTGCCGCACGCCATGGTGCGGGTGCTGCTGATCGAGCAGCTGTACCGGGCCTGGTCGGTCAACGCCAACCATCCCTATCACCGCGAATGACCGATTTCATCTACCTGGCGTCCCAGAGCCCGCGCCGCCGGCAGCTGCTGGAACAGTGGGGCGTGCGCTGCGAGCTGCTGTTGCCCGATGCCGAGGAAGACGTGGAGACGCTGGAAGCCGTGCTGCCCGGTGAAGCACCCACCGCCTATGTGCAGCGGGTCACCGCGCTCAAGCTGGAAGCCTCGCTGGCGCGTCTGAAGCGCCGCCGCCTGCCGAATGCGCCCGTGCTGTGCGCGGACACCACCGTGGCGCTGGGCCGCCGCATCCTTGGCAAACCCGCCGATGAAGCCGAGGCCGCCCGCATGCTGGCCGATCTGGCGGGCCAGCAGCACCGGGTGCTGACGGCGGTCGCCGTGGGCAAGTCGGGTGCCCGGGGCGATCGCACCTGGGCCGCCTTGTCCACGTCCCGGGTCACGTTCGAACCGCTGAGCGCCGTGCAGATCCGCCGCTACGTGGCCACCGGCGAGCCCTTGGGCAAGGCCGGCGCCTACGGCATCCAGGGGCGCGCGGGTTTGTGGGTCAGCCACATCAGCGGCAGTTATTCGGGCATCATGGGCTTGCCTGCGCACGAGACAGCGCAGGTGCTGCACGCCGCGGGCGTGCGGTTGATCTGAGACACCACACGCCACGGAGAAGGGCTTCATGAGCCAGGACATTCTGATCAATTGGTCTCCCCAGGAGACGCGCGTGGCCGTGGTGGAGCAGGGGGCCGTGCAGGAGGTGCACCTGGAGCGCACCCTGGAACGCGGCCTCGTGGGCAACATCTACCTGGGCAAGGTGTCGCGCGTGCTGCCCGGCATGCAGTCGGCCTTCATCGACATCGGCCTGGACCGGGCGGCCTTTCTCCATGTGGCCGATCTGATGCCCAACATCGCGGCCAAACACGCCACGCCGCGCGAACGTCCCCTGACGCCGTCGACCAGCGAGGTGGATCCGGCGGCGGCCGGGGCACCTCCCGTCAATGCCGGCGCCAAGCTGCTCGCGCCCAATCCCGTGCTGCCCATCGAGCGCCAGATCTTCGAGGGCCAGGCCCTGATGGTGCAGGTGCTCAAGGACCCGATCGGCACCAAGGGCGCGCGCCTCACGGCCCAGATCAGCATCGCCGGCCGCCTGCTGGTGTTCCTGCCGCAGGACAACCACATCGGTGTGTCGCAGAAGATCCCGCCCGCCCAGCGCGAGGCCTTGCGCCAGCGGCTCGTGCGGTTGACCGCCACCGCCGACGGCAGCCCAGCGGGCGGCTTCATCCTGCGCACCAACGCCGAGGACGCCTCCGACGAGGAACTGGTGGACGACACCGCCTACCTGCGCAAGACCTGGCTGCGCATCAAGGAAGCCGCCACGCGCCAGCCGCCGGCCACCTTGCTGCACGAGGACCTGAACCTGATGCAGCGCGTGCTGCGCGACCTGGTGGGCGCCGACACGCAATCGATTCGCATCGATTCGCGCGAGCAGCACGGGCTGCTGGTGGGTTTCGCGGCCGAGTTCATGCCCGACACCGTCGGCAAGCTGCAGCACTACAGCGGCGAGCGCCCGATCTTCGACCTGTTCAGCATCGACGAGGACATCGCCCGCGCGCTCAGCCGCCGGGTGGACCTGAAGTCGGGCGGCTACCTGGTGATCGACCAGACCGAGGCCCTGACCACGGTGGACGTGAACACCGGTGGTTTCGTGGGCGCGCGCAATTTCGACGACACCGTGTTCCGCACCAACCTGGAAGCGGCCCAGGCCATCGCGCGCCAGCTGCGCCTGCGCAACCTGGGCGGCATCGTGATCGTGGACTTCATCGACATGGTGCGCGACGACCACCGCGAGGCGGTCCTCACGGAGTTCCGCAAGCAGCTCGCGCGCGACCGCGTGAAGACCATGACAGGGGGTTTTTCTCAGCTCGGTCTGGTGGAGATGACACGCAAGCGCACGCGCGAATCCCTCGCCCACATGCTGAGCGAGTCCTGCGAGGCCTGCAGCGGGCGGGGCGCGGTGAAGACGGCGCGCAGCGTCTGCTACGACATCCTGCGCGAGATCCTGCGCGAGGCGCGTGCCTTCAACCCGCGCGAATTCCGGGTGGTGGGGTCGCCCAAGGTGATCGAGCTGTTCCTGGACGAGGAGCGTGCCCACCTGGCGGGCCTGTCGGACTTCATCGGCAAGCCGATCTCCCTGCAGAGCGAGAGCTCGATGACGCAGGAGCAGTACGACATCGTGCTGCTATAGGAATCCCCCCGCGCCGCCTTCGGCGTCACCCCCCAGGGGGCAACACCTGCGGCCCGGCAAAGCCGGTTCCGCGGTGTTTCTGGAAGGGGGGGCTTTCTCCGGCCTACACCTCTGGCCGAAAACTTTGCGCGTGCAGGCGCGCGTACAGCCCGTCGGCCTGCAGCAGCTCGCGGTGCGAGCCCTGTTCCCGGATGCGACCGTCAGCCAGCACGATCACGCGGTCCGCGTGCTCGATGGTGGAGAGGCGGTGCGCGATCACCAGGGTGGTGCGGCCCTTCATGAGGCGGGCCAGGGCGTCCTGCACCAGCCGTTCCGACTCGTTGTCCAGTGCCGAGGTGGCTTCGTCCAGGATCAGCACGGGCGCGTCCTTGTAGATCGCGCGGGCGATCGCCAGGCGCTGGCGCTGGCCGCCCGAGAGCTCGGCCGCGTTGTGGCCCACGGTGCTGTGGATGCCCTGGGGCAGGCGCTGGATGAGCTCGCCGAGGTTGGCCGAGACGAGCGCCGCGCGCACGCGCATTTCATCGATCTGATCGTCCGCCGCCCCCAGCGCCACGTTGGCGGCCAGCGTGTCGTTGAGCATCACCACGTCCTGGCTCACCATGGCGTACTGGCGGCGCAGGCTGCGCAGCTCCCATTCGGGAAGCGGCACGCCGTCGAGCAGCACCTCGCCGCGCTCGATTTCGACGAAGCGCGGCAGCAGGTTCACCAGCGTGGTCTTGCCCGAACCCGAGGGGCCCACGAAGGCCACCACCTCGCCGGGCCGGATGTCCAGCGACACCCCTCTGAGGGCGATCAGGCTGTCGTCGTCCCCACGGGCGGGGCCGCCGTCTTTCGCGGGGTAACGCACCCAGACGTCGCGCAGCGAAATCGAGCCCGAGACCCGGTCGGCGGTGTGCCTGCCACCGGTCTGCTCGGGCGTGTGCTCGATGAGTTCCAGGCCCCGTTCGAGCGCGGCCAGCCCGCGCGTGATGGGCGCGGCGATCTCGGCCAGGTGCCGAATGGGGGTGATCAGCATCAGCATCGCGGTGACGAAGGCCACGAAGTTGCCCACCGTCACGCCGCTGGTGCTGCTCTGCCAGAGCGCCACCGCGATCACGGCCGACAGCGCGGCAGACGCCAGCAGCTGGGTCAGGGGGGTCATGGCGGCCGAGGAGATGGTGGACTTGAGCGCAAGGCGCCGCAAGGCCATGCTCAGGCGGTCGAACCGCTGACTCTGCCGCGCCTGGGCGCCGTGCAGGCGCACCATGCGGTGGGCGAGCACGTTTTCTTCCACCACATACGCCAGTTCGTCGGTGGCCTGCTGGCTGTCGCGGGTCAGCTTGTAGAAGCGGCGCGAGAGCACCCGCATGATCAGGATCAGGCCCGGAAAGACCATCAGCACGATGAGCGTGAGTTTCCAGTTCAGGTAGAGCAGGTAGCCCATGAGGGCCACCACGGCCAGGCTGTCCTTGGTGAGCGTGAGGAAGGCCGTCACCAGCAACTGCGAGCCGGTCTGCACCTCGTACACCAGGGTGTTGGAGAGCTTGCTGGCGTTTTGCCGGGCAAACAGGGTCATCTGGGCGTCGTTGAGCTTGACGAACATGGCTCGGCGCAGGTTCAGCAGGCCCAGGCTGGCCGTGTACGACAGCGCGTACTGGGCGGTGAAGCCGGCCACGCCCCGAATGCCGAACAGCCCCATCAGCGCCACCGGCACCATCCACAGCTCGACATTGCCCTGGGCGAAGCCGCGGTCCAGCAGGGTCTTGAGCAGGGCAGGGATCAGGGGTTCGGTCAGCGCACCGATCAGGGTGGCCACGGCCGCGAGGACAATGCCGGTCTTGGCCGAGCGGAAGTAGGGCCACAGGCGCAACAGGCGCTGCGTGAGGGTGCCGTCCAGGGGCTTTTGCGGTTGGGCGGTATCGGTCAAGGGCAGGTCGCTTCAGGAAATCTTGCAGATCGGCGGAACAATGTGGCGCCACGGGAATCAAGCAGCGAATGCATGCCGGGCAGGCAGCGGCGTGCACACATCTTGTCACGGAAGGCCCAGTGCCCTCCGTTATTATCAGTTGGTTGGCTGCGACGCATTCTCAGCGCCGCAACCCAAGGCACAGGCGACACACACAGGATGCTGGATTTGACTCGACACGACATGCAGGCCCCCCTTCCCAGGCGATCCGTTCTCGGGCTCGTTTCCTCCTTACCCCTGCTGACATGGCCGTTGTCGTCCGCTCACGCCCAGTTCCGGGTGGAAGTGGCGGGTGTGGGCCTGACGCAGTTCCCGTTTTCCGTGGTCGGATTCCGCGGCAACGACGTGGCCAGCGAAAACATCGCCGCCATCGTGCGCGCCGACCTGGAGCGCAGCGGCCAGTTCCGTTTTGTCGATCCGGTGTCCGGTGGTCTGGACGAAACCTCGCGCCCCGACCTCGGCCCCTGGCGCGAACGCGGTTCGGATTCGCTGTTGACCGGCAGCGTCACCCGCCTGGCCGACGGCCGCTTCGACGTGCGCTTCCGCCTTTGGGACGTGGTGCGCGGCCAGGACCTCGGCGGCCTGAGCTACCCCGTGGGCGCCACCGACCTGCGCCTGGCAGCCCACCGCATCGCCGACCATGTGTTCGAGAAGATCACCGGCGTCAAGGGCGTGTTCTCCACCCGCATCGCCTACGTCACCAAGGCCGGCCAGCGCTACAACCTCTGGGTGGCCGATGCCGACGGCGAGAACGCTCGCGCCGCGCTCACCAGCCCCGAGCCCATCATCTCGCCGAGCTGGGCGCCCGGCGGCGGCCAACTGGCCTATGTGTCGTTCGAGGCCCGCAAGCCGGTGATCTACGCGCACGACGTCGCCACCGGCAAGCGCCGCCTGCTGGCCAACTTCAAGGGCTCCAACAGCGCGCCCTCCTGGTCGCCCGACGGCCGCTCGGTGGTGGCCACGCTCTCGATCTCGGGCAACGCCCAGATCTACACCATGGACGCCAACGGCGGTGAGCCCCGGCGCCTGAGCCAGTCGGCCAGCATCGACACCGAGCCCGTGTTCAGCCCGGATGGCAAGAGCATCTATTTCGTGAGCGACCGGGGCGGCTCCCCACAGGTCTACCGCATGGGTGCGCAGGGCGGCAATGCCCAGCGCCTCACGTTCACCGGCAACTACAACATCTCGCCCGCGCCGAGCCCGGACGGCCGCTGGCTCGCCTTCATCTCCCGCATCAACGGCGCCTTCCGCCTGCACGTGATGGACCTGGGCAGTGGCACCGTCACCGCCTTGAGCGAGTCCAGCGGCGACGAAAGCCCGAGCTTCGCGGCCAACAGCCGCATGATCATCTACGCCACCCGCGACAAGGGCCAGGAAGCGCTCATGACCACCACCGTCGACGGTCGCATCAAGACCCGGCTGGCTGGTGCCCAGGGCGACATCCGCGAACCCGAATGGGGCCCCTTCCTCAAATGAGCGGCAGCGCACAGCGAGTCTGAGCCGCGTCCGCTATCGTCCATCCAGCTTCTTTTCTATCTCCCAAAGGAATTTCCCATGTCCAACAACACTTCCGCCAACTCGTTTCCTCGCACCTCGGGCCGCTGGCTGCGCCTGATCGCCGGTATCAGCCTGGTGGCAGCCCTGGCGGCCTGCAGCTCCGGCGTGAAGCTCGACAACGTGCCGGTGGAAGACCGCACGGGTTCGGCCGCCGGTGCCGGTGGCACGGGCGGCCAATCGGGCGCGGTGGATCCGCGTGGTGTTTCGGGCGTGTCGGTCAATGGTGCGGACTCGGCCCAGCCGAACGCCCTGAGCCGCGTGATCTACTTCGACTACGACAGCTTCGAAGTGAAGGCCGAGTCGGCCGCCACGCTGGAGGCCAATGCGCGCTACCTCAACGCCAACCGCACGCGCCGCGTGAACCTCGAAGGCCACACCGACGAGCGCGGCGGCCGTGAGTACAACCTGGCCCTGGGTCAGAAGCGCGCCGAATCCGTGCGCCGCGCCCTGTCGCTGCTAGGCGTGCCCGAGACCCAGATGGAAGCCGTGAGCTTCGGTGAAGAGAAGCCCGCTCAGACCGGTTTTGACGAAGCTGCGTTCAGCAAGAACCGCCGCGTTGAACTGACCTACCGTTGAGCCCCATGGTGACCCGCTTGCGTTTTGCCTCCAGCCTGCTGGGTGCGGGCTCCCTGGCGGCGGCCGCGTTGTGGCCGCTGCAGGCACACGCCCTGTTTGGCGACGATGAAGCCCGCCGGGCCATCATCGAATTGCGCCAGAAGGTCGATGCCAACCAGCAGGCCGACGAAGCCGCCAAAACCGAGGCTCGCGAAAGCAACGCGGCCACCCGCCGCAGCCTGCTCGAACTCTCCAACCAGATCGAGCAGTTGCGCGCCGAGCTCGCCCGCATGCGCGGGCAGAACGAGCAACTGGCCCGCGAAGTGTCGGAGTTGCAGCGCCAGCAAAAGGACGTGCAGGCGGGCGTGGACGAGCGCTTGCGCAAGGTGGAGCCGCTGCGCATCGATCACGATGGCCAGAGCTTCACGGTCGCACCCAACGAAAAGCGCGACTTCGATGCCGCCATGGACCTGCTGCGCAAATCCGAGTTCGGCCCGGCGGCGAGCGCGTACAACGCCTTCCTGGTGCGCTATCCCGCCAGCGGCTACCGGCCTTCGGTGCTGTACTGGCTGGGCAACGCGCAGTACGCGAGCCGTGCCTACAAGGAAGCGGTGGACACCCATCGCCGCCTGGTGACCGAGTTCCCGACCCACATGCGCACGCCCGAAGCCATGCTGGCCATGGCCAACAGCCAGATCGAACTCAAGGACACCAAGGGCTCACGCAAGACGCTCGAAGATCTGGTGAAGGCGCATCCGAACTCGGAAGCCGCCGCCGCCGGCCGCGAACGCCTCGCGCGCCTGCGCTAAGGCGCAGGGCACACGGCACCAGCGCGGTGCCCGTGTCCTTTGCCGGGTGAGGTCGTTGGCCGCCTCCTACAATGGCGGCCATGGAAATTGCCGACTTTCTCAAACTGCAGACCCAGGTTCTCTGGGCTGCCTTCGCCGTGGCCGTGGCCTTTGGCTTCATCGCCCAGCGCACCCATTTCTGCACCATGGGCGCGATCAGCGACATCGTCAACATGGGCGACTGGACCCGCATGCGCATGTGGGGCATGGCGGTCGGCGTGGCCGTGCTGGGCTTCTACGGCATGGCCTGGCTGGGCTGGATCGACGCGGGCAAATCCATCTACACCGCCGGCCGCATCATCTGGCTCTCTGCCCTGGTGGGCGGCGCGCTGTTCGGTTTCGGCATGGTGCTTGCCTCGGGTTGCGGCAGCAAGACGCTGGTGCGCATTGGCGCCGGCAGCCTGAAGTCCCTGGTCGTCTTCTTCGTGATGGGTTTTGCCGCCTTCGCGACCCTGCGGGGGGTGCTGGCCGTGCTGCGCGTCAACACGGTGGACAAGGTGGCTTTCGACATCCCTGCCGGTGGCGCCATTCCCATGTGGGTCTCCAGCGGGCTGGGCATGGAGCCCGCGCTCGCCGGCCTGTTGCTGGCGGTGCTGGTGGGGGGCGCGCTGGTGGTGTGGGCGCTGCTCGGCACCGAGTTCCGCAGCTTCAACAATGTGCTGGGGGGCCTGGGCATTGGCCTGGTGATCGTGGCCATGTGGTGGGTCAGCGGCCACCTGGGCTTCGTGGCCGAACACCCCGAGACGCTCGATGCGGTCTACCTGGCCTCCAACTCGGGGCGCATGGAGTCGCTCACCTTCACCGCGCCGATGGCCTACACGCTGGACTGGATCATCTTCTTCAGCGACACGTCCAAGTTGCTCACCTTCGGCGTGGTCACCGTCGCGGGCGTGGTCGTGGGCTCGCTCGCCTGTGCCTTGATCGAAGGCAGCTTCCGCTGGGAAGGCTTTCGCAGCACGCAGGACACCGCATTGCACATCGCGGGCGCGGCCTGCATGGGCGTGGGTGGCGTGACCGCCCTGGGCTGTACCGTGGGGCAGGGTCTGTCAGGCCTGTCCACCCTGAGCTTCCTCAGCATGATCGCCGTCACCGGCATCGTGCTCGGCGCCATCGGCGGTTTCCGCTTCCAGATGTGGCTGCTGGACCGCGAGTGAGCGCCCTCACGCCCGAGGTGTTCGAGCGCCGCTTCGGCGGGCTTCGGCGCCTGTATGGCGTTGAAGGCGCGCAGCGCATCTTCGATGCCCATGTGGCGGTGGTCGGCATCGGCGGGGTGGGGTCCTGGGCGGCCGAAGCACTGGCGCGCAGCGGCGTCCGGCGGCTCACGCTGATCGACCTGGACCACGTGTCCGAGTCCAACATCAACCGCCAGATCCACGCGCTGGAGCCCACGCTGGGGCAAGCCAAGGCCGACGCCATGCGCGAACGCATCGCGCTCTTCCACCCCGACTGTGTGGTCGATGTGATCGACGAGTTCGTGACACCGGACAACTGGCCAGGCCTGCTGGAGGCACTGCCTCAGGGCGCGGGGCAACTTTCCGCGCTGATCGATGCCTGCGACCAGGTGCGCGCCAAGACCACGCTGGCGGATTGGTCGGTGTCTCAGGGTGTGCCCTTCGTGACGGTGGGCGCTGCGGGGGGCAAACGCCTGGCCCAGGCCGTGGAGGTGGCCGACCTGGCTGACACCACGCACGACCCCTTGTTGGCCCAGTTGCGCTACCGGTTGCGCAAGCAACATGGCGGCTCACGCACCGGCCGGATGGGAGTGGCCTGCGTGTTCAGCCGAGAGGCGGTGGCACCGCCGGATGCATCCTGCGGGCTGGACGACAACGATGGCTCGCTCAATTGCCACGGCTATGGTTCGGCCGTGAGCGTGACCGCCACATTTGGCCTGTGCGCCGCAGGCTGGGTGATGAATACACTGGCCGCTGACGCAAAAAAAACGCGGCATCTTCATAGACCCGTAACAACCACGCTATAATTTGAGGCTTGGCGCAGCAGTCGACAAGACTCGAATCCAGTGCAGGGCACTGGCATTCACGCAGAATCCCTTCGGGGGCGTTAGCTCAGTTGGTAGAGCAGCGGACTCTTAATCCGTAGGTCGAGTGTTCGAGTCACTCACGCCCCACCACCGTTTTTCAGCGGTTGCCCCACGGCAGCCAGACCATTTTTGATGGGACGTTAGCTCAGTTGGTAGAGCAGCGGACTTTTAATCCGTTGGTCGGCAGTTCGAGCCTGCCACGTCCTACCAAAGATCTAGGGGCTTAGCCGCAGGGCTAAGCCCCTTTTTCTTGTCTCCGCGCGATCGGATGCCGTCTCACCGAAGCGCAAGATGGCCGTGGTGTCTTCGTTGGGCGCCAGGGTGATCCGGAAGTCGCCCTGCAGGCTTCGCATCACGCGTTGACAGAGCACCAGGCCCATGCCAAGACCTCCCGAACCCTGGGAGCGGCTGGCGGCCAGCGCATCCAGGGCCTCGGCGGGTGGACGCCTTCCGTTGTGCGATAGGCGGATGAAGGCCTCGCCTTCGTGAAGACCCACGGTGATTCGCAGGCGTGGCTGTGCCATGCCCTGCAAGGCGCTCAGCGCCGTGCGCATCAGGGTGCAGAGCACCAGATGCAACAACCCGGCCTTCGAAGGAAGCGGGAAATCGTGCTCGACGTCGATCGAGATCCAGTCGCGCTCCTCGCCGACAAAGGGATAGCCTTCCAGCATCACCCACACCCGCCCGGAGGCCGAGCTGGGGGCCGATTCCCCACGGATGCACGCGTTTTGGGCCGTTTCCGCGAGCCACGTCATCAGGGACTGGCAATGCCTTGCACTTCGTTCGGTGACTTCCAGCGCCTGTCTCACGGCGCCCGTGGGAGCCGGTTCCGTGGAGAAGGTGCCCAAGCGATGGGTCATCGCATGGGTGTAGCCCTGGATCAGGGACAGCGGGGTGTTGATTTCGTGGGCAAGGAAGGCGAGTGCATCGCGCAAGCCCGTGCCACCGTCCTCGCATCGCAGCGATTCCAGACGCCGTCTGGTGTACAGGTCCATCGCCGCACGAAGGTGTTGGCCCGTTGTGTGGGGCTCCAGGGGCTTTTGCAGGATTCGGAACACCGATGTCTCGTTGATTGCGGCGAAATCGGCTCGTGGGTCATGCCCATCGGTGATCAGCAGACGGACCAGATGGCCATGGCGCGTCTGGTCGTTGTGCGACAGCCTGGACGCCATGCGCCGCAGCATGCGGTGGTCGGCCGCGATCACCGCCAGGCCAAGGCTCGGGCGGCGCAGGAGCTGCAAGGCCTCGTTTTCGTCGCGCGCGACACGGACAGGCCATCTCTCCGCGTGCATCGAGGCCATGAATCCGTGTGGCAATGGCGTCGGGTCCGCCCACAGGATTTCGGGGGGTGAGCAGGGCTGGGTGCTCATGCCTCAATCCTCGGAAGGAAGCACGTCGAACCCGGTGTCGAAGCGCAAGGGGACTTGAGGGTGCTGCTGGATGAACTCGTGCACGGAGCCCTTGCGGGAGTTCTTGGCGTGGTACATCGCGCGGTCCGCCAGTTGCAGCAGCGTCTTGCTGGAGCGGCCGTGCAGCGGGGCGTAGGCGATGCCGATGGAGGTGCTGATGACCAGCTGGTGGCGCTCGTCAGGCTGCCAGGGGACGTTCATCAGCTCACTGATGCTGGTGGCGATGCGCCGTGCCTGGTCGCACTCGGCGATGGAGAGCAGGATCACGAATTCGTCGCCGCCGATGCGTGCCACCAGCGGCGCGGACGCCGCCGGGTGGTTGCCTGCATGCTGACTGTGCCGCACGGCCACCCCCAGGCGGCGGGCCACTTCGCACAGACACAGGTCGCCGATGTGGTGGCCGAGGGTATCGTTGATGTGCTTGAGGTCGTCCACGTCCACGAAGAGCAACGCGTATTGCAGCTCCTCGTGGCACAGGAGGTTCAAGTGGGCGTCCAACTGCTGCATGAAATGGGAGCGGTTGAACAAGCCCGTCAGGGAGTCGAGTTGCGAGAGCTCGATGAGGCGTGCTTCAGTCTGCTTGCGTTGGGAAATGTCGGACATGACGCAGGCATGTCGGTACCCGTTCGCGTCGTGATAACGGTCCACCACCAGCCGCACGGGCAAGGATCCCGCATCGGTGCGTCGCAGCCAGATGTCGCCATTCCAATGGCCCTGGACCACCAGGTGGCTTTCGATGGTGGCGGCCAGGGCGGCGCTGCGATCGTCGAGCATGTGCCTCAGCGACATGTCGGTGGGGGTCGCCCCTTCAAAGCCCATCATGCGCAAGGCGGCGGGATTGGCAAACTCGAGCCGCAGATCCTCCGACATCACCAGGACGGCCTCCGAGGTGTTGAGCAAGGGCAGGTGGTAGTCGATCATGCGGTCACGGACGATGTCTCGCCATCTCGATGGATGTGCACGATTTCGGCGAACCGTTCGCTCAGATCCAGAAACGCATCGACGATGTCCGGATCGAACTGCGTGCCGCTGCCCTGTTGAATGATGTCGAAGGCAACTTGCTGCGGAAATGCCTCCTTGTAGACCCGCTTGGAGATAAGCGCATCGAAGACGTCGGCCACCGCCATGAGCCTGGCGGCCACGGGAATCGCGTCGCCCTTGAGACCGTAGGGGTAGCCTTTGCCGTCCCAGCGTTCATGGTGGCCGATGACGATGTCCTTGGCATAGCGGAGGAAGTTGACGCGCCGGTCGTACAGCCTTTCGGCGTCCTCCAGCGCCTGCAGCCCCAGCGTGGTGTGGGTGCGCATGATGGTCATTTCCTCGGGCGTGAGGGCGCCCGGCTTGCGCAGGATGTGATCGGGAATGCCGATCTTGCCGATGTCGTGCAATGGAGCGGATTGCGTGATCAACCGGATGGCGTTGGGCGTCAGTTCCGCGCTGAATCGGGGGTGCTCGCGAAGCCGCTCCGCCAGCATGCGAACGTAGGCCTGCGTGCGCACGATGTGGCCACCGGTCTCCGTGTCCCGTGTGCGGGCCAGATTGACCAGCGCCAGCAGAGCGACATGCTGGGTAAGCTCGATGTGTTCGGTGCGCCGACGCACTTCCTGTTCGAGTGCCGCCTCTCGATCGCGGTTGAGATCCTGGGCGGCTTTCAGCGACAGCTGCACCTGAATGCGGGAGGCCGCAATCCGTTCGTTGATGGGCTTTCGCAGGCAATCGGACGCGCCCACCTCGAAGGCGCGCGCCTCTCCCTCGGTGTCGATGTAGGCCGACATGAGAACCACGGGAATGTGGCGCGTCGAAGCCTGTTCCTTCAGGCGTTCGCACACGGTGTAGCCGTCCGTGCCTTCCATGCACACGTCCAGCAGGATGAGGTCGGGCAGGCGCTCCATGGCGATGGCCAGGCCCGTTTCGCCGTTGTCGGCCTGGCTGAGTTCGTAGTTGGGCGCAAGCATCATTCCCAGGTGGTCCAGCATCTCGTGCGAGTCGTCGATGACGAGGATGTGCGGCATCCGAGACGGTGAAATTTCGTGCATCAAGGTTCCTCCCGGTGAATTCGTGGTGCAGGGGCTTCAGGCCGCGACAGGTGCTGCCAGCCGCTGGAGGCCGTGCGCAGCCACATGGCCTGTTCATCGAGCGTGACGAGGGTTTCGCCGTTGTCCGAGACGAAGGCCACGCGGGGCAGCGCCTGCGGCGCGGCCCGAAGCACTTGCCACGGATCGGGTTGGGCCATGAGGTCCGCCAGGAGCACCGCGAACGACAGGTAGCTGGTGGGCCCGGACACCCGGATGGGGCGAACCAGATCGGCCGGCCGTTGCGCGTCCAGACCCATGAGCTTGACGGCCACCGGCACGCGCGTGATCTCGGGCCAGGGCGTCTCGCGCAGACCCGCAATGTGTTGCGCGCCCTTGCGCAAGGCCGCGCCGTGTTCCGGCATCAGCACGACGAGCGTGGGACGCCCGGAGCGCTCGATGTCCCCGATGAAGCGGTCGATGTCGTGCAGCAGGACTTCGAGGCGCTGGCGGTAGCTGTCCATCATGTCCAGCGCGGGCGCATCGGGCACACGGTTGCCGTCGTGCAGGGTGACGGTGTTGTAGTAGAGCGCCTGCGGCGGGGCCGATGCGCTCAGGCTGGCGCGCCAGGCGGTCAGCGCCGCATGGTCGCCGGCGATCGGCGAGCCATCGAACGCTTTCAAGGCCGCCGGGGTCCCCGGCCAACGAACCGGCGTCTGGATCCTGACCGTCGTTTCGCCCTGGAGGGCCTCGGCAAATCCATCGAACTGGCCATCGTGGTTGAGATAGGCCTGAACCTGATAGCCGGCCAGATGGAGTTGTTGCAACAGGCCGCACCGGTCGGGCGCGGGCTTGTAGAGCTTGTCGTGGGGCGTCTGTCCACAGTTCGCACGCATCAGGCGCAGCATGGAAGGGCCGCTGTAGCTGGTGACCGAGTTGAACTGATCGAACACCAGGTCGAACCGGCCAAACACATCCCTGCCACCCAAGCCCAGGGCATCGAGGTCGTCCCAGGACAGCGAGCACACATGCAACAGCACGACGTCGAAAGGGGGTTGCCGACCCGGCGCGAACGGGTAGTTGCGTTGCAGCTCGCCTTGCCAGAAGTCCCGTACCTTCGTCTGCGGATCCATGGCCGGCCCCCCGGGCGCGGCGGTCCGGGCCTCCACCTCGGAAGAGCCGGCCTCGACGACACGTTGCAGGACGTTCGCCAAGGGCAGTGTCAGCAGCGCGAGGCACAGCAGGACGTCCAGCCGCAGCCATCGATTGAGCCAGAGGCAGGTCAGCAGCAGGACCACCAGCGCGGGCAGTGCATGGACTTCGAGCAGGCGAAGGCCCAGCTCCAGGGCATAGCCCGACGAAAAACCGGACAGCTAACCCAGCTGCAGCAGCAGACGCCCGCTCAGACCGATCCCGGCTTCATGAAGCACCAGCGCGAGCGCCGCAGGCCAGGCCAACAGCGCTCGGGCCAGGCGCCAGCGGCGGCGCGGCAACGGCCAGTAGGCGAGCAGGGCCAGGGGAAAGTTCAGCCACACCTGCAGGTGCAGTTGGTCCTGCGCGGCCAACCCCAGTTTGGATGCGAAGTAGAGATGCCAGATCACGGTGCGCTCTCCCGGTTCCATCGGTTGACGATGCGGTGTTTCGCATCGCGCAGAACCAGCATGAGCACGTGCAGGTAGCCGTTCACGCCGGTGCGCAGCAACTGCCACAGCTCCCACCCGGGACGGTCGCGGTGGCGCAGCGCGGACTGTCGGCGCCAAAGGTCGGGGCGCGAGAAGGTGCAGGCCATGAGCTTGCGTTGCTCGGCGACGTCGAGCGGATCGATGTGGACGCCCAGCGAGGTGCCGCGAACGCGGGAAATGGTGGCGGGGAATGCATGCCAGGCCCGTCCGTCGTGCAGGTGCACATGGCAAGCCTGGCCCGGTTGACAGGGCAGAGCGGCAAAGATCTCCAGTCCCACGCCTTCGAGCGAGAAATCGACCAGGCGGGCCTGGAGTGGCGAAGCGCCGTTCACCTGCAGACGGGCCGGCAGGCGGTGGGCGAGCCGGATCCGTGGTGCGCTTCGGACCTGGCGGGTCTCGGTGGCCACGCGCACCGCGACGCCCAGCAGCAGAAGGTTGAACACAGCCCACCCCATGTTCAGCGACACCGCGGTTCTGTCGAGCCGGGCGCTCTCCATCAGGCTGGCCACGCCGAACAGCACGGCGAGCAGGTTGACCGAGATGAGAACGACGTAGGGCGTGGCGATGTGCCAGTCGAAGAACTCGTGTTCGATGCGCCCGCCCTTGGCCGTGACATTGAAGCGGCCCAGGCGTGGCGCGATGAGCGCTACCAGGGTGGGGCGCATGATGTACCAGGCGAGCACGGTTTCGTACACGCTGCCCCAGGAGGAGGCGCGAAACGGTCCCATCACCCGCTTCTCGAAAATCTTTCCCATCAGCAGGTGCGGCAGCAGGTAGGCCATCAGCGTGGGCACGGCGGCATCGAGCAACTGCAGGCCGAAGACGAGGTAGGCGATGGGTGCGGTCAGCAGGATCAGACGAGGCAATCCATTGAAGAAGTGCAGCATGGCGTTGCAGTAGCACAGGCGCTGCATCAGGGTGAGCCCCCTGCCTCGCAGGGGGTTGTCGAGCCGGAATATCTGGGCCATGCCCCGCGCCCAGCGGATGCGCTGTCCGATGTGGCCGGCGAGACTCTCCGTGGCGAGCCCTGCGGCGAGGATGCGCGGGAGGTAGGTGGTCGTGTAGCCCAGGCGATGCAGTTTCAGCGCGGTGTGCGCGTCTTCGGTGACGGTCTCCACCGCGATCCCGCCGATG